>Ga0193752_1000271_pt1 | contig 56428 bp, 47 predicted proteins | sample H1c1metaG_FD_144924 | JGI IMG/M metagenome (GOLD analysis project Ga0193752, IMG submission 144924) | Soil microbial communities from a riparian zone of the East river system, Colorado, United States - H1c1 | ecosystem: Environmental > Terrestrial > Soil > Riparian zone | place: USA: East River...
AAAGGCAGAAAAGGCAGCCGGAACATCGGCCGGAAAAGAATTTTTGTCAACGATGACGGATATGAAGATTTTACGTGACCTGGCCTTATATCATTCCCGGCGCATACCCGCAGCAGTTAGTTACCGGTTGTTTGAAAACACAGGCGATATTAAAGCATTTGATGAAGCAATAAACTATGAGAAATCTGCCATAGAAGCCTGGAAACAAATAGTGGTTGCTGCCGGAGATGCATATGCGGATACCTTAATGATGGGCCCGCGTAAACGGACCCTCGTAGGCGACTGGAAACAGGAATTGAACGACCTGGAAACAGAATTTAAAGCCCTGGAGCAACAGAGAAAAGAATACCAGGCGCCCGCATCAGTGATAACCTCACCCCGATATCAACCGGTGTCAAAAGCTGGTAATGATTTACTATTCAACATTTCCCATCAGCCGCTGGTTGTTTCGAAACCGGGTTCGCCGCTCGAAATAAAAATCAACGTTCATGCCGCTAAAGGATTAAAATGGATACATCTGCTGTACAGAGATGTTAACCAGTATGAAGATTTTAAAACCCTCGATATGAAACCAACTGGCCGGCCCGGAGAGTTCAGTGCTTCAATACCAGGGGAAAATGTAACTTCCAAATGGGATCTGATGTATCTCTTTGAAATAATGGATAATAAACATAATGGTATAATTTATCCTGATCTTGAAAAACAAACTCCTTACTTCGTAGTCAGGCCACAACTATAAATATTTTTACTTTCTTCAAATAATTAAACAATAATCAATTAAGCTATAATCAATTAAACAATAATCAATATGAGAAAAATGTCTTCCACGCTTGCAATCGCCTTTATTTTTCTGTTTCTGCAACAGCAAATTTTTGCACAAGTACCTGCCACGCGTGTAACTACAGAGAATGATACGGCAACCGGCAAAAGAAAGGATGGAGATCCATATGCAAAGTTGCCGGCAAATATTGAAAGGATTACCTGGTTCGGTGAACGCGCCGACATATCGCCGGACAATAAAAGTGTAGCCTTTATGACAAAAAGTTTCGGGGATGCAATGGTAATCGATCTCAAAACAAAAAAAATACGATGCCTTACATGCGGTATTCCGGCCGCAGCTTTTTTAAGAGTGATGCATCTGTCGAATGGTGATTATCTTTTGATCGGCGCTGATCATTTTGAAAACATTAAGATCAGCCGTAACCGCGATAATGAACTCTGGTACCTGAGCAAAAAGCCGGGATCGAAACCAGTAAAACTTGGACAGAAAATGAGTGAGGGAGCGGCAATATCCAAAACGACCATGAAAATCTCTTTTGCGGAACTACACGAACAGGTGGCCGAAGTTCCCGAAGGTGCTTCGAGAATCGTGATCGTGGATCTGGATCTTTCAGGAGGTACCCCCAAACTTATAAACCGGAAAGTCGTATTCCAGAGTCCTGATAAAAGTTGCACGGTAGAGCCAGGTGATTTCTATGATAATGAAACCAAACTTACATTTACCTGCTACGAACCGGGTAATAATGGTTCGGTAATGGGAATTGATCTCAATACTAAGGTGGTCACGAATTTCACCAAGGCACCTGGTACCTATAATGAAGTGGAAGGCATTTTTCCCGATGGTAAATATGTATGTGTAGAAAGTGATCGTCAATGTGCATGGTTAGGCGGTCATGGTTCTGGAAATGCAGATATCTGGAAATTACGGCTTGATGGAACCGGCAAAAACTTTGTTCGTCTTACTACATTCAATGATTATAAAGGAGCTAAGGTTTCAAATCCTGTAGTGGCAACAAACGGCGAGTTCATGGCTTTCCAGATCGCGCGTGCACACGAAGAGGCCGGGGTAGGATACGGGTTACTTATTTACAGATTTAAAAAATAACTCAGAACTAAATCAATCTCAATGATTGCAAGAATAATGCTGTTTTGTTCTATGTTCATCTGCGTGTTTTCGAACGCGCAGCAAACTTCACCCGGATCTTCTACGGACAAAAACGCCGGTAATTGGTATCAAAAGATGGCATGGCTGGATGGCCTCAAACTAAAACCACATTCGTCCGTAGACCAGGTTGAATTTGCGAAGCAATATCAGCTTCATCCTGACAGATGGAAAGCCGCATTCAGGTTTCTCAAAGAAGCAGATCTTGCCGGTATTAAACCCGGACGTTATCCGGTGATGGGAGATTCGGTTTATGTAACCGTTTCCGAATCTGCTTCAAAAGAATTTGATCAAACAAAATGGGAAGGACACAAACATTATGCAGATATACATTATATGTTTCGTGGAAAAGAAAAAATTGGAAAGGCTCCCATTAAGAATTCAAAGATTATTATTCCTTATGATGACGGCCGGGATATTGCTTTTTATGATACGAATGGGAAAATCTATACTGCAGGCCAGGGAGAATTCTTCATGTTTTTTGCTAACCTCGATGCACACCGGCCCGGAATAAAAGTAGAGGGCGTTACAAATGAAAAGAAGATTGTCGTTAAGATAAAAACAGATGATTAGCCACAGCCCACGCTATTTATCTATCAAACAAAGTTGTATCAGGCTGTTTATAAATAAACGGATTCCTGTTGGAGCCACCAAAAGTTAGCTATGAATATCAAAGGCAATATTGAAAAAGTTCCGGGGGGGATGATGGTTGTACCGCTTATCACGGCTGCACTCATCAATACTTTTGCACCGGAAGCATTGGCTATAGGAGGCTTTACCACGGCGTTGTTTAAGAATGGAGCGATGACGCTGATTGGAATGTTCCTGGTTTGCATGGGTGCGGGGATTAGTCTGAAAGCTGCTCCCAGAGCATTGATAAAAGGAACAGCACTCTTATCTTCCAAATATGTGGTCGCCGTGATAATCGGTTTGAGTGTGGCAAAATTTGCAGGAAGCGGAGGTCTTTTTGGATTGTCAGCACTTGCTATAATTGCCGCTATGTCCAGCAGCAATGGCGGACTATATGCAGCCCTGACCGGAAAATCCGGCGACGAAACAGATGTTGGCGCTATTGCAGTTATCTCTTTGAATGACGGACCTTTTCTCACGATGATTGCATTAGGGACGGCAGGAGTTGCAAATATTCCTTTGGTATCATTACTGGCCGTGCTCGTGCCTATTATTATCGGTATGGTACTGGGCAATCTTGATGACAATCTACGGAAATTTTTTGCGTCCGCGGCACCTGTATTAATCCCTTTTTTTGCTTTTTGCCTGGGTGCCAATCTGAATTTCAGAATGTTGCTGGCGGCAGGTTTGCCGGGTATTTTACTTGGATTGATAACTGTCTTTATTGGCGGATTTTTTAATATATGGGCTGACAGGGCCGCCGGAGGAACAGGTATAGCGGGTGCGGCGGTTTCCTCAACAGCCGGAAACGCCGTAGCCACCCCAATGGCTGTAGCTATGGTTGATCCTGGATTACAGGCAATGGCTATTGCCGCTACTTCACAAGTAGCAGCTTCAACTATAATCACGGCATTACTAACGCCAATGCTCACCCTGTATATTGTCAATAGGCATAACAGAAAAAAAAGCGGAAGTTCGCTTAAGATTGTTGCATAATACAAATATGATGTTAACAAAATTAGTGATCGTGGCAGATGATTTTACAGGCGCAAACGATACCGGTGTACAGTTTGCGAACCGGGGTTTGAAAGTTAACGTGATCCTTGATTTTTCGGACCTGCAACAAGAATTGACAAATTGTGATGTACTGGTGGTTGATCTGGAATCGCGTATGGATACATCCGATCTGGCATACCATAAATCTTTTTCCCTCGGGAAACAATTGGGCAGTCTCGGTAAAATCACTGTCTATAAAAAACTTGATTCTACGCTCAGAGGAAACATCGGTGCAGAGATCGATGGACTGATGGACGCTCTACAACTGAAATTCACTTTTTTTGCAAGTGCCCTTCCACGTTATGGACGTACCGTACAGAAGGGAATAGTACATGTGAATGGCGTCAAACTGGGCGATACGGAAATCGCCCGTGATCCGCGAACACCTGTAACTCATTCCCGCATCGCTGATATCATTAATCTTCAAAGTCGTCGAAGCTGTATGGAGATCGGCACAACCGAAACGAAAAATGCAGATGTCAGTAAAGCAATGGAAGCAAAGAACGATATTTTAATATTCGATACCAGTAATGAACAACATCTGGAAGATATAGCCGGTCTGATAGAAAATATAAAAGACGAAGTACCTCTTCTGATCGCCGGATCCGCCGGACTTGCGGCCTACCTGAATAAATTTAATTTCTCCGGATCGGTTTCGCCCGTTTTTGTGTTTGCCGGAAGCGTGAGTGAGAGGTCAGGACAGCAGGTAAGACATGCGGTTGCAAAGGGTAATTGCGAACTCGTCATTATTGAAGGAGAAAAGCTGCTAGATGGCGATATTGATGAACAATCTATATCGGACATTGTAAGCGGCGCCATAACAAGTGGAACCAGTCGTTTTATTTTTACGGCTGCAAGTGACAGGAAAGACGTTGACATCGTTTTTAGAAAAGCTGCGGCAAAATCGTATTCACAAGATCAGGCAGCCGCAATCATTGCCGCCGGACTTGGAAGAATAGCAGCGCGATTGATAGAAAAGTTTCAGCCCACAGCTGCGTTACTTACCGGCGGTGAAACAGCAATCAACACCGTATTGGCGATGCAAGCCACGGGGATTGCCATTGACCGCGAAATCATACCCGGTATACAATCAGGTATGCTCACCGGATTAAAATCAAAAACTATCATAGTTACCAAGTCGGGAGGCTTTGGCGATATTGATGCCATTTCAAAAACATTTGAACATTTTAAGGTATGAACATAAAGCCGGTTATAGCAATTACGATGGGCGATGCTGCAGGTATTGGTCCTGAGATTATCCTCAAAACTTTCCTTGGAACCGAAATGCGCGACCGCAATTTGCTGGTGATTGGCGACCTGGTTATTTTAAATGAGGTAAAAAAAATATTGAAGTATGAAGGCCTAAAATTAAATGCAATTGATTCAATAGAAGATGCCATATGGGAGCCTGCAACCATTAATGTGTGGGACCTGAAGCTGCTCTCCCTGGACGGGTTCAAACCCGGAACGGTTTCTTATGCTGCAGGCGATGCAGCTTTCAGGTATGTGACAGAAGGCATCCGTCTGGCAAATGAACACAAGGTTTCGGCCGTTGTAACAGCTCCGATCAATAAAGAGGCAATTCAACTGGCCGGGCATCATTATGCAGGACATACCGAAATCTTCGCCGCATATACAGATACAGAGAATTATGCCATGTTATTATATGATCAGAAATTCAGCGTTATTCATATTTCAACACACATTCCGCTTGCTGATGCCATCTCTACCCTTAATATCGAAAGGGTAGAGCAAGTAATAAAGCTGGCAGAAAGTTCAATGAGAAAAATACTCGGTCGTTCACCCCGCATAGCAGTGGCTGGCTTAAACCCTCATGCAGGTGAAAATGGTCTGTTCGGGAATCAGGAAATATTGATTCTCAGGCCTGCAATTGAAAAAATGAAAGCTCTGGGCATAGATGTGTCAGGCCCACATGCACCGGATACAGTGTTTCTGCGTAGCCTGCACGGAATATTCGATATCGTGGTAGCCATGTATCACGACCAGGGACATATACCGATGAAACTACTGGGATTTGATAGTGGCGTGAACGTATCTGTTGGATTACCAATCATCAGAACTTCAGTGGACCATGGGACCGCGTTTGATATTGCCTGGACCGGTGTTGCGAAGAATGATAGCCTGCTTAAAGCCATTTACCTGGCAGAACGACTTGCACAATAAATACAGACTTTTTTAACGTTATAAACAAGAACCGGTGAACAATCAACTGATCATCCGACCTAACCTGCAGCAGAGTTATGCTGATGTCTATACGCCTGAAGCGCTTGAGATACTTTCTTTCCTGTCATTTTTTAATACGCGAATCCACGAAAAAATGGCATTGCGTTTACAAAAAAGAGACCAACGGAATAAGGAACATCTTAAGATTTCCTTTTTGAACCCGGAGTCTTTTATTGAAGGAACAGCTATAAAAGTGTCTGATGCCCGTAAGGGATAAATGGGCCGCTTTGGCAGGGAGGTATGGAACCAAATATACCTGTCGGTTCTGAAAAGGGTATAGCTGAAAGTATGCAGAAAGCTTTGGCTGGAGCTGTCAGGGAACAACAAGCCGGTGCAAGTGGAAAATGGGTGGCGCATTACAGGCAGCAGCACTTAAACCCGCAGATTTTTTTGGCAATGATGATATTTTATACCTGATGGAAGATATCGCAACGGGAGAGATACATTTGAGCATACTTTGGGAATGGGTTCATAAAAATGCTGTAATTTCAGAGGACGAAATACAACAGGTATATTAAAGGGTAATGTTTTTTCGGCGGCTTTATTCAAACGTCTGCTCGGTGAAGAATATGACAAATTACTTGCGGCAGATAACAAAGATGTTTATGATATTTCCAAAACCACAACGCTTCCAATTTTAAGGGAGATAGTCGAACGCTATGTTTCTCAGGCTGTGAAAATACCCTGGTTTATTGACCTGCTTAATGTAAACCTTGGAAATACAGATCTGCAGGAGGCAAGGCGAAGAATAGGATTTTATATTAATGCATTTACCAAAAAAGGTAGCCGTGTAACTGAGAATATCGATTTTGACAAAATGGATTTATCTTTTTAAACTATTTCGTTTACCAGTTTGCGTTTACTGGTCTGCGTTAATTGTGCAAATGACACTCGCTTGCCTTGCCACCAGTCTCCATCTTCCGTCAAGTTTCATCCAGATATTAGTGTACCGGCGGTTAATCGTTTTGCCTGCATCAGGAGATTTTCCTTTTGGAACCACGATTTCTTTACCCATTATTATTACTGTGTTTCCGTGGACCCGGACGCCTTCGCTGATGCGCTGAAAAGATGCATAGGTCATCGCACCGCTGCGTATTCTATCAGCCTTATCAATTTCATTAAATGGATTGGTAACCATAAAATCCTCTGTCCAGTATTTATCCATCTCTTTCAGATCGCCACTCAATACAGCTGCACCATGCAGGCTATCAAGTTTTCTGACTTCCATTTCGATGTTCTGCTTTTCTGTTACATTCTGCGAATAACCAAAGATACACGCAGTACCAATTGTGATCATGGTTAAGAAGATTGCTTTTTTCATACTATTAAAGGTTGAAGGTTAAAGGTTAAAGGTGAGGAGGCTAATAATGAGTTACGCATTGGCTTAATTCACCTGGCGTCGTTTCCGAAGTTAGTGAATTCATACCTGGCTCCGGGGCGTATATTTTAAGGCCGGCCATTTTCGATACACCGTTCCAAAAGGTTTAAGACGAGTGAAGGCAGCGAAGTTATTTGTAAGGCGAATATATTTGAAACAAAAAACGTGTGTCGCAATCCGGACGGATGAGGCACACGTTCATATTTTTAAACTTTTTAAAATTTATCGGACTTTAAAAGATCGGATTTCGCTTCGGAAATTGTTGAGCATTGCTATGCCGATTATTGAGCCTGATACTGTTATTGCCGAAGACTAAAGCTTTATTGATTTGCTGGTGGCTGCTCGAACTCAAAAGTAAAATCCGGGCCCTTTGGATCATTGCCATAGTCATTATGACCTTTGGTGCCTTCTGTACATACCAGTATTAAATTGTAGATCGGGATCAGTATATACCAGCCACTCTTATTAACATCATGCATACGCCTTACCGCAACGCCAATTGCTGGTATCAAAACGGCTAAGCTATAAATGTTATACAGGATTGGAATTTGCAGCACCAGGCCGACCAACATTAAAGCGATGGAGATCAGAGTACTGAACAAAGCAAAATACCAATATTCGCTTCTTCTTGCTCTGCCATTAAATACTGCATACTTTTTTAATACTTGTAAATACCATTTCATATTTGAGGGTTTAGATTGCGGATTAAAATGTTACCGGGCTCCAAGGGCTTTTAGCCGGATGAGCTAAGAAGCTGCCCTTACTAACAGCCTTTCAGCCTTTCTTATTGTTTTCTCCGGATTAAAAATTCTTTTTTTTTGCACCGGCAGAATTATTATCATTCTATGAGGTTCATTGTCAAGTGATAAAGGACAATTTTTATAATAATTGAACGTTACTACGGGGTATTTGGGATTATAGCCTGTTTTTGTTCCTGAGCAGTAGAGTTATCAGGTAAAACCCCTAGTAAAAGGAATAAAAGATAGTATTTATATGCAATTTTGTATATCATTGTGGCCGTTGATCGTGAGGAATTCCATTAAAGTTCTAAATCTTATTAACCAGCCCTATCCCGCATGATGCTCAAAAGCAAGTATCTCTTCATAACCAGGTTGACCTTATTGGTTTTCCTGATTTCATGCGGCGGACCAGAAAAACCCAGGGATACGGATATTGTTCAACAGGAAGAAAATATCAACTTTCGCATTGACAAAAATCTTCGCGAAACTATCGATTATGCTGTAATCAATAAGGGCCGTATAAACGATAGCATATTAATAGCTGAGGTTAATCTCGTTGAGAAAGTATACGCCGGAAATGGCTTTAAATCTATGTGGCGCAACAATGATCAATGGCTACCTGTGGCCGATTCTCTTTTCAGTTTTATACAACATTCAAAAGAATATGGGTTATTCCCCGGAGACTATCATTTCAGGCCCATACAAGGTTCTATGTTTCAGCTGGCGAACGATACCCTGGCAGCTAAAAACGCAGCACTGTGGACCCGTGCTGATATCATGTTGACAGACGCACTATTGCTTATTGCGAAACATTTAAAATACGGCAGGCTTGAGAGAGATAGTGTAACACTTCAGGCGGATACTATTATTAACGAAGATATTTTTCTGAATGTGCTCAACCAGGTTGTCCGAACCGGCGAAGTGAAAGATAACCTGCATGCACTTGAGCCTAAACTACCCGGATATGATTCTCTCAAGCTTGGGCTCAAAGCGTTTCTTGATTCTATTACGTTCAGACGATATACTTACCTTGTATATCCGGATAAGGATTCTCTGAATTTTTATAAGAAGTTACAGAAACGATTCTTTGAGTCGGATGTCGTTGAATCGGCGGTTGAGCCGTTAGATACAACTGCCTGGCGATTAGCGATCAGTGGGTATCAGAAGGTAAAGGGATTGCGGGTAACGGGCAAGATCAATGAAACAACAGTAAACAGTTTGAACAATACTGACTGGGAAAGATTTATAAGAACGGCGATTACCCTTGACCGTTATAAACAGCTTTCCGATACTATGCCGCTTACATATGTCTGGGTAAATATTCCGGCATTTATGCTGAAAGTCGTGGATACAGATACCACGGTATTTGAATCGAGAATAATAGTAGGAACTACTAAAACCCGCACACCATTGCTGACATCGCAGGTATCTAATTTTATTACTTATCCGCAGTGGACTGTACCATATAGCATCATTTTTAAGGAAATGTTGCCACAAATCAAACGAAATGTTGATTACCTGGCAAAACAAAACCTGATGATCGTTGACAAAAATGACAGTATTATTGATCCTTATACAATCGACTGGAGCAAACTAAACAAAAACAGGTTTCCTTACCTGATCAAGCAACGCCAGGGAGATGATAACTCTTTGGGAGTATTGAAATTTAATTTCGTTAATAAATACAGTGTTTACCTGCATGATACCAATGCCAGGTGGATGTTTAGCCAGGGAGACCGGGCTTTAAGTCACGGTTGTGTAAGAGTTAAGGATTTTCAACGTCTGGCCAACTTCCTTGTAAGGAACGATACAATAAAATATCACCCTGATACGCTTAAGAACTGGATTCGCAGGCAGGAAAAGCATGTGGTCAGCGGATTTCCGAAGGTTCCGGTATATATCCGGTATTTTTCCGTGGAAGGCAAGGATGGAAGAATAAAGTTTTATCCTGATATTTATAGTGAAGACAGGATATTAAGAAACCGTTACTTTGCTGATAAGGCAATCATGTAAAGAGGCGTTATTGCGTTCGACATATAAAACTATTCGATTATAAATCAAAATAAGATGTAGCGACACAGTCCGATTCCAAAATTCAATCCCTGCTATGAAAAAGCCATACCTACTATTGTTATTCATCAGCCTTGCATGTATCAATATCGCTAAGGGCCAGGATGAACCCGCAAAAACTAAATCTGAGGCTTCGGGCAAAACGCCTGCCAAACGAATTAAAAAAACATCCAAGATCCAATACGGGATGGCCAGTTTTTATCATAATAAATTCCAGGGGCGTAAAACATCATCAGGGGAAAAGTTCGATCAGGATAAGATGACGGCTGCTCATAATGGGTTGCCGTTAAATACTTGGATCCGCGTTACTAACATCAGGAATGGTCGCACAGTGATTGTAAAAGTCAATGACCGCCTGCATCATAGAAATGAAAGACTGGTTGATTTAAGTCGGAAAGCCGCATCCCGTCTGGGATACATCGGCCGCGGACTTGCCAGGGTAAAGGTGGAAGTACTCGGAAAAATGAAACCTGCTGACATTGCAAAAAAGGATCTGTAAATTTAATAATTAAATGGCCATGCTGAAGATCCGGACGATTTCTAAATCATGTCAATATGAGAAGGGGTTTCTTACTGATACTTTTGTTCATTTTATACCAGTTACCAATTTTTTCCCAGGATAAAACTTACATCCAGGACCCCACACTTTCCGTTAGTTTTTTATTCAATGATTTTAAGTCTGCGGCGAATGTTCGCGCCACGTCGTTATTCGGAGCTATCAGGGACAATCAGTTTGGCAAGATCGGAGAGATGTCTCCGGGATTGGGTTTAAACTACATTGAAGGTATTACAAGACATTATGATGTAAGCATAACACTTGCAGGTTCATTTCTCGATTATCCATTTGAAAACCGTGCACAGTTCAATAAAGATTATTTCCTGGTAGAAGGTGATATCTCTTTACGGCGTAAGTTATTTACCAATAAGTACTGGGTTTCTCCATATGTGCAACTCGGGGTGGGGGCCTCTCTTTATACGGGGTATTATGCGGCATTTATACCCGCCGGCGCTGGCCTGCAGGTTAACTTTTTTGACGAAGCTTATTTACTGTTAAATGCTCAATACCGGATACCTGTTACTCCGTTGTCGAGTTATCATTTTTTTTATAGTGTCGGCCTTGCCGGAAAGATAGGACGGAAAAAACAGAATCGAACCGTTGAGCAGATAGCCATGCCTGTTAGGTCAGCTGATTCTGACAGGGACGGAGACGGTGTGCGTGATGCTGAAGATGCATGTCCGGACACAAAAGGGATTTCAGTATTCAAAGGGTGTCCGGATACGGATGATGATGGAGTCCCGGATAGTGAAGATAAATGCCCTTCTGTTAAAGGCCTGCAACGCTACAAGGGATGTGAGGTTCCCGACACGGATGGAGATGGTGTGAATGATGAGATGGATAAATGTCCGCAGGTTAAAGGGGTATCTCGCTATCAGGGTTGTCCTGTTCCGGATAAAGATCGTGATGGTATTGATGATGAAACAGATAAATGTCCGGATCTGCCAGGTGTGGCAAATAGTAATGGTTGCCCTGCGATCGCGGATTCACTCAAAATCAAAATTGATCAGGCTGCGGGTATGATAGTTTTTGCAAAAGGCGGGTCCGGAATATTGAAATCTTCATTTGTTCCGCTTGATAATATTGTTGCTATACTATCTGCTAATCCGAATGTTCTTGTTGTCATCACGGGCAGTGAATCCGGTAATAAAGTTTTGAGTGAGAACCGCGCTAAAGCGGTAGCGGATTACCTGGTTGGTAAAGGGATTGTCTCGTCGAGGATCAAGACCTTAGCGGGAGTTAAATTGCAGTTTGTGCTGCATTATTAAGGGTTCCCCTCGTCAAGCCGGGGCAGGCTCTGCGAAGGAGGTGAAGGCCCCCACACTGTGTGGGGGACAGGGATGGTTGTTTTTTGGTAACAGCATACTAATAACCTTCGAATACCAAAACTACCACCCTCCTCCGCTAAAGCTACGGAGGCCAAAGCCCGCTCGCTACGCTCGCCGCCCTCCTTCGCAGGAGGGCAGCTTAATGTCTAAGTGTTTGTGCTTACTATAGATTGCCAATTAAACTTTCTAACTTTAGCCAAATCTAAATCCTGCTATTACTATGAAAACCTTTTTAACCCTCATTATTCTTGCTATTGTTGGAGTCACTGCCTGGTATTTGTTTAACAACTACAAACCAGGGGAAGTTGTGACACTGACAACTACAAACACTGATACAGTAGTTGTTGTTAAGGACTCGATAATCAACGCAAATACATTTGATACTATACCATTGGGTTTTTACCAGGGCATGCTGCCATGTAGGACCTGCGAAGGTATTCAACGTACTGTAATGTTTTCACAGGACGAAGAATTTACAATGGAAGAACTGAACTGGGGTAAAGGAACGCAGGCAAAGAAAACACAAGGCACATGGACCAAGGAACATGGAATGTTTGTGCTTTCGCAGAAAGGTAAAATAATTTCAAAATACAAGCTTGTTAAAGACAGCCTGATTAATACAGAATACAACGGAACACGGATCCCCGACTCCTTGTCGACCCAGTTTGTATTGTTTAAGAAAAATACTTTCCCACAGAATGCTTCCTGGAAACAACGTCAGTCAGAAGGAATTGATATTGTAGGAAATGGAACAGAACCTTTCTGGAGTATCGAAATTGATAAAGAAAAACTGATATTGTTCAAACTGGCAGACGCTCAAAAGCCTGTTATCATTCCCATTGAAAAACCCGTGATGACAAAGGATAGTGTGGTGTATTCCGTTAGTACCGACGGTGGTGTGCCATTGAAGATTTCTATTTCATCCAGGTTCTGTAATGATGGAATGAGCGATCATTTGTATGAGTATAAAATGACTGTGTGGTTCAAGGGAAAGGTTTATAAAGGATGCGCGGTTATGCTTAACAATACCGGTAATTCTTATACGAAGTTGTAGAAGAATAGCTGCCCTCCTGCGAAGGAGGGCGGCGAGCGGAGCGAGCGGGCTTTGGCCTCCGGAGCTTTAGCGGAGAAGGGTGGTTGTTTTTTGGTATTCGAAGGTTATTAGTATGCGGTTACCAAAGAACTACCACCCCGCGCCTTCGGCACTTCCCCTCCTTCGCAGGAGGGGATTAATTATTAATCCTTCTTCTTAAATAACCTTCTAAAGAATCCTTTTTTTTTCTTATCATCCTTATTATCGTCTTCCTTTGGTTTAACCTCAGGATTGTCTTTTTTTGGCCTCAAAGCTTCTTCACGAACCCTTTGTTCTTCCAATGGATTTTTCGACTCAGCGGGCACATTGCCCGAATCCGGTGTGCTCAGGTATTCATCAGCGTTACCATTGCCCGATTCGTTGCTTTCATTTTGAACAGGCTGGGTATTTATCAAACGATAATCGTATTCAACATTCATATTCTCCGGTTCAGGAAACTTAGACTGGCGATCAAGCCCGAGTGTTTTATCGGCCAATGCTTTTTTGAAAAAGTATTCATAAATCGGTCTTGCGGCCTGTCCACCTTCTCCGAGCTTACCTTCAAGACGTATAAATGGATCATCACAACCGATCCACACCCCAGCTTGTAACTGTGGAGTGAAACCCATGAACCATGAATCGGAATAATCATTTGTAGTTCCGGTTTTACCACCCATTTCAGCAACACCAAGCCTTGCACGCAAGCCAGCCGCAGTGCCAATATCAACGGGACCCTGCATCATTCTTGACATGATGTATGCAGTTGACTGACTCAGCACTTCCTTTCGCTGGGTGGTGAATGTAGCAAGTACATTACCATTTTTATCCTCTATCCGGCTGAGATAAACCGGCTTTGTACTGAACCCTCTTGAAGGAAACATCGTATAACCCCACATCATTTCATAAAGGGAAAGCTCACACGAACCCAGCGCGATAGAAGGGTAGGGCGGAACCTTGGTTGGGATATTCATTTCGCCTATAAAGTTTGCGAAACGTTGGGGCGTTGTTTGTTTGATCAGGTAAGCAGCAACTTCGTTAACTGACCAGGTTAAACCACTTGCCATTGTACGGGTACCAGTGAGTCCACGATTCTGCGCCGGTACATAACCCGAACCGGGAAAGTATTGTTGTGATGTTTCACATTGTGTTTCGGGTGTGAATCCATATTCTTCTATTGCCAGCGCATAAAGAAATGGCTTGATCGATGAACCGACCTGGCGTTTGGTTCGCAGATTAGCGTGATCATATTTATATTTTTTGAAATCAATACCTCCAACCCAGGCTTTCACAGCACCGCTTAAGGGATCCATCACCATAAAGGCTGTCTGCATCATCTCACGGCAATACTTAATCGAATCCGCGGGTGTCATCAGTGTATCTTTTTCCCGATTGCTGTTCCAGGCAAAAACTTTCATTGGGGTTTTTTGTGAGAAAGTTTTTTTGATCTCCGCATCACTGAGTCCCTCAGCCTTACCGTTTTTCCAACGATCACTGTTTTTCATGGCATTGTCGAGTACGTTCTGGTGACCTTTCCAGATCGCATCTGTCTTCAGGCTTTTCTGGGCGCTTAGCACACGTTGCAATACCGGCATATGTGCAGTGACTGCCTCTTCTGCATACAACTGCATGCGGGGGTTGATGGTTGTATAAATTCTTAAACCATCTTCTAAAAGATCATAGTTTTTCCCATCTGAATTTTTATGTTCCTTACACCATCTTCTGAGTTCTTCCCGGATTACGTCAAGAAAATAGGGTGCAATTCCATTGTTTTCATCAAGCTTGTTATAATTGAGTCTGATAGGATTCTTTTTGATATCGGCAGCTGTAGCAGCAGTAATGTAATTCATCTCTGCCATCTGGTCGATAATGGAGTTGCGGATGTTAAAAGATGATTTAATATTTGTCCGCGGGTTATAGGTGTAGGTCGCCTTCAACATGCCAATCAGTACCGCAGCTTCCTCAACATTTAACCTGTCTGGCTCTTTAGAAAAAAATGTGCGGGCCGCATTACGGATGCCATAAACGTTATCACTATAAGGTACAGTATTCAAATACAGTGCAATGATTTCCTGTTTGGTGAAATTTCTTTCGAGCTTAACAGCTATAATCCATTCTTTAAGTTTTTGCAAAACACGTTTAACCGGATTTGATGCCCGTTCGGCAAACATGTTTAATGCGAGCTGCTGGGTGATCGTACTGCCACCACCTTTACTGCCCAATAACAATACTGCGCGCATTACTCCTTTCCCATCGATTCCGGAATGGTCGTAGAATCTTTTATCTTCTGTCGCGATGAGCGCCTGGATAACATTTTTGGAAATATCATTGTAACCGACACTACGACGGTTGCCCTTTTCCTTGTAATATTTACCCATCAACGTTCCGTCGTCGCCATAAACTTCTGATGCCTGAATGATATTTGGATTTTCCAGCTCCGCCAACGAAGGCATCTCACCAAACACTCCCCAGTTGAGCAATGCAAGGAACAGAACAAAAGACGCAAAACAGATTAAAAAGATTTTCCAGTATAATTTGACCGGTCGGGACATATCTAAGAGTTATATGATGACTATAGGCAAAAATCGTACTTAAAAGCCAAAAACATTCTTAATGTTTAAACTCCCCTCCTTCGCAGGCGGGGAGCTTAGTTTTAATACGCCTGACCGTGAAATTTCAAATATTCTGCTAAATCCTTGCGGGTTTGAAGCAATGCCAGGTTGGCCGGAGTAATCACCACAAAAGTGAATTTACCTTTCGGCATCCATGGTATAATGCTCGTGGCGGCAATCTCTGCGGTTTTGCGCGTATAATCAAGAGCAGCCGCAGCATTGGCAAATGGTGAAATAACCACAAGCGTAACCGAATCACTTAAGGGCTGATTAACAGTTTCAATAGGAGTACTAAAATAATTTTGTTTGTTATACCGGTTAAATGCATTCTTCGCTTCGCCAACATATACCGGATCAACCTTGTCAAGGATCATCATTACCATATGTGGAGTCTCATCATCGGCTGTATAAACTGAATTAATAGTACGTTTCGGTCTACTAATTTTCGCAGTTGTGTCCGTCTGTTTTTTATCCGAAGCCAGCGCTATACTGTCGGCGCGTTTCTGTAGGTCAGCAGCTGATAAAGTATCGCCGGTTGTAACCCGCGGAATGGAACGACTGAAAGTATCAGCCATTTGCTTCGGCGTAACCTTCACCATACCTGTATTGATACTGTCTTTCGTTTTAGCGGTTACCGGCCTCACTCCAGATTTAGCTTGCAGACTATCTTCGAGTCTTTGCAAAGCCATCGCGCTATCAGCCTGTCTCAACGCCGCACTATCAACCGCACTATCAATGGGCACTACAGGCGGCTCAACATTTACAATTACTTTTTTTACAGGTGAATCATCATTAACAACGTAGGCGGAATCTTCACCAGGCCTCACTATCTTAAGGTTTGTCAGATACTCTTCAATTTCTTTTCTCCGGCCCAGTACATCCAACATAGTTTGGGCACGTGGCGAAAGCGGTGAAGTTGGATATAATTTGACGATATTCTGTAATACGAGTTTCGCCTGGTCATCCTGTTTTTGTTTTATATGATAAACAGACTCGATATAAAGCAGTTGTGGTGTCCAGTAGTTAATCCCATACAGGCTGTCGGCAACTTTTTTATCATCCAGTGCCTGGCCGAAGCGCCCTTCAATAAAACTGTTGTAAATACTTTCATACCGCCGGTTCATATCTGCTTCGGTAATACTTTTGATCGTTCCTGATCCGGGATTTGTGACCATTCGCTGGTATTCGGAACCAGCATATTGTTGCTCAAGCATTTGTTTTGTTTCAGCCGCCCTGGTTATATTCCCGGTTTTATTGTAACAATAGTTCAATATGAAAAGTGCTTCGGGTTTGTGGACTGTTGCCGGGTATTTCTCAAGCAAACCTTCCAAAGTCGTCATTGTTTCAGGATAGTCCTCCAATGATTCGAAGTAGATTTTGCCCAATATGAAGGTTGCCCTTTCCATCGAGTCTTTGCTCTTCTTCAACATATCTTCGGTAAGCGGAATGTCCTTCATTAGTGATTCATAACTGATATCACCAGCCGAAGCCGAACCTGCGGGTAAGTCTTTATCAGTAGTAATTCCTTTTTCTTCACGGACGCCATTATTACGGCTTATAGCGCCTGAACGACGCCAGTTATCTGAGTTGGGACGATTGCCCCATTTGCCTTTGAAATCTGTAAAACCTTTCGACTTGAGGGATGCATTATCAAAGTACCATTCACCTTTCGTATTATTGAAAAGATCGGTTGGACCCGCTGTTTTGTTAACACTGTTGGCTGCAGCACCTTCGGTAACTTCTTCTTTTATGCCATTACTTTTTCTTAGTTGTTTAACCAATCTTTTTACGAATGCATCCCGCTGCGCTTCAGGCATTGCCGCAATCCGCTGAAGACTATCTTGTCTTTCCAGGACATTAATTTCATCAACGATAGGGATTAAAACCAACTTTCGTTGTTTGAGGATTTCAAGATTCACAACAGACGAATCATTAATGCTTACGCTGTCATAAAATCGTTTTGCATCCTTATATTCCTTTATGTCAAAAGACAGATCTCCCAGTAAAAGGAAGGCTTCGGTGCGCTGGCTGTTTTCACCTTCAGACGGAGGTACCTGGGTGGCTTTCAGCAACAGCTGCCTGGCGCCCTTGATATTCTTTCGTTCCAGTTCCATGGTGGCAGCCGTAAAATATATGATGTCCCGGTAATTGGTATAACGGTCCTTACGTGCCATTCTCATAAGTGCTTCAATATTCTCGGTTATTGCCTTGTCATCTGCACGGTTTTGCCTGGTGGCGTTGAGGCGGGCATAAACTTCCATAACCGGATCAAAAGTTTTGCGGCCGGCGCTCTCGAAGAATTCCTTAGCCAGGTCGGGATTCCCCGAGCGTTGATGCATTTGGGCTATCAGGTATTCCCAACGGGCTTCTTCCTGATTATTTTCGGCGTTTGGTAAAGCTTTTTCGAGATATATTGCAGCACTGTCATAGATCTGCTGTTTGTAAAACCAATATGCCTGCATTTCGTACAGATCTGTTCGCAACCGTGCCGGGAAGAGGGGATCGTTTTTCAACGTTTCGATCATGCCTGCGGCTTCGGCTGTCTCGTTTTTAGCCAGGTAGGTCCTGATTTGCCAGATAAACGACTCGTTCCGGCTTGGCGGACGTGTCCAGACTTTTGAAACAACATCTTTCTTTTCCTTCGTTGAAATTGAGAATGCGCTACCACCTTCATAGGCATTACTTCCTATTGGTTTCTCATAGCCATCTTTTTCCTTTGGAGAAAAAGCATAGTTGATATATTGAAAAGTGAGATACGCGGTGTCAAGGTCGTTTTTGTAATAGTGGGCTATACCCATCAGCATATACAGATTATCGATCCAGGAATTACGCAGATCATGGATCAGTATACCTGCATTGGCTTTATAAATGACCGAATCAAGATCAGAACTATACGGTTGCATTTTGGTGAGATCGTAATTGTAGAAAGACAGCAGCCGGGTATAATTGTCTTTATGAGCGGCTTTTGCACGGTCGATGACCAGTTGCAGCCGGGCATTGGCATTGAAATTCCAGTTAAATTTTGTGACGCCATTCTGGGTGAACCGGCGAACGACGCCAAATTTTTTATCCTGCGTTTTCTCGGATCCAAGCTTTTTTTCCTCAAATTTTTTAGGTTTGACGAGATCAAAGCTGAAGCCGCCGCCCTGGGCGACTGTATCCTGGAGGAAGCCACATAAGAAGAAGAAGGAAAAAAATATCTGGATTAATACCTTACGCATCGGAGACAAACTAAACGCTTATTAACTGATTTTCAGCAAAATTATTATACGTAAACCTATTTATTTACACTCATTTTCCCATTTATCCTGACTATTAACAATTTCGTTTGAAAAAATTAATGGGATCTATTTATCAAAACTAATTTCAGGGAAATTCCGGGGCCTTAAATCAAAAATCAGCCGTGCAAACATTACCTTTAAATAACTGAATCCTAACGTATGGCCAAATTCGATGCCAATTCTACCCTAAAACGTTTACAGAACCGTTACCGGCTCGTCGTAATGAACGATGATACTTACGAGGAGGTTGTTACGTTTAAGTTATCCAGGCTGAGTGTTTATATTGCGCTTAGCACAATTTTTGTCCTGTTGACGGGTTTAACAGTAGCATTGATTGTATTTACGCCATTGAGGTTGTATATTCCGGGTTATGGAGATGTGAATGCCACAAAAGAATTGCGGGATCTGAAAATTAAAACGGATTCTCTCGATCAGGCGATGAAATACAAAGATCAGTATCTTGAAAGTGTTCGGGGTGTATTAATGGGAGGAAGCACGCTTAAACTGGATACCACAACACTGGATATTCCAAAAGCTGAAGCTATAACAGAGTAGTTTTTAAATAGATTGAACCAGCTATCAGACTGCGAAATCTGGTATAACAATTCTTTATTAAATATTCTTTATTAAATATTCATTATTAAATTAATTCGTTTATTTATTTAAATTAATTTATTCCCGGTAAATACTGATAACAAAAATGCGTTATCATCCGTATACAAGTCAAAACCAATCCACTTAAAAAACCGATCCATATGTTTAACCAAAAATCCAAATCTGACAGTTTTATGGAATCTCCAGCAGCAACCGGTGGTGCAAGTCTTATTGCAGCCGGTACAACACTTAAAGGCGATATATCCAGTAATGGCGACATCAGAATCGACGGAACTCTCCAGGGTAACATTCATTGTACTGCTAAAGTTGTTATCGGCGCCAACGGCGTTATTGAAGGGGATATTTCCGGCCAGCTTGCTGATATCATGGGCAAAGTCAGCGGTACCATCAAAGTAAAGGAATTACTTCAGCTTAAAGGTGGCTCACAGGTAACTGGAAACATTTATTCGTCAAAATTACAAATTGAGCCAACGGCCAATTTTAACGGTCAGTGTCATATGAACACACCGCCGGAGCCACATTCATCCAGCAATGGAAAGGCGGACAAAAGACTGGCACTGGAAGAGGTTGAACCCGTTAAATAATTTTCTGCAGTCCCTGATGTTTGATTTGCAGGGATTTTTTTGCGGTTCAGGGAGTTTGTCAAAATAGAACGCCGTTGTTTTATCTTTGCAGCCATGAATACGAATTCGATGGCTAAACCCCTCATGCCCATTGTGCTGATTTTTTTAGCAACTACGTTGCTATGCTTTGTTATACCCGGGCCATTAGCTGACTGGAGTATTGATGCCAATGTATTGCTGATCGGTAACATTATCCTCTTTGTTGCCACTCTTATCTCATTTATGTTTTATCGCCGCTCGCTTGGCAATGATCACGCACCTTTTTTTATGCGGATGATCTATTCCGCTATGTTTACCAAAATGATGATTTGTATTTTCAGCGCTTTTATTTACATCGTGATATATAAAAAAAATGTGAGCAAGGGTGCGATTTTCGCATGTATGTTTTTGTATTTTGTTTACACATTCGTAGAACTGGCTATGGTGATGAAACTCAGTAAGGAAAAAAAGAATGCCTAAGAAAGAAGCGCCGCTCGATTATCTGCGCCGGTTCATTCCGGAAGAATCTGCACAAAAGGCAATGGACTATCTGGTCCATTATAAAGTGCATCTAACGATTACGCGCGAACGAAAAACCGTTTTGGGAGATTATCGTCACCCCACGCTGAACAAAACCCACCGGATAAGCGTAAATGGAAATCTGAATAAATATGCGTTTCTGATAACGCTCATTCATGAACTTGCCCACCTGGTTGCATTTATCAAGTTTGGAAATAAAATTCAGGCGCACGGTAAAGAATGGAAGAGGGTTTATGGTGAAATGCTCCTTGATTTTATGCAGTTGCCTGTTTTCCCAAAAGACATCAGGGTGTCGCTTACGAATTCATTGCATGACCTTCCGGCCAGCAGTTGTGCGGATGAATCATTGATGCGGGTGCTCAGAAACTATGACGCAAAAAAGCCGGGACAGTTACTGGTAGAACAGGTTGCAGAAGGAAAGTTGTTCGATATCGGGCAGGGGAGGATCTTTAAAAAAGGTAAAAAATTAAGAAAAAGATATCAATGTGTCGAAATCAAAACCGGCAAGTTGTATTTGTTCAGCCCTGTGTATGAGGTGATGGAAATTGCGTGATTAAACTTTGTTGTCACGACAGAAGTACGGAGTCAAAAATAGTATCTTCGCGGGCAATACTCCTTAAACCAAAACTTAACTTATGAAAAGAACGCTACTGTTTATTTTAATGATAACATCGATTGCCGCTCTGCAAGCCCAGACAAACAGGGGAGACTGGATGGTCGGTGGCAATGTCCGGATCAATACCACCGAATCAAATAAAGAAGTTACCATACAACCGATGGCAGGGTATTTTTTCGCAAAAAGTTTTGCAGCCGGATCGGAACTTAAGATGAGTTTTTCAAAGTTTGGAGCTGGAAAAAGTACGTCATGGGGTATCGGACCTTTTGCGCGGTATTACTTTAATTTGAATAATTCCTCCTTTAAGCCGCTGGTTCATTCCAGTTTTACTTTTGAATCAGTTACCACACGCCAGAATAGTGTCAAAAACAGAAATTCTGTGACAAGTTTGTTCATTGGTGGTGGTGCTGCTTATTTTATCAATGAAAATGTTGCTCTTGAAGCCATTGCAGGATACAACAGGAGCAAGTATGAAAATCTGGATTCGCAGGGTGGATTTGCATTCCGGATGGGATTTCAGGTGCATTTGTTGGGCAGGGAAGTGAGGACGATAAAGGGGTATTGATAAATCCCCTCCTGCGAAGGAGGGGAAGGCGTCGAAGACGTCAGGGGTGGTTGTTCCTTGGTAACCGCATACTGATAACCTGCGAAGACCAAAGAACAACCACCCCCTCGCTACGCTCGTTCCCCTCCTTCGCAGGAGTGGAGCTGGAGCAGCATCCATATTTTACAACCAAAATGACCGGAATTGCCCAGTTGTTGATCTAAATACTTAAACCCGAATTTTTCGTAAACCGTCATTGCTTTACTGAGTTCCGGCATTGTTTCAATATAAACACTCGCAAATCCAGAACGCCCTGCAAATTCCAAAGCTTTTTCGATCAGCAGCTTTCCAAGTCCCTTACCCCGCACTGAGGGCTGCAGGTACATCTTGACCAACTCGCAGGTGCCTACGGGTAATCCAGCTGTTGGGAAAATCCCGGCACCGCCTACTACTCTGCCTTCTTTTTCGGCAACATAATAAATGCTTTGTGGTTCCCGGAATAAGATGAACAGATCATCCGTGCTGGAATCGTAATAAACTGTTCCCGGGTGGTTTGCTTTGAATTCGACTAATGTTTCGCGTATAATTTTGCTGATCTGAAGATTATCAGCCTGTTCAATAGGTCTGATGATAATATTTTCCAAATGCCTTTATTTACGGCAAAGATAATTTTTACCGTCAGAAATACAGGTTCGCACTATTACCAGAAGTCATTCTCTAGCTTAATAAAGCTATAATACCATAAAGAATGACATAGGAAACCAGGATCATTCCATAAAATATTTTGGTAGCGTGTTTCATAAAAACTAATCTTAAGTTTAAAAAGGGTTCGGGGAAGCAATAACGCTATATGCTTTGCAAATATTTTGCCACCACTTAAAAAAATGTTGTCATTCCGGTTGGCTATACCAGTTTTTATGGCTGTTTGTGGCGGATTAAGCCTGGTTTTAAAGTCTCGTAATATTACTTCGCAGTTTTACGTGATTTCTGAATACGGTTCTGGCTTATTTTTGCGAACCGGTTATTGATCATAACAGGCGAGTAATTGTTAGCTGATTATAACAATGGCCCGTTTTAATCCATTATCTGATTCAGGTTTTCACTTTATGAAAATACCCCATCCTAACGGAGAATTCTGATCGCGCTCCCTATAAATTCCTGAGTTACCTACCTCTGAGTTTAAAGAAATTCAAATGAGAACTCATTTGCTTTATGGCAAAAATAACCCCGCACCGGCGGGGATATTTTTGCACAAATTATTTTGCGGATTAATCAGATCGGTCGGATGACTAATTTTCTGAATGATTATTAAAAGTAATCAGGAAAGGGCCTTATTTACGAGTGAAGCGGCTTCACTCAGCAGAATAGCAGACTGGACCTTCAGTCCACTTTCTTCTATTAGTTTCTTGGCTTCGGCTGCATTTGTTCCCTGTAAGCGAACAATGATAGGCACCTCTATATTTCCTATAGATTTATAAGCATCGATGACACCCTGGGCAACACGGTCACAACGAACGATACCACCGAAAATATTGATCAGGATCGCTTTTACCTTTGGATCTTTCAGGATGATACGAAATCCTGCTTCAACGGTCTGGGCATTGGCCGTTCCACCTACATCCAGAAAATTCGCAGGCTCACCTCCGCTTAACTTGATCATATCCATAGTGGCCATGGCAAGACCGGCACCATTTACCATACACCCTACATTACCATCGAGTTTTACAAAATTCAAATTGTATTTTCCAGCTTCAACTTCTGTGGGATCTTCCTCACTGATATCTCTGAGTGCTTCCAGATCCGGATGCCGCATAAGCGCATTGTCATCAAGGTTCATCTTACAATCGACTGCAATAATTTTTTCATCCGCAGTTTTGAACAGTGGATTGATCTCAAGCATGCTGCAATCGAGACCCACATAAGCATTATACAGGTTGGTTACAAATTTTGTACAGTTCTTAAAAGCTTCGCCTTTCAAACCGAGGTTGAAAGCAATCTTGCGGGCCTGGAAGCCAAGCAATCCGCCACCCGCATGTACCCATTCCTTATAAATTTTTTCAGGCGTTTTGTGTGCAACCTCTTCAATGTCCATTCCGCCTTCGGTACTGTACATGATAACGTTCTGGCCCTTGGTACGATCCAACAGAATGGATAAATAAAATTCCTTTACCGGGTTTGCACCTGGATAATAAACATCCTGTGCGACCAACACCTTATTAACTACCTTACCTGCAGCACCAGTTTGAATGGTCACCAGCGTTCCCCCGAGCAGATTAGATGCAATCTGTTTTACTTCCTCGGCATTTTTTCCTACGGCTACCCCTCTTTGTTCTGTACCTGTTACCTTCCCCTTTCCGCGTCCGCCGGCATGTATTTGTGCTTTAACTACGGCAAAACTACTTCCATATTGAACCTTTAGATTCTTATATGCTTCTTCGGCCGCACCGGCACTTTCGACCGGTATGCCTTCCTGGATTGGAACATGATATTTCTTTAATAACTCCTTGGATTGATATTCGTGAAGATTCATGCAACGAAAATTTTGACGAAAATAGGAAAGTATTGGACGCTATACAATTAACAATTAAAAATACCCAATATTCAATCTTACCTATTCAATATTCAATTACTTTGCAGCGTTCCATTTAATCGATTATTAATACAGATGACCTTTATGGCCGGTGTTATTGAGCAACTGCAGGAAACGACTTCTTTTATAAAATCTATATATGGCGAAAAGCCGGCAATTGGTGTTGTGCTTGGAAGTGGATTGGGTAATTTTGCATCAGACATCCGGATCGAAAAAGAGATTGACTACAATGACATACCCAATTTCCCGGTTTCAACGGTGGAAGGTCATCAGGGTAAACTGATCTTTGGGGAACTTGGCGGAAAAAAAATTGTGGCAATGGCCGGCAGGTTTCACTTCTACGAAGGATATTCTGCGCAGGATGTTGTTTTTCCGATTCGGGTCATGAAATGGCTTGGCGTTGAAACTTTACTGATCTCAAATGCTGCAGGCGGTGTTGATCCTTCTTTCAGTATCGGCGATCTTATGATCATTACCGATCATATTAGTTTTGCGACGGTCAATCCTTTAATTGGTAAAAACTATGACGAACTGGGTATGAGGTTCCCGGATATGAGTGAACCTTATAATAAACAACTTATTAAAAAAGCAGAAGAGATCGGGGAGGCGTTAAAAATTCCGCTGCGTTCAGGAGTGTATTTTGGAGTTACGGGCCCGACCTTTGAAACCAGGGCTGAATACCAGATGATCAGGATTATGGGTGGTGATGCAGTAGGAATGAGTACGGTTCAGGAAGTGATAGCCGCGGTACATATGGGCATGAAAGTATTTGCACTAAGCGTGATTACGGATATTGGTATCCGTGAGGAGGACAATACCATAACACATGAGGAGGTTTTACAGGCAGCCAAAGAAGCTGAGCCAAAACTCACCTCGATTTTTCACCGGTTGATCGCAACGATCTGATATAAATACATATTTCTACAAAACATTACTGATACGTGTTGAAACGGAACTTTAAAATTTTATTGCTCGTTTGTTTTTCAGTTATTGCGTCCCGGCAACTAAATGCCCAGAGTGGTGCAATGAATCGTTTGAAGGGTTTGGGCAATCGCGGAGGGGGCGGCGGAAGCGGTGATAGTCTTTTAAAAAGAGTCGATGATTCCATCACCATTAACTTCAGATACCTTGATTCCAGCCGCGCTCAGAAATTTGACACGGTGCTGACAGATTTTAATCGTTTTTTTCCTGTTCCCTGGCAGTATAAATCACTTGGCAACCTCGGTAATGCAACTGAATCGATGGTTTTTTCTCCCAGAATGAACTCGGGCTGGGACCACGGCTTTCATGCTTTTGATGTATATAATTTCAATGTCACAGATGTCAGATTATACAATACAACCAGTGCCTATTCAGAGCTCGGGTATATCCTTGGCAGCCGGCTGGAACAAATGATCCACCTGCTGCATACGCAAAATATCCGGCCGAACTGGAATGCCAGTTTTCAATACAGACTGATCAACTCACCCGGGTTTTTTCAAAATCAGGCAACCAATCATAACAGTTACCGGTTTGGGTCATGGTATCAGTCTATTAACAAACGTTATCAGAATTTTGTGGTGCTGGTGGGTAATAAACTGCAGTCGGGTGAAAATGGAGGGATAAAAACCGATGGCAACTATCTTGACAGTTCCGGCTACACACAGCGCTTAACGATTCCAACCAAACTGGGGGGTGATAATACGGCAACTTCAAACTTCTTTAACCGGCCATTAAATGTCGCTTCAAGGTTTACCAATGCCACTTACATGATGCGTCAGCAATATGATATTGGCCAGAAGGATTCCATAGTGACGGATACATCCGTTGTGCCGCTGTTTTATCCCAGGCTGAGACTTGAGCATACCATTTCCTATAGTACTTACAAATACCGGTATACGGACAACAAGGTCGACAGCGGTTATTATGCTGTCAATTACAATATTAAAGAGCTGAAAACAGATACATCATATATATTACTAAGAGACGAATGGTCCGAGCTGATCAACGATTTTTCCATTTACTCTTTTCCCGATGCGAAGAATTCACAACAGTTTATTAAGGCCGGAGCATCGTTGCAAAATCTCAGTGGAACATTCGATACCGGCCTTGTCAAAAGTAAGTATAATAACGTTTTCCTTCACGGCGAATACCGGAATAAGACACGTAACCAGAAATGGGACCTTGAATTGTTTGGAAAATTTTATTTACGTGGATTGAATGCCGGTGACTATAATGCGTATGTGAGCCTGAAAAGATTTATTTCGAAAAAAATCGGTTATTTCCAGGTCGGGTTTCAGAACGTGAACAGAACACCATCTTTTAATTTTGATGGAGCAAGCAGTTTTTATATTCCGACACCGGTGTCTTTTAATAAGGAAAATACGACCAATATTTTCGCATCTCTTGAAGAGCCAGCATCAAAATTGAAACTTAGCGGTAGCTATTACCTGGTGAGTAACTATACCTATTATAAAGATTTCTATACACCCGAACAAGCCACTTCGCTTTTTAATGTGCTCACCGTCACTGCACAGAAGCAAATCAAAATTGGTGGAAAGTGGAATCTCCGGACCTGGATCATCTTACAACAAAAAGCCGGCAATGCGCCGGTTAATTTGCCCCTGTTTCTGACCCGCAATCAGATTGGGTATGACGGAAATCTCGGTTTTAAAAATCTGACGACAAGTTTCGGGCTGGAATTCAGGTATTTCACTCCGTATAAGGTAAACGGATACTCACCCATGCTTGGTCAATTCGTTTACCAGGATACCAGTACGGTTGAAATGAGGCTACCGGAGATCGGCGCTTATATCCATTTCAGGATACGGAGCTTTACTGCTTACATTCATGCTGAAAATTTAAATTCCTTTAGTTTTTCAGCCGGTGGTTTCAAAAATAACAATGTATTGATCCCGGTATATCCCACTCCGGGCCTGCAGATCAGATTGGGAATTCTGTGGAGTTTTATCAATTAAATAAAAATGTTATTGTTCCCGGAGGTAGTTGCGGGACCCGATTTAAATGACTAATTTTGCCCTGTTGTGAAGAAAGCATTAATAGCCATATTAGCATTTCTGTATCTCGCTGTTGCAAGTGGAATTGAAATGAACATCCACTACTGCATGGGTGAAATTGCTTCTGTTGAATTTGGCTCGCCGGCAAAAAGTGTTTGTGGCAAATGCGGCATGAAATCAAAGAAAGGCTGTTGCGGCGATGAAACTAAATTCGTTAAAATTGAGGATTCGCATCAGCTTTCACAACTATCCTGGACATCTTTTTCGCAGACATCTCTACCTGCTCCAATAATACATGAATATTCTATTGCTGTTTTGCAGCAGGAAATAAATCCGGGTGAACCCTCCCACGGTCCGCCTCTATGGCCGAAAACTCCCCTGTATATTAAGTATTGCGATTATCGGATTTGATGTAGCGTGGATTTCCGGATCCGCATTGTGGTGTGGATCTCCAGATCCGCACATGCGTTCCGAGTAAATTTATAACCACTCAAATTCGAACATCAACGGATCAAGAGATCCATTGCACATTCTACAAATAATAATCATGAAAGCAATACAAATATTAATAGCATCACTCCTTATTACCATCTGCGCATCTGCACAATTTAAATCAGCAAATCTCACTGCCGCAGGTCTTACTTGTGCAATGTGTACAAAAGCAATAAATAAGGCACTTGAGAAATTGCCATTTGTTGAATCTGTCAGCCCAAATATTAAATCATCCTCTTTTGACATCAAATTTAAATCCTCCAAAACTGTCAATTTCGATGCAATGAAAACAGCCGTTGAAGAAGCTGGTTTTTCGGTTGCAAAGTTTGCAGTGAAAACTGATTTCAACAATATTGCGGTAAAGAATGATGCCCATGTTCAGATCGGAGGTAAAACTTTCCATTTCCTTAAAGTTCCATCATCTACTCTTAACGGAGAGAAATCGATGGTTATCGTCGATAAGAACTTTCTAAATGGAAAGGAATATAAGAAGTACCTGACTTCTACCAACATGGAATGTGTCAAAACCGGTAAGGCCTCTGGATGCTGCACCCAATCAGGAATTGAATCCGGATCAAGGATATATCACGTGACCATCTAAGATTTCTGAAAAAGCATTCAGATGCTGGTAATAATTGCCGGCACCTGAATTATTGATTGGAGTTTTGTGTGTCAGATTTGTTACTCAAGGCCCTTCTGTGCACGCTGATGCCTGGTTGACTTATCATAAACAATAAATGCATGACTAATCGGTTTAACCCGCTTTTGAAAAGCATGGCAATGGTTATCATATCAATAAATGTGATATCTTCTATCGCCAATGCACAACCGAAGAAACGTATGCCCGTTCCTGAGATTAGTCTGTCCGATACCTCGGGCAATCTCCGAACTTTGTCATCATTGAAAGGCAAGATAGTCCTGATTGAATTCTGGGCTTCCTGGTGCGGTCCCTGCCGTAAGTCGAACCCCGCTCTCAGCAGGCTATATTCAAGGTATAGATCGAGGGGATTCGAGATTTATGGCATCAGCATTGATCAGTCTCCGGCTGCCTGGAAAAATGCAATTGAAGCGGACCGTACGGCCTGGACCCAGGTGACTGACAATAGAGACCGAAACGCATCAATAGCAGTTGACTGGAAAATTAATTTTATACCTGCGTCATTCCTGGTTAGCAGGGAAGGGAATCTCATTGCCGTTGATCCCAATCATCACAAGCTTAAATCCTATCTCAAAATACATTTAAGTGAATCTGTAAAGCAACAATAAAATGATTTTTTTTTCAAGGGCAATATTATTTGTCTACGCCATTCTCTTAAACTTTAAGGAAATAAGTGCACAGGAGCTGTTTGTTTTTTCCGAGCCAGCTTCCAACATGCCTGCAAAGTCATTATCGGCCAAATACACAGCAAAGTTCCTTAAGGTTAAAATGCACGAAACAAAACTGGAGCAAAGACACAGTCCGGAGATTATGTTAGGTATTAATAAAAACTGGATGGTGCATGGGGCCGTATCGTTTTCTGACATGTATTCAAAACAGTTAAGATGGGAGTCTGCAAGAGTGTATGCTAAATACCGCTTTTTGTCTAATGACGATGTACACCGGCATTTCAGAATGGCTGCTTTCGGTGAAGTGTCACAAAGCCGCAACAAACTGACCTATGAGGAGATTTCATTTGAAGGTGATCAGAGTGGAATTCAAGGGGGTATCATTGCGACCCAGTTATGGAAAAAATTTGCATTGTCTTCCACAGTAAGCGCTTTACAGGTAACAACTGCCAGGCCAAAGGTGGATGCAGATCATTATACTTACCAGGCATTCAATTATTCTGTGTCTGCGGGCGTATTAGTATTGCCATTCGAATACACGAGTTATAACCAGACCAATCTGAATATCTATACCGAATTACTTGGACAGCAAAGCCTGGATAAAAGCCTGTACTATGTTGATCTGGCACCAGCGTTGCAACTGATCTTTAACAGCGCTTATAAACTTAACATGGGATATCGTTTTCAGTTAAACAGTAATATGCATCGTATGGCAAAAAACAGTTTTCAGATTGGTTTGGAAGTTGTGTTTTTAAACGCATTAAAGAAAAAAGACAAAATGTAATTCGGCATCCGGTCAATCTTCATCCGTCAATGATTTAACAACCCGGTTATGACCGTCATTTGTCCGGAATTGGTGAAACTAACATTCGTTGGTACACACGCCACTGTTTACCTGACATCTCCTCACTTCATACCCTGTATGGCAATTCTCTCTGGGCATATGAGGCCTTTTTGCGGATCAACCAGGCGTCGCCGGGCCGAACCTGTGTCAGGAAGCCAGACAGTTTTGGTAGTTTAAAATAATGTTATATATTTGGCTAAATATTAATTTAGACATGTCTAAATTATATTTTAAATAGATCAAATTTATGAATGTAAAATTTGCTGGAATATTACTTTTTGTGTTATCCTCCCTTTTTGTCGATGCCCAGGAATCCCTGCTAACAGGTATCATCAGGGACAGGAAAAACTTTGAAGCAGTACCGGGAGCCACCCTGGTTTCGACAGATTCCGGCAAAACCTTTCTTTCCGATAAAACAGGACGATTCAGGCTCCGTATGGGATCAGATTCTTTTTTTGTGGCAGTTAGTTCAGCGGGATATCAAACCGATACCTTCAAATTATACAGGACCGGCAAAAATGAATTATATCTCTCACCGTCTCATGCTTCGATGAGTGAGGTTGTAGTAACAGGTACCATGAGGACAGTCCAGAAAACGGCAAGCCCTGTTCCGGTCGAGGTCTATACGCCAAAATTCTTCCTCAAAAATCCTTCTCCAACAATCTTTGATGCTTTGCAGATGGTTAACGGCGTACGTCCTCAACTGAATTGTAATGTGTGCAATACCGGCGATATTCACATGAACGGCCTTGAGGGCCCGTACACCATGGTGCTGATCGATGGAATGCCGATCATGAGTTCGCTTGCTTCGGTATATGGATTATCCGGGATCCCAAATTCTCTCGTAGAGCGGATAGAAATTGTGAAGGGCCCGGCTTCATCTTTATATGGTTCAGAGGCAATTGGCGGACTAATAAATGTAATAACTAAAAACCCTGTAAAAGCCCCAAAATTAGCGATTGATATCTCCGGAACTACCTGGGGTGAAATGAGTGCTGACCTTGGCGTAAAGTATAAAATTGGAAAAAAAATAACCGGTCTGCTTGGGATTAACTATTTCAACTTCAGCAATAGGGTAGATAAGAACAATGACATTTTCACGGATATTACTTTGCAGGACAGGTTGTCGCTATTCAATAAAATAAGCTGGGAAAGAAAGGACAACCGCCTGGCTAACGTCGCATTACGATATATCACCGAAGACAGATGGGGTGGAGAGATGAACTGGAATAAATCGTTTCGGGGCGGTGACAGTGTTTATGGTGAAAATGTGGGAACCGCGAGATTTGAACTTATCGGCAATTACCAGCTGCCGGTTAAAGAAAAGATAGTTTTTTCATATTCATTAAACGACCATCGTCAGCGTTCGGCTTACGGAAACAAAATATTCGATGCTGATCAGAGAATTGCATTCGGACAACTGACCTGGAACAAATCGGTTGGGAGCACCCATGAACTTTTACTCGGCCTTGTTTCACGTTATACATTTTATGATGATAACACAACAGCTACTTTCGATACAACCGGTTCAAAGAACCTCCCCGACAAAGTGGTTCTACCCGGTATTTTTTTACAGGACGAAATCAAACTTAATGAGCGGCAATTAGTATTGATTGGAATAAGATATGATTACGACAAACGACATGGCAACATTGTTACGCCCCGGTTAGCCTGGAAGTTATCTGTAAGTCCCAACGACATCATACGTGTAAATGCGGGTACTGGCTTCAGGGTTGTCAATCTCTTCACCGAAGATCATGCGGCGCTTACTGGTGCCCGTGAAGTTGTGATTAAAAACTCACTTAAGCCCGAGCGTAGTTATAATGTAAACATTAACTATATCAAAAAAATATATACAGGTTCCTGGTGGCTCAATCTTGACCTTTCTGCCTGGTACACCTATTTCACCAACAGGATATTGCCCGATTATACCACCAATACCAACCTGATCATTTATGATAACCTGAGCGGTCACGCCATTTCGAAGGGTGTGAGCCTCAATACAGAAATGGGCTTTACAAATTCATTACGCGGCAACGTTGGAGTTACTTTCATGGACGTATCAACGGTCAGCAATAATCCGGGCGGTAAAAAAAATACGGAGCGCCAGTTGCTTACTGAAAGATTCACAGGCACATGGGCGATCAGTTACTCTTTCGGGAAGACCGGGTTAACGATAGACTATACGGGAAACATATACGGACCAATGAAATTACCTTTGTTATCTGCTGACGATCCCCGGCCTCTTTATTCCCCCGTTTGGAGTTTGCAGAATATTCAGATCACAAAACGCATTGGAAACAGAATAGAATTATATGGGGGGATCAAAAACCTCCTTAACTGGACGCCGGCAAAAAGGAGTCCTTTCCTGATCGCCAGGGCGAATGATCCCTTTGATAAAAAAGTGCAGTATGATGCTGCCGGAAACCCGGCGAAAACCTCGGAAAATCCCTATGGCCTCAGCTTCGATCCAAATTATGTATATGGTCCGAACCAGGGCATGAGAGGTTTTTTGGGCATAAGGTGGGCGCTGTAAAAGATGGCTGCCCTCCTGCGAAGGAGGGCGGCGAGTATAGCGAGCGGGCGTTGGCCTCCGTAGCTTTAGCGGAGGAGGGTGGTTGTTCTTTGGTCTTCGCAGCGTATAGTATGCAGTTACCAAGGAACAACCACCCCGTCGTCTTCGACGCCTTCCCCTCCTTCGCAGGAGGGGAATTTGAAAAAATGACCTATCTTAGCGGCCGTGAAAAAGACGATCACGTCCATATTATTATCTGTTTATATGTTGGCTTTTTCAGAGCTTCCACAGCTACTGAAAATACCTGTTTTCATAGCGCATTTTCAAGAACACAAACAAATCGATCCGGAAACAACGGTATGGGGTTTTGTCAAAGAACACTACCAGGGCAAATTTGTAGTTGATGATGACTATGAACGAGATATGGAGTTACCTTTTCGTACCACAAACATTGTCCTGAACACTACGGTTATTTGCGCGCCTCCAATGGCTATGGAATTTCCTTTTTCGATTCAGTTTGACAAGCAGGAGTTTACCATACACAATGACGATAATAATCCTGTCTCTTCTCTTAAAGATATTTTTCAACCTCCAAGGTTAGTTACCATCTCCTGAATTTAATGTTTCTACCGCTGCTGTTCCTGTATACGGGAACGGTAATTACATATATTCTATAACAGGTCTTAGTAATCCGTATTAACGTATTCAGCCCTGTTATCGTACGGTAAAAACATTCTGCGATCTCTGTAACACATGGCGGTTACAGTTCAATTCATTTCATTCACCCGTTTGTTTTATCATCCGGCGATTTAACCATCGGCCGCGGGATATAATATTTTATGTTACAAAAAATTATTCAGTTTTCTGTAAGAAACAAAATCGTTATTGGTTTGCTGACACTTTTACTGATTGTTGTGGGCAGTTACCAGGTGACGCGTTTGCCCATTGATGCTCTTCCTGATATTACCAGCAATCAGGTGCAGGTGATCACAGTATCACCTTCCCTGGCGGCTTCAGAAGTAGAACAACTGATTACCTTCCCGATAGAACAGGTAAATGCCAGCATTCCGGGTCTTACAGAAATGCGATCCATTTCGCGCTTTGGGCTATCAGTGATAACACTTGTTTTTAACGATGAAGTCGATGTGTATTGGGCGAGACAACAGGTATCAGAAAGATTGACGCTTGTAAGGGAACACATACCGAAACACGCCGGATCGCCGGAGCTTGCCCCGGTGACCACCGGTCTGGGAGAAATCTTTCAATATGTAGTCCGTCCAAAAAAAGGTTACGAAGGGAAATATGACCTGGCTGAGCTGAGATCCATCCAGGATTGGATTATCAGAAGGCAGTTACTTGGAACACCTGGTGTTGCCGACGTGAGTAGTTTCGGTGGCATTCTTAAACAATATGAAGTCTCTGTACAACCTTCCAAATTAAAGAGTCTGGGCATTACGGTTACCGATGTATTCAATGCTTTGCAAAAAAATAATGAAAATTCGGGAGCGGCATATATTGAAAAGGGACCAAATGCATTATTCATCCGCACCGAGGGATTGGCTTCAAACACGGCAGAACTCGCTGATATATTTATAAAACAAAATCCGGGCGGAACTCCGGTTTTTATCAGAGACGTGGCAGAAGTTCGAATTGGTAATGCAGTCAGATACGGAGCCATGACTTATAAAGACCAGGGCGAAGTTTCCGGTGCTGTTGTATTGATGCTTAAGGGTGCAAACGCTTCTGCCGTTGTAATAGATCTTCGGAAAAAAATGGATGAGATCCGTAAGACATTGCCCGAAGGCATTATTGTCGAAACTTTTTTAGAGCGGACAAAAATGGTCGATAATGCCATCAATACCGTTACAAAAAATCTGATCGAAGGAGCGTTGATCGTGGTTTTTGTGCTTGTATTTTTCCTGGGAAATTTCAGGGCCGGCTTAATTGTAGCGAGTGTTATTCCCCTTGCCATGTTATTCGCGGTTATCATGATGAACCTTTTTGGTGTTTCGGGTAACCTGATGAGTCTTGGGGCGTTGGATTTTGGATTAATAGTAGATGGCGCGGTTATCATTGTTGAAGCACTCGTTCACCGGTTGTCACATGTTATGAAAACGAATAAGATCAACCAGCACCAGATGGATGATGAGGTTACAGAAGCTGCGTCGCGTATGATGAGTCCTGCAGTTTTCGGACAGGTAATAATACTTATTGTTTATCTGCCGATCCTTACACTTGTTGGGATTGAAGGCAAAATGTTCGGACCAATGGCACAGACCGTTTCATTTGCGTTGATTGGTGCATTTATTCTTTCACTAACCTATGTGCCGATGGTGTCTGCTTTTTTCCTAAGCAAGGAACTCAGTCACAAAGAAAGCTGGGCAGACAAAATGATGCGTAGTCTTCAACGGATATATACGCCGCTTCTGAGATATTCGTTACGTAAAACGGCCGTTGTGGTGATAGCAACCTTATTGTTGTTTAGTGTTTCGGTTTTTGCATTAACCAGGTTAGGCGGCGAATTTATTCCCGAACTCGAAGAAGGTGATTTTGCGGTTGATGCCCGTTTGTTACCCGGTAGCTCACTTACAAAAACAATTGAGGCAACCCAGCAGGCAACAAAATTATTGCAGGATAATTATCCGGAAGTTGAGAAGATCGTGACACGTATCGGTGCCAGTGAAATTCCCACTGATCCGATGCCAATCGAAATGACAGATATTATCATTTCATTGAAACCGAAGACGGAATGGGTTTCGGCTGAAAGTTTTGATGAGCTCGCCACAAAAATGAGTAAAACACTCGAAGGCATTCCCGGTTTGTCAGCAGGATTTCAATATCCGGTTCAGATGCGTTTCAATGAATTGTTATCAGGCGCAAGACAGGATGTGGTTTGCAAAATATTTGGGGAAAATCTTGACACGCTAACCAGCTATGCAGCAAAACTCGGACAAGTTATAAAGTCAGTGGATGGTGCCGCTGATATTTATATCGAGACGGTCACCGGATTACCACAGATCGTAATCAAATATCATCGTGAGGCGATCGCACTTTATGAACTGAGCATCGCGGATGTTAACCAGGTACTTCGCAGTGCATTTGCCGGTGAGGTGGCAGGAACAATGTATGAAAATGAAAGACGGTATGACCTCGTTGTACGAATGAAGGAAACATCGAGAAAAGACATTACCGATATAGAACGATTACTCATTAATACGCCGGCAGGATTACAGGTGCCGCTTGCACAACTTGCCGATATACAGATAAAAGATGGCCCCAACCAGATTCAGAGAGAAGATGCAAGACGAAGGATCATCGCGGCATTTAATGTACGTGGCCGGGATGTGCAATCGGTTGTGGAAGAGCTTCAGACTAAACTTTCACAGCAGATTAAATTACCGGCGGGGTACTCCATTAAGTATGGGGGTCAGTTTGAAAACCTTAATAAAGCAAAAGAGCGGTTGTCCATTGCCGTACCCGCAGCATTATTACTCATTCTTATGATGTTGTATTTCGCTTTTGGATCAATGAAATACGGTATACTCATTTTTAGTGCAATTCCGCTATCTGCCATCGGCGGCATATTTGCGTTGACGCTTCGCGGTATGCCTTTCAGTATATCGGCCGGCATTGGCTTTATTGCTTTATTCGGGGTAGCTGTACTAAATGGCATTGTACTTATAACTGAATTTAACCGCCTTAAAAAGCAGGGTATGACGGATATCAAAGAACTCATTATGGAAGGAACAAAATTACGGCTGAGGCCTGTATTGATGACCGCAGCCGTAGCTTCTCTTGGGTTTTTACCAATGGCATTAAGTGAGGGCTCCGGTGCGGAAGTCCAGCGTCCGCTTGCAACCGTTGTCATCGGTGGATTGTTAACCGCAACTATACTCACTTTGATCGTTTTACCGGTACTATACTATTGGCTTGAAAAAAAAGGCAGGAAGAAAATCAAACCTGCGTTGGCTATTGTGAGTCTGCTGTTGTTACAGTTTCCACTCGGGTCAATGGGCCAGCAATCTTCAGATGCTACCGTTAATGTGCATCCGAAGAAGGATACTTCTGCCGCGTTAACGCTGGAAGAAATGATAAGCAAGGCGAAGAAAAATAATCTATCTCTGAACGCCAGTCGTAAACATATAGAATATTCCAGGCATCTCGAAGGTGCAGCATTTGATCCACCCAAATCGGTATTAGGAGCAGAGTATGGGAATTTAAACAGCACATTCAGTGACAACCGTTTTTTTGTTTCGCAGAACTTCGGGTTACCGGTTGTCTATAAACGCCAGAAAGATTTGGCCAAAGCCGAAACAGTTTTGCAGCAACAGGCTGTTGCGATGAAAGAAAATGACCTTGTGAGACAAGTCAGGAAAAACTTCTACGAAATGGTTTTGTTGCTTGAAAAGAGGAGACTGCTTACTGAACTCGATTCCGTTTACAGGGGATTTGCAAACGCAGCCGATGTAAGGCTCAAAGCAGGCGAAACAAATATGCTGGAAAAAACAACAGCGTTATCGCTGGTTGAACAACTGACATTACAGGCAGGTGAACTGGAACAGGATCTAAAAGTTTATCAGTCAAATCTGAAGTCGCTGCTGAATACGAAAGAAGAAGTATTTCCTTTGTATAAGGAATTCAGGATCCGGAACACTGTGATCGATGACAGTTCGGCTGTAAATGGTAATCCCTTACTTGATTATTATCAGCAACAGATTGTTATTTCAGATGTACAGGGGGCGGTGGAAAAAAACAATTTATTGCCCGATTTTACGGTTGGTTATAATAATCTTTCTATCCGTGGATATCAGTCGAAGGATGGAATCGGCCAGCAATATTATAATGGAAGTGACAGGTTTAGTTTTTATCAGCTTAGTGTGTCGCTGCCATTGTTTGTCAGGGCCTCAAGAGCCAGGATCAGGGCGCTGGAAGCAAAGGAAGAAGCTGTCAGACTTGAAGCAGCGTCAGGGACTGTCCAATTGCAAAATCAGTTGAAGGCGCTTCAACATAATCAACAAAAATTATTATTGAGGCTAAGATATTTTGAAAGTACCGGGCTTGATCAGGCCGGACAGATTATCAAAAATGCAATGCTCAGTTTCCGGAACGGAGATATAGGATATGTTGAATGGACTGTGCTGATGAACAATGCTGTTAATTTAAAAAATGGCTATCTCGAAGCAGTTAGTTCATTTAACAATTCAATTATCGAAATACAATATTTAATCGCAAAATAAACTAACATATGTCTAATGGAATTATTTTCTTCCTTCTGATTATTACTTTGTTTGCCTGCAATGAACCGGCAGAAATAAAGGAAGAGCGGGTAAATACAGGTAGTACTGACCTGGTTACGCTAAATGCACAGCAAATTCAAACTGCCGGTATCGAAACCGCAGTTCCGGTAGCAAAAGATCTCCATACTACACTTGCTGTAAATGGTTCTATAGACGTGCCACCGCAAAATATTGTAAGTGTGAGCTTTCCCTTTGGCGGATATCTGAAAAACACCAGGTTGCTACCTGGAATGCATGTTTCAAAAGGTGAAGTGATCGGGGTGATGGAAGACCAAAGCCTCGTACAACTGCAACAGGATTATTTAATGGCTGCGGCGAAGTTGAAATACCTTAAGCAGGAATACGAACGTCAGAAGACATTGCAGGAAAACAACATCAATTCAGCGAAGACTTTCCAGCAGGTGGAAGCTGAATATACCAGCCAGAAAGTACTTGTAAGCGGATACGTCCAGAAACTGAATATGATACGTATCAATCCGCTGGCCCTGGATGAAACCAGGATTTCAAGTAGTGTACCCATTTATTCGCCCATTGATGGTTTTGTGTCGCGTGTGAATGTTAATATTGGCAAATTTGTTAATCCGACTGATGTACTGTTTGAGTTGATAAATCCGGATGATATGCATGCAGCATTGGTTGTTTTTGAAAAGGATATTGCTAAAGTCCGGAAAGGGCAGAAGGTGCGGGTCTCCCTGGTTGATGAACCGGGTAAGGAATTTTTGTGTGAAGTGATACTTGTAACGAGGAATGTCAGTGAAAACAGAACTGGGATAATTCATTGTCATTTCGAGCAAATGCCCGCGACCCTGCTTCCAGGTATGTTTTTGAATGCTACGATATTGTTATCAGCAACAAACGCACTTACAGTGCCGGAAGACGCTATCGTACGTTATGGAAACAAGGAATACGTTTTACAGGAGCATAACAAAACCGATTTTAAGCTGGTAGTGGTTCAAACAGGTATCAGGCAGAATGGTCATGTTCAGTTAATTGACACTACGGCATCACTTTCGCAAAAGCCGGTTATTACGAAAAATGCTTATGCGGTATTATCGAAAATGAAAAATACAAATGAATGATTTGATTTTAAAAACATGCTGATGAAAATTGCTTACCTTATTTTTTTTTAATGTAAAAAACAATTATGAAAAAATTTTTAGCTGTCGGTTTGACGCTTTCTTTATGTAGTTCTATGGTTGCGCAGTCCCCAACCATTATCCAACGGGATCCAGCCATTGCAAAGATGGTTGAACAGATTAGCGCTGATTCTCTCAGATCTTATATCACATTAATGGTTTCGTTTGGAACAAGACATACAGTAAGTACGCAGGCCGATAGCAAAAAAGGCATAGGAGCTGCGAGACTATGGGTGCTGGGCAGGTTTAACCAGTTTGCGAAAGAATCCGGCGGACGGATGACGGCTGTGATTGACAGCGTTACCTACAAGGCAGATAAAAGAAGGGTAGATGTAGACATTAATCTTGGCAATGTTGTCGCCACACTGAGGGGCACGGATGCGAATGACAAGAGAATTTTCCTGATAACGGGTCATCTGGACAGCCGGGTTACAAAAATTGAAGACAGAACCAGTGATGCGCCGGGTGCAAATGATGATGCAAGCGGTTGCGCTGCAGTGATTGAGTGTGCCAGGATCATGAGTAAAATACCATTTCCGGCAACCATTATTTTTATGACTGTCAGTGGTGAAGAACAGGGGCTGCTCGGTGCGAGATATATGGCAGATAAATCAAAAAAGCAAGGACTCAATATAGAAGCTGTACTTAATAATGATATTGTGGGAAGTAACAACAGTAATGAAACAAATATTATTAACAATACGCAGTTAAGAGTCTTTAGTGAGGGGCTGCCTTTATATGAACTGGATTCTGTAGGCAAAAATATTCGCTTTATGGGTCTGGAAAATGATGGAAAGGCGAGACAACTTGCGAGGTACTTTAAGGAAACTGCTGAAAGGTATGTCGACAACCTTGAAATAAAGCTTATCTACCGGAACGACCGGTTTGGACGTGGTGGCGACCACTCGCCGTTTGTAGAAAATGGTTTTGCGGCTGTTCGGGTTACGGAAATGAATGAAAATTTTTATCATCAGCATCAGGATCTGCGAACAGATAAAGGTATCCGGTATGGAGACTTGATTGAATTTATGGACTTCGAATATCTTCGGAAAAATACTGCTGCTAATCTCGTTAGTCTTGCTAACCTTGCGAAAGCACCTGGAATGCCGCAGGAGGTTGTTTATGTGATGGCGGGACTGGGTAATGCTACAACATTAAAATGGAAAGCTCCGTTAAATGGAAAACCAAAAGGTTATTATGTATTGATACGTGAATCGTCAGTTGCGGTGTGGCAAAAGAAAATATTTACTACCGAAACAACATTGAAATTGCCATATACCAAGGACAATTATTTTTTCGCAGTTCAGTCTGTAAGCGAAGACGGCAATGAAAGTTTGCCTGTGGTGCCGAAGGTTGGAGCGCGGACGTAGCGCGATGTGCTCCGGATCTCCAGATCCGGAGACTTGTGGAGCGGATATCTGATCCGCTCATTTGTGGAGCGGATATCTGATCCGCTCATTTGTGGAGCGGATATCCCGATCCGCACTTGCCGATTTAGAGAAACTGATTAAATTCATCATCAAACCTCTTTGAAGATCAACGGATCGGGAGATCCGTTGCACATATATACTACCGGTAATCATCACGCGCCGGTGAAAAAAAGTCCAGGACCTTGCAATCAGTGAGCGCATAGGCTGAGTGTGGCATGTTTCCGGGGATAACATGAACCGATCCCGGAGTAAAGACGAATAGCTGATCTCCGATGATCATTTCCAACTCACCTTCTACAATATGAGTTATTTGCTCGTGCATGTGCTGATGGGTTGGTAACCTGCTGCCTTTGATAATTGTTACATAAGAAAGCGTGCTTGAAGCGCCATGCAGAAAACGTCCAAAAAAGCCCGGTAAAAATTCCCTTGCAGGAATATCATTTAAAAACTCCATAGCTTTAATATAATTAATTATAAATGCTGTTATAGTCTTTCAAAATAGCATACACTTCCCCCCACCCAGGTCTTATCCTTGTTATAGCGTACACCGATCATTTTGCCTTTGCTGATCCTGGCAAGGTTAATAACAGCTTCAGGCCGTGCTGCCCCGTCTTTCCATACATACATAATGCGTATCTCAACTTTGGCGGGCACATCGGGTGTCGGTATAACATCAGCATATTTAACTTTACGCTGTAAGATCCAGTTTTCCGGATCCTTTACTTTCATAATATCTTCAGGCGTAATATCAATAACCACACCTTGACCGGCAAATGAGAACAGCGGTTTCAAAACATAATTCTCAAGGTCTGCAGGCAATTGTTTAACCTCGTTCAGGAAAAACGTCGGCGGCACATAAGGGTGCCTGATGAGCGGCAGAGTAAATTTGCTGATCCGGTAGAACCAGTTAGGATGCGGGATCCATTCTACATCCAGGTCCTGAGTTATGTCAGTAAATTTTTCCAGCGTGCTTTTTTGTGCATTCAGGTCATCGAATATAACACGGTTATAAATGCGTTTGATGCGTGTTTTAACGCCATACCTGATGTAATACAATTTGTTGCCTTCCTGTATAAGATCAGTAAGACAAACAGGCAAAATGCCAATATAATCAGTCGTACAATAAAAGTCGATCTTTGTTTTTTGCTGATGGGGCTTAATTTCAAGAAGGATAACATTTTCGGCAGCGTGTTTTCCGAGTATTACATCTTTTAAGGCTTCGATATAAGTTTCCTTATTGAATTTTCCAAGGTAATGGCTATAGTTGTCCGGGATAGTGAAATATTCACGCAATAACTCCGGATATAGAACCAGGAAACCATAAAGGGAAGGAAACCCCTGCATTTCTATCAACTGAGGCTCCAGTTCACCAGCCTCATTGAGACAGACCCCAAAGTCGAAGGCGATCATATGCGCATGTTCGTTCTCGTTAGGGACCTCTTCCTGTGAGGGGATGCTTCTTTGAGTAAGAGTTTTAAAACGAGGATCAGCTATCAGATCAATAATATGCTCACACGCATCCAGCATTTTCCGGGTGAAGTCTGCGGGTACAAACACCGGTGTCTCGGCGATTCTGAACTCAATAGCGCCCGGATGAGTGTTGTTCAACCCCTTCAGGAATTTTTCATACTGTTCTTCCTTAAAAGCATCATTGAATGACTGTCTCAATGCTGTTACCATACTAAGTAAATTGTTGACCTTAATTTAGGTATTTTACTTCAAAGGCTCCTCAATTCCTTAAAGGTCCTTTCATTGAAAGCAGATGTTCTGTGGCAGTATCCAGGAAATTTGGTAAGACAAGTGAATAGGTAGTAAGTATTTTATCCGGATCATTTAGCTGTTCGATCATACTCTGCCACTTTTCCTCGCTATGTTCAGCAATAACAGTTGCTTTTTTATCTTCCCGTTTCAAATACATACTCATACCAATCGCATCTGCTTCAGGATGAAACTGCGTTCCAATCATATATTCATTGAACCTTACTGCCATGATTGCTCTTTCGAGCGGGATATGTGGTCTTTCTTTTTCAATGGCCAGCACCTGGCCACCCATGGCCTGAAGTACTTCCAGGTTAGGTTGTGTAACCTGATAGTCCCGGCTGTCTACCGAATAAAATGGATCAGGTAACCCCTGAAAAACAGGCTCATTTTCTCCCTCGGTAACCGGATGTATGGGGAAAACACCAAAAGCAGTAGACTTGCGTTTATGCACGTTTCCGATGTTCCAGTGCCTACAGGCAAGCTGGTAAGAATGGCATATAAAAAACACGTATTTCTTTACAGTATTCGAGGGGTTGTTATTCCAGTCTTCTACTTTTGAAAGCCAGCTGAAATAATTTTCTTCCCACTTTGATCCTACACTTTCCAACGGACTTCCCGGCCCACCACTCGAAATGTATATATCATAAGAAAGATCCGGGACCTTAAGTTCAAGACGTACTTCAAATTCGTCAACAATAATATTAAGCTGGTTGGCTGAACTATATGATTTCAGGATGTTGCGGAGACATCTCATTCCCTGGTTGGGCTGGCCTTCATACAGGTCTAATATAGCGACACGAATCTGTTTCTTTTCACTGAGTATCATGATACAAAAATAACAAATTAGAGCAGTATATTCAGGTTCAAAGCGTTGTCTTCACGTCACTATAGACAATTTCCGAAAACGGCGATTGGTTCTCAATGATTTGACTAAACACAAGTTTCCTTATGTTAAGTTAATATTTTATTAATCCCACGTCTAAAGCGTTGATGGCTAAGGGTATTTGTTTAGTTAGAAGTGTTGATGGCTAATGGATGTTATTTAATTATAACCTTCAGCATTTCGTCTGCGACAAAATCGTTACCCTTTTCATTGAGATGGACCTTATCGGTAGTAAGAATACCCGATTCTTTATTTTCTTTGTTGTTTTCAAGATTGTATTTAAGAAATGCTTCCCGCAGATCGATTAATGAACAATTATTTTTTTGTGCGATAGTACGGATCATTTTCGAATACTGGTTGAGGTCTCCATCAAGCTCATTGGAATAATCTGTTTTCTCACCAATAGTTGCCGGTGTGCAGATATATACTTTAATGTTTTTCGCCTGCAGCTTTTTGATGATGGCTTCATAAAATTTTTCAAATTTATTTGCATCCGTTCCTGTACCCGATGTACGTTTATGCCAGACATCATTCACGCCAACCCAGATCACGACGATATCAGGACTCTTACTCAATACATCATCTTCCATGCGCAGATAAAGATCGTATACCTTATTGCCACCTATACCTGCGCCGGTTAAATCATATTGATCCTTCAGCCCTTTCTGCGCCAATTTTTCGCCAAACCTGGTAATATATCCTTTGGCCCCCACGCCTGCCTGAGTTATTGAATCACCAAAAAATATAATTTTCTTTTTCTGTTGCATCGTTGTAAAACCTGCAGCGATAATCAATACTGCAAAAAAGAGTAATTTTCTCATGGCTTTCATAATTGATAACTTAATTTGTTTTTAACTGACTCGATCATTTTGGTTTAAGCTGTGTTTATTTCGCCGTATAAACATTTTCACCATTGATGAATGTTTTTAATACTTTGATCTTTAGAATATTTTCCGGTGCCGCTTTCATCAGATCCTGGTCGAGGATGATAAAGTCAGCAAACTTAGCTTTTTCAAGACTTCCTTTTTCTGATTCTTCGAAATTGCTTTTCGCTGCCCAGATAGTCATGCCGCGAAGAGTTTCTTCGCGACTCAATGCATTTTCAACCTGGTATCCTTTTTCCGGCCAGCCTTTCGCATCTTTTCTGACAGACGCTGCATAAAATGTTTTTAAGGTTGAAATATCCTCGACGGGGAAATCAGTGCCAAGAGGAATCCATCCATTTTGTTTTAACAGGTCTTTGTACGCGTAGGCTCCTTTAACTCTTTGAGGTCCCAGCCGGGCTTCTGCCCAGTACATATCTGAGGTTGCATGTGTTGGCTGAACGGAAGGAATGATATTATAGCGGCCAAACTTTTCAAAATCTTCGGGGTTGACTACCTGTGCATGCTCGATTCTCCAGCGCAGATCATTATCTGTTTTCAAATATTTCGCATATATATTGAGGATAGTCCGGTTTCCACTGTCGCCAATGGCATGTGTGCACATCTGCAAGTCTTTTTGCGAAAGTAACGCCGCTACGGAATCGAAATGTGCCGGATCGCTCAAAAGAAATCCTTTCCATCCCGGCCTATCCGTGTAGTCAGCCAGTAAACTTGCACCGCGGGAACCGAGTGCGCCATCGGCATAGACTTTTAAAGATCTTACATTCAGTCTTTCAGTTTTGATCCTGCCTTTGGTTAAGAGAAAATGCAGGTTACTTTTGTTATCACTGAGCATGGCATATATGCGCATTTTGAGATCGCCTGATCTTTGCAGGCTATCGAGCAAAAATGCATCTGTTGCATTAATTCCGCAGTCGTCAACAGTAGTGAGGCCAAAGGCAAAACAATTTTGTTGTGCTGCCAGTAAGGCCTGCTTTAACATAGCTATCGTTGGCGCAGGTATTTTGGCTGAAACAAGACGAATGGCATTGTCAATAAGTACACCAGTTGGTTTCCCCTTAAAACTAATAACATCTCCACCTGTAATGTTCATGCCAGGCTTAACACCCGCGAGATCAAGCGCAGCTTTGTTTGCTATGGCGGCATGACCGTCAACGCGGGTAAGTAAAACAGGTCTGTCAGGAAAAAGGCTGTCGAGCGATTCTTTTGTTGGAAACTGTTTTATTTGCCAATCATTCTGATCCCAACCCCTGCCTGTAATCCAACCTTCTTTATTTTGTTCAGCAAAACTTTTGACGCGCTCCAATACTTCGCTCCAGCTCGTTGTTTCCATGAGGTTGACCGTGTTCAGGCTAAGTCCATAACCCATAAAATGCGCGTGTGCGTCTATAAATCCCGGGTACACGAATTTGCCTTCCAGATCAGTGATGTTTTTTGATTCAAAGTTTTCAAGGATATTTTTGTTATTTCCCGTTGCGACGATTTTGCCATCTTTTATAGCCATGGCCTGGATTACCGAAAATCCTGAATCGACCGTGTATATAACACCGTTATGTAAAATCAGGTCAGCGGTTTCCCTGCTTTTACAGGATGCAAGCACTATCAATAAAGCAAGAGCGCTGAAATGCTTAAAACAGATGTTCTTCATCATGATAAACTATAATTGATCAGTTTTTAAATTTTTCCGGGTGTAGTTTGTTGAAAGTTGTTGCCTGCTGGTAAGCATTGGCGACACTGAGAATGGTGGCGTCATCATACAAATTTCCAATGAAACTGATGCTTGTTGGTAGTCCATTTGGAGTAAAGCCTACCGGCATAACAACGACCGGATGACCGGTAAGGTTTGTCACGGCCATCTGGCTGCCTGCAAATGAAGGTGTAATTATGATGTCATAATTTTTTATTACTTCATTCATCGCCAGAATCAGGTTTGAACGATGCCTGTTTGCGTTGATATATTCAACAGCAGGGATCAGTCTTGCTGACCGAAATGCATTTGGCCAGAAATTTTTGTCCTGCCGGCGTATAAGATCATCCCGGTTCGATCTGGTTAACTCATCAAAGGCGGCTGCTGATTCTGCGCTGAGCACTACATCAATAATATTGAATGGATAAATGAGGGAATCTGGAATATTTATTTCAGTGATGTTAGCGCCCATCGATTTCAGTTTATCAATAACTGCCCATTGGGGCGATGTTTTTGCCAGGTTGCGGAAATAATTTGCCGGATAGGCGAAGCGTATTTTTTTAAGATCGATATCAGGTTTATAATTGAAGGGTCTTTCGATGGCGGAAGCATCCTTATGATCGGTTCCTTTGAGATAGTAAAAAACAATAGCGGCATCTTCTGCAGACCGGCAAATAGGTCCTGCTTTATCAAGACTCCAGCATAACACCATCGCCCCCGACCGGCTCACTGATCCGAATGTTGGCCGTAAGCCTGTCGTTCCACATGTATGGGAAGGAGAAACGATCGAGCCATGCGTTTCTGTACCGATAGCAAAAGGTAATAATCCAGCTGCGGTGGCTGAAGCTGAGCCGGCAGATGATCCACTGGAACCTAGTTTGATGTTCCAGGGGTTTCGCGTTTTACCTCCAAACCATAAATCGTTATAAGCAAGTTCTCCGAGAGTGAGTTTGGCGCAAAGTACAGCTCCAGCTTTTTTTAGTTGCGTGTATACAAAGGCATCCTCATCAATATATTGATCTTTATATGGTACCGAGCCCCAGGTTGTTTTATAACCCTTCACTGCAAACAGGTCTTTCAGACCGTAGGGAATACCATGTAAGGGACCTTTATATAATCCTTTTTTGATTTCTTCATCAGCTTGTTTAGCCTGGGCCATGGCAAGGCTGTCGGTAAGGGTGATAACACATTCGAGTGTGTCACCCCATTTTTTTAACCTGGCCAGGAAGAACGATGTTAAAGCTTCGGAACTGATTTTTTTATTTTTGATGAGAGATGCAAGTTGTGGTAAAGAGTAGAAGGCAAGCTCGTTTTTGTCTGCCGGCAGTTGAACGTTATCAGGGATGTTCCAATTGATTTTTTCCTGTTTCTGCGGAACAGTAAAGCCCGGTGGTGCCGGATTGAAAGCGAAAGGGTAAGCAAGTGCGTTGGGTATTGGCAGGGCGCGCATCCTTTCAAATGTTCTTTTACTTTGTTTAAGTTCATCCTGCATTGAATCGAGTTCGGGGGCAGTATAGTCGAGACCTATGATCCGTAATGCAATAGCCGCCTGGAGACTATCACCTTTCTGACAAAAGCTATCGAGCGAAAGCAGTAAAGCGCAAAGAACGATGAAGGTCTTTATCATGATTTGATTATGTAGCGCGGTCGTCCTCGTCCGCAAGTTAAAATGTGCAACGGATCTCCTGATCCGTTGATGGTCGAGGTTTAGAATGATGAATTTAATTAGTGTTTTCAAAACCGGTTTTTGGATAATGAGATGTGCGGATCCGGAGATCCACACCACATGATCACAACCCATACAAAAACTGGGAATGAATATAATCAACAACGGTTTTCAAACTTTTTGTTTCTTCGAAGACTTTCAGTTGCCTATCGGCGCCCGTACCTGCATCCATCATTTTACTCACATAGCTCACGGCATGGCGGCTGCCGAGATGATCTACCACATCATCTACAAAATCGAGCAATTCATAAATTAATACGCGGGTGTTTGATTCTTCTTCTTTACCGAAATCAATCATACGGCCATCGATACCATAACGGCTGGCTCGCCATTTGTTTTCGTTTATAAGTGCCCGTGAGTACTGGATAAAGTTCAGATTCTGTGAACGGAGCTTATAAATTTTTGCACATATTCCCTGGAACAAAGCTGCAATGGCGATGGTTTCCTGTACCGTCATGGGTACATCACAAATCCTGAATTCGACAGTATTGAAAAAAGGATGAACCCTCAGATCCCACCAGATCTTTTTGGCATTATCGATACAATTTGTTTTGACCAGAAGTTTGATAAACTTGTCGTACGCTTCAATACTTTCAAAAGTTTCGGGTATGCCTGTGCGTGGGAACTTATCAAATACTTTTGTCCGGAATGATTTATAACCCGTGCTTCTTCCTTCCCAGAAAGGTGAATTTGTGCTCAGTGCATATATATGGGGCAGGAAGTAACGGGTGGAGTTTGCGATATGATTTGCCATTTCACGTGTTTCCATCCCGACATGCACGTGCAGGCCGAAGATGAGGTTACTTCGTGCGGCTTCCTGTAACTCATTCACAATTTCGTTATAACGGACGTGATCAGTGATCAGCTGGCTTTCCCAGTGACTGAAAGGATGTGTACCCGAAGCACCTACCCATAAACCAAGATCACCTGCAATTCCTGAAATGGTTTTCCGGAGTATTGAAACATCGTTGAAAGCCTCGTCGATGTTCTGGCAGATATCAGTACCTACTTCAACTACAGCCTGGTGCATTTCAGCCTTCACTTTATCTTTGATTACTTTCTGTCCTTCAGTAACGATTTTTTGATTGTGGCTTTTCAATTCCCTTGTCTCGGGATCCACTACCATGTATTCTTCTTCGATACCCAGGGTAAAGTTTTTGTAGTTAATGCTTGACATTTATTTGGTTTAAGTGCTTTCGTTAGATAAGGTGCTCAGATCAAAGTTTCGCCTGCGCTGGCATGTTTGATATATTTTCCCCAGGTAAGATTATCCTGTCCGGTTTTATGGGCCATTGCTTTTTCAATAGCATAGTTCGCTGCCGTTTCCACTACCCAGGCAAAGTTATCCTCGCCCACACTGGCCAGGTCCGCATCAGGCGCGGGATTACAAAAGTCGATTGCATAGGGAACGCCATCGCGCAACGCAAGCTCAACGGTATTAAAATCGTACCCGAGATAATGATTGATGCGAAGAACAATCTCTTCCATTTGCTTCAGCTTTTCGGCCGTAGGTTTGAAGTCGCTGGAATAACGAAGATGATGAGGATTGCGGGGTTCATACGGCATGATCCTTACTTTTTTTCCACCAATGCAATAACAGCGGTAATATTCTTCGAAAATTATCTCTTCCTGCAACATCATAACCAGCTGACCGGTTTCGCCATGCTTTTGAAAAAAATCTTCGATAGAATCCAGCCTGTATACACTCTTCCAGCCACCGCCCGCGAAAGGTTTCATGTATGCAGGAAAACCGACATACTGAAATATAGATTCCCAATCCATAGGGTAGGCGAGGTTACTGAAACTCTGATCACTGGTATCAACCGGCAGTTCATAAGAAGGCAGGATCACCGTTTTTGGTACTGGCACTCCAATTTTGACTGCCAGGCAATTATTAAAAAACTTCTCATCGGCGCTCCACCAGAAAGGATTGTTTATAACGGCTGTACCTGAAATTGCAGCGTTCTTAAGATAAGCACGGTAAAAAGGAACATCCTGCGAGATCCGGTCAAAGATAACAGCATATTCATCGGCATCTCCCTGAATCACTTTATCAATACGAACCGGCTCGGCGACAATCCCTTCTATACCTTTGCTATTCACTTTTTCAATCAGGGCCATAGGAAAACTTCTTTCCTTGCCGAATAATACGCCGATTTTCTTCATTTGATTTTTTTTGAGTTAAAAGTGAAGCCTTTCCAAATTTATCGGAACGACACTGAAAAAACAAATGTATATGTGTCGTGACCAATTCTAAAAGCAGCGAAGCGTATATTGAAATTTGTTATATGAATATCATGAACCTTTTGCTATAATATAAAGAGCCCCAGCTGATTAGGATCTTGCTCTTTGACATATTGCGGATAAACATTTGAAAACAATTCCAGTAATGGTGTTTTGCAAAGTAGTGATATACTCAGTATCTAAAGTATTTCATATTGGCTTTGTTTGAGTTTTAATTTATGTTTTACAAGTGCTACCATTAAATAAGTGATCATCGCGATGTAGATTTGAGTTCTTACAGCATTCAAATGCTCAGAAGGTCTTGACTTTTTGAGATGTTGTTTTATCCACTTAAAAAATAACTCAAAGGCTCATCTATATTTATGCAAGGGATCTATTTCAAGGGCTGTTATCTTAAAATTATTTGTAATAAAAACAAACTCATTTTGAGTTTCACTTTCAAAATATTTGACTCGTTTGATATTTTCAGGATAAGCAAGCGACACGACTATACTTTTTAATCGAACTGTTTGATCGCATTTTGCACCAGTTGGTTTATCGACTTTTCGAGACGTAACTCTAATAAAAGTAAAGTTTTGTTTCGCTCGTGTCACGTAAAATGCTCCTGCTTTATGGATTCTGTAGAATCTTGTAAAATCAATGTAACACTTATCCATTATGTAATAACTGCCAGCATCGAAGGAAATACATCGAGTATATTGACTTCATGAACACTGCTGCCCGTTACGTGAATAAAGTTGGGATATTAGTTTTAACGTCCAGGATGGTATGCAACTTGACGGCAACTATGTGGTTTCGAAATTTGCCTACCAGAAAACATTAAGATATAAATCGACAACGGTTGCATCAATCGCGTATATCGGATTGTTGAAAGACAAATCCAAATTTTCGATCTGTATAGCGAGTTTTTGAACTTGTGCAACTAATATCTGAGCAAAGGACTCATAAATTTTATAATTCCGATTTTCATTAAAGAGGGATTGATATCAGTGTTTAAATTTATCGGGATGTGCTTTGTTAAATTTTGTATTGAGATCTTCAACAGAACATCACAGATCCGCAAATTCAGCGCGCTGTTAAAGAAGGGATGCACACGCAGGTCCCACCGGATTTTTTGGTATTGTCTATGCAATTTGTTTTAACCAACCGACCTTACGTATTTATAATAGGCTTCTACACTGTCGAAGGTTTCGGGAATGCCCGTACGTGGAAATTATCGAACACTTTTGTGCGGCAAGGTTTATAACCCGTCTTCCTTCCTTCCCAGAAAGGAGAATTTGTACTCAGCGCAAAAATATGCGGAAGAAATACCGGGTGGAATTCTCGATATGGCTGCATTTAAAAAAAGCAGTGAAGTAAATATTGAAAATTGTTATATGGCTGATGTAATGTTTGCATCTGATATGAACGTATTATAATTGTACATTTGGCTCCATTATGCTGATCAAATATACTGATCAAAACAAATCCCTCATGCCTGAATCTGTTGAATTAATTTCCGATGGACTTAAAAGAACCGTGAAGGTTGACTTCTATCCCCCACCTGATACAAAGGATTTTTCCTCCTGTAGCCTGTTGCTTATAAATGATGGACAGGATTTGATGACGATGAATTTTGAATCGATTCTTTCTAAACTTAGGAACAGCAATCAAATTAAACCTTTAATCTGTGTAGGAATACATTGTGGTGATGACCGCCGGAATGAATATGGAATGGTATCGTCTCCTGATTACCAGGGCCGTGGTTCTAAAGCGCGACTGTATGAAGAATTTGTATTGAACGAGTTGTTTCCCTGCATTTATGAGCATTTTGGTGTTTCCGTTTTCAAAGAAACGGCCATCGCCGGATTTTCGCTCGGTGGGTTAAATGCCATGGACACTGCCTGGAACCATCCCGATATTTTTCCTAAAGTGGGTGTATTCTCCGGATCGTTCTGGTGGAGAAGTAAAGATCAGTCAGCAAAAGATTACAATGGGGCTACCGACAGGATCATGCAGCGTCATGTGAGGGAAGGAGGTTTCCACAAGGGTATGAAATTCTTTTTCCAGGTCGGTGAGCTTGATGAAGCAGAAGACCGGAATAAAAACGGTGTAATTGATTCGATTGATGATACCCTTGATCTGATGAGGATACTAATCTTCAAAGGATATAGAGAAGGCGCCGATATTAAATACCTGCAACTTGCGGACGGGCGGCATGATGTTGGGACCTGGGCTAGGGCGCTACCGGTATTTCTAAAATGGGGATGGAGTTGAATAAGGAAATTTAAAAATGAAAACGCTTGAAGTTGTGTTTGTGCTTGATGTTGCCGAAGACTGGTTCTGTGTCAAAGCACCTTTTCTATCGTTTTTCAATACCTTTTTTTGAAACGAGCCTTTTTTCGGTTTGCGCCTTTAGCCGGTTGAGGTTATGATTAACCTGTATAACCTGCATCTTCAATTTTACGGCTACTGTAAATATTATTGATATAAGCGTATACCAGCACCTTAAGTAGTATCCGTGGATGATAACTACTGGTACCTCCCGGCTTGTGAAGTTTAACTATTGGACTAATATCGATCTGATCTAAAATCGATGCGACAGTGCGTACCGGATGATTGGCTCCTATCAGCTCATCGAGGCTGGGTGGGAGCAGCATTGCCTGATATTGGTAGGTTTGCTTGAAAACAACCGTTAATGATTTTTCTCTTGCCATGGCTGAACAGCCACAAAAACAATACTATAAATGCAACAGAAAACAACTTTTTATACAGCACAAGTGTGCATAAGGTTAGCCTGAAAAATGAAAATTTATTTTCAGCCTTAAAAAGACTGCGGAATGTGGATAAACCAGACCAAAAACTCAAAAACAAAAAGGCTGCCTCAATTTTACTTTTGAGACAGCCTCTTATTGATCCGTTATTAGACTGACCTATCAGTTTTTATCGGAACATTAAAAGTTGTATCTAAGTCCGACCTGCATACTCCAGGTATTTCTTACATCAAACCAGGTACGGTAAGGCGTTTCAGGGAGCACAGTTTTACTTTCGGCATCAGCGATACTTATCATATTAAATGTTGGTACCCCCGCAGGTGTAACCGACGCGACCCTTAGCAACGCGTAGTTGAAGGCAGAACCACTGTTCAGTTCTTTTCTGAGGCCCCAGTCTTTGTTAAGGAAATTGCCAAAGTTGAGAATGTCGAGACTTAATTGTAAAGAATGACGTTGCTTGCCGATGTTGGTAAAGATATCCTGCAATAACCTGAAGTCGAAACGGTGTTGCCACGGAAGAATACCGGAGTTGCGTTCTACATATTCTCCTTTGGCATTTTTCAATTGTTTCGTATTATCAACCAGTTTTTCATAAGCTGCACGTTGCTGATCTGCAGTAAAGGTTACGCCACCCGCAGTGAAAGGTGCAAAGGTCAGTTCAGACGCATTTGCCGGAATATATAAAAGGTCAAGTGAAACTCCGTCTCTGTTGATGTCTCCGTTATAGGTGTAAGCGAATCTTCCTGCGCTGGAACCGGAATAGAGCAGGGACACGGTTGTTGCCAGGTGTTTCAGATATTCAATGCGGTAAGAGATATTGCCAACAACCCTATGGGGAACTCCATACTGGGAAGTACTCAGATACTGCTCATTGGGATCATTGATTGAATAGTTGTTTGACCATGCTGAATTTGCAGCAGAACCAGGATTGCCTGTGATGTCTTTCGCAGCTGTATAATTATAGAATATGGATCCATAGAATCCGCTTCTATATGGAAGGCTGATTCCTGCAGTAATCGTTGCTGAATAACCTTTATTACTGTTTGTTAACACTGGTGCAATTGCTCCGGTCGATGTATTGTAATTTGCATTGTTTGCATTTCCCCAATCATCGCGGTTATCGCCACTATAAGAAAGATTTGCTGTAGTCGCTTTACGATTAGCATTGAACTGATAAACTGACTTAATATCTTTTGAAAACAGGAAGTCAACACTTGCAACCAGCGGTGTTCCGGGGATCTTGTAATCAGCTCCGATATTTGTTCTCCAGATCTGAGGCATTTTGAAATCAGGGTCAATCAAGGCGATGGTTGATGGGGCTTTTGTTCCGGAGGTAGTAGGGAATGAATTAGGTAACGCTTTAACCCAATACATCGGATCTGCTTCCAATCTTGTTATCTGCGCCAAAGTGCCACCATTAACAGGCTCAAAAGTATTTTGCAATACTCCTGAGTTCGAAGGCTGGTTGGTGAACCACACAAATGGAACCAGACCAGTAAAGATACCGGTACCACCACGAACCTGCAGTGAACGATTTCCAAAAACATCCCAGTTAAAACCAACTCTCGGTGAAAGCAATAGTCTGGATTTAGGCCAGCTTGCAGATGGATATGTAGTCTGATTACCGTCTTTGTTGAGAAGCTTCAAAGTATCAATGCTTGGATTTTGAAGCGGGTCGTCAAAATACAAAGGCAGATCAGCTCGGAGACCAACAGTAAGATTAAATTTTTTATTAATGGTGATCCTGTCCTGGATATATGCACCTGCCATACCGAAACGAAGAGTTGCCCATGTATCATCCTGGTAAGGATAGGTTACACCATATACATCCGGTTTACCACCGGCAAGAAAATTTGCCAGCGAGTTATACCTGTAATACGAAGTACCCAGACGTACATAACTATTATCAAAACCCATAGATTCAAAGCTTAAACCACCGGTAACAACATGTTTGCCTGTAGAGTAAGTGATATTATCTATAACGGTAACATTTTTGTTTTTAAGGCCATTGTTATAAGAAAACAGTTCTGTTCCAAAGCTCATATAGTTTTGTCCGCCCTGCCAGATATCAACAAAAGGAAACAGATCGCCGGGTGTGGATCTTATGGATTCTATATTTGTATAGGTAGCGAGAAGCTGGTTGGATAATTTGGAAGAGAAGTTACTGTTTAATTCGGCAGTGGCAGACTTTACCGTATTCTTTTGCGCGTAGTTGGCATTTTCAAAGGAGATCGATTCTGAGCTTATCCTGTTTACACCCGATCTTGGGTTGGGTCCGGAGTTTGCATTGGTTCCCTGGTCACTCGTACCTGTCACCTGGTTATAACGAACGGTGAACTTATGTTTGTCACTGATGTTCCAGTCGAGCCTGATCAAAAATTTCTTGTCATCGTTCTCATAGTTGTTCGCATAGTTTTCATATCTGCCCGCATCATAATTATATGTGCTTTTGAGATAGCTACTTACAGCATCAAGATCTGCAGCCGTTGTTTTGGCAACATTAGGTCCGCGGTTACCACGATTCGCAACCCACGGATTACCTGCGTACGTATAAGTCGTTTGCTCGTAGTTGGCAAAAAAGAACAATTTATTTTTGATGATTGGTCCACCAAGGCTTCCGCCATAAACAACATTTTTTCCCTCTCTTGCCGTTTCGGAGAACTTTACAGTATCTATTTCTTTGCCACTCATCTTATCCCTGTAAAAAGTATATGCAGTTCCATGAAATTGGTTTGTTCCACTTTTGGTAACTGCATTTACACCTGCACCGGTAAAACCACTTTGGCGTACATCGTATGGAGCAATATTTACCTGAACTTCCTGTATCGCATCCAGGGAAATCGGCTGCGCGTCACCGCCAGGAAGCAAATCGTTACTTAGGCCAAATGCGTTATTAAAATTAGCCCCGTCTATTTTTACACTATTAAGACGACCGTCGCGACCACCAAAATTTGAGCCGTTAGCTTGTGGACTGAGCCTCGTGAAATCTGTCAGACTTCTTGAAATCGTAGGCAAAGTAGTTAGTTGACGCGCATTAATGTTAGTGCTTGCTCCAGTCCTTTCCCTGTTTAACAATGTATTTCTGCCGCCGGAAATAATGGTTACTTCTGAAAGCTGTTCATCGGTTCCAGCCATTTTGGGACTCACGATATACGATTCACCCAATGTCAGTGTGATATCATCCAGAGTAACTGTTTTGAAACCAACATAAGTCACTTCAACCGTGTAAGGTCCGCCCGGACGCATTCCCTGGATGGAAAAAGAACCATTTGTTTTAGCAAGCGTTGCATAAACCGTTCCGGAAGGAACGTGGGTTGCTTTGATTGAAGCTCCCTGAAGAGGGAGATCCTTACTGTCCAGTATTGTTCCACTTAAACCAGAAGTGGTTACCTGCGCTGCGATACTTATCGGCAGACATAGGATCAGTAATAACCTTAAGATTTTTGAAAACAGCATGAGTTTTGGCATTTTTGTTTGGGAATAAAGCATAAGTCAGAATTGGTTCAATGAGTTTGTCGTATACCGTTTTGGCCTGCAAATAAAGCAAGAATTTGATGTACTCACTATTATCTAATGATTATCATTTACTGCACTAAAACTTTGTTTCAAGGGATCTGCATTTCCGCTCACGGAGAGGCAGTATTTAATGGCATGACAAATCTGTTTGAGCGGCTTTGGATGGATATCTGAAGACGATCAAAAGTAAATGAAATCTTAAATTATAAGAGTTTCTTTTTGGGAAAGCAGTACACAGATTATGCACAATAGGGGGCATGGCTGCCCTCCTGCGAAGGAGGGCAGCGAGCGTAGCGAGCGGGCTTTGGCCTCCGTAGCTTTAGCGGAGGAGGGTGGTTGTTTTTTGGACTTCGATCCTGTTTTAGATTCGAAGACCAAAAAACAACCACCCCGCGCCTTCGGCACTTCCCCTCCTTCGCAGGAGGGGAGCCTGAACCATTTCAATATGAAATTCGTTATATAGTTGCTATTTTTACCTTTCAGGTAATAATTACGTAATAACAATGTATGCTGGATCCAATTGAG
>Ga0193752_1000272_pt1 | contig 56371 bp, 47 predicted proteins | sample H1c1metaG_FD_144924 | JGI IMG/M metagenome (GOLD analysis project Ga0193752, IMG submission 144924) | Soil microbial communities from a riparian zone of the East river system, Colorado, United States - H1c1 | ecosystem: Environmental > Terrestrial > Soil > Riparian zone | place: USA: East River...
GGCCTTGCGCGGCAACACGGTCTTCATTGGCCAGGCCGGCCCAATTCCTCACGTTCCAGAAGAAAGTAAGGTCTTTTCATTCACGATGCAGTCGCGCACGCCCACGCAGCTGGCTTCCGGCGTTGGGCTGGAGGACATTGGGCTTCTCGCGGACCTGGAATTTGGCCCCGAAGGCGCGCTGTTCGGCATCTTGCAGGGCTTCTGGGATGGCCCATTTGAGGGGGCTCCAGCGGAGCCAAACACCGGCGCGCTAGTGAGGGTCAACCAGGACGGCACGTTCACAATCCTCCGGGACGGTCTGAACCAGCCGACCTCGTTGGAGATAATTGGAACCACCGCTTACGTGGTCAGTCTGGCCGGCGAGGTCTGGACAATTGAAACGTCGAGGATTCGCCCCTGTGAAAACTGGCATTAGCAATAATCTATGCCCTCATTAGCATCAGTACCGCGGTTGGGCTTGCTTTTATACGACCAAAGTTCGGGCTTTGTTTGATTGATATTATCAGCTATATCAGTCGATCATCCAATGTAATCGGTCTTGTATCAATGATTTTCACGGAACCAAAGTCCGGATGACCTGGATTAATAAGAATATTATAATCCGGAGAAGTAACTGAAGGAACCACTATGGCAAGAGATGACAAGCTCTGCAGCCAATCAGTTCCCCATCGTTGAACAGCATCAAAGTATCCTTTCTTGTCCCAGTTCTCCGGGAGGTCTTTCGTTTCAATTTTTACAATATTCTTATCCGGAACATCAATTGTGAGTAACACTAGATCAGGAGGTTTTACTACAGTTGGCAAGTGTACCAGGCATTCAAGAATTGCTAAGGAAATATTACCGGATGCATATAAGATAGGATGCTTACCAGCCTGATGCCGTCTGCCAGATACGAGTGTTGAACCGAAGCCACTGATATCGGCTGCGTATTTTGCTTTTTGAATTCGGTAGGCTAGCATCAATGCACACCGTATTCAATTCTCAAAAGCTCTTCTTTGACCAGATCAATTCCAAGACTTGATGACAAGAGTTGAATAGGCTTATCGTTGTTCAGTGCGGGAATAGGGGAGTCCAACCAAGTCACGAATGAATCGCTGTTATTATCAAATGCTGACAATCCAATCTCGTATAACTCCGCAAGCTTTAAGATATTTTCGGAAGCTGCAAAGCTCATAGACGTGGTCTTACTCTGGCGTTGATAGGTTCTGACAGACACACCGATCAGTTCGGCCGTATCTTTTTGCGGTAGTCCAAGTTTATATGAAATGAAAATTACATGTCTTTTCTTTAAAGGCCTCTGGCGGATTGCATGCCACAACCCTTGTCTTGAATCAACTTCCCCTAATCCGGCTTCACCTAAATGTTCCAGAAATTTTATCATAAAAATAAGTACGTCATTTGACGTATTAAGTTACGACATTTGGTTAGTTAAATACCTAAATGAACTTAAAAACTTTTGTTGCTTACTAGGGATGTCCGGGGTTTGAGCAACAAACCAGCAACAAAAATGCAATGAAAATGAACCGGCAATAATTGCAAAAACCTGACAAACAGACCCTTGCAGATTGTGTTACATTTCTTCGGAATTTCTATCTATTTGATTATCAAATAATTGAGCCGGTCACTTCCTGGACAAAATTTGACATTGTTTTACTACAAAGTAGTATTTAGTCCAAAGTCTGTTTATTATTACTTCAAAATAGTATTATTTGCAGATGAAACGTATTCAACTAGGTGAATTTGAAGAGATCGTCCTGCTGACAGTAGGGGTTCTTCACGGTAACGCGTTTGGGGTGACCATCAAAGATGAAATCGAACAACGATTGGATCGCGAGGTAGCCGTCGGTGCGTTGCAGGTCACATTGCGAAGGCTGGAGTCGAAGGGTTTTCTAAAGTCAAAGCAGGGAGATACCAATGAAACCAGACGGGGCCGTCCGAAGCTTTTTTTTGAGATCACTGCCTATGGAAAGAAAGCGCTTGAGTACAGCAAGGAATCACGCGATGAACTTTGGAAGGCGCTTCCTAAACTGGTGTTGAAGCTTAAATGACCTCCAATGAGAAGAGCCGATCCACCGCGTTTTATCATGCGTTTCCTCAAATGGTTTTGCAAACCAGATTATCACGCTGACATTGAAGGCGACCTCCTTGAGATCTATGACAGGAGAGTAGAAGACCTGAGCCGAAGCCAGGCGAATTTGCGACTATACAAGGACGTCATCTTATTATGCAGACCCGGGATCCTCAAGTCCGCAACCTTCGACCAGGCTCTAATCAACAACGGTATGTTCAAAAGCTATTTTGTGATGGGGTGGAGAAACCTCTGGAAAAGCAAACTGTATTCGACTCTTAATGTGCTCGGCCTTACATTCGGGATGGTCTGCTTTCTATTGATAGGCCTTTACGTTTATGATGAACTGAACTTTGACACGCAGCATCTGGAAGGAGATAGAATCTATCGTGTAGTCACACATGAGAAGAATCCGAATAACGAAGCCACTACCGTTGCCGCCGCCGGATATATGCTCGCGGACGAAGCGGCACGAGCGTTGCCGGAAGTAGAGATGACAACGCGGATGCAGAGATCCGGCAGAATCAATCTCATTGATCCTGAAAAACCTGTTTACATGCAGGAGACGGTTACCGTCGCCGATGAAAACTTCCTGACGGTATTTGATTTTCCAGTTCTTGAAGGCGACAGACGGAATGCCTTGAAGGAACCTAATACTATCGTCATTACAGAGGACGTTGCCATGCGGATCTTTGGGCGGAAGGATGTGATTAACAAAAATGTTCTGTTTGACTACACGCAAACTCCGCTAAAGATCACTGCAGTTTTGAAGGATCACCCGCAGAACTCAAGCTTTTCATTTACGAGCGTGATGTCTATAGCGACGTGGTTAAATGATGAGAATTTCAAACGCAGTGCACAGAGTGATTGGGCTTCCACGAGCTTCACGGTCTTTGCCTTGCTGCGTCCCAACGCTAATCCCGATTCTGCTGCGCGAAAGATCACCCGGCTCGTACACGCCAATGCAACGCTGGAGCCCGGGACAATCCTGTCACATTCAATGCAACCATTAAAGGACATCCACCTGAAGTCGGCAGGGATCGCTGATGGCGCCCGCAATTCAAATGTTGATAGCATCCCGCAAGGAAACCCTGTCTATATCACAGTGTTTTCCTTCACAGCAATTTTTGTTCTACTCATCGCTGGAATCAACTATACAAACCTGACAACAGCAAGGGCATCGAGCAGATTGAAGGAAATCGGTGTGCGAAAGGCAATTGGTGCGGTTCGTGGTAACCTGGTCAAACAGTTCCTGGTTGAGTCGCTGATCACAACGGTGATCGCATTCTTTTTTTCTGTACTAATTGTCGCCCTTTTATTGCCGGTGTTCAATGATTTTGTCCACAAGAGGTTTGAGCTTTTCAGCTCCGTGGGCTTCCAGTTCTGGGGTGCTGCCGTAGCGCTGATCATTGCCATTGGATTGTTGTCGGGAGGGTATGCAGCGATATTACTTTCGCGCTTCAATCCGGTTTCGTTGTTGAAGGGTTTGATGTTGAAGTCAGGAGGCGATTTCTCGGTGAGAAAAGCCTTGGTCGTTCTGCAGTTTACCATTTCTACAGTCATGATCATTGGCACCATTGTGCTGTTTATGCAAGTTCGTTTTCTAAACAACAGCGACCTTGGCTTCGACAAAGATCTGATGGTGGTGATCGATGTGAATGTTGCAAAGGCGCGTTCAAACTTCGAGTGGGTAAAGAATGAGATGTCCAAGGTAAGTAGCGTGAAGCATGTGTCGGCAACATCGCGCGTGCCAGGAGAGTGGAAATCCATACCGAGGATCAAATTGAAAAAGGAGGGAAGTGCCGGTGAACTGCAGATAGCCTATACCATTGCAGCTGATAGGGATTTTCTCGGCACCTATGAAATCAAGTTACTCAAGGGGCGAAATTTCCAAAATGATACAGATACGATGTCTGTCATTATCAACGAAGCTGCGGCGAAGATCCTTGGCATCACCGATGTTTCCGATGAACTAGTGATACCGCAGGTGGCGCGAGATCAATTCTTTACGCGAATCTATGATGACGTAAATGCTTCATTTAACCCACGGGTCGTAGGAATCGTGAAAGATTTTCACTTCCAATCGCTGCGTGCGAAGACAGAACCTTTGATCCTCACGTATCATTCCAACCCGATCTTTCCGATTGATTACTACTCTGTGAAGATCCACCCTCAGAACATCCAGGCAACACTCGACAAACTCAAGGCGATCATGGTGGTGAATGATGAGCACGAGCCGTTTGAATATCACTTTCTTGACGACCAGCTTGCCTTGTTCTACATTGAAGATCAGCGGAGCCAAACTATTCTTGGTTGGGTGGCAATTGCCAGCGTCGTGATTGCATGCCTTGGCCTCTTTGGGCTTGCCACATATTCCGCTGAACAGCGTTTGAAAGAAATCGGTATGCGAAAGGTATTAGGTGCGAATATGTTCAGTATTATGGCATTGTTATCCAAAGACTTCATTAAGCTGGTTTTGATTGCCTGTTGCATTGCATTTCCGGTTTCATGGGTTGGTGCGAGCCGATGGCTTCAGGAGTACGCATACCACATCGATATTGAATGGTGGATCTTCGCCCTCGCAGGTGTTATTGCAACAGGGATTGCTTTACTAACCGTGAGCTACCAGGCGATCAAGGCTGCGCTTGTAAATCCAGTGAAGATATTAAGGTCGGAGTAAACGGATGGAGTTAGGGCCTAAACCGTGGATGAACCTTTTGAATCGTTTATTCCTTTATCATTTTCGTTTTGATTTACTTGTGTTCATCAGTGTTATTCTCTCATCTATCACGAACCGACACGATGCGATTAGGCAGAGGTTAATAGGTGCAAAAGCGCTTATCATGGTAACAAGAATTACCAAGTAATCGCTCAACATTCCTAAGCATCCGCAAAGAAATTTTGAGCTTTCTGTGACTGGTAACAAGTGTAGGAGAAGGAGGGAGAACGTGAAAGTTTACTTTTCTTCATCAATGCTATACTTTAACTAAATTGGAATATCACCTATTTGTCGTAGTAAACCAAGCATATCTGGTTATCCATATTCCTCTAAATATTTGTTCATTCGCCAAACAATAAAAGTTTACAAACAAAACCTTCTTCCAAAATCATTTGTCTGAGTTTTATTTGTCCTTGTGCAACTCTTGTCGTTAACCGTTGAGCCACAACAACTCATATCTTGCTTAGAATCAATGAAATATGTTGATCTCAGCTTATTTTTGAGAAATCCCGATCATTTTGAATCTCCTGTACGTCCAAATTGGAAACAACAACACATGGAGATGTTAAAACACAAAGTAGCAGTAGTATTTGCAGCGTCTGGGCAAATTGCTGGAGCCGTTGCCAGGTCATTCGCACAACATGGTGCAAAAGTCTATGTCACTGGCCGTAATCTAAAGGCGGTAATGGATCTTGCGGATCAGATAAAAGCAGCAGGCGGCCAGGCAGAGGCAGGCAAAGTGGACGCGCTAAATGAGAACGAGATTGATTCCCATTTGCAAAAAGTCATTGAAGACAATGGAAAATTAGACGTTGTATTTAACGGGGTCGGAAGCTATTACAGGGACGCGGGTAGCGGCATACCTTCCACAGTGGCCACCTTCGAGCAATTCCTTAATCCCTTAAAACAGATCTGTGGCTCGCAATTCCTTACTTCAAGAGGAGCCGCAAAACACATGATGCAATCAGGATCAGAAGGCACTATCTTGCTATTTAACGCCTCAATGTCAAGAACCAAGACGCCTAACATGGCTGGGTTTGCGTCAGCATGTGCAGCGATTGAAGGATTAACGAGGGTAATGGCTGCTGAGTTTGGTAAGCATGGGATCAAAGTAATGTGTATTTGCTCGGGCGCCATTTATGAATCGCATAAGATTTCAGAAATGATCGATGACTTTTCACAGCAATTAGGTATTGCAAGGGAGGACATGGTTTCACAATACAAAAAATTTGATATCCTGAATTCAGGCCCATCGTTGGAACATGTAGCTGAGGCAGCCGCTTTTTTAGCTTCGGGAAATGGAATAGTATTCAACAGTCATATTATTGATGTGGATTGCGGAAAACTCAATGTATTGTAATATCTGGCTTTAACCCCTTCTGATTTTAGATCAAATTGAACTTATGGAAAGAGAAGAAATTCTAAAGAAAGCCCTCGCAGGTGATATCAATTCGTTTCAAACACTGTTTGCTGATTTTCAACCACAATTGAGATCATATCTTTATCGTCTGCTTACTGACCGAAACGATGTAAACGACTTGGCACATGATACCTTCATCCGAGCATTTGATAAGATTGCAACATTCAAACAGGAATCCTCCCTTAAAACCTGGGTATTCAGAATTGCGACCAACCTGGCCTATGATCACCTGAGGCAATTAAAGCGATGGCCTGCTGACGCACAGGATCGGGGAGCGACTCTGGCTATTAACACGCCAGAGATCGGTCAAGCATTCTTTGCTGTTCATCAGACCTCTAAGGCGGGAGCGTATGAGATGAAGGAACACATCGACTTTTGTTTCACTTGCATTTCGAAAAGTTTGCCTATTGAAAACCAGATCGCGCTGATCCTAAAAGATGTGTATGAGTTTTCTGTCAAAGAGATTGCTCATATCCTCGAAAAAACTGAAGCAATAGTCAAACACCTTCTGGTCAACGCAAGAGATACGATGACAAGCACTTTTGATAACAGGTGTGCCCTTGTAAACAAAAATGGTCCATGCGACCAATGCAGTCAGCTGAACGGAATATTCAATGCTAAGCAAGAACAGCAAGAACAACGGATGAAACTTGACTTGGTAAAGGGATCAACAAAGTTTGATCGCGAGGAGCTTTTTAAAATGAGGACAAAACTCGTAAAAGCCATTGATCCATTGCACAGTTCCGGAACCGATTTGCATGATATCATTTTCAGATGTACCAAGACAGCTATAGGTGAAGTGAATAATTTTTTTGATTCACCTCACGCTAAGGCAGACTAAATCCGGAATTGGGTCGAGGCCCGGTTAGTGTTTAATCAATTAAATAAGACAACATGAAAAAAATTACTTTTATAATATCTATTTGCTCATTGTTACTCAATCAACAAACTATTGCACAAGAATTGAAATCCGAATTCTTATTTGATTTGGAAATCAATCTTGATCCGCCTCAAGTAGTGGGGCCGGTCTTAAAAGGAACAAGACTAATTTCTCCATTTAAAGATGGACTTGTAAAGGGTAGCAACCTAAATGGCAAAATACTTGATGGTGGGGACTGGGGACTTATAATTGACTCCACAACTTTTAAAGTAGACAGTCGTGCCACGTTACAAATGGACGATGGTACTCTTATCTATATTACCTACTCCGGATACAGTTATGCGAGTGCAAAGGTCGCTGCCTTGATCGGTGCCGGTAAGGGCGGGGAACTTTCCCCTACTGACTATTACTTTAGAACAAATGTAAACTTCGAAACCAGCAGTCCGAAACATTCGGGGCTAAATCATATTGCTGCAATCGGCGTGGGTAGTTTTCCGGCAGCTGGTAAGGTCGTCCTTCGAGTCTATGCAATTAAGTAGCTGAAAAATGGAAAATAGTCAGAGAACATGAACGGAAGAAATTTGCAAATGCGCTGACGCAGTGGATAAAAAAGGAAATATGAAAAATGTTGCGGTAACAGAATTGGTGAAAAATAGCCTTGAATGTTTGAGCAAATGGCGGTGAGTAAAGAGACAAGCAACGCTGTAAATGTCGATTGGGAAAATGCAATTCTTCAATTGACATTGTATGCCAAAAATAAACTCTATAAACGAGTTGGTCCATTGATAGCGGGGCTAGAGTTAATAAAGCTTCCCATGTCAGATGAGTATCTTCCGCACTTCGTTATATACCCACTATGGAAGACGGGACGTGAAAACGAGTTTGGATTATCCGATTGTATTGAATGAGTTTTACAATAAAAAAGGATTGCAGTTTTCTATTCCGTATGAAAAACACAAGGTATTCTTTACTGATGTGTTAGAAGCGGTAAAGAATCAAAGTCCTGTATCGTTTGATGAAGTAGGTGACATCGATGATCTTATTTTCGTATTTGATGCTCATTCGAAAAAACCTCCCTTAAGCGCGGCACCAAACTCATTTCTTCAAGCTGAACTTCAAAAGGCAAAACTGAAAGTTCTGCTGTGTGCTAGTTCCATAAAAGCGCATGCTTTTTTCAGGAGGTCTCAAAAAGAAATTGGGACTTTAATCATTTCAAGGCGTGTGGATTCGATGTGAATCAGTGGCTTCAAAATTTAGAAGAGGAGATTGCTAATCGTGAACAGTTCTTAAAGCAGATAGAGACTAATCGACTGGATCGAAAGATTCTGCAACTGAAAAGCTCAGAACTAGTTTTATAATGTTGGGATGGTTGTTTTGAATTAACCGACAATTCAAGCTCAGAAAAACCTGTTTTGCCCCTTGATATATGTCAAAAATGACATATATTTGTAATTCCAATGAGTACTCGCGATAAGCCGTTAGTTTGGCTCCACGGAGAGCTAAAGACTCCACCGTTTTCAGCTGAGGCAAGAATAGAGGCAGGATATTTATTGCGACTCCAGCAGAAAGGCGAAAAATTATCGCTACCTCATTCGCGACCTATGCCGAGTATCGGTGCTAGGTGTCATGAACTGCGTATTGTCGATGAGACAAAAAATTGGAGAATTATTTATAGGAGAGATGTGGATGCGATAGTTGTTCTTGAAGTGTTTCAAAAGAAAACGCAGGAGACTCCGAAATATGTTGTCGACATCTGCAAGGGAAGAATTAAGCAATATGATAGTTAAAGAGCAGAGGTATGAATAGTGCAAAAAGAAAACGTCTCGAATCAAAAGGATTTAAAGTTGGGAGTGTTCAGGAATTCCTGGATTTATCATCCGAAGAAAGTAAGATAATTGAACTTAAAATTACCTTAGGTAGGAAGTTACAGGCTTATCGAAAAGCAAAGCATCTTACACAAATTGAATTTGCCCGCAAAATTAAATCAAGCCAATCCAGAGTAGCGAAAATGGAATCAGGCGATCCTTCTGTTTCTATTGACTTAATGGTCCGCTCATTTTTTGCATTAGGAGCTTCACAAAAACAACTTGCTAAAATTGTCGCTTGAGTTTTTGTTACTCGCTTAAGGACGCTTAGGTTTTGAGTAACAAACGGGTAACAAAAAAATGAAAATCCTAGCAGTGCTAGAGTAATCTGAAACTTTAATTGTCTGACGTAGAAGGTTTTAATGAATTGTTCATTTACTGACTAGGAAAGTGAATCATTGCTGTAGGTGACTGATAGATAGTTTGTTGTATAATTCATTTCCCGATACAGGAAGTACGCATGCGGTTCTATAGCATGTCGTGGCAGTTTTTCGACAAATTAGGTACAAATAGGGAGCAAATTAATAGGCGTTTTGAGAGAGCTATTACGATCCCGGCGTTAGTTCAGTTCATTTGCGATTAAGAAATCAAATCAACTTTGACACTTTACTTTCGACGTCCCTTATTAGTCTTTCCATTCTCAACGGTCGTCAACAGCTTGTCAGGAAAATGTTTGTGATACCAATTCTCCTTCTTTCCCCAGTGCGCTTTGTACTTTGGAATATCGAGCCTTCAAAGGTGTTCCAGATAGTAATCTTCACCCTTAACTATCATCGTAAATTCAGGTAGATAGAATGATCCACCTTCAGCGAATAATGGAAACTCATACTTTAATGGGAGACATAGGGTTGAATTGCTTTCAATACCAGCATGCATGAGGTCGTGATGCCTTCGTCTGTCCAGTCTTAGTTTTTTCTCGTCGGCATTAGCCGATGTAAAAAGTACTTGGTACCAAGCTGAGTATTACCACTTTGTAGTCAAAGAAGACCTAGCAATGTTTACGAATGTTTTTCTCAAGCAGTCGATGAAACTGTTGAAACGAGAGCCATCCTTGGTTCTGACCCCAAGAATAGTTCTGAGCGTAGTTAAAATGATTGCCATCGTAAAAAACGCCAATTCGTAAGATGTCGTCCATAGCTATTTTTGTTTGAACAACGGTAGTTGCTCACTCTGTAGGCCGATTCCATGAAATAAGATGCGTTATTGGGCCTTTTTATTTGGTTTAATTTCAAAATACAACTGCAAAATTTGGTCAATGAATCTTCGAATAACTTCGCCAGGTGCATCAGTCCTAGATTCAATTCTTGGTTTCTGCCAAGGTTCACGTTTTATAGAACGATCGACTATCCCAAATGACAATTGATCCTTGTAAGTCCCAATATTAACCAAGTCGACACTTTCGTTCAACTTGATCACAACGCCATTTTTGCGGCCAGAAATATGAAGCTTAATGGCCGGTGGAATAACTTTTCTTGTCTTAAAATTTCTTGGATGCCTCTTTTGTTCCTCTTCAAATTTAAGACGTCTTGAAACATAGAGGCGTTCAAAATAGAACACAAGCGTAAGGCTTTCATGTTTGTTTCGGTCATACAAACTCACATACATATAACCGGAATTTGATACACTTCTATCCTCAAGCAAATCCAGATATTGGTTTAAAGAAATAACATCATAGTCTTTGTATATAACTTCAATATTGGAAAGGTGTGCTGATATTTCTTGCAGTGACTTTTTGAACAGTGTTTTAAATACTGCCATTTGATTTTTCCACACTTCGTAATCGTATGAATGTTTTGACTTAACCTTTGTGTATTCTTCCGTTCTTAAGTCCTTGTATTTTTTTAGCCAATCTTTTTGGCGTTGATCTTCATTTATCAGCTCTTCGTAAGCTGAGATTGTTTCCGTTATGTTATCAGCAAGTAACTCAATCAGTTCGGCAATACTACCTTTATCCGCTGCAATTAGGGAATTGTAGTATTGATCACGTTGAACAAGCTTTACAATCACCTCCGGATACCCTTTTTGTAGAAGAAAGAAATTTAAGAACAATCTTGAAACTCGCCCATTGCCATCACTAAAGGGGTGTATCCAAGTCATCCAATGATGTAAAATGGATCCCATGATCATTGGAGGAAATTTGTGTGAATTTCTATTCATCCATTGAAATAGTTCATCTACATGCTCCTCAACTGAAAGATGCGATGGTGGCTTGTGTTCTGACCCCTTAATTTGAACATCATGCTTTCTAAAAACACCTGATCCGCCGTTGGGACTATTCTTTAAAATCAATGAATGTAACTCCAATAGGGTTCTTTTAGTTAACGGTTCTCTACCGTCAATAAGAGAGTATAGGTACTCCGTGGCATTGGCAAGTGATTTCGCCTCAATTTCGTCTTTCAACGGTCGTTCATTAATTACCATTCCATTGAGAATCAATTCTGTTTCTCGCAGGGACAGTTTATTCCCTTCAATTGCGTTACTATGATAGACTTGCTTTATAAGCAACTGGCGTTTCAAGTTGTCGAGAAGTTCTTTACTTAAACCTTCGTCTCTCTTAGTATTTAAGTCATCAATGATCTTCTCAATTCTTGATAAGTCTTCTTTCAACTCAGATGAAAGCTCAACTGATGGAATTTTGTAATTCATGTAATTATCTGTTCATATTTGCTGATATCGGTTAAAAATCCTTTAGCGTCTGAATATCAGAAGTAACGCCCGATATTTCTCTATTACAATCATTTTTTGCTGATTCAAGATATGAAAAAGACGCTTGCGCGCCAGGAGTTTGACGACCTGGTTTGGCCCACTCCTTTAATAGTCCTTCTAAAGCAGTACAGCATCTCGGACATGGCCTCTGAAAGATGTGCGTTCGGATGAATATTCCCTTGTCCAGAACTTGGCATGTGCCACCCGATCAGCTAGACGTTCTTTGGCAGTTTCGCTCATAACGACACGTATTCAATGATTCTTCCAAGCAATTGCTGTCCACTGCTACCTTGCTTAAAGTTTTCCGCAATGGTTGTAAGGTTACTCCCAATTCCCGTTCCGTTTAGCAGTAAGGTACCAATTCGATTTAATAATGTTTTACTCTTTTCCCTTTGCCCGGACTTGACAGCTATTAACAGGTCATTGAGAGTTGCATGAATGTCGTCAAGGTCCGTTTTGCTTAAAGTACTATTTATAATTTTCAGGTCCTCGTTGGAAATAGTGTCAGCCTTCAAAAACTCCCTGCTCAAAGTAATATCAAATAAGTCATCGGCGATTACACTCTCGTCCCTCGGAAACAGATCGTTGCTAACCCTTTTTGAGATACACTTGAAACCAAAGCATATATTCTCGTGAATATTGAAAATTATTGCACAACGTTTTTCTTGGTAATTGTAGAGTATTTGAATTTGTCCCGGTGGTCTTGAAGACACTTGCCCAGCAAATCCAACGGGGATAAATGGTTTATCTTTGAATTTTAAAATATCAGGTACAAATGTTTTAGGAAAAAGTAGTCCAATTACTGTACCCGCAGGCACGCCATAGTCATCACAGAATGTAATCTCGCCCTCCTTAGAATAAGTTCTGGTCTCTGCCCCTGGTGGCCTTTTCAAAATATTGAGCTGTCCAAACAATTGAAATGGAAAGAATTCCTGGTCCTCGGATGTCATAGTCCTCCGGTTGTCAAATGTCCATTGGAAATTGTCGGACGAGACTTGAAATACTTCAACTCTTCCGTCTTCTTCAATCTTTTGTATTACCATCAACCTTGTTATCATTTCGCCTTTTCTTCGTTGGGATGCGGTTCACAATCGGATTACCAGTGCTCGAACAAAGCCAATTGCTAGTTTCTATGCCACACCATCATTGATAGCACGTCTTGTTCGTGGTACCTAACTTCGTAGAATGCGTGAACCTACAAAGTGAAGTAATTTATAATGTCAGCGTTAAAATTCTCACTATTAAACCATTTAGCATAATCACAAGACTGATAGATCGTCACCGCTTCGGTTCTTTTATTCACCCTTTTCATGCTGTTAACGAGCTTAGCCATCGGTTATAAAATGCTCGCGCTCATCAAAGTCAAGTAGGCCAAAACTCAGCTTGAGGTATAGGTGAGTGAATGCTCTTGAACGCGATTGATTTAGCTGGTCAAAATCCGCTGTTTGAATTGGATACTTCTTTTTAAGCGAAGAGGGAGCCTCCCCAAGGATGGCATCTAGAATGTTCAATAGTGTGTCGTACTTTGCCATTTGAAATTGTAACGAGCAAAACTTAGTATAGGCACTTTGATGTGGACGTACAGACAGCGGTAAGGGAATCTTCCATTCAATATACACAACACCTCCTTACTGCCCAGGATTTGAATATAAGAAAGGCCAGACATAAAACGGAAATATTGCGCCGCATTTTGTCCCCAACCGTCCAATTCCGGCCATGCCGTAAATGATCAAATACGGTGATGTCGATATAAGCTTTAGGATGATGTTCGAAAACTCGGAATAGGCTAAGACGGTTTTTCTTGCGGGCTTGGAGATTAATTGTTATTTTGCTCGCAACCCATGTTTAGGTTAGTTGTTGTAAAACACGTATTGCTCTATGTTAGTTGCGTTGGGTTTGATATGATTATGACTTCTCGAGTTTCCAGTAACGTCATTATGATTGGTAATAGCTTTTCGGTGCCGCTGCGGCTCTAGAGACAATTGGATTGCCTGCTGATTCTCAAGTCTTTTATAGCTGCTGAAGAATGTCTCTATGGAGGAGGACTGGGCTGGCATTTTATGGACGATGGTAAGTCCCGATCTAGGGACACAAAGAAGTAAGATAAGTTTATGCGTGTACTGGACTTTTTTTGTGGTGCCGGTGGTTTCTCTGAGGGATTTCGACAAGCAGGCTTTGAGATAATTTGGGCCATTGATAAATGGCAGCCAGCCGTCGATACGCATGCGGAGAATCATCCGGGGTGCGTGACGGTTAGAATGGATATCGTTGCGCTGTCATTATTGCCTGACGTTGCATTTCATAGCATCGTTCCTGATGCCGAAATTATTATTGGATCGCCCCCTTGTACATTCTTCTCTAACTCAAATCGCTCTGGAAGTGGAAATAAATCCCAGGGAAAAAAACTAATAGAAGCATTTCTCCGCATAGTGGCGAGAAAGAAATTTCGAAAGAACTCTCCACTTCGGTATTGGATACTTGAAAATGTTCCAAATGCTCGCGTGCATATTAAAAGGTCTTATTCTGCGCACTCCCTAGGACTATCGGGAGCATTTGATTTGAAAGTCAAAGGCGTCAATGCTGGTGAGTATAACGCTAAATATTATGGAGTTCCTTCGAACAGAACGAGGTACTTCTGCGGTGACTTCATTACACCGAGAAGCAACATTACTGCGGACGTGGAATTGATCCCTCTTGGTACAATTCTCGATGCATTGGGGTCTCCGAAAGAGCGATTGCATGCGACGATAGTTGATCCTCTTTATGGTTTTACAATGCCTGGCGAGGATGTTACCGATCATCATTATGTGCAAGAGCTAGCGGAATTTGAACAAATCACTATTAGGAGGTTAAAGCAGGACAAGGGTTACATGGGCAGGATGGCTGTTCGCGAGAATAGTGACAAACCTGCGAGGACAATAATGGCAACAATGTCATTCTCCTCTCGCGAGTGTTTTGTTTTGGGGCATGGGGCCGCTTCCCTACGAGCACCTACTATTAGGGAAGTTGCTAGTTTAATGAGTTTTCCAATCGACTACAGATTTTACGGGGGCTCTCTTGGTGTTAAATATAAACTTGTGGGAAATGCGGTCCCTCCGAAAATGTCATTTGCATTCGCTAGTGCAATTAATGCACACGAGCAAATGCATGCTCCTGCGAGATATGTTCATATTGTTCACCCCAACAATACATACTTTAAGAACCTTAATTTAGATGAGGTTCCAGTAAAAGAGGAACGACATAAGCGTCAAAAGACGCGTTTCAGATACCATATACCTGAATTTAAGTTTGATACGTATAGAGTAGAATTGACAAATTACCATTCCGATTTTCTGAATGAGCAATTCAAGTGGGACGCTGAAATACACTATAATCAGGGTAAGAATAAAGCCAGAATATTTATTCCTGATCCAGATGGAATTTGTGTCGACTCACATGACATTTGTGAAATCGATTCATTTGTTGAATCGATTAGAAAGAATCTTGTTGGTTTCGATCAGTTTCAGGCTGTCTATTGTATGACTTTAGGTGAACAGAGACTTTCAGTGTCGGTCGGGCCTTATGAATTGTTGAGTAGAATTAAGGGCTTTATCTCTGAATCGTTTAAATCCGATTTCGACAATTTTGCTCCTCTTGTCGATGAACCGTTTTGCTTACCTAAGCCCATCGCATTGGGTTACATCGCTCTGTCAAGATGTTTGGCGGTGATGACTAGTAAGGGGAGTCCTGATCACCATCAGCTGCCTTTTAATAGCGTGCATATCGATACGCTCGAAATGGCCATATAAGTGTTGAGTGACTAATACGCATGCCTGTCGTTTTTATAAATAATTATCCTAAAAATGATCTCGAATCAGCAATTAGAAAGTCTGATGGTACACCTTTGTTTGGTGAAATATGGTTCTATAATGAGCTGAGTCGGTTCAACGAACTTAAATTACTTGGTGATGAAAATTGGTATGTTAAGCATAATTACAATCTTTCGTCACACCCTTCGAGTTCCAGTAAGGTAGAGGGGCAGATTGATTTCTTGATCATTTCCAGATTCGGTATTCTGATTGTGGAAATTAAAGGAGGTGGGATTGAAGTTGATGAGAACGACGTGTACTATACTTACGACAGGGCTGATCCCTCTAGGCGATATGTTTCCCAAAATCCGTTTATTCAGGCAAAGGAATATCTGCATTCCTTACGAGCTCTTCTAGATACAACACCATTTATTTATCGATCTGTAATATTCCCCCATGAAGCCGGATTTGAATTAAAAGGTCCGCAGCTTCTTGGCTATTCGTATCTCTTTTTTTCGCGTAGAAATCTCGAACGAGTGCAGTCGCGAGATGCTAAAACGCAAATGTTGTTTGACTTTCTAATAGAACTAGCAAAGGAATCACGACGAAATGTCATTGCGCAAATGAATACAGCCTTGCGACGTGAAAAGATTGAAGAGATCATGTGGCGACGATATCCTGAAGTCGATTCCACCGCACTAAAGCGGCTCAAGAGTGAGCTATTTCCCGTGCAACAAACTTATGGTTTTGATCCGAACAGAATAAGAGACGAAATTTTGCTCGAACAGAATTACGAAATAGTAAATGGCCTTAAGAAGAATAGACGTGTGATGGTTGAGGGATGTGCCGGGACTGGCAAAACGGTTCTAGCCACTAAGTTTCTTGCCGAAAAGCTATTGAAGCAGCATAAAGGAATTTATTACTGTGCCAATAAATTGCTACGGGCGCGGATGGAGCATATAGTTGTCGCAGAGCATCGACTAGACAAAAATCTCATCCAGTTCAGGGTGTTTAATGGATCTGATTCACCCAATGAGGTTGACTTTGTAATTGTAGACGAGGCGCAAGAATTCTTCGATAAGGGTTTGCTTGAGTTCATAGAGCGATGCGAAAAGCTGCTTAATCGTCCAAAATGGCTAGTACTTTATGATCCTGAGCAGGCAATTATGAACGATTATGTTGAAATAGACTGGTATGCGACATTTTATACTGAATCTTCATGGGTTCATTATATTTTTGAAACAGTTTGGCGCTGCTGTAAGAGCAGAAATGTTCTGGAGATGACTGGGTTGTTACGTAACGGACAACTTACGAAATTGAGAGAGATGTACAGTAGGCATATTCGGGAGGTTCATATTACGACTGAGAAACTGGAGCTGATTAAGGATACGCTTGATAGTGTAAAGGAACGATACAAATGCGTGATCTTGGTTCATTCCGAGTTAATTGAGCCCTTTAGACAAATAGTTAATTCTTACTTCAGGAAGGAAGTGGAAGAATTGAATGAGGACAATGTTAACATTATTAGTCAAAAATTGAAGTTCACTACACCCATAAAATTTCGAGGCCTTGAAAGTGAGAGCGTCGTTTTAATAACCCCGTCAATTCAAAATGGCGCAAAGGTTCAAAACTACATTGGATGCACGCGAGCAATTTATGAGTTGAATATTGTGATTTGGAAATGACACACCCTGAATGCTCATTTGATCAATGCAACAGTATTGTATTGCAGACGCTAAGACTAAGAGGTTCGGTTTTATGCGACGAGCACCTTCTTCTGGAGGTTGGTATCCGCTACTATACGTTCATTTTTTCGGAGGAAAAGAGGCTTGCTGTTCACGTTCCAATGTATGATAGAGTTGTTTTGACGGCTGTGAGTGAGTACCTGCTCTACTTGGATCTACTTTTGAAATTAGTGAGGTCAATGCCTGCTAAGGAACTTGACGGAACGTGCTTGTTTAACATTTTTGAGTTTGAAGGAAATCGTTCTCCAAGCAGAGTTTGGAATCGAACGTTGCCATTTGTGGAACGGATGGGGTCGACACTTTTTTTTGAAAACGTGACTATCGCGGGTAAGTCGAGGTTTGTACCACTTTTTGTCAAAGAAGAAGTGAAGAGGTCGCACGATATTGCTGTTCAAAGGGCCTTTTTGCTTTTCTCTTCTATAGTTAAGGCTGGTTGCTTGAATCGCAATGTGGTGATAAGCCTGTTTGAAGAATTAACCTTGGTATTAACTGCGGGTAGTTTCCTTGACCGAGACTGGTTGAAAATGAAGGTGATTGCAATGGGCGTCATGATGGACAGCAGCAGTATTGGTGAGGTCATTGGCGACATTAGAAATGCTTCGATCTCTAATGTTATCTCTATTCGATATCCCTATCGACAAACAATTGATTCTAGGGTATTTCGCGCCATTTCGACGGAGGGCAAGCGGTTTGACTTAATTTTGCGTAACCGATTGTTTTTCAAGGACGTTCTGAAACATGATATTATTCTAACACGGGCTGAGGCTTTGGGGGTAAGTGAATTTGACATAGACAGTTTGTTAATGTCATATAGCATTAGTCTAACTGAGCATTCTGAGGACCTTGCATTGGCTATACAGGAATTGAAGGAAATTTGGAGCACTGAGGGATTCAATCCCTATCGAACGCCTTTTCCATCGAAGTGGTTTCTTTTCGTTAATCCCGAGAATAATGTGGGATGGTGGAAAGCTGAGTATCAAATTCAATTTCCCGCAGTTAAGGGCAACGTGAAGGAACTGGTGCTTAGGATAATTGAACTTTTGCACAATCTTGATTGGTGGAAGCTGCAGAGGAGTGCTATTGCTGGTCGAAATGTCGTGATACCGAGAATGCGACAGTTCCCTGCTGCTGCTGAATCGCTTTATGGCCATTTGCTACCCATTGCTGCTTCGGTTTGTTATAGTGACGACCCAAAGGTGCTGAATATGGAGCCTGGCGATTTCATTGCATTTGATGCTATAAATACGGGCTTTATCATGAATTCTGAACCCAGGATTTTGCAAAGGACCATTAAGTTTGTTATTCCTGATTTCTTGTATTACGGTATTTTCCCATATTTTCTGTTGAACGCCTGGGACTATTGGTGTCAAGCGCGAATCGGTGGTGCCAGGCGATACTATACAGAGGACTACGAAACTCTCGAGGACCTGTGCAATACACAAAGAAAGCGTCTCGCCAAATTGCTCTATAAGGGCCTTAATAGCTACCGAGCGAGATTCCGTAAAAAAGTCGAGGAGAGTGATGCTGCACCTGGTTCGAATCTGTATGAGGATTTCGAAATGACTGAATCGGAGGTTGTTGAAGAAGTGTCTGAACGATCTGATTTGGACGGAGAAGAACGTGATACTGAATTTACGATAGTTGCAACAGATGGCTCCAAATTCACCTTGCGTGGTGATACCTCGGTGTTACTTGAGGCACATGGTCATTTAATTACGACGAGGGCGTGCTTGGTAACTGAGCATTCTAGATTTTTTCCGATTGAGCAGATTACTAAGTATGTCGATGTCAAGCACCTTGCTGAGAAGATGGCGCGAATGCCAACGGAGGCTTTAACGTGGACGGATAGAATGCATAAAAGGAATAGTAGTGAAAGGGATGTCTATTTGAGTCTCAAAAGTCGTGGTTTATCTATACTGGAGTCGACATTTAATAGTAACTACATCGCTCTTGATTTCGGTGGAAATGAAGATGAGTTTTTCCTGCCAAGACGATATTCTGACTGGGAAATCATTTGCGATTTTTTGGAGATTAAAAGAGGAGCAGAAGCTTGGAACGCTCATAAATGCAGGTCTAATATTAATCTGTTGCGCGATTGTTATATCGAGATTATTGGACTACTATTTAGTGAAAATGCCTTTGGCCTCAGCATAGATGAAGCGGTAGTCGAAAGTGTTGCAAAGCTACTTGACCAAATCTCGGCAGAAGTTGAGGGGCCTGAAGAAAGGATGCACCGCGCGGTAAAAGTAATTTACGGTATCAGTGAACACATAGCCCTGAAGCAAGCGATGACAATTACTAAAAGTATCCAACGGAGATGAGCAGATTTAAAGAAAAACGGGATAGCCTTGAATCCTTTCTAAATGAACAAGTCCTTGGACCAGGTGCCTTCAACAAGCGTTTCTTTTTCCTAAAGGATTGGAACACAAATGAATTTGCTGGAAAAAACCTTCACGATTGTAAGGCAATTGCTAACATTCGCGAAGTGATAGCCGAGGTTCCTGCATACCAATATAGTTCAGGTATCCTCTTTCCAATCAGCAACAATCCAGTTGATGAAGTGAGCCAAAGTGAAGTCGTTCAAGAATCTAGCAGCGATGAGCCTGAAGAAGAACACGAGCCAAAGGCGGATGATGAACAATTTAGAGACGATCATACGGAAAGTGTCTCAAGCAAGAATCAAAATTATCCCAACACTTGTGGGATTGCGTTTGCCTTTGCTAGCAATTGCAGACCGGACGAGCATATTAGAATTATGATTCGACTGCGGACATATGGTAAAGTCAAGCAGGAGCGATGCAGATTTTCGCGTTTAGGGTATTGGATATCTGAGAACGCGCAAGATGTGATGCGAATCATCACGACTTATTTTTCGGGTATATTCGAAATTGAGTCGGTTGACGGTAATGTTTTTGTTTGCCTAGCGAATGATGTTGACATAAGCCACATCATTTATGCTATTGACTATAAAAACCTGGAGATGTTTGTTGCATCTGAGGTAGTTCCAATGATAGATAAGCACTTTCCGGATGGGAGGTTCTATAAATTTGATTCGAAGAAATATGATGAAGAGTATCGGTTTCATCGAATTTATGTGGACTCGCTAATTGATGAGGTAAACAGCTCCATTGCTGCCGAGTTAGCCTCTTATGATAATTGGAGCAAATTTATTTATACACTTGAATTATATAGTCAAGTTAAGGAGATCATTACAACACTGAAGACAATTTATAGGGCTGGTTCGAAAACGAACCAGCCGACCCCGATATGGGAGTCAATTCCATTTGAAAAGCCAATTAATCTGCCGCCACTTGATGAAAAACGAGATGTAACGCGAGGTGAAATCTGTATTGATGAGGCGATGAAGATGTATTTGAATTTTCAATACATACGGTATCGGGGCGAAAAATATCGCAGTAATATTTATGTGAAGCTTGTGCTGGTTAACCGGAATGAGATTCAATTGAAGTTGGGTGAGCCCCCTCAATTAAACAAGAAGGACAAGGCAAATGAGGTTGCCTACTTTGGTGTACAAATGACAGCCATAGAGACTAGACCGGGAACATTTGTGCCATACAACCCGCCTAATCTGCTTGATATTGATCAGGAGTTGAATTTTACAAAGTTACTTTACAGGCAGTATAAGGATTACGGCGAGGGTTATAACACGTCGGTTGACTGGGGTGAGGATACAACTGGATTAAAATGGGTAGGCGCTCAATTTTTACCATCCCAAGAGGTTCCGAGAGTTGACTTTAATCCTAAAAAAGTCGTTGGTAGCCGAATTACGGCGCTAATTGATGAAGATGTGTTGAGCATTAGGCGACAGTCAACTTTTAGTGATTCGTCAGACAAAGATGTGATTGAACTTCTTACGAGTTTGGTGTCTAAGTATGGCGCTTGGATTGAGGATCGTTCAAAGGATTTGTTGGAAAGTTCTCTTGATCAGGATGAACGTTCAGTACTTGCTAGACAATTGAATTCGTGTACTCAAGATCATAAAAGATTGCAAAGGAATGTACGGCTCCTACGAGACAATGTCGTGGCAATGGCGGCGTACCGGACGATGAGCTCGGCGATGTTGATGCAACTTCATCACGGTAAAATGATTAAGCAAGGTAGCAAGGACGGCTCGCTACCTTTCGTCTCTGGCGACAACAGCGAACAGTATTATAGGGAAATTGACAATAGTGCATACTTGTGGCGGTCATTCCAACTTGCCTTTATTCTTCTTAATATCGATGCCTTTGTAAGGCCGCCGACAAATGATTCAGTAGTGGATGATGTTTTTAAGACTGGGTGGCCTGAGCGTAATGAAATTGCTGACTTGGTTTGGTTTCCTACTGGTGGGGGGAAGACCGAAGCCTACTTGGGAATCATCGGATTTGCAATAGCGTATCGGCGATTCATGAATACTCAGAATGGCCATGGGACCGCAGTGTTGATGCGATATACACTGCGATTATTGACTCTTCAACAGTTTCAACGTGCGACTTTACTTATTTGTGCTCTTGAGGTTATCCGTAAGGAGCAATTTTTATTGCCGTCTCGCAATACGCTAGGCAGTCATCGAATAACAATTGGTCTCTTTGTAGGAGGTGATTCGACTCCGAATCGATGGGGTGATGAGGGCGGAATGCAAGAGGAGTTGTCGAAAATTGCAGGGGCGATTTTGCGTGAAGAACCTGTTTTGACTCGACTACCCCATACTGAGTGTCCATGGTGCGGGGGCCGGCTCTTCGTCGACTCAGACCTATCGAATGTTCATCCCAATCCATTGGAGGATTCCTATGGAATTAAAAGTAAACTTCTTATTTCGTGTAACGTCCGAGGTTGCGCATTTTATGAGCCACACCTTGTCAACGAGGATAATACAATTCCTATTCGTCTATTCGATGATGATATTTATAAGTTTCCGCCGACTCTTCTTTTTGGTACAGTAGATAAGTTCGCTGCCCTCGCAAACAAGGTTTCTACCGTTGTGGGCAATAGAGATGAGGATTCAAGACGATTGTTTGGGTCCGGCGTAAATTACAGCACGCTTCCCCCCGAACTGATTATTCAGGATGAATTGCATTTACTGTCTGGGCCATTAGGCTCGGCGGTTGGATTATTTGAACGAGCAATTGATCACCTGTGCAGCTATGAAATTGTTGCAGGCGTAGTAGTTAAACCAAAGGTCATTACTTCTACTGCAACAACACGCAATACTGACAGCCAAATATTTGCCTTATTTAACAGACGATCAGAAATATTTCCCAAACAGGGTTTATCGTGTGATGATTCCTTCTTTGCAAGCTTTGAGCGCGATAGCGATTCAAAGGAATATAAATCAAATAGAAAGTATGTCGGTTTACTACCCATTGGTAAGACGCAGGTCTGGATGCAGCTACGCGTTGCGTCAATATGTTTGGCGCACAGAATAAAATATGTAAAAGCTGCCGTTACGGCAGATGAGGTTTTTCATTTATCAACTGGCTATGAGCAAATTGCCAGAGTGATGGATTACTATCATACGATCCTTGCCTATTTTAATAGTTTAAAAGAAGTTGGTAAGACTGAGTCGCAACTAACGCATTATTTGCCGGGCGATGTTGCTTTGGTTATGAGGAATACAATGCCTTGGAGTTACATGGGGGGAGCAATTAGCAGAAATGATTCTATTGAATCGTCGGAACTTACCGGACGTTTAACCGGCCAGGAAGTTAAGACTAACCTTTCGAGGATTGAACGTTCATGGGACATATTAAAGCCAAATTCTCCGCCCGAGTTTGTTATTTCGACCAGTATGATTTCGGTTGGCATTGACGTCCCCAGATTAAATACAATGATTATTAATTCTATGCCTCGGAATACAGCCGAATACATTCAGGCTTCTAGTCGGGTTGCGCGCGAAAGTGAAGGTATAGTATTTACAGTACACCATCCGTTCAAATCTAGAGATTTATCGCACTATCAGCGTTTTAAGGAATTTCATGAAAAGTTTTATGGATACGTAGAGCCTATATCAGTGACTCCATATGCTTTCAAAGCACTCGAACGGTATTTTGCAATGTACGTTGCCGTCGTTGTACGGCATAGGTCTCAACTTCGCCTATCGAACAACAATGATGCGAGAGCAATTACGGAGCCAGCGGTCAATGTTATTTTTAGCTCTATTATGGCTGAGATTGAGATCGTGAGGCGTAATTCGTATGCATTGAAGATTTACCTCAAAAATCGCGCACACGGTCCAGGTATTGATATGGAGGAAGTGCTCGGAGAAGAGGAGCTTAATAACATAGCTGTTAAACTTCGTGAATTGTTGTATGATAGATGGGTTTTAAGAATTGCTGATCAAGGGCCAGCACCAGTCTTATCATATCGCACCGACAAATCGGTCGAATCATTGTTTGATCCAACGATAGGCAGCGCGTCACATATGAATTGGAACGTTAAACAATCACTTAGAGAGATTGCACCATCAGTAGTAGTGAAGACGGTTCAGCAATAATTTAGTATGGAACATAAAACTAATAATCAGGCGAATGAGGCAGTTGGCAAATTCAAGCTCCTCTCGTCGTACGGCGGACCTGGTTCTCTTTTGCATACCGAATACGGAAGTATCATGGTCTCCTGTATTGAAGAGTGGGGCTTCATAACACGGATAGTTGCATTGCGAGAGGCGTCCATAAAATTGAAGGAGGATGAGTATAGCTATGTTGTGCGACATGCAGAAATTGAGGGCCTTTTAATTTCAGACGACTTAAGGTTACTCCAAGAGTTGCAACGCCGAAAGCGTCTGCCCAATCTAAAGTACCTTGCGCTCGTGCCAGACATCGAACTCAGCGACGTCTTTCACACGATTCAAGGCGGTAAGACACCATTGGCGATTAACAGCACCTTTTTTCCTAAGATTTTTTTTAATGATTATAATATCTACCGTCCATACAGGGAATGGCATAGGGACTGGGTGCGCTCGGGTATGAATGTTCGAGAGTTCTCGCCGCCCAGAGCTAGTGTGGATGTTCTATTGAAACAAGATAATATCGTTCTTATTTGTGACCATGGCCACTGCAGCGACTTTCCGTGGTCGAGATTTCTCAAATGGCGTATTGACAACCGAGACAGGCGATACGGTGTGGTCGATATTTTTGCTTGCCAGACATGCTGCAATGACCCTCAGATTCAGATTGTTGATACTAATGCCAATGCTAGCGGATTCGATGGTAAGTGGCTTCGTTGCCGCAATAGGGGCTGTCAATATGGTGCCGGAGTTTCTTTAAAGGGATTAATGGGTTTGAAGCTTTCTTGCCCTGGACACATGCCTTGGGAGACCGCGGTAGGAGATATTAGGAACTATTATGGTGATGCAGAGGGAAGACGAACGGCAACCCCGTCGGAGGTCTGTCATTCGCAATATATGCGCGTTGCGCTGACTACAGGCAACAATACTTATTTCTCGCGTACTCTGTCAAGTCTGTTTATGCCAAATGAGCTCTTTATGGAACGCGCTGAATTGGAAATTATTAGACTTGAAACTGAATTGGAACTTGCGATGGGCCGCAGAGAGTTTCGCCGTTGTGAAGACATTAATAATCAAATTGAGGAATTGCGGAAGCAGGTTGTTGATGTGGACGATTCTGATCTTTCCGATGCCGAACGTGAAATGCAGTTTCGGAACATGGAGTTTAGTGCACTTTTGTCTCGAAATGAAGAAGAAATAAATATCAACGATGATTTAAGGGTGGTTGATGTGACACAGAACCTCGAAGATGAACTGCGTCCATATTTCAGTCGGGTTTTGCGGATAGATAACTTGAAGGTGACGTCAGCCCAGCTTGATTTCACTCGTGTTCAGCCAGTTGAAGATGATCCAACGCTAGCGAAGGATATATTCAGGAGCAGCAAAGGAAATGTAATGGTGTATCCTGTGGTTCAAAACTTTGGTGAAGGAATATTTATCGCTTTCAATGAGGACCTAGTATCCAGTCATAGTCCCGTTTTATCAAGATTTTCAGATATGATTGATAGGACACGAAGTTCGTTTGCTCGGAGTGCCGTTGCTACTGCAAGATTGCATAATTGGCACCTCTATTTGGTTCATACCTTTAGCCATTTACTTATGAGAGAACTTGAGTTTCGCTGCGGTTATCCTACGTCGTCACTTAGTGAAAGGCTTTATATCTCAAGTGATCCTGCTACTAGAATGTTTGGAGTCATGATTTATACAGCGGAGGGCGCTGAAGGAAGTATGGGTGGGCTGATCGCTCAAACTCGAACAGGTAGCCTGAATAGTTTGATTAAAAGCGCACTTATGAGGGCGACTGTTTGCAATAGTGATCCTCTATGCTGGAACTCGCAAGGGCAGGGCTTGTTTGAGCTAAACTTGGCTTCGTGTTTCTCCTGCAGTTTAATAAGTGAAACCTCTTGCGAAAAGAGAAATATGTACTTGGATCGGAGAATTGTTGTTGATGAGTCATTTGGCTTTTTTAAGAACTTGGTATGACGTCTTTTTTTGACAAGAATCGCTATTTTATCCGTGATTTCAATTCGTCAATTAGGAGCTGTCGACCGAATGAGCGGCTTGGGATTTATAAGGAACGATTTCAAATGGCGATGAGATTGAGGATGAGAGATTATTTTGCGGGTTTAAAAACAGCGGCTGAACGTTGTCTGTTCTATGGGGAGATGGTCAAAGAGTGGCATGAGTTTGAATTTCAACTTGTTTTGTTGTCGATGTATTTTGATCCGGATGCAGAGTATGTGTTTAATGAATTGAGTACATTGGTGATAAGACATACGCCTAATAATTTTTATGATGAATTTGCCCTAATGCCATTAACTGAACTCGGTATTCAAAGACGCGGAAGTCTACCGTCTTTTCTTAAGCAATTTCTTAACAAGTCTGCTGGGTTAAAAGATTTGCCTTTTGGTACTGACTCAAATAATAATAATCCGGACATCCATGGGCTCACAAAGTGGCTGGCAATTGCTTTCCGAGACGCATCAAAAGTGAATGAGATATTTTTGGTGTTATTGCATTATCATAGATATTGGTTGTCTGAATGTACGCGTCCGTATAACTATACAAAGGCAATTATTTTGCTTAATAAATTGAATGCCGCCATTGACTCGATTCCTCCAGATGCCTTTAAGGTAAATTTGTCCAATGTATTAGAAAGATTGAAGTTTACTCTATCAGAGATGTTAGCAAATTCAATAAATTGTCCATTTATCGATGACACTTCATCGGCATTAAATCGGAACGGCACAATTGACAAATGGTACCTGCATCAATTGAATCAGTTCAATTTTCTTTTAGAACGGAATGCTCTCTTCTATGAGGATTTCAATTTAAAGCGTATCCCTTGGATTTTTGAAAGATGTCGTACAATAGACGATAGATTAGTATCTGACTACCAAAAAATTGTTTGTGATCAGTTTTTGAACGGTCGAGGTGTTGATGCTGAAGAATATTCTTTTTTGCAATCATTCTCGTCCTCTGATGAATTGGTTAGCCAGAGGAAAACCCGAGAGCTTTATGAGAGAATTTTGGAGGTTAATTACTTGTATGAGCTGGCGAAATGAAGTGAACAGAAATCGATACTGAGTCTGGCTAAGCTAGTATAGCTACGAATAGCCACATCGTAAGAAACGTGTTACTGTTTTCTTCTGGATTGCATATTCTCCAACCGCGACGTACTGAAATTTGACACAATCACTGTTTATTAGTCAACTATAAACCTAACGAGAACCAATATGAAATTTGCGTTACTTAATGGCAGTAGGATAGAAGCTATCAAAGGAGTTAATGCACAATGCACTATATGCGGCTCGAACGTAATTGCCAAGTGCGGCAAAATCAGAATTGATCACTGGGCCCATAAGGGCGAACGTAATTGTGACCCTTGGTGGGAACCTGAAACAGAGTGGCATCGCCGTTGGAAAAATGCATTCAGTGCCGAATGGCAGGAGTACGCGCTTTTTGATGAACGAACTGGCGAGAAGCATATTGCGGATGTGCGGACAGCCGATGGGCTCGTTCTGGAATTTCAGCATTCGGCGATCGCTCCGAAAGAGCGTACTTCTCGTGAACAGTTCTACAAGAGCATGGCCTGGATCGTAGACGGATCGCGGCTAAAAAGAGATCATCCCCGATTTCTTAAAGGGCAAAGCAACTGGCGCAAAACAGGAAAAGTAGGTTTCTATCTTGTTTCATTCCCAGAAGATTGTTTTCCCGCACTTTGGCTTGATAGCGCTGTGCCCGTCGTTTTTGATTTTCTGGGTACCGATCTTCTTGCAAATCCCGGCGATTTGCGGAATAGTGTTTACTGCTTGTTTCCTGGGCGGGTGGGCCGCGAGGCGGTAGTTGTAGTGATGACGCGCGAGCAATTCATAACTATTGCGAACAATGGCGACTGGATAAAGTGGGTTGATAATTTTATGAATGGACCAAGTCATAGCGAACGAGAACAACAAACTCAGCCCTCACAGCCGTCATTAAACGCGAGACGGAGGGAGTCTCAATATATTTTAGAACGTGGCAGATGGGTTAAGCGACGGAGACTATGAGCGTTGGTCACAAACCAGGATCGATCGCTAGTGCGTTCGGTGAGCGTTCATGAACGGAAAAAAGATAACGAAAGTAAGGGTGTGCGATAGGACAAATTATAACGGCTTTCTCCGTCGGCCTTTGCTGGATCTGGTAGTTTGCCCGCTATAGCTATATTGACTTCCATATTTTCGGGCATCAATCCTATGGGCTTTGTCATGGGCAGACTGATTTTTAAACACATGGAGGTTTGAAGGCGAATTATTGGCTTTGTTGCGGTCTTTGTGGTGGACAACCTCTCCATCTTTTAAGGGTCTGCCTAATTTATTTTCGGCAACCCAGCGGTGAACTGGATTATTGCTGTCCTTGAACCTAGTGTAGCCCTTCTTGTCAGAATAAGTCTTTCTACTCATAAATTTGATGGTTTGGTGTGACACAATTTAACAAGAAATCGACGGCATTAGTAGATGTCGAGTTCTAGAATCTTCCGTTGTGACACTAGTTGTGACAACTTTGCCTAATGGGATGAAAAAAGCTTGCAAGGGTCTAACAGGTTGTAAGGCGGTCGGACGTATCGGGCAGACGGGCACCATCGGACATCCTCGGGCAACGATCGGGCATAATTGTTATCTTCTTTTTTATTTTATTCTTCTTTTTATATCAGTACCCTGGAAGTCTTAAGCGACCGACGCGTCCGATTTGTCCGAACCGCTTTTCTACTAACTGGCGCCATTGCCTTTCCGACCTAACCTGGCGGGCACACTGGGAGGGTGGCGCGCTGATGTCGTACCTGATACTTATAAGATAGCCGCAGCGATACGGAGTTCGTAGTACAATCTTCATTAGCCCGCAGTCGTCGTGCGGTACACTTGCCCAAGCAATCTGAAGCCCTTTTCTGGCATCCCGCAGCAGTCACCCTAGGTGGCTTCGAACTATTTTCGAAGCCTCTAATGAGCTCTCACGAGCTTCTGCGGCCTTAGCGCCTGCGCAGTGAGTGAGCGTCGTCACTCTTGCGAAATCTACGTGCTTCGGAATGGACCACTTTTGGCGGCCGATGCCGACGCGGCCATGCTGTGGGCGGTGGTTACACGTCAATCCGTGTATAAAAGCAAAAGCCAGATCGGGCTTTATCGATCTGGCCTTTAGCATAGCCTTGCTGCGCGACACCTGCTCACATGGATATCCGACGCTGGACTTCGGGCGGCAGACTATTGAAATCAAACACAAATGCGCTCGTCTTCGACCCGTCGTCGCCTTTAAAGCGGTGGCTATCCTTTGTCTGCATGTAAGCAGGATGGTCCTTCAATTTTTGCATTAGAGTTGCCTTATTTAAGCCTGGCTGCCGATGCGCGCTCAAGTGCTCCATCAGGTAGTAGGTGTGGACCTCCGCCAACCTGATCAGCAACTCATTTCCTCTAAGATCGTAATGATCGCCGTTCTTTATTTTTTGTAGACCTATTAGGTGCGCGAAAATATCCCAAAACCTCGATGTGCCACTGCCGGTGTCGCGTTTTTCGATGTGAGATTTTAGGACCGTGTACATCGTTTCAGAAAGCTCCTGGGCCGTGAACGGGAATGTTAAGCCGGCTGCATATAGGACTTCAAAAGTGGCAAGCAATACTGCGCCGTTCTCTATCATCCGCGAAGGCGCCTTCAACTCTTGACACACGGCCTTGTAGTTCTTGAGCGCCATCTCGTACGCCGTGCCCCAGTACTTCACAACTGAATCTCGAAACTTTAGTAGATGCAGCACGATTTGCGTGAGCCCCTGACGACTCATCTTGCTGAGGTCATCGAACGATCGATCCTGCTCCGCGGTGAACTTATTAACGTTATGATCAATTTGTATAAGGCGTTGAAGAAGGGGGTCGTCAGCAGGATACTCATTTCCGGTAAAGGCAACAGTACTTTTCACCGGTATGGTTTCGGTTCCATACTTCGTGTCGACATCAGCGCGTTCGTAGCCGTATCGATCATAAAAACCTGTATAGGTCTTGATGAGAGCCATGTCCGGTACGTTGATGAATTCCTCCAATAGCGCCATGGCGTTTCCAAACTGCGCCATTTTTCGAATCTTACTCTTGTCGGTGTTCGCCTTTTCACTCACCTTAAGCGACGGCTGAGGCTCTCCCCAGAGCTGCTGCATCGATTGAATCATTTTGCTTTTTCCCGATCCTCCCTCGCCATATAGGAAAAGCATAGGAAAATTTCCCTTGATTGAAAAAATGTGGTCGCTGAAGAGGGTAGCTACGCCGAACATCAGCACGATGCGGCCTGCGTCGCCGAAGACGTTGCAATAGAGTTTGCTCCACTGCTCCCACGTCGCCCAGCCAGGCGACCATGCGAACCGTTTCTCATTGAGGTAATTGCTTTCATCGGTGCCAGGATGGTAAGGAATGAAATAGTCCTGGTCGCCAATGTGTACCACGCCGAATTTATCAACAGGTATAAAGTTGTTATCCCATATAACTCCATTACTGAATGCGAAGAATCCATCTTTGTTCCATCCCAATGTGTCCAGCTGAATACAGGGCTTTTCATCCTCCATCAACCTCGCTTTAAGTCGCAACAGATTCTGTTGGCTACCATAAAAGAGAAAATGTCCGGCACCTTCGACAAGTTCTTTGAACAACTGAAAGCTCGCCAATTGCTTGGTTTCGATATCAATGACTTCCGACTTGCCTTTGTCATTTGTGAGGAGCATCACGCGTTTATTCTTGTTTTTGCCTCGCTTAATGTGAAACAACAAGCGCATTGTGAAGTTGCTCTTCTGCCGCATAACAAAAGCATTTAGGTTTTTCCGATACTCGCCAAAATAGTAGCATCGGCGATACTCTATGTATCCGTGCTGTTGAATGAAAAGCTTGTCAGCCTCAGTTAAGTCATTAGGCTCCGATCGTTCGTTTTTCGAATTTATGAACCTGTATCTTATCCGATCGTCGGGCGATTGTGCCGCAGGCGTTGATACGTTTCTTATATCCATAGGAGAAGTTCGTTTAGAGTGTTGAGATAATGCGTGGAAATTTGTTTTCCTCAATCGAGTCTGCGAGGTCGTATCCATCCGATCTATCACTGAATAGATCAATTACTTCGAACCGCATACCTTTCGATTGAAGCCTTCTGATACTGTTGTTGGAACGGCCGGCATTGTCAGCATCGCATAGCCACACGATCTTTCGACCGACTAAGGCGTGCATCTTTTCTTCAGTGAGGCCATTACTGCCCCCTGTGGCTACCCAATCGAATTGAGGATAATAGTAACTTGCAATTACAGCTGTCTTTTCGCTCTCTACGGCGCACACGATCCTATCCAGCGAATAAGACAGCAGATGCTCGCCGAACAAGCATAATTCGTATCTACCCTGTGTACCTCGTGACGATGTCAGATAAAACGCGGACGTTGACTTATCTCGATGACCAGTATTGTCGTATTTGAGGCGTTTGAAATTCACGAATTGTTTTGCGGCGTTCATGAAGCCGAAGACGGTGCGTTCCGCATCACCATACACATGCCACTTTGCCAGATGTTCCCTGGTAATATTTAGTGAAAGGCAATAGTTGTGAAATGGACTATTGGCACTGGACGTTAAATTCTTAATCGTATCCAGGTCAGGTCGCTGTTTTGGCCTTGGGAGTGATGCCAGCACGGGCACGTAGGGGAGGCGCTCACGAAGAGGATCCATCCATGGACCGAGATGATATTGACAGTTATTTTCCCTATCACATCGACCGTATATATGAAGGTCGACCGGATGTCCTGATGCAGTGTCCAAGTACGGCACGAATCGCCTGTGGCCACAAGCTGGGCAACGATACTTTCTCGATGAAGTATCTAATCGGTAGCGATAGTTGCCACCGTGGGTATTAAGTCCTATTTTTGCAATCATCTTATTCTTTTAAGTTTTATGGGGATTTCAGCTGGAACTGAAGTCCCTTCTTTTTTTTAGAAAATAATTTTACTTGATCCTTTGAATAGAATTCGTCGGCTACGGAGGGACATATTTTGTAATTTCTAATTGAACGCACATCCGGATGCTGTTGATGGCATCCGCATGATGCTCACCAGGTATTCGGGAAATTTCAGAGAGGACGTTTAGGAGTTCATCTCGTCGTGCCGGTGGAAGAGTAAGGACCCACTTGAAAAGGGATTCTGCATTTTGTGGCAAGTCAGCTAGCCCAGTCGTCGGTGCTATTGTCGGAACGCCAGCGATTCTGCAAATGATCGGCGCGATCGCTTCAACAAGAGAAGGCGAAATGAGTCGAGCGATCGTTCCGTGTTGATTTCTTTTCGCCGTTTCAAGAACGTTCTTCCGTTTTAGATCGGCCAATTCATCGCGTACAGAATCCAGCTTGTGTTGGTACTCTTCTATTTTATCCTCGTTGTCCTCGCGTTCGGTGCGTTCGTCTTCGTATCGTTCGCGCCACCGTTCGGCCTCGCCAGCAAGCATTTCGATTGCTGCAGAATGCGTAGGTGACAATGACAATGCAGGTTCGATTGTCGATCGGTCGATCTGATGGTCACTTGCATTGGCGTTCGACGTTCCATGAACTGCGTTTGAGTGCGTTCGCTGCTGCGTTTCCGAACGCTGCATCGCTCGCCAATTCGCTGCACGACAACTCGATCCGCAGAATCTGGAGCTCGACAATCGCGCAGGATACTCAACTCCACACTGAATGCAAGTGCGTGGAAGTGTTTGACTGCCACCGCTCATTTCTGATATCCGTTAAACTTTTTTGCCTTGGCATGGATTTCAAACACCGAACTCCGCTTTCCGGACTGGATCCACTGGACAAGTTCAGATCTTTTGAAGTAAAGCTTTCTAGCCCTTTTGTATGAAATCAATTCTCTCCGCGACACTAGGCCGTAGATCGTTGGAATCGCCAAGTTCAGGATGTTGCTTGCCTCTTTTATTCCTATGAGTTCCTGTTCATTCGTCGATGGTGCGACCGCCCGGAACCGCTCTTCTAGAGCCAGTAGCAGGACTTTGATTTCTGCGAGTTGAGTACTCAGATCCTGTTTTAGGATTTCAAATGGGTTGGAGTTATTCATAGCGCCTTCCTTTCGGTAGGTGCTATTTATTGCAGGTTACTGACAGTTAAAAGGGAGGAGACTGCTACAAAACGATTGCAGAATGATTGCCAAATGATTACAACACGATTAATGACGATTTGCTGTTTCCTTACTCCAGTTACGAGAAAGATCTTCGATAGCGATAATTGGGTTGGACGACGGATTATTGTTTTTCTCCAGGTAATTCTTAACTGAACCAGGCTTCAGGTTGACGGCTCTTCCTCTGTAAGTGGATTGAAATCTATAAACCAACCATTCTACAATTTCGGCTATCGGATTTTTTAGGATCTGACAGTTCTTGAGTGTTGTGAATGTACCAACTAACATTTTTGCATCCTTCTTGAATATCAATTTTTCAAATTTCTGGTCGCTTCCTGAAAGAACTTTTTCAAGATTCATAGGATTTTTAAAATGCGGACCGAGGCCTTTTGCAATGGCCGGAATAAGTTGGTCCTCGATAAAAATCTTCCGGTCTACCACCGCGGTTTTGCTGCTGTTTTGGATTCTTGAAGTTTCAAGAATATCTATGATGATTTCTAGCGCGCGAGGCCGCGTTAAGAAATAATTCGCTTTCCGATCTGATTGGAATGCGCGAATACGTTTGGAAAGATAGCTGGTTATTTCGTCGAGGCGATCTAGACATTCCAACTTGTTTTCGAATTTGTCAAAGTGCTCCTGGAGGATGCGTACAAACCGAACTTCGCTGGAGTCATGAAGGAGTTGAAATAACTCAATTTCCCGTTCGTTGATAAACTTTAGGCCATCGGTTTCGGGGTCGTATACTTTGAATTTGTTTTTGGCCATTACATGTCTAGTTTAATTCTATTCGCAGCTTCAACTTTAAGTTTGTCTACCACCTTCGTATAGGCTTGCGTTGTCTTTACATTGCGATGTCCCAGCATTTTGGATAATGTATAGATGTCCGTTCCCTGTGAGAGCTGTAAAGTGGCGTATGTATGACGAAAATTGTGAAATGTTATTTTTTTATAAATCGTGGCCAACGTCAGCCAGTCTTTCAACTTCATTAGCATCCAAGCGGAGTATTCCAGCGTGGGAAAAATGCTATTTTCTCCGATTGGTTGCCTCCCAAGGATAGAGTATGCCTGCTCCGAGATGTTATGGACCTCAAATCCCCCCGTCTTTCTCTGTCTGAAATGAAGGGTGTAACCAGATGCTTCAGAAAAGTGAATTTGTGACCAACTAAGATTTTTGATATCCACCCATCGGAGCCCGGTCAAAGCTGAGAATAGTGCGGCCCTCTTCAAGTCAGGTAAGTCGCATTCCGTCTTCGATAACTTGTTTAGCTCTTCAAGACTCAAGTATGCCCGATCTGTTTCGGTTTGCTTTATGGATTTCACCTTCAAGCATGGATTTGAGTCTATAAGATTTTCCCGGAACGCGTAGCCAACCGCTGCCCTAAACTTGTTGAAATATGAGTGGGCTGCATTCTGCGACAACCTTGCTGTGTTCTTGGTGTTCCGGAGAGAATTAGCTTGAAGTAGATGGTCGCGAAAGCCTTCAACAAGCTTCTCACTCAGCGTCTCCATGGGACACTGCTCTTTCGTGAACTGTGAGAAGTGTTGGGAGGAGCTAAGCCAACTATCGTAATTGCCAATTGAAGTTTTACGTTGCTCACAAAGATTCTTGAAGTAGTTGGCGAAGTTTATGTTTTGCTGGGTCTTCAGAAAACCGTAATTGCCAGCTTGAACCTTTAGCTGACGTTGCGCGCATATGCTGTCAGCGAGAATTTTTGTCTCTTTGTTATGTTCCCTTTCTATTTCTCCGACAGGTTTAGCGAACACGTAGAGGCCAAGAAACTCGCGTCGCGTTGGTTTCCCCGTCTCGGGATTAATAATCGGGGGATAAAAATCCAGGTAAAGGGTGCGCCTCCCCTTTGATATTGGCTTATTTCGTAACGTTACTTTCATCGTGGCGTAGAATTTTGTGAATGCTAATTTTTGGCACGTAAGTGTACCAACCCCTCTTAAGTTTCGGAATGTTGTTTTTCTTGATAAGGTCGTAAACCGCCTTACTGGATAGATTGAATATTCTCTCGATCTCTGTTAGTGAGTAGCAATCCGCAATGTCCGGTGAAGCGGTGTTGTTTTGCTCTATGGGCAGGCTGCTCGATATTTCAGCCTCGGTAGCAAACATGTTGTCGATGTGCTTGCGACTGATTGTGAGTTTTCTTTGTGAGAAATTTACTGCTGGAATTTTCCCTTCGTCGATCAGCCTATAGGTTGTGCGCAACGAGCAATTAAGTAGTGTGGCTACATCGCGGACGGTAAGGAAGTCTTTGAGCTTTATCCCTTCAATTCTGGAATTTTTTGCTGCGATCATTTTGCCCTCAGCGGCTTCAATCTTGACTGCCCGTACTCCGGATTTGTAAGCAGCCGAATTGCATTTTTTTGAACAGAATTTTGTCACCGTCGTTTTTGCCGTGAACGCCGCATGGCAGTAGACACAGACTAGCCGGATTTTGATATTAGAGCTCAATAGTATGCGTTAAGTGTAGTTAAGTAGCACGTAAGTGCCATGATTTCTCCAGGTTGTACCTCGCTCGGTATACGCCAGGTGTACGGTACAACTGAGGTACAGAAAAGTACTAAATTCGGCGAGTGTTCCGTGAACTAATTCAAGAAGAATTTTTGAAAATGTGCCAATGGATATCAGGCACCGCGATTAGTCGATTGCAGTTAACGGTAGCTGATCATGCTTACTTCCCGATACAGAACTTTGAAAAAATATTCTCCAGCAAATCATCCGTCGTAATCACCCCCGTGATCTCTCCCAAATAGTGCAGCGCCTGTCTTATATCCATCGCCAACAGATCACCCGTCTGATTAATATCCAATCCTAACAACACACGATCGAGCGCATCATTCGTTCTCGAGAGATTCTGGTAGTGACGAATGTTTGTTACCACAACGTCTCCTGCCTTTACTGCTTTCACATGGAACGATGACAATATCCTATCCTTCAACTCTTGCAGGTTGTCTTTCCGCGAAGCGCTGATGAAAAGAAAATCGTGCGCTTTTAATACATCAATCAGCGCCGGGTCAGCGAGATCTTTCTTGTTACCGACTTTAATGAACGGTATTCCTAATTGCCGCACGCTTTCCTCGTCTGCCGCTATCTCATCGATGGTGACTTGTGAGAGATCGAACAGGTAAATAATCAGTGATGCACGCTTCATGCGCTCGCGGGTACGCTCTATTCCCAAAGCCTCGATAACATCCTTGGTTTCGCGTAGCCCCGCGGTGTCGATAAAGCGAAAGTTGATTCCTTCAAGCACCATTTCGTCTTCGATCACGTCCCGCGTAGTTCCCGGGATTTCCGAAACGATTGCACGGTCTTCGTTCAGCAAAGCATTTAGCAGCGTCGACTTCCCTGCATTCGGCCGACCGGCGATCACGGTTGGAACTCCGTTCTTGATCACATTTCCATCATCAAATGACTGGATGAGTCGTGTCAGGTAAGACTTGATCTGCATGATGAGCTTTCGCAAATCGTCGCGTTTGGCAAACTCCACATCCTCTTCTCCGAAATCGAGCTCCAGTTCCACCAATGAAGCGAAATGCACCAGCTCCTCGCGAAGGTGTTGGATCTCGCGCGAGAATCCGCCCCGCATCTGGTTCATGGCAGCCTGTCGGGCGTTTTCGGTCTCGGCATTGATCAAGTCTGCCACGGCCTCGGCCTGGGCAAGGTCAAAGCGGCCACTCAGGAATGCACGTTTGGTAAATTCTCCCGGGGTGGCTAGACGCGCCCCGTACTTTAGAAGCAACTTGATGATCTGCCGAACAATCACCATCGACCCATGACAAGAAATCTCCACGCTGTCCTCCCTGGTGAACGAGTTGGGAGCGCGAAACAGAGAAACGAGCACTTCGTCAATCACCACCGGGCCATCGTGAATTGATCCAAAATGAATGGTGTGCGAGGCCTGATCGGCAAGTGCCTTGCCTTGAAAACACTGCTGAGCAATCGCAAAGGCCTCCGGTCCCGAGAGTCGGATAACGGCTATGGCTGAAATCCCCTGCGGTGTGGCCAGGGCGATGATGGTATCGGTAGAGGGCATGGTGCAAGATGAATTGAAAATTGACAATTAACAATTGACCGGCCCGCTGCACTGCGGCCGGCACCCGTCGATGGTGCGCAGCGCTCGTGGCTGACGCTCATCACACGATATGAAGATTTCAAAAGTGTGTGCCATGAACGCCGCCGACGTCCGTGGGTGGACACTATGTCCCTGATCCGGACAAGAGATGGCCTAAGACATTACCTATGATGTGTGGCTTGGTGAGAACTCGCTGGCATGGTTGTTGGCAAAGCAGCAGCATGAAAGATAACTACCTCGCTGTGATGGTTGCGTTCATGATCATATCTGCAGCAAGCATCCAAGCACAAACTGATCCTCGGTATTTTGATCAGACGCCTCCGGATACAAGGCCTGCCGTATTTGCGCCAGGCAAAGTTTCATCGGCTGATCAATTTGAATTCGGCGCGACCTACTCAAAGAACCGAGATGAATTTTACTATGGTGTTGAAATCAACGGGAAGGCCGAAACGCGTATGATGAAGTTTGAAAAGGGTGCGTGGTCATCGCCGGTCAAGGTTCTCGTTCATGATGTTTATAGTTACAATGATCCCTTTCTTTCCCCCGACGAACAAAGGCTGTTCTTCATATCGGACAGATCCCTCTCGGGTCAGGGAGCAAAAAAGGACTATGATATCTGGTACATCCAGCGAGGGAGTGGCAAGTGGTCTGAACCCATCAATGCGGGAAGTCATATCAACACGACGGCGAACGAATACTATATGTCGTTTACAAAGAGTGGCAAAATGTATTTCTCATCCAACGGCCATGCGAAAAATGCGAACAACAATTACGATATCTATTCTTCGGAATTTCGCGCCGGTCAGTTTCAACCTGCCATACCCGCCGGCACTGGGGTGAATACCGATGCCTACGAGGCAGACGTCTTTGTCGCGCCCGATGAATCGTACCTGGTTTTCGCGGCCAACAGACCCGGCGGATTGGGATCCGGCGATCTGTTTGTGAGCTTTCGTAAGGCGGATGGCTCCTGGACTCCTTCGCGAAGTCTCGGAAACACGATCAACACCGACACGGATGATTTTTGTCCTTACGTGAGTCCTGATGGTAAGTATTTGTTCTACGCCAGCAGGGGAGACATCTATTGGGTATCAACAGAAGTTATCAAAAATCTTCGGTAAGCAGTCAGCTGTCCTCAGTCGCAGGTACGTATCATCAAGCCAAAGAAAACGATCAATCTTTACGGCATATTTTGTGCCCGCACGATAAGTACCGGGATCTTCACCCGGTGACGAACCGTATCAACCGTCGTTCCAAAGATGAGGTCCTTAAAGAACTCGTGACCGTGGGCACCCATCACCAGAAGATCGGCGTCAAAGGCCGTGACCAGTTTTGGTATGCGTCGCCTGGGATTGCCGTATCCGATCTGGATATCCACCTGGTAGCCCCTCGTGACGAGCTGGTCGCGATAGTTCTCCAGCGACAGTCGATCGTTCAGCGATTCGTGGTCAGAAATATCGCTGCCATACATCATGGCACCGGCCGTTTCGACTATGTGTAACAGCACATATTCGGCGTCGTGTCCCCCCTGCGCCAGCGCACTCTGAATCGTGAGGTTATCGATTGAGCTAAAGTCGAGCGTGACGGCAATGCGTTTGTAAACGGGCCCTGTGCCGACCTCCAGTTGCATAGCCGTACCGTGCGGTACCCTGGCGTCGCGCTCTGCCCGGCGATCGATGATTGGTTTCACCGTTATGTACAGGAGGAGCGAAGCGGCGGCGGCACAAACAGGTATCACGGTTACCCAAAGTATCCAGGCATTGTCACCCGCGGCGTCCAGCCAACCGGATACTTCCTGTATCACGAGCTTGACGTTCAGAGAAACGATGACGATGGCAATGATCCACGCGGCGATCTTTACCCAGGGTTTGATTACAAATACGCCCATCTTGTCGCGATCGCTATTGAAATGGATGAGGGGAATGATGGCAAAGCCCAGTTGAAGGCTCAATACTACCTGGCTGAATATCAGCATAGCCCCCGTTTCAGATTCACCATAGATGAGGATCACGATCACGGCGGGGACGATGGCGATAAGTCGCGTAATCAGTCGGCGCAACCAGGGGGCAATACGCAAGTTGAGATATCCCTCCATAACGATTTGTCCCGCCAGTGTTCCGGTTATGGTTGAACTTTGGCCGGCGGCAACGAGTGCCACACCGAACAGGATCGGGGCGAGTTCCGAGCCGAGCAAAGGCGCGAGCATCCGATGCGCGTCCTGTATATCGGCGATGTCGTGCATACCGGCCCGGAAGAAGGTTGACGCAGCGAGAATGAGTATCGCGGCATTCACGAAGAAGGCCGCATTTAGCGCGATGGCCGAATCGATGAAGTTATATTTGATCGCGGACCAGACGCCCCGTTCGGATTGATCGAACCGGCGCGTCTGCACGAGCGAGGAGTGCAGATAGAGATTGTGCGGCATTACGGTTGCGCCAATGATGCCGATGGCGATATAGAGTGCCTCGTCAGTCGGCAGCGACGGGATGAATCCGCGCACGAGCAACCCTGCTTCAGGCTTAGCGAGGAACATTTCAACCAGAAAAGCACCGCCAATAATGGCGACAAGCGCGATGATAAATGCCTCGATCTTCCGCATGCCATAGCTTTGCAACACCAGTAGGAGCAACGTGTCCAGAACGGTAAGGCTAACCCCCCAGATCAACGGAAGGCCGAACAGCAACTGCAGACCAATGGCCATTCCCAGTACTTCGGCCAGATCACAGGCAGCAATGGCAATCTCCGCCAACAGCCAAAGAAAGAAGTTCACGGGACGGCTGTACGTCGAACGCGACGCCTGAGCCAGATCCAACTGCCGCACCAGTCCTAATCGCGCGCTGAGACTCTGGAGCAGCAGGGCCATGAGGTTGGACATGAGCAGAACCCAAATGAGCGCATAGCCAAACTTACTCCCCCCGGCGATATCGGTAGCCCAGTTGCCCGGGTCCATATACCCGACACTTACCAGATAGGCAGGTCCCATAAAGGCCAGCATCTTCCGCCACCCTTTGCGATTGGTGGCATCAATTGAGGCGTTTACTTCGCTGAGGGACTTCATCTGCGTGCCGTGATGCGATTCCATGGATAGGAGCGTTTGATAGGCAAATATACTAATATTTTAGACTAACCTAAAAAATAAATTAGACGCAATTTATTTATTGATTGGTTGATCTATTGATTCGTTTTATTGGTCTGGTAGATGGGTTTGAGCGCTGTTTGGCTGATTTACCCATCGCGCAAATGCCTATGAAAAGATTTTTGAAACGGCCTGGAGAAGCTTTGGAGCCTCGGAGTCCCAGAATACGTTTTCGGGTGGTTTAACGTAGAATGGCCCTTCACGCATTTCTGCCAGCAGGGTTGTCGGATTGGCCAAGGGATTGTCTGCCGGGAACACCACGGCGGCCCTATACGGTGCACAATAGGCGGTCCATTTGGGGTTATCGATGAGAAGTATGGGCAACCCGCATCCCAGGTATTCATATAACTTGGTAGGGTAACTGGACCAGGTGGAGGGATTCTTTGGATAGGCAATTATCCCAAAGTCTGCCTGGCCGATCGCTGCCAAAATCTTGCTGTGGGGCACCAGGCTATCGACGCCCACGAGGTCGATAAATCCGCAGTTGCGTGCAAGTTCCTTAAGTTCAGTGCGCACCTTGTTCTGCGCCGCGTATCCGACCACAGATAGGTGGATATTGACGTCGTTGAGGTGTAAACGCTTGGCCAGAGAAATGGCCGTAAACACACCGGTTGTCTCAGCCAGCGTTCCACTGAACAATAACCTCAGTGGTTTCTCCTGCTGCGAAACCGACCGGGTCGTGCGGGGGGATCGGTCAAACAAATGCCCTATACGCACGAGTTTGTTCTCGATAATGCTATAGTCTCTTCGGATGAACGTCAACTCATCGGCATAGGCCTGTTCTGCCAGCAGGAAATGGCTGACGGCAGGCGAGGTTATGTATTCCACGGTACGCACGGCTAATGCCAGCAGGGGTCGAAGCAGTCGCGGCCAGGCATCGCCTTGTAAGATGTTCCGCGTATAGTTTTCATGGATATCGTATGCGATTCTAGAACCACACAATGCACGAACACACAACGCTATGGGTAACAGTTCGGGGGTGCAAACGATGAGAAGGTCCGGTCGAAGGCGAAGCACAGTCTGAAACACGCGCCAGGATGCCAGAAGCCTTTTAAGACTCGTCCTTGAATACGGCGCCAGCGGAATAAAGTGGATGTTACCTGCAGATGATGTACTTTTCGCCGGCAGACCGATGACGTGTACCTCGTACGAAGATGCAAGCGTTGATCCCAGCTTCTCGTACATCCGCGTGTCATCAACGGGTTTGAGCAACGAGGCAAGGACTATTCTCCTTTTTTTTACTTCTTGCATGACGAATTAAATATAACGCAATGGATCTTAAACAACAGATTGAGGCTATTTGGGACAATCGCACGCTGCTGGAACAAACGTCAAGCAAGGAGACCATCAGACAGGTGATCGAAATGCTGGACAAGGGAACGCTTCGCGTAGCCGAGCCCAATGAATCTGGATGGAAGGTGAATGAGTGGGTGAAGAAAGCCGTGATCCTGTATTTTCCTATTCAACAAATGGAAACCATAGAAGTAGGTCCATTCGAGTTTCACGATAAAATAAAGCTCAAGAAAAACTACAAAGAACTGGGTGTGCGCGTAGTGCCGCATGCTATTGCACGATATGGCTCATTCCTCAGCAAAGGCGTGATCATGATGCCCTCTTATGTTAATATTGGCGCGTACGTGGATGAAGGCACGATGGTGGATACCTGGGCAACTGTGGGCAGCTGCGCCCAGATTGGCAGGAACGTCCACCTCAGCGGTGGCGTAGGAATCGGCGGGGTGCTGGAACCTGTTCAGGCTTCTCCCGTTATAGTCGAGGATGGTGCATTTCTGGGTTCCCGGTGCATCGTCGTCGAGGGCGTTCGCATAGGCAAGGAAGCGGTGCTGGGCGCGAACGTCGTTCTGACTGGCAGTTCCCGCATTATTGATGTCACTGGCAGCGAGCCCGTCGAATATAAAGGCTATGTGCCGGAACGGTCGGTTGTTATTCCAGGAACGCTTCCAAAAAAGTTCGCCGCAGGCGAATTTCATGTGCCGTGTGCCCTGATCATAGGTAAGCGCAAGGAAAGCACAGACAAAAAAACCTCACTGAATGACGCCTTGCGCGACAATAATGTGTCAGCTTAGACGTCATAGATAAGGGGTAGTCCGGAAATTGAGGGTTGGCACATGGTTTGAATTTTAACAGGCTGGATTTGGCCTGCATTTTTTTTTCGATAATGAATAAAGCTTTCCTTAGTGCGATCGTGCTGTTCTTGCTTAGTGGCTTCGTCCGGGAGGATAGGGTATATCCTCCGGTAAGGAATGAGAGCTTTCAGCGCGGGGAGACTATTCACTTCAAGATGACGTACGGAATCTTTAACGTGGGTAAAGGCAGCGTCAACATTGACTCCAAATATCACAAAATCAACAACCGCGACTGCTTCAAGATCGACGTGTATGGCCGTACCGTGGGAATGGTGGACTGGGTCGCAGATGTGAACGACCGGTGGGGCGCTTACATCGACACAGCGGCTCTCGTACCTCACCAGTTTTATCGATTCATCCGCGAAGGCAAGTATCGCAAGGACGAATGGACCAACTTTGACCACGTCAATCGCAAGATCGAAGTAAAAACCCTCGATAAGAAAACGGGGAAACTGAGGGAGCCCAACTATTTCGAAGCGCCAGCCCAGGTTCGCGATATGGTGGCGGGTTTCCTTTTTCTCAGAAATATGGACCTGTCGCGCATCAAGATCGGCGACACGATTTCCGTGAAGGGCTTCTTTGAAGACGAGTTTTATAACTTCAAGATCGTGTACAGTGGCAAGGAGACCATCAAGGTAAAGGCCGGAAAAATCCGCACGATCGTGTTCAAGCCCGTGATGCCCAAGAACAAGGTTTTCGACGGGGAAAATTCTGTTACGGCCTGGTTTTCCGATGATAAGAATCGCATCCCTGTGAAGATCAACGCAAACATGTTTATTGGAAGCGCGGGTGTTGAACTTACAGAGTACACGAACCTGCGAAATCCTCTGAACGTTATTAATTGATTACTGCACTATTCGTTGTTATTACACTGATAATGAGCCGCATAACAGCATTCAGTTACTTTCTATAATTAAGTCATTTTCCGATTGATTTTTCAGGTCCGGCCAATTTTTTAAGCAACGGGACAGATCATTAGCCACAACGTCTTCCATACGTTGGCGGGTTGTTTCATAAACACCTACTCGTTAATTTTCAAGAAAAACCAAACCCTCTACTCTTATGCTTAAGGAATTCAAGGCCTTCGCCATGCGGGGCAACGTGGTTGATCTGGCAGTAGGTGTGATCATCGGCGGTGCTTTTGGAAAGATCGTTGGGTCGTTGATTGAAGATGTTATCACGCCCCTCATTCTGAAGCCTGCTCTTGATGCAGCGCATCTCAGCAGGCTGGAGGAACTCACGGTATTTGGAACAGTCAAGTACGGTAACTTCCTGGCTGCGATCATCAACTTCCTGATCATTGCATTTGTCTTGTTTCTGATCATCAAGGGCATTAACTCCACCAAGAAGAAGGAGGAGGCTGCGCCAACCCCGCCACCGGCTGCCGATGTAGTGCTGCTCACTGAAATACGGGACTTGTTGAAGCAAAAAGCATAATTGACTTCTCTTCCCTTCTATTGAAATGATGGTGCTCATGTGCAAAGGGTCATGGTAATTTGTCCATGGCCAAGATGCAAGGATACCCTAAATTTGATGTCGCAATCGTTTCCTATGTGGCAATGATTCCCCAAGTCTGCCGGATGTAATGTTTCTCCGGTTTCACCAATTCTCCTCCAGAGGGTTCTTTTCAAATTTGTTATAACAACAAAACAAACAGAGAACCAGAAGCGCTAAGCCCAGGCCTGTTCATTCCCAATGAATGGTCAAGTAGCGCGCATTCGCCAGGAGCCGGCATGCTTTGCCGTAGCGCGGATGAACATTTTTTATCAACGCCCCCAAATTCTTATGAAGTTATCTACTAAGCTGTCCATGCTTATGTGCCTCTTTGTGGCCACAGCAAGCTTTGGACAAGAGACGAAAGAAGACGTAGATCTTTTTGCCCTTTCACTCGAGGAACTGCTGGACATTCCAATCAATTCCGCCAGTCGAAAAGATGAGACCCTTTTCGACGCGCCCTTGTCGAGTTATACCATCACCACTTCAGACATTCAAAAATCCGGTGCAACCAGCATCATGGAGGCGCTGCGCCTGGCACCGGGTGTGATTGTTCGCGAAGAAGCCAATGGCGTATATGACATTCATATCCGCGGCTTTGACAACATGTTGCGTACCAGCGAGACCTATGCGAAGTCAAACCTCGCCACGTTGGTCATGATCGACAATCGCCCCGTATTCAACAACAACCTCGGCGGTACCTTTTGGGAAACGCTGCCAATCGATGTTAACGACGTGGAACGTATAGAGATCGTACGCGGCCCTTCGGCACCATTGTTCGGTCCGAATGCCGTAACCGGTGTGATCAACATTATTACCAGGCGTCCTACGGAAAAGACTTATGTCAATGCAAACGTGCAATACGGTACCGCACAAACGATGATCGCCAACGCTACCGTGGGCTCAAAAGTAAATGACAAGCTCTCATTTGCCGTGTCCGGTAACTTTCAGGAACGCAATCGCTTTGATGAAGATTATTACAACCTTTCAACCAGTCAGTTTGAACCGATCGAGTCATTCGTTGACAACTCAGCAGCCAGGTTCCCGCACCCGGACCGGTCCATCAGCCGCTGGGGCGTGAACGGCTTTCTGAATGTGAAACCGTCTGAGAAAGTGTCCCTTGACCTCAGTATCGGCACTCAAAGTTCGCAGACGCAGAAGATATTCTTATCAGGTTCGACGTACTTCACCACCAACGAATCGAACAACTATTACGCGAACCTGGCTGCCAAGATTCATGGCTTCTCCGTGAGAACAAGCTATGTGAATGGTAACGATAACCTGAACGTGAGCTCGCCGCCGAATCAGTACGACTATGCGGTTGCCGACGCTTCTGCTGAATATGAATTTGCTATCGGAAAGAATTTCACTGTCACGCCCGGTTTGAGCTACCAGAACGTTCGCTTCGACGATTCAGAATTTGCCGCGAATGGCCCAACGTTCCTGGGCGGTGTAGACCGCGATATCACCACCGCTGCCGGCTACGTCCGCGTTGATGCACACATCACGCCGAACCTGCGATTGCTGGGCGGAATACGCGCTGACAAATTCTCCGTGCCGGACGACCTCTATATGGCATACGAACTGGCCGCAACGTTCAAGCTGAATGAGAACAACATTATCCGGGCCGCTTTCACGCGCTCGAACAGCGGATCTTTCATTGGCACCAATTATATCAACCTGCAGATACCGACACCGTTGGGTATAGACTATGTTCGGGCTGGAAACGAGAACATGGACCTTTTCACCGTGCAAATGATTGAGTTGGGTTATCGCGTGAAGCTCACCAAGACGATGCAACTTGACGTGGATATTTTTAACCAGGTCGCTGACAACTTTTATGCGCTCGTGCTTACCGACATGGTGAACGTGGGGGTGCTGGTTCCGATGCGTGAACAATTCATGAACATTCCGATGAAGGGCATTCAGAACGGCGCGACACTGGGTCTGAACATCGTACCCAACGACAAGATACAGTTCAAGCCTTTTATCACGGTGCAAAAGACCGAAACCAAGGATATGCCTTCGTCGTATGTGTCGTCTGCACTTGACCCGACACTTACCTTCAGCGACAGCGAGCACAAGAACACACCTACCTTTTACGGCGGATATTATCTGAACGCAAAATTATTGAGCAAGCTGAATGTGAACATGAACGGCTACTATTACGCGGCACACCGCCAGTACGACCGTGAAGACGCAGCGGCAACCGGCGTACAGGGTGACATCAGCGGAAAATTTCTCGTGAACATCAAGGCCAACTGGGCGGTTACCCGCAACGTGAACTTTTACGTGAATGCCCGTAACGTGCTCAACAATCGCTCGCGCGAATTCTACGCCGCCGACCGTTCGGCTGGGTTGTATATGGTGGGGGTGAGCCTGAATATCAATTAGTAATTCTAAAACTACCCGCCACCTGCTTCACCTTCGTGCCCGCACTATATTGATAAAAGCCCACCCCGCTTTTCACGCCCTTATGTCCCGCCGTTACCATGTTCACCAGCAAAGGACAGGGAGCATACTTGGGATTGCCAAAGCCTTCGTGAAGCACACGCATAATAAATAAGCAAACATCCAGGCCGATAAAATCTGCCAGTTCGAGAGGCCCCATCGGATGCGCCATGCCCAGTTTCATGACCTCATCAATTTCGGAGACACCTGCAACGCCCTCATGCAGTGTACAGATCGCTTCGTTGATCATGGGCATCAGGATTCTGTTTGATACAAAGCCCGGATAGTCATTCGCTTCAACCGGTATCTTCTCCAGTTTTCGCGATACGTCCATGATCGTGGCCGTTACCTCGTCGCTTGTCTGATAGCCTCTGATAACTTCCACCAGCTTCATGACCGGTACCGGATTCATGAAGTGCATCCCAATTACTTGATTGGGTCGCCTCGTAACGGAGGCGATACGGGTAATCGAAATAGACGAAGTGTTTGAAGCCAATATCGCGTGAGACGGAGCAGCCCCATCCACTTCCCCGAAGATTTTGAGCTTTATGTCTATTTGCTCGCTGGCCGCTTCTATAACCAGATCGGCGCTCTGGCAGCCGGCGGCGACCGACGTTGTCGTCGCGATGTTCCCCAGCGCTGAGGCCTTGCGGGAAGCATCTATCACACCTTTGTCAACCTGCCGCGTCAGATTTTTATCGATGGCTGCCATGCCCCGCTGCAAGGCAGTGTCGTCGATGTCGATCAGCGTCACGGAGTGTCCATACAGCGCAAAGACATGAGCGATGCCGTTGCCCATGGTGCCCGATCCAATTACGGTAACGTTCTTCATAGCGAGGGTTGATGTCAATAATTCTTTTCTATGCGAACTTCCTTGGCGAGTCCCATCGCGTTGAATCGAACAGCCACGCGCAAGGCTTTATTGGTGGAGTCAGTCGCGCATTCTCCATGAGGCTCAAGATAATAATAGTAAAACTTCTGATTGCGCTTGGAGAGTTGTTGTATGTCCGGCGTTCCGAGTACGTTCACGACCTCCCATTCGCTGAGCGCCAGGACCTTATCTTTTTGAGTGGCAAACGTATCCTTCGACTCCATGCGGGCCCCGTCACAGCCCTGACGGTCAGACCGCCACTGGATCATGTCAATGCCCGTAAAATCCGCATTCTTTGGCCGGCAACCCATTGATGACAAAAGGATTATGACGGTTATGGTAAATTTGTCACGAATGCGCACCGCCATCTTGAAGTTCAAATTTTTTTATCCTTTAATTTGCAGCCAAATCTACAAACATGGTCCTAAAGTTATTTAAGGCGGTTTGGTTTCTTTCGATGCTGGCGACGTTGGTGATTCTGATCTTCAACTATGCTGGCCTGCCAGAAACGGTGGTGGTACAAGAGGAGGGGCCCTCAGTATTCCGCTTGAGCCGCGATGCCTACTTTTATACAATGACCGCATTTATAGCCGTGGCTAACATGATGGTTTTTCCGATTGGTAAAGTGTTTGCCTGGCAACCCGCATTCAGATCGTGGTTCTATGGGCTGGTTATCGCACTAAACTTCTTCTTCATCGTGTCGATGAATTTTGTCGGCTTGTTCAACAGTGGCGAAAAATTCGACTACAACCAGATCCGTTATATCGTCTATTTCAGCGTAGGACTGTTTCTGGTGTGGACGATCTCCTGGCCGTTTTATCTGCTATACCGCAGAATGGCAAATTAAATTAATTGTTTATTGCTGGTGAGTGAAGCATTTAATAGACAGCTATTTACAGTCGCTTACTTAACTAATTTTTGCAATTCATCACTGGCTGGTTTTACTGCAACTCATTTCAAAATTCGCTTTATTGACCCAAATTAGATGGACCATATTACCTTCAGGATACATTTTTTTCGAAGGATCAGTGAGCAAAGTTTTTTAACGGCCCAATCTCAGTTTCATCATTATCTCTGATTCCCAATGGCAAAAGCAGACAAGTCACCCAACATGTTTGAGTACAACGAATCGAGCATCAAGTCGCTCGACTGGCGTGAACACATCCGGCTCCGGCCAGGTATGTATATCGGAAAGTTGGGCGACGGTTCTTCAAAAGACGATGGTATTTACGTGCTCGTGAAAGAAGTTGTCGACAACTCAATAGATGAACACATGATGGGCTATGGCAAAACCATCGACGTCAAAATTACGGAACAGCGGGTCACCGTTCGCGACTATGGGCGCGGCATCCCCCTGGGCAAAGTGGTTGATGTAGTGTCCAAGATCAACACCGGAGCCAAATACGATTCCGGCGCTTTTCAGAAGTCGGTGGGGCTTAACGGCGTGGGTACCAAGGCAGTTAACGCGTTGTCGAACTACTTCAAAGTACAGGCGTTCCGGGAAGGCCAATCCAAAGTTGCCGAGTTCAAAAGGGGCGAACTGGTGACCGACGGACGGCTGTCAAAGAGCGACGAAAGGAACGGAACATTCGTGGAGTTTGAGCCGGACAACACGATGTTCAAGCACTATCGTTTCATCCCGGAATACCTGGAAGACCTGATGTGGAACTACGCGTTTCTCAATGCAGGTCTGACGATTAACTACAACGGCCAAAAGTATTTCTCGAAGGATGGCCTGCTTGACCTGCTGAAGCAAAAGACGGATGCTGAAGAGATGCGTTATCCGATCATTCACTTTAAGGGAGAGGATATCGAGGTTGCGCTCACGCACGGCAATCAATATGGCGAGGAATACTACTCATTTGTAAATGGACAGAACACAACGCAGGGCGGTACGCACCTCGCGGCATTCCGTGAAGGACTCGTAAAGGGCGTGCGCGACTTCTTTAAAAAGGATTTTGATGCTGCCGATATCCGCGCCAGCATCATCGGCGCCATCGCCATAAGGGTCCAGGAACCCGTATTCGAATCACAAACCAAGACGAAGCTAGGTTCCACCAACATGGCGCCCGAGGGAGCCTCCGTACGAAACTACGTGGGCGACTTTGTGTCGCGTGACCTGGAGATTTATTTGCATAAGAACCCGATTGCGGCTGATGCCATGCAAAAGCGCATACTGCAATCAGAGCGCGAGCGCAAGGAAATTGCCGGAATCAAGAAGCTCGCCAACGAACGCGCCAAGAAGGCAAATCTGCACAACAAGAAACTGCGCGACTGTCGCTATCACTTCGACGAGAAGAACGAAAAGGGCGTAGATTCCGTGATCTTCATTACAGAAGGTGACTCGGCCAGCGGATCGATTACGAAGTCGCGTGATGTCGAGACGCAAGCGGTGTTCAGCCTTAGGGGCAAGCCGCTTAACAGCTTCGGACTCACCAAGAAGGTCGTGTATGAAAACGAGGAGTTCAACTTGTTGCAGCACGCTTTAAACATTGAGGATGGCATTGAAACACTCCGTTACAATAAGGTCATTGTCGCCACCGACGCCGATGTGGATGGCATGCACATACGGCTGTTGCTGATGACTTTCTTCCTGCAGTTTTTCCCGGAACTGGTAAAGGCCGGACACGTCTTCATTCTCGAAACGCCGCTGTTCAGGGTGCGTAACAAGAAGGAGACCATCTACTGCTACACCGACGAGGAACGTCAGGCGGCAATCCGGAAACTGGGGAGTAAGCCAGAGATCACACGATTTAAAGGGCTGGGAGAAATTTCTCCCGACGAGTTTGGAACGTTCATCGGAGAAAACATCAGGCTTCAACCGGTGCTATTAGGCGATGGGCACCTCGCGAAGCTGCTGGAATACTACATGGGTAAAAATACCATGGACCGCCAGGAGTTCATCATTGGCAATTTGCGAATAGAAATGGACAAGGTGGACAAGAAGGCCGTGGTAGGGGAAACCGAGGAACAGGTTTTGGAACAGGATTAACGAACAACCAACAATGGTCACCGTAGCGACAAGGCATGCCTTGTCGCCCGTGCCGGTGCCCGTGCCCGTGCCGGTGGGTGCCGGTGGGCGTGGGTCCCGTGCCGGCACCCACCAACAACACAGAACAAAGACAGTTTTCATCCGATCATGAGTAAAAAGAATAGCACAGATAACGAAAAGGATCCATCCCTGAATGGTAATGGAAAGTCCGACGACGTGGTACATTCCATCGCGATTGACGGGCTGTATAAGAACTGGTTCCTGGACTACGCGTCCTACGTTATTCTCGAGCGCGCTGTGCCCCGCATTGAAGACGGCTTTAAGCCCGTACAGCGTCGCATCATGCATGCTTTGAAGGAAATGGACGACGGCCGTTTCAACAAGGTGGCCAACGTAATTGGCAGCACGATGCAATATCACCCGCACGGCGATGCTTCCATAGGCGAGGCCATTGTAAACATCGGGCAAAAGGATTTGCTAATTGACACGCAGGGCAACTGGGGGGATGTACGCACCGGCGACAGCGCCGCGGCACCGCGTTACATCGAAGCCAGGCTATCGAAGTTCGCGCTGGATATCGCCTACAACGCACAGACTACCGAATGGCAGTTGTCTTATGATGGTCGCAAGCGTGAGCCCGTGACGCTGCCTGTCAAGTTTCCGCTGTTGTTGGCACAAGGGGTGGAAGGGATAGCCGTAGGGTTGTCAACAAAGATCCTTCCACATAATTTCGGAGAGCTCATTAAAGCATCGATCGATATTCTTAAAGGGAAAAGCCCCAAAATATTTCCTGACTTCTTTACCGGCGGGATTGCCGACTTCACAGAGTACAATCAAGGTCTGCGCGGCGGAAAAATCAAGGTGCGTGCGCGCATCGAGATCCTCGACAAGAAGACGCTCGCGATCCGGGAGATTCCCTTCAGCACGACCACGACTTCGCTCATGGAGTCCATTGTGAAGGCAAGCGAGAAAGGACAGATCAAAGTAAAGCAGGTTATTGACAACACGGCTAAGGACGTCGAAATCCAAATCCTTCTGCAGCCTGGCCAATCTCCTGAGATTGCGATCGATGCGCTGTACGCGTTCACAGACTGCGAAATCAGTATTTCACCGAATGCCTGCGTAATCGTGGAGGACAAGCCACAATTCACGCCAGTAAATCAAATCCTCAAGTACAACACGGCCCAGACTACGGAACTCCTTAGAAAAGAACTGGAGATCCGGAAGGCTGAGTTGATGGAGAAAATTCTCTTCTCATCGCTGGAAAAGATATTCATCGAAAAACGCATTTACCGCGACATCGAGGAGGCGGAAAGCTGGGAAGAAGTAATCGGGACGATCGATAAGGGACTGAAGCCACACAAGAAAAAATTCTATCGCGAGATCACCCGCGAGGATATTATCCGCCTGACGGAAATCCGCATAAAGCGCATTTCAAAGTTTGACTCTTTCAAGGCTGACGAATTAATGCGTGACCTGGAAAAGGAATTGAAGGAAACGGAACATCACCTGAAGCACCTTACGGACTATGCGATTGCATACTTCCAGAACCTGTTGGAAAAGTATGGCAAGACGCGTGAGCGCCGAACGGAAATGAAGAGCTTCCAGTCGGTTACGGCCACAGACGTGATTGCCAACAATCAAAAACTTTATGCCAACCGCGTCGATGGTTTTATTGGATTTGGATTGAAGCGCGACGAGAACAATGAATTCGTTAGCGATTGCTCCGACCTTGACGACGTCATTGTGGTGAGGAAGGACGGCAAAGCACGGGTATCGCGCATTGCCGATAAGGTCTTCATGGGCAAAGACATCCTGTACGTAGGCGTATGGAAGAAGGGTGACGATCGCATGGTGTACAACGTCGTCTATACAGATGGCAAGTCCGGCAAGGGGTTCGCGAAGCGATTCACCCTACCCGGCATCACCCGGGACAAGGAATATCCGATCGCTACCGACGATAAGAATTCACGCATCCACTATGTGACGGGTAACCCTAATGGCGAAGCCGAAACCGTGGAAGTAAAATTATCGCAGTCGAGTACGGCCCGCAAAAAAGTATTCGAATACGACTTTGCCGAGCTGGAGGTGAAGGGGCGTAGTGCGCGAGGCAACACCATCACGAAATACGCGATCAGAAAAGTCGAGTTGTTGAAAGCCGGTGCGTCAACGCTTAGCAAGCTGAGCTTGTGGTACGACGACGCCTCCGGACGACTCAACCGCGAAGAGCGCGGCAAGTACCTGGGTAAATTTGATGGCGAAGACAAACTCATCACGTTTACGCGCAACGGGAACTATAAGATCACCAGTTATGATCTCTCGAATCGATTCGACCATGAAAAGACCTTGTTGGTGCAGAAGTTCAATCCTGCCCGCCCGGTTTCAGCGATCTATGTCGACGGCGAGTCGAAGCTTCACATGGTGAAGCGCTTCATGATTGAAACGACCACCTTGGACAAGGAATTCAATTTCATTTCTGAGTCGATCGGATCGCGCCTGCTGGTGGCCACTACGGGGGAGGCAGCCGAGATCGAGGTGGAATTTATTTCCGGCAAGAACAAAGAGAAGAAGTCGGAGGTGATGAATCTGGAGGACCTCATCGATGTGAAAGGGTGGAAGGCCGTGGGCAATAGACTGTCGCTTGATCGCGTTACCAAGGTTACGTTGGTCGCTGATCAGGAGGACGGTTCCGCAAGGGGCGACGTGGGTGAAGATGATGATAGCAACGCCGGTTCCGAAGGGGATCAGGCAAAAAAAAAAGAACAGTCGGAGCAAAACAGCAGCGAGTCGGCCGATCTCTTCCAAAGCAAAGCCAGCCAGCTCAGCGAGGAGCAACAAAGAATCCTCCGGGCAAGCCGTCCGCAAACAAACCCGCAAAGCAGTCCCGACCAAAACCAGTCGGCAAAACAACAGCCAAGGCAGGAAAGTCAGCAAGCAAAACAACAAAGTCCAAAGCACCCAAGTCACCAAGTCGAAAACCAGCCAAGCCTCTTCGAAAGTCAGCCGGAAAAAAGTAAAGAAGAAGAAGGGAAAGTAAAAAGCGAGCCAAAGGATGATCGGGAGTTTGGGGTCGGAGAGACCATAGAGTTTGATATCTAGCGCGCGAGGCGACGAGGGAAGGAGGTTGTTTGTGTTCCGATGCCGGCTTACTTTCGCATCGTAAAAAAAAAGAAAAAGCAGCCCGATCACGGATCGCACCTTATTGATTCAATGCTGCCTTTCCGACTGTCTTCCCCTTGTGCAGTTAAGAAGCCCGACAACTAAACGCATCGATCACGATGAGACGGTAAAGACGGTGGACGAAGTAAAGTTCGCCGCCTTATTTTACCCTTGATCGCACACAATTAACTACCACAAACAACGTTGCTAAACGAGCAGTCAGGTTCAGGGCACTACGCCTAGGTAAAATCCAGCGGCGAACTTTACTTCGTCCACCGTCCCCCGCTCTCATCGTCGAACGCATGCTTTAGTCGTTGCACGGCTAAAATTAACTCATCATTTCTTCTTATCTTGCTTGTTATGAAATACCCCCTTCTCATCTTCGCATTACTTTTTTCCGTCCTTGTAGCGCAGGCTCAGGACGAGATCATTGCGCAAGGAAAGATTTCTGATTCGCGCACGGGCAAAGGCATCAAGGCCAGCATACGTTACAGTAGTATTCCTACTGGCGGCATCAGCGGACGCTTCAACGACAGCACTTTTTCGTTCGCCATCTTTGGTACTGCAAAGTATCAGATCACCGCTGAAGCGAAGGATTACAACCCGAGAACGGTAATTGTCGACCCAAAAGATATCGACGCTCAGAAGCGTGTATTGCGCGACATATCGCTCACGCCGTCGGGCCAGACGATGACATTATCGAGTCTCATTTTTCCGCAGGGGAAATCTTCGATCGACCCGAAGTCGTTTGGCGAACTCGATGAGGTGGGCCAGATGATGAAAGAGAATTCCAAGATGGTCATACAACTGGAGGGCCATACGGACAATCAAGGCAGCTCCAAGGCAAACATGGAATTGTCGGAGGCCAGGGTGGAAGCGGTAAAGAAGTATCTCGTGACGAAGGGCATCGGCAAAGACCGCATCAAGACCAAAGCATTTGGAGGTACACAGCCGTTGAAGAACGAGATGACACCTGAAGCGCGCAAGATGAATCGTCGCGTGGAGATGCGCGTTCTGAAAGCGTAACTCCGGGCATAGCTATTTCGACGCTGGCATTTGTGTTGTTGTTAGCGCTCAATTTATTGTTTGCCGTATTCGCGCAAATTCACGGAAATCCAATCTATCGACATTACTATTATTCCGCCTTGGAACTTTTCGTCAGCCTGATCGTAACGCTGATAATTTTTATCCAGGACATGTGAAGACAAAAAAAACGATCCTCTTTTGAAGGATCGTTTTTTTTTGCTGCAGCGTACCCGACAACTAACGTGTCGGCAGTTCAGTCTTTTTTCCGGAGATTGTGGATCTCGCGGTCGATGTCATATAGTGCATCCTTTGCATTCATGAGATCGAAGATCTCGATGCAACGGCGTGCCTGCTGTTCTTCTTCGAATTGTTCCTCGAGGTACCATTGTAGAAAACGTGCCGTCTGGAAATCGCGCGCCTTCTGACAATGTTCTGTCATCTTGTTAAAGTTCTCGGTGATTTCGATCTCCTGATCGAGGGCCATGACGAGAATGGATCGGAGGTCTTCGAATCCGCGTTCAACTTTCACGACTTCGGGTGAGATGGCGAGTGCGCCAGCGTGTGCGATGTAGTTGAATATCTTCATCATGTGCTCGCGCTCTTCGGCAGCCTGCTTTCTGAAGAATTCGCCGCACCCGCGGAGACCTTGTGAATAGCACCATGCTGACATGGAAAGATACAAGGCCGAAGAATGAGCTTCTACGCCCATTTGCTTATTGAGAATATCCAGCACACTGTCCTGAATCGAAGTTTTCTGGCGGAGTACTGATGTTGTTTTCATTTCGAATAGGGTTAAATACCGGGCTTTTACCAGCCTGAATAGTAATTGCAAAGTTAAACGGTATAACACCGCAATCCAGAAAATCGAGCGAAATGAGGCTAATTTAGAAGAAGTCTAGGTCTATGCAGGCTGTCTGAAGAATTGCTCTTCAGAGGTGATGCCATGGCGCACAAGCAGGTCTTCCAGCTTGAGCTCAAACATGCGCTGGCCATACAGCGTCCGTAGCCGTGCAAAATCAGCCAGCATCAGCGTGACCGATTTGCCGCATCCTGAGAGGGGTACGCGTACCTGGTCGTAATCAGATGTGAGATTCGTTAGGTACTCTTCCATGTTCTTGCCTTGCATAGAGGCAAACGTGAGCAGGAATTCACAAGTCGTTTGCTTAAACTCCTGATTGCCGACGACAAGGTTGAACCTACCCGCCGAACGGGTGAGTGTGAGCAATAAGGTATCTGTGAGCTGACTTTTCAAGAGGTATACTTCCGGAGCCAAATTTAACGATAAGATTGGTTCCGGGACCTATGTCGGCCTGGAAAAATAATGGTGATCGCATTCTTTAATCGGCTTGGATGCCAGCAAGTTGGGCACTATCGGTTGTTAGCCACCGCCATTTCCAACGAGTAAAATTCCGTTTGGAGACGACGGGGTGGTGATTGGGTACGCAAAACTGGCCTGCTCGCGGAGGATTGACGTCTGCACACCTTCATTTGATAGCCAAATGCACCACACAGGCAGGCGCGGGTACTGAGACGGGCTTTCCTACCGGCTTAAGCTTGCCCGTCTTCGGGTCTATCCTGAATAGGAGGATCGTATCTGAGTCCTGGTTCGCTACAAACATGAACTCGCCTTTGGGTTCAATCAGGAAGTTTCGCGGAGTCTTACCGGCAATAGGTTGCACGTCGACCAGCTTCAGCATGCCGTCTGCCGAGACAGTGAAAATGCTGACGGAATTATGGCCACGGTTCGACATGTAGAGGAACTTGCCGTTGGGGTGAAAATGAATATCAGCGCTCGTATTGACCCCCGTGAAAGCCGTTGGAAGTGCACGCACGGTGTCTTGTAGTACCGTGAGTGTGCCGCTCTCCAGGTTCACGCCCAATACGCAGACGCGCGAGGTTATCTCTTCCACGAGGTAGGCAAATTTTCCATTCGGATGAAAGGCCATATGTCGTGGGCCACTGCCGGGGTGTACCCTGGTTGCCGGCACGTCCGCATCGCTTAGCCGTCCCGTTGCCGCATCAAAACGATACACGTACACCTGGTCGGTACCGAGGTCGGACACGTACAGAAAGCGGTTATCGGCAGAAGGGTAGGCGGCATGGATGTGGGGTTCGGCCTGCCGCTCGGGATTGACGCTGCTTCCGGAGTACTTTTTTGAATCGGAAGGAACGCCAATCCCGAGCGGCA
>Ga0193752_1000273_pt1 | contig 56336 bp, 36 predicted proteins | sample H1c1metaG_FD_144924 | JGI IMG/M metagenome (GOLD analysis project Ga0193752, IMG submission 144924) | Soil microbial communities from a riparian zone of the East river system, Colorado, United States - H1c1 | ecosystem: Environmental > Terrestrial > Soil > Riparian zone | place: USA: East River...
ACAGCATACGCCCGTTCTAAGGTATTTACCGAGCAGGACCTGCAGCCTTTGGCTGATGACAAGTTTATGATCACCTGTCTTCGGTTCGCTACGGCGTGTGGCATGAGTCAGCGCTTGCGCCTTGACCTGGTATTGAATGACTTTGTGGCCTGTGCCTTATCATCGAAACACATTACCATTCTCAGTGACGGTTCGCCCTGGAGACCACTGATCAACGTGAAGGACATGGCTATAGCGATAGATTGGGCGCTTACTCGTCCGGCATCGATCGGTTCATTCCTGGCGGTTAATACAGGTAGCGACGAGTGGAACTACCAGGTGAAAGACCTCGCCGAAGCAGTTGCTTCGGTCATTCCAGGAGTGAAAGTTTCCATCAACACAGAAGCACCGCCGGATAAGCGCTCTTATCGCGTAAACTTCGCGCTGTACAAAAAACTGGCGCCTAATCATCAGCCCAAATACGATTTGCTTACAACCATCAAAGAACTTAGAGATGGGTTGGATTCAATGAGGTTCAACGATTCTGATTTTCGTGATTCCAAGTTAATGCGATTGAAAGTGTTGACTTCGTTGATGGAAAAGAAACAGTTGAGCGGTGATTTGAAATGGCAATAACAGTCTGTAAAAAACAACTATGATATTCACGGAGACTAAACTTAAGGGCGCATTTATCATTGATGTAAAGAGGCTGGAAGATGAACGTGGTTTCTTCGGGCGTGCATGGTGCAAGCACGAGTTTGAAGAGCATGGTTTAAAAGCAAATGCCGCTCAGGCAAACGTTTCGTACAACAAGGTGAAGGGAACCCTGCGGGGCATGCACTACCAGGTTGCACCATTCGCCGAAACGAAAACCATACGATGCACAGCGGGAGCGATTTATGATGTCATCATTGACATCCGTCCCGATTCGCCTACTTATAAGCAGTGGATTGGCGTGGAGTTAACGGAGGAAAGTTTCCGCATGCTGTATGTACCGGAGGGTTTCGCTCATGGGTTCGTTACGTTAAAGGACCACACATCGGTACATTATGTTGTGACTGAGTTCTATACCCCGGGTGCGGAAGCAGGGATTCGCCACGACGATCCTGCCTTCAACATTGTATGGCCCATCAAGCCTTCCGTTATCTCGGAAAAGGACTTGGTGCACCCCGACTTCAAAGAGATAATTGTGACTAAGTAATAACACGCAAAAGGAAAGAACTATATGGTAATCGTAGATACCGCACTTGCAAAGCGAGGGGCCGAAAACAATCCGGTGAAAGTTGGATTGGTTGGAGCAGGATTTATGGGAAGAGGAGTCGTCCTACAAATTGTGAATTCCGTTCCCGGGATGGAGGTTGTTGCGATATACAACCGAACGACCGAGGGTGCGCGACGCGCCTATGTCGAAGCGGGAATCGAAGACTTCGAAATAGTTAATTCGCAGGCAGCTTTGGAGGATCGCATCGCGAAAGGAAAATACTCCGTCACAGAAGATCCGCTGTTGCTTTGCCGTGCCGAGAACATCGACGTAATCATTGAAGTAACAGGCGCGGTAGAGTTCAGTTCTCGGGTAGTTTTTGAAGCCATTCAGAATCGGAAGCACGTCGTCATCATGGGAGCCGAACTTGATGGAACGGTGGGCGGTATTTTAAAAGTTTACGCTGACAAGGCGGGCGTAATTTTAACGAACGCCGACGGCGACCAGCCAGGGGTGGAAATGAATCTGTTCCGTTTTGTTAAGGGTATCGGCGTGAAGCCTGTACTTTGCGGTAACATCAAGGGACTTCAGGATCCTTATCGAAATCCCACGACGCAGGAGGGCTTTGCCAAGAAGTGGGGCCAGAACCCTGCTATGGTGACCTCGTTTGCCGACGGTACCAAAATATCATTTGAACAAGCGATTGTGGCGAATGCCACAGGCATGACGGTTGGAAAGCGGGGCATGTTTGGCCCGACATTACCCTCAGGCACTCCGTTGAAGGAAGTACTTGACAAATATCCCCTGGAGGCATTGTTGTCGGGTCCTGGTATAGTTGATTACGTGGTGGGCGCGGATCCGGGACCTGGTGTGTTCGTCCTGGGTACTCACGACCACCCGAAACAAAAGCACTACCTCAATCTTTATAAACTGGGTGAGGGGCCGTTGTATCTTTTCTACACACCCTATCACCTCTGTCACTTCGAAGTACCGTTCACAGCAGCGCGCGCCGTGCTGTTTAATGATGCGGCCATCACGCCGTTGGGCGCACCCCGCGTGGAAGTGGTAACCACGGCAAAAATCGACCTGAAGGCAGGACAGAAACTGGATGGCCTTGGCTGTTATATGACCTACGGGCAATGCGAAACAGCAGAGATCACCAGCGAGCAGCAACTGCTGCCGATGGGCCTTGCCGAGGATTGTATCCTGACGCGCGATGTTCCGAAAGATAAAGTCCTGACATATGCCGATGTTACTCTTCCCAAAGGTCGCTTCAGCGATAAGCTCCGTCAGGAACAAAATGAATATTACAGTGTCATAGCTTGACCACGAACAATGCGGATAGGGCGTCCGTTACCCAGGTAGACCGAGCGACCTTATCCAGCAAACTAATGACTAACATAATCTGATAGAAGTGCAATACGATGTAATAATAGTCGGCGGCGGTGCCGTGGGCCTGGCGACAGCCTTGCAGCTAAAAAAGCAGAATCCCAAGCTGAAAGTCGTAGTACTCGAAAAGGAAGCCGTGGTGGCAAACCATCAGACGGGTAACAACAGCAACGTGATTCACTCTGGCGTTTATTACAAGCCCGGCAGCTTGAAGGCAAAGAATTGCATTGGTGGATACAACATGCTGCTCGACTTTCTAAGAGAGAATGAAGTACCCTTCAATTTGTGCGGTAAGGTCATCGTTGCCACGGAAGAGAGAGAATTGCCCGCCCTGAAAACCATTTATGAGCGGGGTCAGGCCAATGGGCTCTCAAACCTGAAGATGCTTACGGGCCCACAGGTTAAGGAATATGAGCCGCATGTCGCCAGCATCGCCGGTATTCACGTGCCACAGACAGGTATTGTGGATTATCGCGTGGTCGCCGAAAAGTATGCCGAACTGTTCCAGAAATATGATGGCCACCTCAAGTTGGGTGAAAAAGTCCTCGACATTCAGTTAGGCGATGGCCAGGCGGTAGTGGTTACGCAAAAGGGAAGCTACACCGGGAAGCTGGTGGTGAACTGTGCGGGGCTGTATTCAGATAAGATTGCCAGGCTAACCCTGAAGGACGTTAACTTCAAGATCATACCATTCCGTGGAGAATACTACAAACTTCGCAAGGAGAAGGAGTATCTCTGCAAGACATTGATTTATCCGGTTCCCGATCCCAATTTTCCGTTCCTTGGCGTGCATTTCACCACCATGGTGGGAGGTGGCGTGGAGTGCGGACCTAACGCAGTACTCGCGTTTAAGAGGGAGGGCTACAAGAAGTCGGATGTCAGCCTCCCTGAATTGGCTGAAACGCTTGCCTGGCCCGGCTTCCGCAAGGTGGCTGCCAAATACTGGCGCACGGGGCTGGGGGAGATACATCGCTCTTATTCCAAGGCGGCCTTTACAAAGGCCCTGCAGAAACTGATGCCTGACATTCGGGAGGAGGACCTTGTGCCCGGTGGGGCGGGTGTTCGGGCCCAGGCCTGCGACCGCACCGGAGGCCTTCTGGACGACTTTCTCATCCTGGAGGACAAACAGGTCATCAACGTCTGCAACGCGCCCTCGCCGGCTGCTACATCGTCGTTGGCCATCGGCAAGACGGTTGCGGACTGGGCGGGAAAGCGCCTGTAATCACGGCATATCGCTGCATTAGGAATTCCAATCACTCCAGATAGAAAGCACCCGGCCGTATGCGGGGTGCTTTTTTGTTTTAAGATGCTGATAACCAGATCGGTATGGGAATTGATGCGCTATTTGCCTATAGCCTCCCGATCAGTGCTCCTTACATTTCGCCGGCACCTCAAGGAAGTCCCTGGCGGCGAAGTCCCTGGTGGCGCTTTCAATTCACCGTTTCGGTTGTGCCGATCGCGGAACCCGTCACCGTTTTTCAACAAATCGAGCAGTATACGTGGCCTTGCGGGTGCTCTTTTCGGCGTTCAGCCCTATCGTGACTTGATGTATTCCGTCCGGGAACACACTGCTTGAAAATAGGCTCAATGCGTGCAAGTCGGCGGACGCGCAACAGCACAAAAAAAGTCGCGTCAACTATTCGGTTGAAGCGACTTTTGCCTAGGCGATTAAAACCAATTAATTAATGTCAGTAGGCACCTTTTTCGCCCTTAACCATATTCCAAACGGTGAGGAAAATGATCTTAACGTCGAGGGCGAGACTCCAGTTCTCCATGTAGCTCACATCATATTCTACACGCTTTTCCATCATGCTCACTTCCTTCGTTTCGCCGCGGAAGCCATTTACTTGCGCATAGCCGGTAATACCAGGAGTGACGAAATGACGAACCTTGTACTTCTTTATGGCTTCACTGTACTGGTCAGTTTGTGCGCTGATGTGCGGACGCGGCCCGACCACGGACATATCGCCAAGCAATACGTTAATGAACTGTGGCAATTCGTCGAGGTTGGTCTTCCTCAGGAAGCGACCGACGCGGGTAATGCGTGGATCGTCTTTGGTGGCCTGACGTTCGGAAACACCGTGTATGAACATGCTGCGAAACTTCCAGCAAAGGAAGAGCTTGTTCTTCTTACCCTGACGGGGTTGCTTGAAGAATATAGGACCTTCCGAATCCAGTTTGATCGCAATCACGATGATCGGCAACACGATGGGATACACCGTAAGAATAACCAGCATTGAAAACGCGATGTCGAACAGGCGCTTCAGGAATACGTTTACCGCCATACCCAGGGGCTCGCGACGCGTCGTAAGCACCGGAATAGAATCGAGCATGAACATGTTGTATTTCTCAGAGACCACGTCGCCGAAGTCGGGCGTGATGCGGAGATAAATACAATTGTCATCTGCAAATTTCGATATATCGGAAAGCAGCTCTTCGTTGCCAGGAGGGAGGGCGAAGTAGATTTCATCGATCGACTCCTTGATACAAAATGCTTTCAGGTCGGCAAATTTTCCCTTGATCAGCGCATTGTGTACAATGAGTGGATCGGGGTTGTTGTCGAAATAGCCTTTGAAATTGTAACGTGCGAAGTCATGAGATTCGAAAAACTCATACAACGCCCGGCCTGAATGTGTTGCACCCACGATGACGATCTTTCGCTGGTCGAAGCCAGAGAACTCAAAGTATTTCCAGGTGATCTTGTAGGCTACACGCGAAACAACCAGCAGTGTGAAAGTTAAGGCGTACAACACGGGCACGAACATGCCTTGCAGCTGATAGAGATTGGTGGTGAACAGCAACAGCATCAGCAGGCAGAAGTGGACGAGCAATGAGCCGGCCAGATTCCACACGATATTCTTGAACGAGGTAAGTTTGTTGATTCTATAGATCTCACTCAGAAAACCGGAGATCACCCAGATTAAACTGAAGATGAGAAAGAACGACGTCTCTTGATTGTCGGGAATGCCGTCTTCTATGCCGAATTTTTTCGCCATAGTGAAGGCAAGCGAAATGAGGTAGAAATCGAGGATAAATACCATCATTTTAATGACGCGAGAATAATATTTATCTTCCATGAGAGATGAGAATTAAGCCAGACATGCTATAAATGTAATTTGTGAAGCATTCCTGCCTAATGACCACGGTCATCGTATAGCAAAACATTGCTCATCTGCGCTAAAAACGGGTTTTTTGCCCCCGTTATATGCATTTTACATCGATTGCGGATACCTGAAATCGGTGTAAGATTTTTTTAAAAAATCAAAAAAAAATATTTCGACCCCCCTTGTGATGACGCGGATCGGCAAAAAAGGCCCGTAAAATCGCGGTTTTCTGCTATTTGTACTTCATTACCCGATTGGCGAATGCCATGAGCAGGTGCTCAAGCTTAGCCTTTTCAAGGATCTTGATGCCCTCGTCGGTGATTTCAATCAGCCCTTCATCTTTGAAATCGGCCAAAGTCCGGTTAAGCGATTCTGTAGCCGTACCGATCATGTTCGAAATATCCTTGCGGGCAATGGTAATGATTTCCTTTTTATTGGGGACGTTGTGCTCGTTGTAGATACGGAGTAACGCACCCGCTACGCGCTGACGCACGGACTGATAAGCCAGATCGAGCAACCGGTTCTCAGCCTCTATCAAGTTGTTCGAAAGCATCTTGATAAACTTGCGTGCCATATCCTTGCTCGAATAAATGAGCGTAAGGAAGTCTTGTTTTGGAATGATGGAAATTTCCGCCTCCTCCAGCACTTCCGCGCTTTCGTTGTGCTGGCGCTCTTCCAGCAGCGGAACGTATCCGAGGAAATCACCCGCTGAATGAATACTGGTGATTAACTCCTTTCCATCGTAGTTAACCTTGTACGTTTTCACCTCGCCACTGATAATAAAATACAAGTCGGATGGCGTTTGTCCTTCCATAAAAACAAACTCCTTTTTCTTGAACAGGCGGGCGGGGCGATTTTCTGATAATTTCTGAAACTCCTTGAGCTCACGCGCCTTGTTGAAGAACGTATTCACATCGTACAGGTCGTTCTTGTTGGCGTTGTTGCTCGCCTTCAGCAACTGGCTTTTCTTGAGCCTGATCTCGACCACCTTCAACAAGTCGAGCCCCTCGAACGGTTTCGTTACATAGTCGTCGGCGCCCATGTTCATGCCGGTCCGCAGGTCGTTCCTATCGGCCTTGGCCGTTAGAAATACAAAGGGAATATTAGCGGTATCGGGATCGCTGTTGAGAATGTGAAGTACGCCATAGCCATCCAGTTCAGGCATCATTACGTCGCACAAAATAAGATCCGGGTGTTGTTGCTGCGCGATTTCAACCCCGATCTTGCCATTTGGTGCGCTGAGCACGTTGTAATGGGCAAGCTTCAGGATGCTGCAAATATTTTCCGCCATCTCCTTGTTGTCTTCAATCAGGAGGATCGTTGGTTTCATAGGGCCTTAATTTCGTTGGCGGCCCTATGGCTAATGCCTCAGGCCTGTTTTTCCAAAATGTCCAGGGTAACCACAGGAATGTTAGCGATAAAAGTTGTTCCCTTATTCACCTGGCTGGTGAATTCAATGGTTCCCTTTAAAAGGCGAATATACTTCTTTGCAATGTTCAAGCCTAATCCAGTCCCCTCAATGTTGTTCGCATTTTGCCCACGGTAGAATCGGCGGAAAATCTGATGTTGTTCTTCTTCCGGAATGCCAATGCCATGATCCGACACACGAATTTTCAGGTTGTCCTGTCTCAACTCAACAACCAAATCTATCTCGGCATCAAATGCCGAATACTCGATAGCATTCGATAAAAGGCTCATCAGAATGTTCTTCAGAAGCAGCTGGTCTGTCATCACCGTACAGGCAACGCCGTCGTAGGTAAAATTGATCCTTTGCTTTGCTTTCTTGATCGAGCCAACCTCCTGAAGAAACTCCTGGAAGAACGACTTGATCTCCGTTTCGCTGAACGCAACCTTTACTTTGCCATCCTCAAGCTTTCCGAGTGAGAGAAAGTCGTTCAATAAGCCTGTCACATTGTGCACGGCACGTTTCACCTTGTCGAAGTACGACTTGCGTTCCTGATCATCAGCCTCTACGTTGTTTTCAAGCAGGAACACCGACGACAGGATCGTACTAAGGGGTGTTCTGAACTTGTGAGAAGCCATCGTGACGAACTGAGACATTAACAGGTTCAATTCCTTTTCCTTATCGAGCGCTTTCAGCAGGTTATTTTCAAGTTTCTTGCGGTCGGTGATATTCCGGATCACAACCAGGATTTCGTTGATCTCACCTTTTCCGTCGGGGATAGGTACAGCATTAACGGTGTAGACCTCGTGATTAAGCACGGTTTCGAACGCAACGTCTTCGCCCTGAAGCGCTCTGCGCAATTCGTGCTGCGCATTGATCGCAGCGTACTCCCCCTTTACGTCATGTTTGTGAAGTCCCAGGGCCTCAAGTCCGCGACCGTCGGCAATCGTATACCGCATATCCCGGTCAAGCACGCAGATCACGCCATCCGGAAAGTGGTGTGCCATGGCCTCGTGCAGGTGGCGCGCCTTTTGAAGCTCGTTCTCAACGCGGTTCTTGTCGCTTCGGGCGACCTCCTTTTCCCTGATCGCCTGCGCCAGTTTGGCGACAGCTTCCTCACGTTCTGCAATGGCTGAATCGAGCATAACCAGTTGTCCTTCAGCTGACTCGAAGGGGTTGTTGCGGACTCTGGCGATCACGGAAAGCGAGATGGAGAACAAGAGCAGGAGCCTGATCGTGATCTCAAAATTCTCCGTGTTCGGCGGGTATTCGGCGACAAAGTAACCCAGCACGATAAAGGAATTCGTTACGAGCCCCAGAACGACTCCATGAATGAACTTTCCAGGCGTGGTGAAGATAAAGATCGCGGCAAGCAGATAGACGAGATCGCCCCATGGAAAGATCAAATCCATAAAGAAGATCCCCGCGATCAGCAGCAACCCTAAGACGACCCTATTTGTATAATTTACCAGCATCCGAGTACGATTTCCTGATAGCCCTCTGCGTTAACAAACGCTAACGAAGGGGACTACACTATTCAAAGTGAAGAATTTTGGGGCCTTATTTTTGTCCGTTTGTCGACTTTCGCCGAATCCTCCGCTCGAAGCTCGTCCGAACAGGAATGGGACTCAAACGCACCAAGGTACAACGACCCCAGAAGGCTAACTGATGATAGGGGTCATCACCGGAAAAGACTTTAAACGCACGATTCAGGCTGCTACCCACGGTTTTCCGGGGGAGGCCTGTCATTCAGTCTAGTATCCAGCGCGTTTAAGCTTCTTCTTTAATCACAACCTTCTCCATGACATCACCGGCGCGGATGTCGTCAATCAAATCCAGGCCCTCATATACCTTCCCAAACACAGTGTGATTTCTATCCAGGTGAGCGGTGCCCGCTCGTGAGTGGCAAATGAAAAACTGGGATCCTCCGGTATTGCGGCCGGCATGGGCCATAGAGAGAACGCCGCGGTCATGGAATTGGTTCTTTCCGGTGAGCTCGCAATTGATGTGGTAGCCGGGACCGCCGCGACCTGTGCCTTCCGGGCATCCTCCCTGAATCATGAAATTGGGGATAACACGGTGGAAAATGAGCCCGTTGTAGAAACCCTTCTCTGCCAGCGTCACGAAGTTTTTCACGGTGTTTGGCGCATCTTCTTCAAAGAAACGGATTTTGAGTACGCCCTTTTTTGTATGGATCTCGGCTGTTTTCATAGTGATTTTTTCGTATACCTTTTTAGTTTCCGGGGTGCAAGTTACAAGAGCTTTGTAATTTTGTGCAAAATGGAACGGTTCGTTTACCGGTTAGGCTGGTGCGCCATCGCAAAAATAAACGTACAGAACAAGACGTAGCTAAGTCAAAGTGAACCAATGGATTATATCCAGCATAACTGTACAGGTATTTTTGCTACGGCGCACTGGTATTGTAAACTACGTGAACGAGGCCATAGCACATCATGAAACCATGTTCCTCGCGAAAGCGAACGTATGACACCGCCGCCCAGGCTGAACATGCCTTGCTTGAGCTTCAAGGCAGGAGTGAATTTCGCGCCGGCGACGGACCTGTCGGGGTCTATCGATGTGATATTTGCGGCGGATACCATCTTACATCCAAAGGATCGATGAATCCAACTTTGGCGAGCCAGTTGCGCGACGGTTCGATCCAACGTCAACGCGAAGTGAATCGTTGGATTGATAAGTTGAAAGGCCGCAGGTGAGGACCCTTGCTTTGGCTTTCACTTTACTGCATCGTCGAACAATTAAATCAGCCTTGCGCTATCCTATCAGGGCCGGTTCACCATGCCACTGCGGCGTTTGGAAAACGATCTCCACTTCGTGTTGACGGCCATCATCCAGTAACGTGACATAGGGATTTGCCTGATCATCGCCGTCGACCCTGATCGCAGGGGACTGATGTGTAGCCGCACGCTTTGCTCGAATCTGATACTTTGCCTTCCCCCAGCGATAGTCGATAGTGAATTGATCCCATTTAGCAGGTGTAGCTGGTTCAATCCAAAGCTTATCACCCTCGCGCCGTACGCCGAGAAACGATGATAGGATTAGCTGGTACATCCATCCGGCGGATCCCGTGTACCATGTCCAGCCACCGCGCCCCGTGTGGGGATGAACACCGTATACGTCGGCAGCCATCACATAGGGCTCCACCTTATAGATGTTCATGTCCGAAGCATTGCTGCCGTGGTTGATCGGATTGATGAGACTCAATAGTTCCCACGTGCGCGCGGTGTCACCCAGCTTGGCAAAAGCCATTACCATCCAAACGGCTGCATGCGTGTACTGCCCGCCGTTCTCTCGTACACCAGGAACATAACCTTTAATATAACCGGGATCGAGTGCTGATTTATCGAAGGGGGGGTCCAGTAACTGCAGGAGGCCCTTGTCGCGATTCACCAGGTAGCGGTTCACAGCCCGCATGGACTGTTCGGAGCGGTGTGGATCACCGCCACCTGAGAGGACAGACCAACTTTGCGAAATGGAATCAATACGGCATTCGTCGTTCGAGGAAGAGCCGAGGGGCGTGCCGTCGTCGAAATACGCGCGACGGTACCATTCGCCGTCCCAGGCGTTCAGATCAATATGACGCTTGAGTTCGATTGCCCGTGCCTGGCAAGTGGCAACAAATGCGTCGTCGTTGCAAAGCGTAGCCACGGCCTGAAATCTGACGAGCACGTCATAGAGAAAAAATCCCAGCCATACGCTTTCGCCACGGCCGTGGATACCTACCATGTTCATGCCATCATTCCAGTCACCGGACCCAATCAGCGGAAGGCCGTGTTCGCCGACGCGCAGCCCGTGCTGAATGGCTCGCTTACAATGTTCGTAGAGCGACGCACGCTTCTCGGAAATGGCGGGCAGATCATAATAAGATTCCTCCGCGCTGTTCAGCTGGCGCCCTTCGAGGAAGGGTGTCGTATCTTTAAGTATTGCCGCGTCTCCCGTTGTAGTAACATACTGTGCGGTTGCATAGGGCAACCAAAGGAAATCATCGGAACACAACGTCCTCACGCCGCGACCGATCGGTGGATGCCACCAATGCTGAACGTCTCCCTCCTGGAACTGACGGGAAGCTGCGAGCAGGATCTGCGCTTTGGCAAGAGCGGGCTGGCTGTGCAGGAGAGCAAGGACGTCCTGGAGCTGATCCCGGAACCCAAAGGCACCACCCGATTGGTAGTAGCCACTTCGTCCCCATAGGCGACAAGCTATGACCTGATATTGGAGCCAGCCATTGGTCAATATGTCGATTGAGCGGTCAGGTGTGCTGACCTGTACCGAGCTCAGCGTATCCGTCCAGAATTTTTTAACCTTTTCGAGTACCTGAAGGGCTATCCGCGGGCCGCGGAAATTCTTTATGAGTTGGGTGGCTTCGAAGCGATCCTTAGCGGCGCCCATGCGGAACACAACTTCACGTGAATCCTCGGACTCTAACTCAATGGGTATACGCACGGCAGTACACGGATCAAACCCGGCGCCGGTTTTACCTGACAGCCGCGTTTTAAGCATCGCTTCGGGACGTTCAAGGGACCCATTTCGACCGATGAATTCTGTGCGATCCGCCGTGTATTCATATTGCGGATCATCGACATCGATAAAGCCCACGCGATTCGGAAACTCCATGTTGTAAGCATTCCTGGCAAATAGGGCACCAGTTGAAGTATCCAGTTCGGTGATGATGTGAGGAGCGCTCCGCGCGCGCAGGTCGCCCAATACCCATTCAACGTATCCCGTGATGGATAAGCTCCGGGACCGTCCGGATCGGTTTTGAATGCTTACTGAGACAAACCGGATAGATACCTCCAGATCGACATACACCGTGGCCGCCACAATCAATCCATCGTATGCGTGCTCATATACCGTATAGCCAAACCCGTGTCGGATGTTGAATGGAATAGGTTTGCGGCAGGGTAAGGGAGTGACTGACCAGAAATCGCCGCTCTCCTCATCGCGCAGGTAAATCGCCTCGCCGCTCTTGTCCGTGACAGGATCGTTGTTCCAGGGAGTCAGGCGATACGCGTGCGCGTTCTCCGACCAGGTATAGGACAGTCCGCTGTCAGTGGCGATTGTGCCGAAGTTAGGATTCGCGATGACATTGATCCAGGGAAGCGGCGTACGCTCCATTCCAGTATATTGGATAACGTATTCTCTTCCGTCTTCGGAGAATCCTCCGAGCCCGTTGAAGAACTTCAACTCGCGCGCAGGCAGGCTGATTTTGACCGGTGCGTATTGTTGTACCGGCGTAAGGAAGGCCGTACTCTGCTTGCTGGCGGCACGTCGGTTGATCTGGTCTGCCAAAGTACCGCGGCTGTCGGAGATGATCACACGGGAAACGGCCCTTAACAAGATGAGGTCTTCGGCCGACACCTGATCGACCGGGCGCACGAATATTCGCCCCTGTTTGTCTGCATTGTTCATCCCGAATCCAGCAGCAATCAATCCCTGGATCTGATCCTGCAGTACCTGCCGATATCCGCTCGGATCCTGATTAAGGATTACCAGGTCAACGGCAAGGCCTTTGAGTTGCCAGTACGCTTGTGCCTGGATTAACTGTTTCACCAACGTGATATTGGCACTGTCTGAAACCTCCAATAGCACAATCGGTAGATCGCCGGATATGGAGTAGCTCCAGAGCGCTGATTGACCGCGCTGGTTCTTCATAAGGATAGAAGGCGACGCCCGCAGCGCGGGGTTCGTATAAATTACCGAACCGGCAAGTCGCGCATACAGTTCCGCTTCTTCCTCGTTTGCATTGATCTGTCGAAGCACCACCTGGCTATGGGTCCACGAGAGCTCGAAAGCCCGGTCTCGCAGGTGACGATCCTGGTATTTGTCGATGAGATATTGACTGTCGTCGCGCGTGGGCGCCAGGCCGGTTATAATGTCTATTATAGCAGTTTCCTGGGGATCTATAATGACCCGGAATTGCGCGGATACGATTGGATCCAACACCGGACCTTGTGTTCCGCTTAGCGGTTCCTTCACTTGCATAGCCCGGGGGTTGGCTAGCGTATTGCCGCGACCCACGAATCGATAGCGATCCGTTTCGAAAGAGGCAGACGGCGCGTTGTGCGTCTCCACTTTCATCAGGTGAAACATCCAGGGTGGTCGCTCGTCTTTCGATCGGGGACGACGCGTGCAAAGTATCGCGTGTTGTTGTGGTATGATTTCCGTTTGTACGAAGAGGTTGCTGAAGGCCGGGTGCAAGGCATCTGCCATGTGTGGGGCAATAACGGCTTCCGCATAACTCGTAAATTCAATGTGACGTTTCGTCCGTGAGCGATTCGTGAGGTGAATCCTGCGGATTTCGATGTCGTCTTCCGGCGATACAATGACTTCCGTATAAGTATCTATGCGATGCTCGCTACGCCGGTATTCGACACGGCCTTGCGAGAATATGGCTGAATAGTTTTCGGATTCTGCCAGGGTAGGTTGAAAAGTGTTGGACCAGAAGTTGCCGGTTTCCAGATCGCGTATATAGCAGAAAGCTCCCGAGGAGTCGCATGTACTGTCTTCTCGCCACCGGGTAACGGCCAACTCGCGCCATTTACTGTATCCCGCCCCTGCGTCCGTGAGCATCACGTGATATCTGCCATTGGATAACAGTTGAACCTCTGGCGTTGGTGTATAAGGCGTCTGTACCACCCGGATTTGCGCATGCGAGGAAACCGGCGTAATGTCTTCCATTTCCGTTGACGCCGTGTAGTGACCCACGGTCTTGGGAACTTGCTCCTGCAGCAACAACAGCGATGTTTGAAACTGCACATCGGCCTCGAATCGTTTTTGCATCGGCTGGTCGAGCAACAGATAGGCCAGTGACAACAAGCTCATTCCCTGGTGATGCGCCATGAACGTTTGAATGAGCACGTGCGACTGTCCCCGCGGAAGGCGGGGTGGCGTGTAGTCGATCGCCTCATAGTATCCATACTTGCCTTCGAATCCGGCGGCCTTCAGTTTTTGCAGGTTTTGGGTAGCGGCCTTAGGATCCACCATCAACGCGAGCACAGTGGCGTAAGGCGCGATTACGAGGTCGAGTCCCAGACCCCGCTTGAACCCCAGACCAGGAACGCCGAATGCGCGGTATTGATAGATGAGGCTGGAGTCGACAATATTGTAACAGGATTCGGAAATGCCCCAGGGAATTCCCTGTTGACGTGCATACTCAATTTGCTTTTTAACGGTACCCTTATACGTTTCATCAAGGAGCGTTCGTTCATACGACGGCATAACCAGCAAAGGCATGAGGTACTCGAACATGGAACCGCTCCACGACAGCAGCACGGGCGTATTATCAGTTGTCGTTAGTCGCCGCCCTAATGCGAACCAGCTTTCTTGCGGGACCTTTCCCTGCGCGATAGAGACAAAGTTAGCGAGGCGGGCTTCGGATGCCAGGAGATCGTAGTAACTGGCGTCGCGCTGATTGTTGTCGACGTTGAAACCGATGGCCAGTAGATGTTGCGACTTGTCGTAAAGAAAACCATACTCCATATCGGCAAACTCGAAACACTGATCGGCCAGACGTTGTAGCGCAGCGATCCTGTAACGCGCACGTTCGCCAAGGATGGAGAAGGCTTCCTTCATGTGGCTCAACCAAATTTGTTCCTCTGGACTTGACGCGTTGATGATCAGGTCACTCAACGGACCTAGGTGCTCCTTGTCCATCTGCGACAGATCCCACAGCGTTGGCATACGGTTCATCAGGCGCAGCACTTTGAACGATTCAGGAACAGATCCTGCGGATAGCCATGGCGTTATCGATTCAACCTCCTGTAGCAGGTCGGTGGTTTGGTCGCGCAAAAGATTCAACCAGTACTGTACGTCGTTATTCGGTTCTTCCACCAGTGCCGCTTCGATGGCGGTCGTTAGTTCCCTTTTCAGGTTTTGAAGAAAATCCCGAAGGTCTTCTGAACGGTAAGGCTGCAACAGGCGCTGTTGTTCAAAGGATTTGACAAATTTCTTCAGGACGCCGTCTTTTGTTTGAACATAGCTTTCAGCGATCAGCAGGGTGTCATAAAGACCATCCATCACCTGGGCGGGAATGGACGGCTGATGAATCAAACCCAGAAGCCCCTGGCGTAGGGTGAGCAAATGCCCTGCAAGATTCCCACTGTCCACGGTCGAAATATATCTTGGATGCAGCGTTTGCAGGGTTTCCGTGTTATACCAGTTGTAAAAGTGGCCTTGAAAGCGGTCCAGTTTTCCCATGGTACGAAGTGTCGCGGATGTACGCTCGATTACGCTATGGGTAGACGCATAGCCGAAATCATAAGCGGCAAGGTTGGCAAGCAACGACAACCCTATGTTGGTGGGCGAAGTGCGGTGAGCGATTACCGGAATGGGGTATTGTTGAAGGTTGTCCGGAGGCAGCCAATTGTCGCCAGGAACGACGAGATCGACAAAGAAGGCCCAGGTCTTTCGTGCCAGGGTCCGCAGGTACCGATGCTGTTCAGAATCGATTTGAGAGCGGGTGGAGGACAAGGGTTCACTCAGCCACCATATGGCCGACGGCGAAAGCAACCAGGCTATAAGAACCGGCGCGGCCATTAGAAAAACCTCGGGCCTTGCTGCGAGGAGGTATGTGCCGACAGCAGTCGCCAGCACCGGTGAAAACCACATTTGCGCATAGCTCGCCCGTGGTCCGGAGTTGACCTCCTTGATGAAAGTGGATGGATTCCACTCCAAAAGATGTTTATGGGTGACGTAGGTTCGCCACAAGGTCCGGATTATGGCATCAGCGCTGTAAAAGGCCTCATAGGGTAAACAAACAAGGCTAAAGAATGACTGTTGAATGCCCTTAGATGCTCCAGCAAGCGTATTGCTCAAATGTTGCGAGCGGTCAATTTCAGCAGGCTTGCGCAGGGCGTGCCATAGCGACATGAGAAATGGCGGCAGCATGATGATGGCCGTAATGCAGAGGGTCCAGAACAGCGCGTCCTGCAATACGGTCCACGCCAGTAAAATCAAAGCCAGGAAAGCTATGGCGACAAGACTTCGTCGAAGGTTGTCGAAAATCTTCCACCGTGACAGGAGGGATATCGGATTGGAATGAAGTCGCTTGTCTGCGCCCGGCACCCAAGGCAAAGACCAATTGGCAATTTGCCAGTCACCCCGGATCCATCGGTGCCGCCTCGCCACGTCGGCAGAGTATCGGGATGGGTATGACTCATAGAGCTGGATGTCGCTGGCGTATCCGCAACGAGCATATGATCCTTCCAGCAGATCATGACTCAGTATCCGGTTCTGCGGGAAGCGATTGTATAACACGAGCTCGAAGGCGTCTACGTCGTAGATGCCCTTTCCAATGAATGAGCCCTCTTCGAAAACGTCCTGATACACGTCTGACGTGATTCGTGTGTAGGGATCGATGCCCGAGTCATTCTCGTACATTCTCGTATAACGTGAAAATGTGGCGCCGTGAAGACTGAGCGCAATTCGCGGCTGAATGATGCCGTAGCCGTGTGTAATTCGCTTGTAACGGTCATCATAATGCGGTCGGTTAAGGGGATGCGCCATTAATCCGACGAGACGAGACGCCGTGTCGTGCGGCAGTTGCGTATCCGTATCCAGCGTGATGACATACTTAACGCCCTGCAAAATGCTCGTGTTTCCACTGATCACGCTGAAACGATCCAAGTCCTGGCCGCGCAACAAGCGATTGAGTTCGCCGAGTTTGCCACGCTTGCGCTCGTATCCCATCCATTTTTTTTCTACGACGTTCCATCGACGAGGTCGGTGAAGGAGAAAGAACCGATCAGATCCCGGGCGCGGGTACTTCTGATTTAGTCTTCCTATTGCCTTCTCTGCAGTTTGAACCAATTCGTCATCGTCGGGCATCGTTTCTGCATCGGCATCTTTCAGATCGGTAAGAAGTGCAAAAAAGAGGTTGCTATCGCGATTCGCCAGAAATCGAACTTCTAAATCATCGGCCAGCTCTTGCGTCTGATCGAGCGTTGACAACATGGTTGGAACGACCACCAGCGTCTGGTACTCTTCCGGAATTCCTTTCGAGAAGTCCAGCTTAGGTAAGGGTTTCGGGTAAACGAGTAGGGTAGCCCACCAGTTCACAATAGATATCGCGAAGTGACTGGTGCCGACGAGTGAAAGAGATCCTACCAGCAGGGTGGGCCATGTAAACCCGTAGAGGAGGTAAGTATGGTAAGTTAATGCCGACGACAGCGCGAGCGTAACGAGAACTAATAAAGCGGCGTACAGACCGCGTGCACGCGCATGAATGTGGTCAATGACGGCCTCCCGGAACGTGAGCTTTGTATGGGCGAGTTGGGCGGTTTGTTTAAGTCCCGGGCCGACAAGCCAGTAGCCAACATGTGATCGGCGTCCAAATTCAACAGTGCGTTCCTCTCCGCTACCACGGCCCGCGAGGTCCAGCACAATTTCTGCGACGTGATGTTCCGGAGTAGCGCCCTGCTTAGCGATCTTTTCAATGGCGTGCCGGTATTGATCGCGTGTATAGAAATCCATGTTGCGATACATACCGGCAGGGTCTCGCATCAATAACTGCTCAACGACACTTAACTCTTCAACGAATTCGCGCCAGTCCATCTTCGCAAGGAAGCGCAAGCTGTTAATGCTGTTGCTGACAGAAAGTTGATCTGCTGCCTGCTTCGAGTTCTCCACGAGCACCATCTGATTAATGGACGACGAGGAGTCCGCGAGGTGTTGCTCAATCCAGGTGAGTGGCAAATTGAGGTCGAGGCCTTTCCACTGAAGCTTGCGCGTAAATTCCGCGACGAAAGCGCTGACCATGGGCGGATTAGAACGCGCCATGTCGGCAATCACAAGCACGAGATCTTTCGAATTCTCTTCGGCAGTCTTCACGACCTGATCGGCCCATTCGGTGGCGAGATCGGTATCCTTGCTATCGACGGCAATGCGCGCGGCTACACGGCTGAGGTTTTCGATCAGTGCCAGACGAAGCATAATGGGAATTGCCCACAACTCACCAATAGTCAGGTAGCTTGATTTTTGATAGGCGTTGATGAAACTGGTGAGTATATGCAAGTCAACGCGACCGTCGCTGTGCGAAATGATTTGTATGGCGATGTCATATACCCGCGGATACCCTTCGGCGACCCCGGCAGCGAGGCGAGGCAAGGCTTTACTGTAGCCTTTTGGAAGATACTTCTTGCCGATATTTACCTGCTCCTCGATCAGATAAAAGTTGTCAAGCAACCACTCGCCGGCTGGTGTGATGGCTTTCTTGTCGCGCACCGCGTCGTGCAACATATTGGCTACGTCGAACAACGTCTTCTCGTTCTCAGCGAGTCGCTTGAGTAATAGTTCGGGCGCATCCTCAGTCGACAGTTGATGTGCCTTCGCCAGGTGCTGCGCATGCATCTCCATTTGGTCGATGCTGAATAACTCCGAACGCAACGGAGGCTTTTCGTTTACCTCCTGACGCGCGAATCTATCCTGTTGGAAATGGCCAAGGAAGGGAGAAAGTATTTCGTCAATAGAATTTTGCCATCCTCTCATCGGCGGTGCCTTATGTTTAATTTCAACTGGTTAGCGAAAACGAAAAATCATTCCAATTTGACCTGGCGAGGGACTTTACTCACGTATTTCTAGTTACACGCAGGTGGAATCAAACTGCGACAGGCTGGTAGCAAATGGTTCAAAAAAAGGAGGAGTGTCCTTTCTCCATAAAGGAACCAAACATCCTCGTGTTAACCAAACATCTTCGTGAGTTCCTCAAGCAGAAGTGGTTTCTCCAGGATTCTGAATGTGGAAGAAGAGGTCTTTGGCACATCAAGGGCACTAATGAGGTTGAGTTGTGTTTGCGGGTAGTTTATGAGGATGTATTCCGTCTTTCCCCATCCCAACCCATCCGGAAGGTTATTATCCAGAAATAAGAAGTCAGGATTCTGCTCTTCCAGTAGCCGCATCCCGTCCGCAATGGTATGGGCAACATATACATCTATGTGTTTCGGATTGAAGAAGCGTTGAAACAGTATCCCCAGGTCTTCCTCGTCGTCGATTATCAAAACTTTCTTGTTTTTCATAACAGCAGATACTGGTTGTTCAGGAAAAATCTTACCAGAAAAATGATTGCGAAAAAAATGTTTACCAGCGTGTCCGTGAACCTCAGTGCGGACGGAAACACACAATTTTGGGGAGTTTTTCCCCCAATGGACGAGGCGACCAGTAATATTGGCTGCCTCGTCCATTATTAATATCAACGCCTGTCATTTTAAGGTCTGCCACCAACGCACAGCTGCGAACCCAGGCCTGTTATTCAATTGACACCCTGACGCCGGCCGAGTGGCTCGTGAATTCTGGCGCGTACATGCATTGCATGGTGGTAATTCCATTGGAGAAGTTCCCGCGTTGTGATGCCCTAAGCTGGTATTCGAACACGTACGTTCCTTTTGGCAGATAACCAACAAAGAAGTTAGTGGCCATATCTCTGGGACTCTCATAGTAATGAAGTCCATCCTGTTGGCGATAGGCGGAGAGCGTCGATACGGGCTCCAGCCCAGATGCGCGCATGTCTTTAATGTGTACATATTCCATATGGCGATCGACGCGAATTTCCAGCCTGACCGTTATCAGATCGCCGCGATGAATGGGTGCCTGAGCATCGATGGGCATAAGGACGGGGCCGCTGGCACCATTCCGCGACAGGAATAACTGCTTCTTCAACGATAATGGGGTAGAAGCAGGCGTGATTTTGTCGAGCTGTTCGAAGTACTGCCAGTAAGCCGCGCCCCAGGCTACGCCATCGTCGCGTTTTTCTATATGGATCTTGCCCATGTCGGCCGTAATTTCACCGGCTTGCCACGACGTTTTGAAATAACCGGTGCCTGCTTCCACGCGCGTGTCCGGGCGTGTAGCCGGATCGATGCGTTCTTTTCCTACCACTATCTCTACCTGCGTTGTACTGGCTAAAAGATCAGAACCGCGCATCAGCAGGGCATAGCAGGCCTCAGAGGTGGCCTTCGTGGTCTTCCAGTCCTGCGTCTGCTTTTGTTTCAGGAGCCACACTTTAAGGGATTCGACGGCGTCTTTATCCTTAGCTACTTCGTCGAATACTTCGATCATCAGTGCCTGCGTTTCGATGGGTGCCTGAAACCAGTAGTAGCCGCGATCAGACTTCCAATACATTCCCATTTCGTCCGAGTGGAGCGCACGTTCCTTGAAAGATCTGATCATGGCCGCGGGAGTCTGCTGATCGCCGAACCGCGACAAGGCCAGGGCGCTGAGTCCCTCGAGGTAGAGGTTATTCCATTGCCAGTATTTTTTGGCCTGCCCGAGATAATAGTTGAAGGCCTCCTTCACGTTTTCGGGTATCGCAGTCGTTGTGAAATAACTGCGCGCATAAAGGTATTGCACCTGCGTGTAGCCAATGTGTTTGTCTTCCAGTTTAATCTGCTTTTTGGAGGCAAGAGCCTTCAGGCGCTCATAGTCGTCGGCGATCTGACGGTCAAGATAACCAATCGCTTTATTTAACATTTCACTGACTTCAGCATCATTACCTGGACGGAACACATTCATCCGGTCGAGGTGTCCCAGGCTGGCGACAATATGCTGTGTCATAAAGCGATCTTCAGGCATACCGGGGAACCAGGGGAATCCACCGTTCGAGGACTGCGCCATCACTACCTTCTGAAGGGCGCGCTCGCGTTCCGCGGCCATACGGTTGAGGTCAAATAACAACGCCACGTTTCGTTTGCGTTGTGCTTCGTCACTTGACTGCAATACCCAGGGTGTTTCCTCAAGCAGCGCCGATTTTAGCTCCTGATTCTTCTCAAGCTTCGACAGCAGCGCATCGGGCTGAATATTCTTCCAGGTATCGAACACTTCCTTGATTCGCGGGTTGCTGTTGGCGATGTGTGACGCGATACTGTTCGCGTAGAATTTGCTGAATGTCTGCTCCACACAATCATACGGATACTCCATCAGGTAGGGCAAGGCTTGTATCGCATACCAGGCAGGATTGGAGGTAAATTCCAGAGTAAACTGCTGGCTGCGCAGCGTCGTCGAACGGTTATCGACAAGTTTGTCAAACCGGTAGTCCTTCGACTGCTTGCCCCTGATCGGCAAAGGAAGTGTTTCGGTAACCAGCATGCGGTTGGTCACTACCGGAATCGTCATCTCTTCGCCGTCTGAGAAGTTACCCGCCGTGGCGACGACGCGATAGGAAACGGCCTGTAGCCCTTCCGGTATTTCGATGCTCCAATCGACTGTCGTGCTCTGCTTCGCCGCGAGGGCGAATGATAACTCTGGCGTTGCTGTCTTTGACAGGAGGCCGATGGCTTTACCGGTAAAAGGGTCGGTAAATTCGAGTCGGGCTTTTCCTTCGAGCGCCCGGTCGACAAGGCTTGACACTTTAACAGAGAAACTCATTTTATCGCCTTCACGGAAGAAACGCGGTTGGTTGGGCACCACCATCAGTTCCTTTTGAGTCACGAGGTGATTGGTCACCAGGCCGCTTTTGAGTTCCTTAGTGTGGGCAAATCCCAGCATCTTCCAACGGGTAAGGGCTTCTGGAATTGTGAAGTTGATAATCACCTCGCCCTTATCGTTGGTACGAAGCGACGGAAAGAAAAAAGCGGTTTCATTGAAGTTGGTGCGCGTCGCGATTGGAGCGGCACCAACCGGCTCGCCTTTGATGGGAATTTCCTTTTTTGCCGGAGAGAAAGCATCGTCGGTTTTGGACTCCTCACTTTCAGCAACTCCAGCTTCTGAAAACATCACTTCACCTACGCCTTCCACGGTTTCTTGCATCCGGGCACTTGCCGGGGCGTTGGCGCTTCCGAGCATCATGCGCTTATAGCTTCTTCCACCGCGTCCGTATGAAAACGAGTCGGCGCCGAACCAATTCAAATAATCAAATGACGCTGTTTCGATGTAACGCTGATCATACTGATTCCATGAATTGTTGTAAACCGTGAGGTCGCGCATATTGAAACCGTTGGAGCTTGTCCATTGCAATCGGGCATGGTTCGTACCAAACAGTTCGGCCGACCAGTCATGGGGTCGGAACGTATCAAGCGATTCGTCGTAAAGCGCTGCAACCATCTCTGCCGTGATCTTGTCTGCATTCTTGCCCTTGATCAGAAGCTTCCATTGCTCCTGTTGCCCCGGTTGCAGTTTGTCGCGGAAAGTTTCAAAGGTGATATCCAACATCTTGTCGGTGTGTGGCACAACGATCGTCCGATCTTCCTTGTATAGCCGGCCATTGCGTACAAAAGTGTAATGCAGTCCGACATTGCCCAGGTACTCCTCCGTTAGCGGAATTTCAAAGTATCGCTGTTCGTTACCAAGTGCCATCCATTTGCTGGACAAAATCTTCCCGTCAAGTTCCAACTCATACAGGACGTGAATATTTTTGTCGGCTGTTCCGGCCACGAAGCTGGCTTGCTCGCCAGGTTCACCGGATAGTTTTACCGGCTGAAAATAAGCGATGGCCTGCGTTGGCACCTTGGCAGCCTTTGGTGAAAAGACCGTAAAATAGGCGACCTGTTTGACCTCTTTGCCTTCCTTGTCACGCGTTGTGGCCTCCACCACGTATTCTCCAGGTGACCATTGTTGCGCATTCGGTAGGGGTACCGTTGAGCTTAGCTGTGTATCGAACGATGCAGACAATACCTCGGCGCCCCGTTCCCATTTGAATTTGTTGAGTTCGTCTTCGTAAAGATCGTGCGGAAAAAGCCGGTAGTATTCATCCCTCGTAAAGACGGATCGGTCGGGTTGTTGCCAGAGGCGGGAGCGGAACAGGTGAAGGGGCTGTTTAAGCGCATAAACCTTAACAAGTCCCTTGGATGGCTCCGCCTGACCATTGAAGTTCGTCGAGCTTATGCTGATGCTTTTGTTCTTGTTGCCGATGGTCTCCTGGTTAATGTCCCCGGCTATTACATTCAGTAGCAGCGACTTGTAGCCTACCGATACCGTTGTAGTTTGGCTGTGTGTCTCACCGTTAAGGTCGGTTACATCCGCGTATAGTGTGTAATCAAATGTTGGATCGGAAGCAGGATCGATTGAAAGATCAGGTATAGCAGGGAAGTTCACATCGAATTTTCCGCGGGCATCTGTTGTGGTCTCACCGTGCAGTATTTCCAGGGAAGGTGACGTAGGGGCAATGCGCCAATAGCTCCACCACATCGGGTAGCGGGCGTTGCGAACAACGCGGTAAACCACTTTTGCCTGGTCGATTGTGGCGCCCGAAAACGCAATAGCCGTTCCGTGGGCCATGATGGTATCGTTTAATCGGTAAGAACCTTTCAATGTATCCCACACCACTTCGAACTTAGGACGTTTGTACTCCTCGACTGAAAACGTGGCAGATCCTGACTGATAGCCGTCCTGGATGTGCATCTCCCCGGTGAGTCCTGACGCAGGTGCTGTGAAGACTCCGTTGTAGGTTCCAAATTCATTGGTCGTCAGTTCAATCTCCTGTTTCACCTGGTTGTTGACATCGTAAAGTGTCACCTTGGTCCGATGGTTGCGAACGATCTCGGAGGTTTTGCCATCGTTGGTAACCACCAGCCCTTTAAAAAAGATCGACTGTCCCGGACGATAAATAGAACGGTCAAGAAAGAAGAAAGTGTGCAGTTGCCTGGATGGCGCTCCTTGTTCATACTGATGAATGGAGCCAGCGTAGTAGCCATGTGTATCTATCGGCAAGGTGCTGGCATTATCATCCTTCAGCGAGAAGTTGATGTGGAAGGTGCGTTGCCGGTCGCCAAGCAATGGAATTCGAAAGTATCCTTTACTATCAGAAGTATAGCTGCCCACCTTGACGAGATCGGATTGATTGTTCTGATAGTTATACGTGGTTGTGAATACATCGGCGCGGACTCCGGCCAGCGGTTCACCGCTTCCTCTCCCGACCACAAAGCAATCGGTACTTCCATCAGTCGTGGTTCGGTGGATGTACGAAATATTGGTTAGGGTCGTAAAGGCGTAGGCAACTGCATTTTTCGAAATAGAGAAGTCGTCGCGGTTGCTTAACAGGATCACATACTCGCCAGCAGCAAGCTCGTCGAGCTTAATCTCGAGGCTGTGTTCGTTGTGATCTTGATCGTCTGGCAAGGTATAGCGCCCGGTCTTGAGCGGCTTCTTTGCCGTGAGATACTCAATGAACTTCTGCTCGCGGTCAACCTTGTAATTTCGATCCCATTTTTTTCGTTCGGCTTGCACCTCATTCCTCGACACGCGCACGATCCGGTAGTACAACTGCGTGAAGTTCTTATACTTCACCAACGCACGGAAGGGTTGACCAGGCAGGTTGGTCTCCTCAATAGAAGCCTCCAAAGACTTGGACAGGATGCTGTTACGTAAGTCTTCGCATTGCACAGCACCTTCCGAGATTCGAAAGCGTGTACTGGCCGAGTCGCATAATTCCAGCGCGCGCTTATGATCCCATTTGTGCAACTCTCCCTGGAGTGGGGCGTATAGACCTGCCGTTTCTTCCAGCAACGAGGCACGGACGTACGTGACGCGCGTCGAAACAGGATGCGCTATAGTTCGCGCCTCCAATTCCTTTAATGCTGCCGCATATAATTCGCGCTTCCGCGGCGAGGTGTGATGCGCGTATAAATACGCCAATCGTTGCAGATCGACATCTGCCAGGGGTTCTATCTCGCTGTCGCGACCATGGAAAACGATCAAATCCTGCATTAGCTGGAGGGAGAAGGCTTCCATCGAAAGGGAATCATGGGCGGGTAAAGCGATAGCCGCAAACTCGGAGGCGGGTTCAAAATAGCGCTCGTCCACGATCACAAAAGCGTTCGCGGGACGATTGACAGATGCCTCGTCGTGTTGTGCAAAGGCTAACGCACGATGCGCCAGAAAATCATATAGCGTGGGTCGGAACCGCCGGCCAATCGCGTTTCCGTTCACAAGAACCTCATCATACAAACCAATACTGGTTGCCTTACTTTTGTCTACGTCCTTCAGCGACTCCCGATAATGGTTGAAGGTTTCGGACACGATCTTGTCCAGCGACCACGTTGTCACATCGTCGTCGACGGCATTTTGGATGTCGGTCCGGCCTTGAAAGCGATACCGGTTGTTTTGATAATATTGCCAGTACATTTCTCCCAGCATCGAATGCAGGAGGGGCCTGACCGGAAAGGACGCGGTGGATATTTCTGTCTTGAGCTTTGTCAGATTTTTCGCAAAACCTTCCTCTTCTTTGTAGTCCGTGTATTTGAGCTGGTGGACAATGGCTTTCACCAACTGAGCGGCATTGTTGTCCTGGCGGGCGTGTTCATAAATAATGTTTACCGCCTTGAGGGCCGACTCCGGCAACTCTTTGTCATCGAATGCCTGGACTTCCTTCCAGGCTTTGTTGTAGTCAAACGGTGTCATGGTACCTGTTTTCGATTGTGCACATGCAAATGGAGCACACATTAATGCATGAATAATGAGTATCCACAGTGCTTTGGTTAATATATAGTGTTTAGTCATGACGCGTTTCTCGTGTTTGATCTTGTCCTTCACGGAAATGAAGATGCAATTAGGACACCGTTTCCATAAACGAAATCGATTATCGTTCAGATAATACAATTCTGACCAAATGGTAACGGAATTTTCGCTAAATCTTCGATGTCGAAAAGGTTTTTTTCGCCACGCGAGGCGCGTCTGGAAATTGCGACAACGGGCTAAATGGTGCTGCCAACGGGAATGAAGTAGCCAACTAACTAAATGAAGAGGCCAACTAATTGAATGCTTTGCCATCGGGCGCATGCAAATGCGGAACGTGAGCAAGCCAACAAAATAACAGACGTTAAAGATGACGGTTGGAGATCTTCAACAACACAGCTAACGATCCCTGTTTTCGAAGGTTGTAGAGGAACCGATTTATTTCTTTCGCTTCATGACCTTCTCTACTGCGGCTACGATGTTTTCCGGACCAAGCCCGTATTTCTTAAGTAATTGCGTGGGTGTTCCACTTTCGCCAAAAGAGTCCTGGACTGCGACCATCTCCACGGGTGTTGGATTGAACCGCGCCAATACCTGTGCAACGGCATCACCCAAGCCGCCATTCATCTGATGCTCCTCGCATGTTACTACGCAACGTGTTTTTTCAACCGACCTCAAGATGGCTTCAACATCGAGCGGCTTGATCGTGTGTATGTTGATCAACTCGGCGCTGATGCCCTTCTCGGCGAGAATTGCCTCGGCCTCAACAGCGTTCCACACCAGGTGACCACACGCAAAAATGGTAACATCTTTACCTTCAATCATTTTGTCGGCCTTGCCAATTGTGAAAGGCCGTCCGGTCGTAAATATGGGCCACGAAGGTCTTCCGAATCGCAAATAAGTGGGGCCTACATAATCGCCCAAGGCGATCGTTGCTTGCCGCGTTTGCTCAAAATCGCAGGGAACAATCACCGTCATGCCCGGCATCATCTTCATCATGCCGATGTCTTCCAGGATCTGGTGTGTAGCACCATCTTCACCCAGCGTGAGTCCGGCATGTGACGCACATATTTTTACATTCTTATTGGAGTATGCGATCGACTGACGAATCTGATCATACACGCGCCCTGTTGAGAAGTTGGCAAAAGTGCCCGTGAAGGGGATCTTTCCGCTGATGGACATGCCGGCCGCGAGACCCATCATATTAGCTTCCGCGATACCAATCTGATAGAAGCGTTCGGGGAACTCCTTCTTAAAGGCATCCATCTTCAGGGAACCCGTCAGGTCGGCACAAAGAGCAACCACTTTCGGGTTCTTTTGTCCCAGTTCGTGAAGGCCCGAGCCAAATCCGGACCGCGTGTCTTTCTTTTCCGTAAAAGTGAATTTCGTCATGATCGTGCTACCATTTTGAGTGCCGCTAAAGTCGTAAAAGTTTTAGACTCTTCCGAGTGTTAAAAAATTGTTAAACACCTATATCCGTGCAACACGTTCCGGCGACGCGCGTATAGCATCGAAAGGAATCTGCACTATGACGGGTGAATCGGCCAATCGAAAGCTTATTTTTTGGATTGTGATTGCTGTGGTGATTGCCATCTTGCCATGGATCGTACTGGCCACCGGACTAACCGACTAGCAGGAACGCACCTACATTCCCACGCAGGGCAGAGCAGCATCGCTAACGTTTGGCGACCGCTCAACTAAAGACGTTCACGATCAACGTCTGCCCCGGATTCAACCTGAACTTTTTGAAGGCCGTATACTTGCTTCCGGTCGTTTGCCGCACCCTAAATACGATCTTGTACTCGCCGGGAAGCAGCGTCAGCGCAAATTGTGACTTGAGGTCGTTCACATTGCAGACCCATTGCTGCGACCCATCTGGCTTCATCTCGTACAGACTCCCATAGCCTGGCGATATTGTATTAAAGTTCACCACGCCCGGCGTAGGGAGCAATATTGTCTTCGTCTTGTTGGGTTGAATCTCAGCCTCGAATGTTCGTCGAGGCAGGGTCAGCACTTCTACGTCGTAATGGCCTGTCAGATACCGGAACGGAAGATTACTACCTTGTACATTGATGGTGCTGGTTTTTCCTTTTTCACGGACGATCGATTGAAGATTGTTATCGCGCCGGCCTTCCTGTTGCACGACGAGATTGCCCTGAGGCGCAGGTATAGTCACGGCGTTGTGTTTGCCAATATTGATCTGGATATCCCGCGTTACAATTTGTGGCGTAGTGTTCACGACAATATCGTAGTCAACAACCGGATCGATTTGTATCGTATCCGGCAGCCCCCGGCGATCCAGGTAGTGTACGAAATCATACATGGGCAGTCCCGTCTGCCGATTAATGAAGGTGATGTTTACGTTAGTTTCTGTGGGTCTATTGGAGGCATCCAGCAGACCCACGCTGACAGTCGTTTTCGCGAAGCTGGATTCGATCGCTTCGTTCAACACATCGTAAAACTTTCCGGGCGTATCGGCATTTACGTATTTACCTGCGCACTCCAATGTTTTCTCCGACTGCAGGCCCAGGCCGATGATATAAGGGCGAAGGAACACGCCCTTTCTTTGCATCGCCTGCGACATGGCGCAAAGATCTCCGCCGCACGACTCAATCCCATCCGTGACAAGAATCACGATGTTGCGATAGCCGGGGCCGGACGGAAAGTCATTCGCGGATTGTTCGAGCGAATAGGTTATGGGCGTAACACCTTTCGGCTTGATCTCTTGCAGCTTACTGATAATCAGGGCGTGGTTTCTCGCCTTGAACGGGACTTCGAGCCAGGTGTCTTTGCAGTTCTTCTGTTCCTGGGGTGATTTGTGCCCGTATACCCGCAGCGCGAGTTCGAGATTGACATTTTGCTTTAACGAATCGACCAGCTTCGACATAATGGACTTAGCGACTGTCCATCGCGTCTGATTAGGTCGCTGCCACTCTTCCATCATGCTTCCAGAAGCGTCAATCAGGAACAGGATGCGTGTTTTCTCCGGAAGCTTTTGCTGGATTTTGTTTTGCGCAGTAGCGCCGAATCCTAACATCCATAGTAGCAGGAGAGTGGTTGCACAAAGGCGTGGGGAGCGTCCTGTCATTCAATACAAACGGGTTGGCTACTGGTCGAATTGCGTCGTTTGGACATTTATAGCGAAACGACGCTATTGGTAAATATTCCGATGCGGAAAGAATCGAGGGCAGGGATAATGCCGGGCATACAAACTGCCGAAGCGTACTTAGTAGTCGCCAAGTGTTTCCGGCAGTTGCGCCAGGGCCTTTGCGAGTTCTTCGTCGTTGGGCGCAACACCATGCCACTTGTGCGATCCCACCATGTAATCAACGCCAAAGCCCATTTCGGTTCGCATCAGATTCATAACTGGCTTGCCCTTGCGCGCCTGAGTCTTTGCGTACTCCAGCGTCTTAACGATCTCCTCCATGTTGTTGCCGTTGCTATCGATGACTTCCCAGCCGAAGGATTCCCATTTGGCTTTGAGGTCGAGGAGACTTAAAATCTTATCCACAGGACCATCAATCTGTTGTCCGTTGTAATCGATCGTTGCAATGAGATTGTCAACCTTGTTGTGAGCGGCATACATGGCGGCTTCCCAAACTTGTCCTTCCTGCTGTTCGCCATCACCCATGAGAACGAACACGAAGCGATCGTCCTTGTCAAGCTTCTTGGCTTGTGCGGCACCCAGCGCAACTGAAAGCCCTTGTCCTAGTGAGCCGGAGGCAATTCTGATCCCTGGCAAATGCTCATGCGTAGCCGGATGACCCTGCAATCTTGAGTTAAGCAACCGGAAGGTTTTCAATTCCTTGACATCAAAGTAGCCGGATCTGGCGAGCACGGAGTACCAAACCGGAGAAATGTGTCCATTGGAGAGGAAGAACAGGTCTTCGCCCGCCCCAGCCATATTGAATTTAGGATCGTGTTTCAGGATATCAAAATAAAGCGCCACGAAGAAATCGGTGCAACCCAATGACCCGCCCGGGTGACCCGACTGGCAGGCATGGACCATTCTAACAATGTCTCTGCGCACCTGAGAAGCAGTTTTCTGAAGCTGATTGATGTCTGGCGACTGACTCATGGAAGTGAATATTTCGCGTGAATATAAAACGGACGTTGCCGGGGTGCAAATATTACTTTGAATCCTTCAGTATCTGCGCGGTGTGTTCTTTGGTATCGACTTTGGATATGATCTCTGCGATCTTTCCCTTCTCGTCAATTACAAACGTTGTTCGCAGCGTCCCCATGTACTTGCGGCCGTACATTGATTTCTCTCCCCACGTTCCGTACTTATCGTGTATGACCTTGTCCGTGTCGGCCAGCAGGGGAAAAGGCAGCTTCTCTTTGTCAGCAAACTTCCGGTGGGATTTTTCATCGTCGGTGCTGATGCCGAGCACTTCGTATCCCTGCTTTTGAAGAACTTTGTAATTGTCACGCAGGTTGCACGCCTGAGCTGTACATCCTGGTGTCATGTCTTTCGGATAGAAGTAAAGTACAACTTTCCGGCCCTTAAAGGACGACAGTTTAACAGGATTACCATCCTGATCGTTGATCTTAAAATCAGGAGCTGTATCGCCGACTTGAAGCTTCATAGGCCATCACAGTATTTTTCTTAAATATCTGGATTTATTTCCTGCATTATCGGTAATGACCAGCTCAAAATTTCCTTTCAGGTTGTCTTCGGGCTTCAACGTGCGCGTCCAAATCGTATTTGATTTACTGTCGTATGCCAGGAGTACCCATTTTCCATTGACGTAAGCCTCAATGCTGTCCACGCCGGAAAGATCGTCCTTGATCTTAAAGCGCGCATTCTGGCCGTTGACCACAAGGGGAGTGATCTTAGGACCGATTGAGTCCCTAAGGATCGTGAAGTCACCAAACTCACGGGTGCTGAAGTTCAGGCGTCCGTTCATCCATTCGCCTGTGCCGACGTAAGTGTAGGATTTTCCGGCGACACGATAAACGCCCACGTCCGGTTTTATCGGATAGTCGAAGGCAGGCTTCAACGAGATATCAATACTCTTGTGCAAGGGAACGTTTCGGGTGCCTATAGTGAATATCTCCTGCTTGCCCTTTACGCTATATTCGGTATTCAGATAGAGTGTGTCATAGATCGCATTCTTGGGAAAGGCCACGTCCATGAGCTCGCCATAATATTTATAGTCGGTGCCGCTGGGTACACTGATATTGATGTGTGGGGCGACGGTCTTTCCACAAACACTGATAGAATCCGGAACGAGACGACGCAGGTCTACCAGGTAAACAGCCCGGTTGCCGTTGTAATAGTCCGCATTTACTTCGACGGACGTTCCGTTGGCAAAAACCGTAGCTTTGTTGGCACTGCCCACGCAAGGCTTACTGATTACCATCATCGTATTTTCGGAAATGTCGTAGCCGATATCGAATACATAGTTCTCGAGCGACTTCACTTCTTTCACGGCCGGAGTGGATCTCAATGTAAAGGTCAGCTTGCTTTGGTTGCCATCGCTATCGCCCATGTCAATCTCGACGTTCGAATCTTTACTCGGGTTAACTTTTATTTTTCCCGATCCCAGGGAAGGATCATAGAACTTCAGGTCATTTCCATCATCAATGTACAATTTATAGAACCGGGTACCGTAATTGCGCATGGTCTTGAAATCCATCAGCGAATAAATCGCTCTTGTTTCAGCGACATTTACCCGTTCGATAGCCTGATTGAAAACCACCTGACTGTCGACCTTCATCTTGATGTAATTTACCCCACCATAGAACTGGCTTTGAGGCGACAGTTTATCTTTGGCCACCAGTTCAACACCAATATTTCCTGCTGCCATGATGGGCGCTGTAATAATGTAATTGTTCCCGACACGTTGCGCATAGAACTCAAAGCGACCGAATCGATCGTTGATACGAGAGTTGATGTCCAGTGTTTTCAAGGCAATTTTCTCTGCTGCCGGAGGCAACTTGTCAACGAGCTCGGGAAAGCCTGCGACCTTCAGCGGATCGAGGGCGTAATTTTCCGGATCGCGAATGTCAAAATGCAGATGCGGACCGCTGGATGATCCTGAGTTACCAGACAGGGCAATAAGTTCGCCCTGCTTCACAGGAAACTGATCCGGAGTAAACTCCAGGTCTAACTCCGACTCTTTCCGTTGATAATGTTCCTGCAAAACAAATTCACCGAGCTTGCCGGCAAATTTGTCGAGGTGGGCATACAACGTGGTGTTGCCGTCGGCATGCGTAATGTAGATGACATTGCCATAGCTTCCAGGTGTTACCGCGATCCGCGAAATGTAGCCGCTTTTGGAGGCCACAACCGGGAGCCCGATCATGTTGTTTGTTCGTATATCGATGCCGCTGTGAAAGTGCGTGCTCCGCAGTTCGCCCATCGTGCCCGCCAATGATCCTGGTTGGCCAGGATGCACGGGATACAAATATTTTTCTTCGGCCGGAAACTTTTCGTCGGGCTTGGCAAATTGCGCCTGCGCAATCAGCGGAAGAGCCAACAGCAGCCAGGCAAAAATTCTACTTGACTTCGAATTCCAGAAGTTTTTCTTGTTCAACATAAGCGGAAAGCACATTACCAACCTTGACTGGGCCAACACCTTTTGGTGTACCCGTAAAAATTAAATCACCCGACTTGAGCGTAAAAAATCTCGATAAATACAAAATTATATAATCGAAGCTGAAAAGCATGAGGCTAGTATTGCCCTGCTGCCTTGTTTCACCATCGACCTGCAAAGTGAAATTGATGTTCTTCAAATCACCGAATGATGAGATCGGCAGAAATTTGTCAGAGATCGGGGCCGATCCGTTGAACCCCTTGGCAATGTCCCAGGGAAGGCCCTTCTCCTTCGCTTTCTGTTGCAGATCGCGTGCCGTAAAGTCTACCCCTACACCAATTGCGTCGTAATACTTGTGAGCAAATTTTTCCTCAATGTTCTTACCCTCTTTGCAAATTCTCAACACCAGCTCCACTTCGTACTGGACATCCTTCGAGAAGTCAGGATAGTAAAAAGGCGCATTGTTCCTGAGGGCTGCCGTGTCGGGCTTCGTGAAAATAACCGGCTCATCGGGGCGCTCATTATTCAGCTCCTTGATGTGTTCAGCGTAGTTTCTCCCGATGGCAAAAATCCTCATATCTCGTAGTTTGGCTGTTGGTTCGGCACTTATGCCACAACTTCACAAATCTATGAAACATTCCGGCCCGGGATTTGTAGTTTTGGCCAAAAAAATGTCATGCTGAAGAAGTTATTGCTTTCTCTTACTATCGCGGCCGTTGTTTTTGCTTGCGCGAAAGTGGCCGTAACAGGGCGAAGCCAGTTGAGCCTTGTCTCTAACACAGAGATCATCCCGATGGCGAATAAAGAGTACAAGGACGTGGTCGCGAAGGGTCCGCTGTCGACTAATCGCGAACAAACGGAAATGGTAAAACGGGTTGGCGTAAAGATTCAGAAAGCGGTAGAAGAGTACATGGCACAAAAGGGGCTATCGTCGGAACTCCAGGGATTCGCCTGGGAGTTCAATCTCATCGACGATCCCAAGACCGTAAATGCCTGGTGTATGCCAGGCGGGAAGGTCGCTTTCTATACGGGCATCATGCCGATATGTGAAAATGAAGCGGGCATATCGGTAGTTATGGGACACGAAGTGGCACACGCGATTGCGAACCACGGCCGCGAGCGAATGAGCCAGCAATTGGTGGCGCAATACGGCCTCAGTACAATAGGGGCGTTGATGGGCCAAAATCCCACAGCCGGACAGGATTTGCTGATGCAGGCAGTCGGTGCTGGCACCAACCTCGGAATGCTGAGTTTTAGCCGGTCGCATGAATCGGAGGCCGACCATATCGGTCTCATCTTTATGACCATCGCTGGCTATGATCCCAACCAGGCACCGCTGTTCTGGGAGCGCATGACAAAGTTAAGCGGTGGTCAGGAACCTCCTGAATTTCTCTCCACTCACCCGTCGCATAGCACACGCGTTGCTGATTTGAAGGGATGGATACCGGAGGCGCTCACGTATAAGAAGAATTGACAATTAACAATTAACAATTGACAATTGTGGAGCCCCTAGCGGGGCAGATGGTAAAAGAACCGCAGAATTTCGCGACTCTGAGAACTCGTGGGCGATAGCCCCAGCAATTGTCAATTGTCAATTGTTAATTGTCAATTGTCAATTGAACACTATCTCTTGAACCCCCTCAGCTTTATCTCTGTCACTTTGCGTTTCGTATCGAGCGCAAACTCTCCGTTCATAATCCAGTCATAATACGCCGGTTCCTGCTTGAACACTTCGGTCACCACTTTGTTTTTGTGTTTACCGAAGTTGAATACTTCCAGACCCTTGTCGTTTAAAATCATTCGGCCGCTGAGATCGACCTGCTGAACCGAAGTGACTTTGTGAAGTGCGTCCACGTCGTTCTTGATTTCGCCGATCTTGCGATTCAGTGTATCGGTGACTTCCTGATGTTCATATCGCGCCACCTGTGCTATCAATACTTCCATGCTCGCTTCTGTGTCAGCTTCCGCGGTATGGCTGTTTTCGAAGTCCTTGTCGAGGTAAAACTTGTAAGCGGCAGCCAGGGTACGCTTTTCCATCAGGTGGTAAATCTTTTGTGAATCGATGAGTCTTTTGCGGGTATAGTCGAACTCAACGTCGGCACGCAAGAACTCTTCGACCAGAAGCGGCACATCAAACTTCATGATGGCAAAGCCGGCCAGGTCGGCACCTTCAAAGAAGCGCGCATACTCTTTGGCAACCGCTTTGAAAGTGGGTTTGTCCTTCACATCGTCATCGGACAGTCCGTGAATGGCTGTCGTTTCGGCCGGTATAGGGATCGTTGGATTGAGCACGTTGGCCTTGCGAAGGATCTCTCCGCCGGGCATCATTTTGATAACTGCGATTTCAACGATGCGATCGTTAATGATGTTTGTACCCGTTGCTTCTAGATCAAAGAAGCAAAGTGGTGTCTTAAGATTCAGCTTCATGGAAACCTGGTAACGCCCCGGAGAAAATTACGATAAAACGATCTGGTTAGCCAGCTTTTTAAGATCCAGCCCGCCGAATGTTCCCGAGCTCATCATCAAAAGCGTCTTGTTGTTCCAATGCAGTGACATCAGATAGGACTCCAGTTGTGTACGCGAGGTAAACAAACTCAGTCCTGGAGCATTGAATGCTTTCCGAAGTTCGGCCTCGGAAATATTGTCGAGACCTTTCGACTTCAGCTTCTCCGGATCGATCATGATGATCTGAACCGTGGCGGCTTTCATGCTGTCTTTATACTGTGGCAAAAACCGCTTCGTCAGACTGCTGAAGGAGTGAAGTTCAAGACAGGCAACGAGATCCCGTGCAGGGAATATCTCCTTGACAGCCTTAACGGTTGCCTTCACTTTCGACGGTGCATGCGCAAAGTCTTTGAAGATCGTGACAGCTTTGCTTTCGTTCACCTTTTCGAGCCGGCCCGCTGCCCCTTCGAAACTTTGAATAGCTTCAAAGAACATTTCGGTCGTGATGCCAAGCTTCTTGAGTACTTCTTTCGCGCCGCTCATATTCTGAAAGTTGTGACTTCCGAATACTTTTACGGGATATTTTTCCTTTCCGTTCGTTACATAGAACTTTCCGGTTCCATCGGCGGAATGAGTATGACTCCTGTACGATATCGCCTGAACGTCAATGCGATCCTTCTTGCCAATGATCAGTGCCAGGGAATCCTGCTCACAATATATAAGGGTTCCGCCTTTCGGCGTTTCATCGGCAAAGCGATCGAATTGCCTGAGGTAGTCTTCCTCTTCAGCAAATACGTTTACATGGTCCCAGGCAACGCCGCTAATCAGTCCAATATGGTGCTGGTATCGCAGTAGTTTGGGCGTTGGATCGAGCGCGGACGACAAGTATTCGTCTCCTTCGATAATGATGATGGGAGCGTCCGATAACTTTACGGTATGTTCGACGCCTTTTACGCGCGCGCCGATTACATAGTCGAACTTGCGTCCGAAATGGTTGAGGCAGTGAATGACCATGGCCGTTATAGTCGTCTTTCCGTGGCTGCCGGAGATTACGATGCGCTGCTTGTTTCTGGCGTTCTCAAAGATATACTCTGGAAAAGAGTAGATGCGGAGGCCCAGCGATTGCGCTTGCAGCAGTTCCACGTTGTCCTTGCGGGCATGCATTCCCAAGATTACAGCATCGAGATTTTGCGTGATTTTGGAAGGGTTCCACCCTTCATGCTCAGGCAATAAGCCATGCTGCTTTAATGTACTGCGCGAAGGTTCATGTATTTCGTCGTCAGAGCCGGTTACTTCATGGCCGGCCAGTTTCAGGGAAACCGCCAGGTTGTGCATGACGCTACCCCCGATGGCGATGAAGTGTACCTTCTGTTTCTGTTGGTGCATGAAAAAAAATTCCGGCTTAAAGTAAAGGAAAATGTTTAATGTTTAAAAGTCTGACTGTTTTGAAGATGCTGCCATTCGTCGATCAATACTGACTGATCCATCGCCACTTCTGATGGAAATTTATTAACAACAATATTGTTATTTGAATGTTAATAAGTTGTGGAGAGATTAAACGGCATTCAATCCTTTTGATATTACGTTTGTCGCCCCTACGAAAAAAGCAACAACAACCACTGTATGGAGCAAGGCAGATCGACGCCTCTGAGGTTAAGCAACAAATCAGGAAAATTACTTCCGAGAGACATCTCTGAAAGTCTTGGTAAGTTGCCACCTCAGGCGCCCGATCTTGAGGAAGCCGTATTAGGCGCCTTGATGCTGGAGAAGAACGCGCTGAACGCCGTCGTTGAGTTTCTAAAACCCGAGCATTTCTACAAAGAGCAACACAAGGAAATTTACACCGCGATCGTTGATTTATTCAAGTCCTCAGATCCGGTGGATATGCGCACCGTTGTAAATCAACTGCGAAAGACCGCAAAGCTGGAACTCATTGGAGGCGCGTATTACATCGCCGAGCTCACGTCGAAGGTGAGTTCTGCCGCCAACATCGAATACCACGCTCGCGTGATCATGGAGATGTCGATCAAGCGCGACCTCATTCAGGTATCGTCACAAATACAACAGGACGCATACGAAGATACCACCGATGTGTTTGAGTTGCTGGATAAAACCGAGCAATCAATATTTCAGATATCCGACTCCAACCTGCGCAAGAACTACGATAACATGAGGAATCTCATGACGCGTGCTATCCAGGAGTTGCAATTGCTTAAAGAGCACAAAGATGGACTCACGGGTGTTCCTAGCGGTTTCACGGCGCTCGACCGGATGACTTCCGGATGGCAGAAGTCAGACCTGGTGATTATTGCGGCACGTCCCGGTATGGGTAAGACCGCTTTTGTCGTTTCTGCACTTCGTAACGCCGCCGTTGAATTCAAACACCCGGTTGCAATTTTCTCGCTTGAAATGGCGTCTATTCAGCTCGTTAATCGTATGATTTCCGCGGAAGCCGAATTGGAAGGCGAGAAAATCAAACGAGGCACACTCGCCGATCACGAATGGGCGCAGTTGGTGCACAAGACCAACAGGCTTTCGTCGGCGCCAATTTTCATCGACGATACACCCGCGTTGTCCGTCCTGGAACTTCGCGCCAAGTGTCGACGCCTTAAGGCCGAACACAACATCCAGATCGTCGTAGTCGACTACCTGCAGCTCATGCGGGGTGATCAGGGTGGAAACCGAGAACAGGAAATCGCATCAATATCACGGGCGTTGAAGGGCATTGCCAAGGAACTCAGCATTCCCGTGCTCGCGCTTTCTCAGTTAAGCCGGGGTGTCGAGACGAGGGGCGGTGACAAGCGTCCGCAGTTGTCTGACCTTCGGGAATCGGGTTCCATCGAACAGGATGCAGACATCGTTATGTTTCTGTATCGTCCGGAATATTACAAGATCACGGTAGATGAGGATGGCATGCCAACACAGGGAATGGGAGAGGTGATCATTGCCAAGCACCGTAACGGATCCGTTGGCAGTGTGAAACTGAAGTTCATTGGCAAGTATACCAAGTTTGCTGACCTTGATGCACCCTCGTCATCTTATGACAATCCTTTCTCTGGCATGATTACACGCGAAAGCCGGCTGAATACATTCGATCCAAATGCGGACGCGCCTCGCTTGCCGCCCAGCGACGAGACGCCATTCTAACGCCGTCCAGGCTTTCCGACGCACGGATTTTTCGCCTCACAGAGAATTTCAACCTTCCATTATCGTTTTTGGTATGGGCACGCGGATGCGCGCCGGGTAGCTGGTATCTTGCCCTGATTTACACATGAAAAATACGGTTGTATTGCTGGTGGCCAGTCTGTTGCTTTGGAACTGTGGCAATGATCCCGAACCCGTCGATTGCTCGGTTTCTGGGCCAATCATCAGCCTTGGTACAGTCACGAACGCTACGAGCTGCAGTATTGCGGATGGTTCCATAAGCGTTTCAGGCAGTGGCGGCAAAGAGCCTTATCTGTTCACGCTGAATAGTCTTCCCGGTCAGGCTGATGGCAAGTTTAACAACCTCGCTGCCGGCTCCTATACTGTTACGGTTACAGATGCCAATGCCTGCTCATCCGTGGTGGAAAATGTAGCGATAAAAGCAGCCGACTTTAAGTTCACGACGCAGCTGGTAGGCGATAGCGATTGCCTGGGGGCCAATGGTCAGGTAACCATCAGTGTTGAACAACTGAATCCACCCTACAGCTATCGGTTGGGAACCGGTAGTTTTGGCGAGTCGAATGTCTTCACCGAGCTCGGCACGGGTACTTATGGAATCACGGTAAAAGATAACACAGGTTGCAGCGTGTTTCTGAGCGTCAGTATACCGCGCGCATTTACTGCAACAAGTTGGCAGAACGATATCCGACCGATTATTGTCAAGTCATGCGCACTTAGCGGATGCCATAACGGTGATTCACGTCCCGACCTTCGCCTATTTGAGAACGCCAAGTTTTATGCGGCAAGTATCAAGTCCAAGACAAGGGATCGCAGCATGCCACGTGAAGGCACAATTACACAAAACGAAATCGACCTCATCAGTTGCTGGGTCGACGATGGCGCGGTGCTGAATTGAGCCAGTATGGATTCCGTCAATACGCCAGGTTTATTGATCGAATCTCACCTATTAATTATCGTACAAAACCGCCAGCCTCGCGCCATCCATTTCTCTCATGGCTTTATTATCGCCCGCCTCACGCGCGGCAACAATTCCGCGCTCAAAAATTGAAATGGCCTGTTCCGTTTTGCCTTGCTCGGCGTAAAGCTGTCCTAACTGATAGTAGGTCGGCACATATTGACCGTGATGTACGATCAATTGTTCGAAGAGTCGCTGCGCTATAGATGGATCTGTTTTCAAGTACTCCAAGGCCAAGGCATAATGATTAAAAGGATCGTCCGGATCCTCCCGTGCAAATTGTTCCAACTGCTCAAGTATGGTGCTCATAAAGATTTTCAGGACATGCCATGACACACGCCTCAGCGGCGTTAAATTTAGTGTTGTTTTGCAATTGGGAAGTGGTTTTTTGTATCTTGACCGCAGTTTTAAAAAGGGTATTTGAACGTACTGATATAGAGGAAGATGAAGATCTTGGTTTGCATTACACATGTTCCTGACACGACTTCCAAAATTAACTTTATCAATAACCAAACAAAGTTTGATACCACGGGTGTTCAATTCATTATCGGTCCTTACGATGATTATGCGTTGGCCCGCGCTGTCGAGCTAAAGGAGTCTTCCGGCGCTACGGTGACTGTGCTGAATGTAGGTCTTGCCGAAACAGAACCAACATTGAGAAAGGCTCTGGCCATTGGTGCCGATGATGCGATAAGGGTAAACGCAGATCCTTTGGATTCGTTTTTTGTTGCCAAGCAGATCGTTGAGCATGCGCGTCCTCTGAACTATGACTTGATTTTGATGGGCCGCGAGTCCATAGACTACAATAGCGGTGTTGTACACGCGCTGGTGGGAGAGTTGCTGGGAATTCCGTCTGTGTCTCCTGTGATGAAGCTCGAGATAACCGGCAATCAGGCAAAGCTTGCTCGGGAAATAGAAGGTGGTAAGGAGTTGGTTGAGGTGAACTTGCCGTTTGTGGCGGGTTGTCAGGAGCCGATTGCCGAATGGAAGATTCCCAACATGCGTGGAATTATGTCGGCACGGACCAAACCTTTGAAGGTAGTCGAGCCGGTGTCAATAGAGTCATTCACCAAACTAGAGAAGTACGAATTGCCTCCTCCTAAGGGTGCTGTTAAGCTGATCCCGGCGGATAAGGTATCTGAATTGGTGGATTTGTTGAAGAATGAAGCACGTATTTTATAGCTGATCGCCTATCATTGCGATCTTAATGAAGGATCATGAAAATACTTGTGTTTGTTGAAACTGCAGAAGGGAAGGTAAAGAAGACTTCCATGGAAGCGGTGACATACGCCAAGACCATGAGCAACGACGTGATTGCCATCGCGTTGGGCGAGGCCGACAAAGTTGAACTTGAGAATCTCGGTAAATATGGTGCAGTCAAAGTGCTGCAAGCCGCAGACCCCCGATTGAACGATGGCGTAATACAGGCTTATACATCGGTGTTGGCAAAGGCTATGCAAGACGAGGAGATCGACACTTTGGTGCTGGCCGGTTCTTCGTTGGGCACGCCGGTGGCGGCACGCGTTGCCGCGCGAACCGGGGCGGGCATTGTGACGAATGTGGTGAGCACACCCGAAACTGCAGACGGCATCGTGAAGCTGAAAAAGGGTATTTATACGGGTAAAGCATTTGCGTGGATCACCATTACCAGCGCGAAGAAGGTTATTGTAATCAGAAAGAATGCGGCAACGGCAAAAGAGGTAGGCGCACCTGTCTCTATTACGCCATATCAGGCCGACGTCAAGGACAGTGACTTTTCAACGCGCATTACAGCAACTGAAAAAGCAACCGGCGAGGTCTTGTTGCCGGAAGCCAACATTGTCGTTTCTGGCGGCCGCGGCATGAAGGGACCTGAAAATTGGGGAATGCTTGAAGAGTTAGCCAGGGCGTTACACGCGGCGACGGGTTGCAGTAAACCGGTATCAGATATGGGATGGCGTCCGCACCACGAACACGTAGGGCAGACCGGTGTAAAAGTGGCCCCACAACTTTATATAGCAGTGGGTATCTCGGGCGCTATTCAGCACCTGGCAGGCGTGAACGCATCTAAATATATTGTTGTCATCAACAAAGATCCCGAAGCTCCTTTCTTCAAAGCTGCCGATTACGGCATTGTGGGGGACGCATTTGAAATAATTCCTAAATTGACTGAAGCGATCAAAGCAGCGAAGTAGTGAAGAAGATCAAGCTCGAAATACTCGGACTTTCATCCAGTCAATCACAGGCTGGTTCATTTGCATTAGTACTGGGAGAGACGGAGGGAAACCGGCGACTGCCGATCATTATCGGCATGTTTGAGGCGCAAGCGATTGCCATTGAGATCGAAAAGATCATTCCCAATCGCCCGATGACGCATGACCTGTTCAAAGCATTCGCCAACAACTTTCATTTTACGGTCGAAGAGATCATCATCTCAGATCTCAAGGAGGGCGTGTTTTTTGCCAAGATTGTTTGTTCTGATGGATTGAAGAAAAGTGAGATCGACGCGCGACCTTCGGATGCCATCGCGATCGGACTTCGCTTTGATTCTCCCATTTTTACTTATGAGAGCATCCTGGCAGAAGCAGGCATTGTCTTGACCGATGAAGTGGAAGAAGACAAACCCGAGCCCAAGGCAGAAACGAAAGCCAAAGTGAAAAAGGAATCTTCCAAGAAAGATGATTTCAAAAATTATTCACTCGACAAACTCAACGAACTGCTGAAGGACGCCATCGACAAGGAGGATTACGAACGCGCGGCTAAGATTCGCGATGAACTCAGCAAACGCAACTGATCCCATCAGACGCAGCAACATCGTTCACCACAAGCCATGCTGACAACTTCTGAACGGCGGGTTTTTGATCACCTGGCACAATTCGTTACGGATCACAAGAAGCAAGTCATTCGGCGTGTGCTCGACCATCGTACGCGATACATAACGGTCGTGCTGGAAGACATTTTTCAGTCGCAAAATGCCAGTGCCGTTATTCGTACGTGCGAATGCATGGGGCTGCAGGAAGTTCATATTGTAGAGAACATCACCAAGTACAGTATCAATCCCCGTGTACTGAAGGGTGCTAATAAGTGGATGAGCATTCAGAAGCATGCATCACAAAAGGAGAATAATACCGTGACATGTGTCTCCGCGCTGAAAGAGTCAGGTTATTCCGTCCTGGCGCTGGATCCTGACGCGGATGGTCAATCTATCCTCGATTTCGATATTACTTCTTCCAAAGTGGCACTCATATTCGGCAACGAACTTCGCGGTCTTTCGCCCACGGCCCTGGAGCAGTGCGATGCCAAGGTGAGAATCCCCATGTACGGCTTTACAGAGAGCCTCAATATTTCAGTCAGCGTGGCGATTTGCCTGAGTACGCTGGTGAGTCGAATGCACGAGAGCGGCATTGACGCGGGCCTTTCAAATGATGAAAAGGACGTCATAAGGCTGGCATGGTACCGCAAAATTGTTCGGAACTCAGGTGTTATCGAGCGGGAGTTTCTGCGCGCAATTGAGTAGCTTTGTTGGAATAGCCTTGGCGATGTCTATAGTCATGCGGTGGTTGATCAGGACGGTTTCGGCAGCTTTGCTGGTATTTGCATTGCTTGTACTCTTGTCGAACGTATGGATCGTAAAAAGCACCATGAGCAGGGTCTTCGCAGACGCCGGTGCCTTGCCAAACCACCGTGTGGCATTGGTCCTGGGCACGAGTAACAAGACTGTTGGTGGCGGCGTTAATCCCTACTTTGCGCGCCGCATGGAGACCGCTGCTCAACTTTATCAGCAAGGAAAAATAGATCATCTTATTTTGAGCGGTGACAACCGCTCTTCGAAATATTATAACGAACCCCTGGAAATGCGGAAGGCCTTGATCAAGTTAGGAGTTCCCGCCACGGCCATTACTCTTGACCAGGCTGGTCTGCGCACGCTGGACTCAGTCGTCAGATGCAAGGAAGTATTCGGCCAGGACAAGATCACGATTATCACGCAGCCCTTTCATAGCTACAGGGCCATATTCATCAGTCGTTATTACGGAATTGATGCCGTAGCTATGGTCGCCAGTGAACCCAATGTCTCTTATTCGTTCAATGTTCGCTTGAGGGAATGTTTTGCGCGAACAAAAGCGGTCCTTGATTTGTACGTACTCAAGACCTCGCCCCGTTTTATGGGGGACAAAGAAGAGATAAAAGTTTCGGCCGTCCGGTGAGCACCTAAAGGAACTCCCGTCCGCCTTTCTAACTAACTACACGATCACAAGTGCAACGCAATCGCTTGAAGTCTTCCCTTTTGCATAGTTGGCCGCTAACCGTGTTGCTACTGGTACTTTTTCATTGGGCATCGGGACAAGAGACGGTGATATCGGGAAAAGTCACCGATGCGAACAGCGGCGATCCGATTCCATTTGTTAACGTGATCCTCATGGGCACTACGTGGGGATCGACGACGGATTTCGATGGTAACTACAAGATTCGCACTACCTCACCATCTGATACCATTGCCGTCTCGTACATCGGTTACAAAACGCGTAAGAAGCTCATCACCAAAGGCATCACGCAGGTCATCAATTTTCAGATTGAGGAAGAATCCACCAATCTTCAGGAAGTAGTAATCAATGCGGGCGAGAACCCGGCTTATGCCATTCTTCGAAAGGTTGTCCGTAACAAGAATAACAATGACAAGCGGAAGCTCACGGCGTATGAATATGATACGTACACGAAGATCGAAATCGACGTCGATCACATCACGGAGAAATTCCGGCAGCGCAAGCTCGTGCAGAAGATTACCCAGGTGCTCGACAGTATTGATGTGATCGCAGGCGAAGATGGAAAGCCGGTGCTTCCGATGCTGATCACAGAGAGTGTTTCCAAGATTTATTATCGTGACAATCCGAGCCTGCGCTATGAAAACATTCTGCGATCCAAGATCAATGGATTAGGGGTGACCGACGGCAACACCGTGACACAGTTCGTGGGAAGCTCGTTTCAGGAGTACAACTTTTATCAGAACTGGTTGAACATTGTAGGCAAGGAGTTCGTGTCTCCGATTGCTGATGGATGGCGGTTGTATTATGAGTATGACCTGGTGGATAGCCTGAACGTTGGCGACTTCTATTGCTACCGGTTGGATTTCTTTCCCAAGAGCCCGCAGGACCTGGCTTTCACAGGAAGTATGTGGATCACAAAGGATGGCTATGCGCTGAAGCAGATAGATGTGACCATGGGCAAAACAGCCAATATCAATTTCGTGGAGAAGATCAAGATTCAGCAGGAGCTTGAGCCGGCCGGCAAGGGTGAGCCGTGGCTGCCCGTCAAAAACCGCGTGCTCGTCGATGTTGGCGAACTCTCGAATACCAGTGCCGGAATGTTGGCAAAATTTTATACGTCCAACAAGAATTTCGTGATCAATAGGCCTTACGAACCGTCTTTCTATCATCAGCCGATCATTATGGCGGAAGATGCCCGGCAAAATGAGGAGGACAAGTTCTGGGACTCTCTTCGCCACGAGCCACTTACGAGCACTGAGAAGAACGTATACCGCATGATAGACACGTTGCAGTCGATCCCCGTGGTGCGCACCTATACCGACATCGTAAAGATCGCAGTCAGCGGCTACTATAAGGCAGGAAAGATCGACATAGGCCCTTATGTGTCTATGATTGCGGTCAATAACATTGAAGGCCTGCGCCTGCAGCCTGGATTCCGAACGAACATCAAGTTCAGCGACAAGTGGGTACTGGGCGGACAATTAGGCTATGGATTCAAGGACGAGCGAATCAAGTATACGGCTTATGTACAGCGCATATTGGCACGAGACCGGTGGACAACGGTAACGGTACGCGCCAGGAGCGACCTGGGCCGTGTGGGGGTCGACGAGGAGACAGCAGGAGATAACTTCCTGCTCCTGGCGTCACAACGTTTTGGCATCTTCCGGCGGGGGTATTATATGAATGAGGCCCGCGTAGACTTCAGGCGTGAGCTCTTCAAGGGTTTTACCCAGCGTGTAGGGTTCCGTTATTTTACTTTTGATCCAGCGTTTGCCTATGGCTATTATGAGGATCCGGCGAACATAGCCGAGTCAGAAATCCGACAAAGTTTTACCACATCGGAAGTCATACTCGAGTCGCGTTACGCCCGCGATGAAATGTTCATACAATCGGACAATGATCGCATCAGTCTGGGCGCTACACGCTGGCCGGTTATCACGGTGCGCTACACGCGCGGGTTCAAGGGCCTCATGGCGAGTGACTTTGACTATGAAAAACTGCGATTGAGTTTATATAAACGAATCAAGTTCGGCCCCCTGGGCCTGGGCTATCTTAACGTTGCCGGCGAAAAGGTGTTCGGCGCGCTTCCTTATCCGTTGCTTGGTCTGCACCTGGGAAATCAGTCCTTCCTTTATACGCCCGTTACCTATAACCTGATGAACTACGGAGAGTTCGTCAGCGACCAATTCGTTACCCTTCAATATCAGCATCATTTCGAAGGCTTGCTGTTGAATCGGATTCCGCTTATGCGGAAGCTTAAGTGGCGCCTTGTCGGGTCTGCCAACGTCATTTGGGGATCGCTAGCCCAAAGCAATATCGATCTCAATGCACCAGTCACACCCGATGGAGAGGAAACTTTGCCCCTGGGATACTTCGACAGCCGTCCCTACGTGGAGGTTGGCTATGGCGTTGAAAACATCTTCCGCTTTTTTCGTATAGATTTTGTTCACCGCCTGAGTTATCTCGAACGCCCGGACATTCGAAGCTTCGCCGTGATGGGCAGCTTTCAGTTCAGTCTTTAGCTATGAGCACGTGGTCCTGAGTTGTTCATAGTATTTTTCAGTATGAGCGTGCCCGATCAGCGTCACTTGTAAAACCATAATACTATAGACAACTCACGACTGAGGACTCAGGACTCAATACTATTTTTCGCATATTTGTGCCCTGATCAGAAAGGCTGGCAGGTTAGAATCATGAATGTAAATATTTCGTTACCCGACGGAAGCGTACGGGAGTATCCACAGGGAGTGAAAGGCGCTGAGATTGCCGCGAGCATCAGCGAGGGGCTGGCGCGTGTTGCGCTGGGCATAGAAGTGAATGGAGAAGTGTGGGACTTGTCGCGGCCCATTACGAACGATGCGTCTATCAAGATTCTGACGTGGAATGACAAAGGCGGAAAGTTTGCATTCTGGCACTCGTCGGCACACTTGCTGGCGGAAGCACTTGAGGCATTATACCCGGATGTGAAATTCGGCATTGGTCCGGCTATCGATAACGGCTTTTATTATGACGTCGACCTCGGCGGCAGAACTTTTGGCGAGCAGGATCTTGTGGTAATAGAGAACAAGATGAAAGAGCTCGCAAAAAACAACAGCGTCTACGAACGCCGTGATGTGAGCAAAGAGGAGGCGATCGCGTATTTTAAAAAGAAACAGGACCCCTATAAGCTCGAGTTGATTGAAGGTCTCGAAGACGGAAAAATCACGTTTTACCAGCAAGGCAATTTTGTCGATCTGTGCAAAGGGCCTCACTTACCAAACACCGGCTTCATTAAGGCGGTGAAGTTACTCAACGTAGCCGGGGCTTACTGGAGAGGTGACGAAAAGAACAAGATGCTAACACGCATCTATGGAATCACCTTCCCGAAGCAAAAGGAACTCGACGAATATCTGCATCTGCTGGAAGAAGCCAAGAAGCGAGATCACCGAAAGCTGGGCAAAGAGCTTGAGTTGTTTACCTTTTCAGAGCGCGTGGGTATGGGCCTTCCTCTTTGGCTACCCAAGGGTACTATCCTGCGCGAACGACTGGAACAATTTATGCGCAAGGCGCAGATCAAGGCAGGATACGATCCGGTTGTTACGCCGCATATCGGGGGCAAAGCGCTTTATGTTACTTCTGGCCACTTTGAAAAATATGGCAAGGATTCCTTCCAGCCGATTACCAGCCCGGATGGGGAGGAGATTTTCCTGCTGAAGCCAATGAACTGTCCGCATCATTGCGAAATATACAGGAGCAAGCCTCGCTCGTATCGGGACTTGCCGGTTAGGCTATGCGAGTTTGGCACCGTGTACCGCTATGAGCAAAGCGGCGAGCTCCACGGGCTGACGCGTGTTCGGGGATTTACCCAGGACGACGCGCACATCTTTTGTATGGAAGACCAGGTAAAAGGCGAGTTTATCAAGGTAATCGACCTTGTTCTTCATGTCTTTACTTCATTGGGTTTCAATGATTTCACTGCTCAGGTTTCATTAAGAGATCGAGATAACAAGGAAAAGTACATCGGCTCCGACGAACAGTGGGACAAAGCGGAGCGACAAATCCAGGAAGCGGCAGACGAGCGCGGTTTGAAGACCGTGGCGATTCAGGGAGAGGCGGCATTTTACGGACCCAAACTGGACTTCATGATCAAGGATGCGCTGGGCAGGAGCTGGCAGCTCGGCACCATTCAGGTAGATTATCAGTTGCCTCAGCGGTTCCAGCTGGAATATGTTGGCTCTGACAATCAAAAGCATACGCCCGTGATGATTCACCGCGCACCTTTTGGTTCGCTCGAACGTTTTATCGCCGTGCTGATAGAGCATTGCGCGGGAAATTTCCCGCTGTGGCTCGCGCCTGATCAGATCGCTGTATTGCCTATTTCGGAGCGGTTTAATGATTATGCAGAACTTGTGTTCAACAAACTTAAAGAACAGGATATCAGAGGATTATTGGATGACCGGGACGAAAAAATCGGGCGGAAGATCCGCGACGCGGAAACCCAGAAGATTCCTTATATGCTCATTGTGGGGGAGAAGGAGGTGGCTGACAACACGGTCTCTGTCCGGCGCCACGGAAAAGGCGATCAGGGCAGTGTGAAACTTGACGATTTCGTGGCAACATTCCGCAATGAGTGTGCAGCGCCTATTTGAAATTTTCAAAAATTAACGATATTTGCACGCTATTTTCAAACTTAAACATTAGACGTATCGCAATTTTCAACAACAGACCCAGTTTCAACAAGCCGATGAGGCGGGGCCCCCAGAGACCTGAGGAGCCGTACCGTGTCAACGAGCGTATTACAGCACCTAAAGTGAGGGTCGTAGGTGAGGACATCAAGGTGGATGTATATCCAATCCATTTGGCCATCAGGATGGCCCAGGATAAAGGTTTGGACCTGGTAGAGATCTCTCCGAATGCAGATCCGCCGGTTTGCAAGATTGTCGACTATTCGAAGTTTAAGTACGAGCAGAAAAAGAAGCAGAAGGAAATTAAGGCGAAGGCGCAGAAGGTTGTACTTAAGGAGATCAGGTTTGGACCGAATACCGACGAGCACGACTTTAATTTCAAGCTGAAACACGCGGAGAACTTCCTGAAGGAAGGAGCGAAAGTGAAAGCGACCGTGTTTTTTGCAGGACGTTCGATCGTTTACAAAGAGAGAGGTGAGATCCTCCTGCTGAAGTTTGCCCAAGGACTCGAGGAGTTTGGGAAAGTGGAGCAGATGCCCAAGTTGGAAGGTAAGCGCATGGGGATGATCCTTATGGCTAAAGCAGCGAAGAAGTAAGAATTTTTTTATAGTTAATACGATGCCTAAGTTAAAAACAAAGTCCGGCGCTAAGAAGCGTTTTAAAGTAACTGGTACCGGCAAAATTAAGCACAAGTCAGCTTACAAGAATCACATCCTGACCAAGAAGGAAACCAAGCAGAAACGCAGACTTGGACACAAGTCTCTGGTATCCAAGGCGGATATGAACAACGTGAAAGCCATGCTGGTGCTTTAATTTCGAATCAAATGTTTAACCGGATGCTGGCTTAAAGATTCTCAGTGGGTTACAGAGAACGCCATCAACCAAAAATGTAAGTAAAAATGCCAAGATCAGTCAACAATGTAGCTTCCAGGGCAAAAAGAAAGAGAATCCTGAAGCTGGCCAAAGGTTTCTTCGGCCGCAAAAAGAATGTTTGGACGGTGGCGAAAAACGCCATTGAAAAGGGTTTGGTTTACGCCTACCGCGACAGAAAGCAGAAAAAGAGAGAGTTTAGAGGTATCTGGATCGCCCGTATTAACGCCGGTGCGCGCGAACATGGACTTTCGTATTCAGAATTCATGGGCAAATTGCACAAAGCCAACATCGAGCTGAACCGCAAGGTCCTGGCGGATCTGGCGATGAATCATCCGGCAGCTTTTGAAAGTTTAGTGAAGAAAGTGAAGTAACATTACATCATCAATATTGCGATTGAGAAAGGGGCTTTTGGCCCCTTTTCTTTTGGTTGACTTTATTAACTTGGCCCACGATTCATTTTTTGAGCTTGAGACCCTACTATTTTTTGACTATCACCCAGGGTGTTCTATTTGGCTTTCATCTTGTGAATGTTCGAAATAATCTGATGTATTGAATGCTGAATAGGCCACTACATAACAGTGAACCAGTGAGTTATACTGCGCCGGCTAAAGAGTCCGTGGTGCAGGTGCAGAACCCATTTCCTGGCCTCAGATCATTTTCTACAGACGACAGCCACCTATTTTTTGGACGCGAAGGACAGGTCGACGAGATCCTGGACAAATTGGCCAGAAACCGTTTTGTCGCGGTCATGGGCTATTCGGGCAGCGGTAAGTCTTCCCTGATGTTCTGCGGTCTGGTTCCCGCGCTTTATGGCGGCTTCATCACCCATTCGGGAAGCAACTGGAATGTAATTACCACACGACCGGGAGTATCGCCCATCAAGAGCCTGATCAATTCTGTGATCGAATTCATGGTACAGACGGGCCGTATTGACGAAGCGGAAGTAGAAGTCTATAGGGCCATTATGAATGCCGTTTTACGCAGCAGTAACGAGGGCCTCGTGGAGGTCGCCAGATTCCTGCAGCGCAGCGCTAACGAGAACACTTTCTTCCTCATTGATCAGTTCGAGGAAGTATTCAGATATAGGGATCAGGAAGATCCGGACGCTCTCAACGATGCGCAGTTGTATGTCAACCTGGTGTTGACATCGATTGAACAGACGGCGGTCCCGACTTTCATTGCGCTCACGATGCGTTCCGATTTCATTGGCGAATGCTCCGTGTTTGCCGGACTAACACAACAGATCAACAGAAGCAATTACCTTATACCGCAGCTCTCACGCGAACAAAAGAAGGCGGTCATCGATGGTCCCATTACAGTAGCCGGTGGTCAGATCGCGCCGCGTCTCGTAAAGCGATTGCTGAACGAGATCGGAAATTCGCATGACCAGTTGCCAATCCTGCAACACGCCCTGATGCGTACGTGGGATTATTGGATTCACAACCACGAACCAGGCGAGCCCGTCGATGTCCGGCACTACAATGCTATTGGTCGCGTTAACACCGCTCTGGCACAGCACGCCAATGAAGCTTTCGATGAGTTATCGCTGCGCGATAAACAAATTGCCGAGATCCTTTTTAAGAACATAACCGAAAAGAACCAGAATAACCGTGGTATGCGTCGCCCTTGTCGACTTGGCCTGATAGCCGAGTTGGCGGAAGCGGGAGAGGCAGAAGTCATCTCCGTGGTAGAGCATTTCCGTCGTGCGGGACGTTCGTTCCTCATGCCGGCCGCGCACATTCCCCTGGACAGCGATTCCGCGATCGAGTTGTCGCACGAGAGTCTCATGCGCATATGGACACGATTGGAATCCTGGGTGGATGAAGAGTTTGAATCCGCGTCCATGTATAAGCGCCTTGCCGAGGCGGCGTCGATGTACCAGATTGGCAAGACAGGCCTTTGGCGCCCGCCCGATTTACAGTTGGCGCTGAATTGGTATAAGAAGCAGAACCCTACCCGTACGTGGGGCCAACGTTATGATGAGGCGTTTGAACGGACCATCGTGTTCCTTGAAACCAGCCGCATCACCTATGAGGCTGAACTCAAGAATCAGGAGATGCTGCAGCGACGCGTTTTGCAACGCACACGCGCTACGGCCGTGATCCTGGGTATTGCCTTCCTGGTGGCGATCATATTCTTTGTTTTTGCTTACCTGCAGAAGCTCCAGGCCGATGCGGATAGGCAACTGGCAGAAACGAATGCGAAAGAAGCGCGCGAGCAGCGGAAGAAAGCTGAGAATGCGCTCATCATAGTTGAAAAGCGTGAGAGCGAAATCAGGGAACGCAACGCTGAACTGGTGACGGCAAATCAGAAGATCGAAAATGCCCGCCTGGACCTCGAGAAGTCCCTGGCCGCGACGCTCATTGCACGAAACGACGCGCAGCGAAACCTCGTCGAAGCGAATATCCAGCGAGACTCCGCCCAAACGGCGCGTAATAAGGCACAATCTGAATACGCGCGCGCGGAAAAAAACTACAACGAAGCTACGGCCCTGTTCATGCTCACGAAGGCGCAGGAATTAGCCTCCAAGGCTGCGGCGGAAGAAGACGACAAGGACCTGGCTGGTTTAATGGCTATCCAGGGCTACACGTTCCACAGGCGATATAACGGTAAAAAGTATGATCCTTTCATCTATACAGGTTTGTACAATGCGCTGACGCAATTGAACGGCCTGGCGTATAACGCTATGAAGATCAAGGGGCCTCCGCGCGTGCATATGCGCTCACTCGTTGTGTCTGACAACAACGACGGATTCTATGTTGCCGGTGCCGACGGACGCATCTACAGCGGCCACTTCGGGGGACTTACCAACGAGGCAACCAACTTTACAAATCCTTACCCCACGAAGTCCATTGCTACCGACAAGTCCGAGCGCTACCTGGTAAATGGAACGGATTCAGCCTTTGTTCAGATTTACGACCTTTCATCGTCTGGTAGGAGTACCGTTGTAAAGGGATTGAACGGCGGCACGAACGACATTGCTTATTTACCCAATAGCAATTCGTTCATCGTATCAACCACGGGCAAATCTCTCTTCAGGATCGATGCAGCGGCAGGAACGGCACAACAACTCATGACGTTACCCTATGAACTAAAATCGATTTCCATTAGCCGCGATGGAAAACATCTGGTTGGAGGCGCCTGGTCCGGCGAAGTGGTAAGCATTGATCTCGTTTCACACAATATTTCCTTGATTATGACGGAGGCGCCTAACCGCGTGCTCTCCGTAGCGCTTAGCGCATCCGGTAAATATCTCGCGATGGGAGTTGATGATATTGCGAACAAACGGGGCATCGTGAAAATGTATGACTTCGCTACGCGCGAGACGCGTCAGTTCAGTGGCCATAAGGCGGGCGTGAATGACGTGGAGTTCAGTCCCGACGAGAAGCTTCTTGCCAGCGCAGGTCTCGACAAGCGTTTGCAGCTTTACGTGTTGGAAAGCCCCGACGACCTGCCGGTCATTATGAGCAACAACGCCGGATTCATTTGGGACATCGAATTTGCCAAGGGGTCAGATTACCTGTTGGCTTCGTGCAGCGAATCCGAGATCAGGGTGTGGCCGACAGATCCCAATATCCTGGCCGAGCAAATCTGTCCGAAACTCAAGCGCAACATGACGCGCGACGAGTGGAAGAAATATGTGGGGAATACCGAGGAGATCGACTACGAAAGCTCTTGTCAGAACCTTCCTATTAGTGAGCGCTGATGATTCGCAGAATCACCATATTCTTTTTTGTGTGCCTGGTCATTTCCTGGCAGGCGTCAGCACAGGACGAGTGCGAGGTGAGGCTTACGCAAGCAACAGAAGAATTCAACGCTGGCCATTTGTATGGCATTCCGGCCATGCTTAAGGATTGTCTTGAAGAGAACAATAATCGCGAGTGGCGTCAGCGCGCTTACCTCTTACTCGCGGAAACCTATTTGCTGCTCGAAGACCCGATCGGCGCCGAGCAGAGCTACCTCAACGTGCTTTGGGCGAACCCGGAGTACGTAACCGATGAGAAACGGGATCCTATAGACCTTGTGTACCTGAGCCGTAAGTTTACGGCAACGCCCATTTTTGCCTGGCATGCTTTCCTGGGGCCCAACACCTCCATCGCCAGAGTGATACATGATGTGCGGCCCGGTGGCGAAACGTATACAAATGAAAAATATCGCTTGCGTATCGGATGGCAGGCGGGTGGTGGAATCGACTACAATTACAATGACTATTTGTCGGCGTCTTTAGATGCTACGTTTCAACAGTCAACATTTAAGCACGAGACGACTAATTTGTTCGGAGTCGACAAAGACATTGTCAACTTCATGGACAAGCAGACGTGGATAGCCGTACCGTTAGCGGTCAAGTTTTCAGAGGCGAAGGGAAAGCTTCGGAAATATACGTATGTCGGATATTCTTTCAATTTTCTGCTGTTGAATCGCGCTGACGTCGAGATCAAAAATCGCGACGGCCAATTCCTCGAGGAGGGGCAGCCTACAGAGGATTTCACTTCTTTCGATAAGACGATCTCGAACATCAATCTAGGAGGAAACAGAAATTCCCGTAACAGCTCTGTCTTTCTTGGCGTAGGACTCAAATACAAATACAAGCTCGATTATTTTTATGTCGATGCCCGTTATTCGTTTGGTTTGAAGAACCTGGCGGACATTAACCACCGGTTCAGCAGCACCCAGGATGGATTGCCCTTTCCTTATGTAGACGATGATTTCAGACTCGACAACCTCGCCATATCCGTTGGATATATACATCCGCTCTATAAGCCGAGGAAGTTGAAGAAAGCCCGAACTAAATCAGTGTTAAGAAAAATTGAAAAAGATGACCGCGCGAATTAGCCTTATGGCCGCGATGTTGACGGCCATCTTATTATCGTGCGACACCGATATCAATGTCGCGCCGGTATATGAAACATACTTTACCAAATATTATGGTGAGGATGGCAACCAGTCTGGGGTTGACCTGGCGGTTGGCGACGACGGCACGATGGTGATGGTGGGTACGTCGCAGTCGCAGACCAATCCCATCACACGAACCTTTATTGTGAAGGTCGATCCGCATGGTACCGTTCTGTGGGAACGCCAAATGGCTGGAGATAATGAGGTTCCCGTAGACGTGGAATTGGATAGCCGCAATGATATCCTCGTGGTATCAAATGTGTCGGCAACAGGATCAGGTTCTATTCCCCGGGCTTCGATCAGGCTCACACGGATCAGTCAGTCAGGTACCGGTATCGATAGCTTGATAATTACAGACGATGTGACTAAGGCCGAGCTCTTCGGAACAGCCGTCACAGAAATCACGGACGGGAGCTTGATCGTTACGGGTTATGCCGGACCCGGATTAGTGGAAGATCAAAATCTGCTACGAACGGATGCTCAAGATCTTATGATCATTAAAGTGGACCCTAACTTTGCTTTAGCACCGGAATTAGAGGCTGGACAGGGCGGCGAGCACATCGGTAATATAGTTAAGTTATTCGAGTCGCAAGGATCTGTGCCTCAGCGATTTTATACTTTAGGAGACTCGGACAGACCTTTCCGCGGGGAGGGTTTTAAACAAGCTTTTGAAGTACTGCAGTGGAACGAATTTTTCGTGTCGGCCCCAACCGGAGTAGCGCCTTCCGGAGACGCGCAGTCTTCCAGCGAGGCTGTAGTTATGCCCATTGGGTTGCAACGCGGATATGTTTTGGTTGGGTCTACTGGACAGGATGTATTCAAACAGATTTTTATGACGCAATACATCGACGGACAATCGGACCTTAGTATCAGATTCTCTAAAGTGATACCTACGCCCAGGTCTGCCGAAGGCGTTTCCGTAGCATACAGCGACGAAGGAAGCATGTTCGTCCTGGCGGATGAATTGCAAGACAATAATAATCACGATATATACCTCGTGAAGCTAGGAAGTGATGGTGCGAAAGAAGGCGAGATGCGGTTTGGGTCGATCGAAGGTGATGACCAGGCGGCTGCCGTTCGCGTACTTCCCGACCACCGTGTTGCTGTTTTCGGCACCATAGAGTTAGAAACACAGAAAAAGATGATGTTGACCCTCGTAAGCCCAACGGGCACTTTTTCAGAGTGACTGCCGACAAATGGCGGTTACCTTTTGCCGGGGGTAAAAATTAAGTTCAATGGCTGATATGCAGCGCTTTACGGGTACGGAATGACGGATTTCTACAAGGTTGTATCGAGACTTGCGCTTTTGCTGCTGCTGGTTGCGCCGGGGTATGCTCTCCGGGCCCAGTGCGTCATTAGCAATCTCCAGCCTTCGTACTGTTCAGACGACGCCGCGGTTACCCTGACAGGGGGCGACAATGTGTACGGTCCCGGAATCGCGGGAGGCACGTTCTCTCCGTCGATTGCTGGCGTCGGTACGCACACCATCTACAGTTCCTCCTACAGCGTATCAACTGCCGGTACGTTTGGTCCCGACCCTACGGTTGGAACGGCCACGTCCTTTGGTGCCAATGAAGACAGCGCACCAATCCCACTAGGATTCAATTTTGACTTTTTTGGGCAGACGTATAGCACTCTCGTTGTAAATGCGAACGGCTATGTGACTTTTGGCCCCGATGCGGGAACGGGAACAAGCCAGTCACTGCCTTCGGCTTCGACACCCAACAATCTGATTGCTGGCGCCTGGGACGATTTAAACGTAACCTTAGGGGGAACGATCCATACCGCCATGGTGGGCATTGCCCCTAATAGAAGGTTTCTGATAACTTTTGACAATGTCCGGTATGCGAGTGGCCCGCAGACGGTGACTTTTCAGATTCAGTTGTACGAGACGTCTCAGGTTATTGAAATTCACAGCACCGACATCCAGGATAACGGTGGTTCAGGTGCCACTCAGGGCATTGAGAATCCTACGGGTATGGGTGGCTACGCTGATCCGAGTCGCAACGCGACTGCCTGGACGGCCACTTCGGATTATGTCTCATTTGCGCCATCGTGTACCAATGTTTATCCGGTGACCGTTTCGGCGCCTCCGTCAAACAGCCTGGGCATTACAGCACCCGCCACCGTATGTCCTTCAACTGGCGCTCCCGTGACGATCTTCGGCACGCAGTTGGGCGTAGAATATCAGCTTCAGGTGGTGTCAACCAGCGCCGTTCTCAGCTCATTTTACGCGGGCACGGGCGGCGATCTTAACATCGTCAGCAATAACCTGCCTGCCTCCACGAATATTAAAGTGTATGCTCGTCATTCAGTGACTGGATGTGATACCGATCTATCCGCCACCGTAACGGTCAATCTGTCACCTCTACCGTCGAATAGCCTGGGCGTTACTGCACCCGCTACAATATGTCCTTCAAGCGGTGCCCCGGTGACGATCGCCGGCACGCAGGTCGGTGTATTATACCAACTTCAGGAGGCGTCAACCAGCGCCGTTCTCAGCTCATTTTACGCGGGCACGGGAGGCAATCTGACGATCACCAGCAATACGCTGCCCGGCGCCACCAATATCAAGGTTTATGCCCGCAATTCGACTACTGGATGCGATGCGAATCTTTCTACGACAGTAAATGTCGATCCGTCGCTCGTGCCCCCTTCTATCATTGGGCAGCCTTCCAGTGCGATTGTGTGTCAGAACGGTACCACGAGCTTCACGGTGAATGCGGGTGTCACCACCGGCGGCACTTTTCAATGGCAGGTGAGCACGAATGGCGGCGTTACGTATGGCAACCTATCGGATGATGCTACTTACAACGGCAGCGCCACAGCTTCATTAAGCGTTAGCACCACGCCGCTCTCATTCAATGGATATCGATACCGGGTCATTGTATCGGGAGGCTGCACGCCCCCGGTGACCAGCAATGCCGCGGTGATAACCGTAGACCAGGCGGCATCGATCACCACGCAGCCAGTGGTGGCAACCATCTGTGAAGATGGCACGGCGCAATTCAGCGTGGTGGCAACCGGCACGGGCCTCACGTATCAATGGTACCAGAGTCCGTCGACGTTGCTGAGCAACAGCGG
>Ga0193752_1000274_pt1 | contig 56259 bp, 45 predicted proteins | sample H1c1metaG_FD_144924 | JGI IMG/M metagenome (GOLD analysis project Ga0193752, IMG submission 144924) | Soil microbial communities from a riparian zone of the East river system, Colorado, United States - H1c1 | ecosystem: Environmental > Terrestrial > Soil > Riparian zone | place: USA: East River...
ATTCCGGGAACTGTTTTGCCACCTCTTCCCAAAATTCACGAACCAAGTCCGCCTTTTCATCTTCGGAGTCAAATTCGTGATTCTCCAACAACGAAAGCGTGGCGTTATACATTGCGCTTAAGGTAAAAAGTTTCCTCGATCTCAGTGAAAGCGTACTGTGTTCCTTATCGACCAAATCGCGAAAGAATGCGGAGCGCAATACGACAAGCTTCGTGAGTCTGGCTATTGCGTCTCGGTGATCATACAAAACTCCTATGGACTTCGTTGGGCGAATGGCGTATCGATTAAGGTCGGCAAACATCTGCTGACAACGCTCCAACCCGATATCGAGAAAAAAAACCACCGCGATTGTCTCGTCACCAAGCTCCGGATTCTCCTTAAGTGCAATCTCGATAGATGCTCTGCGATGCTGTCCGTCGTTAATGATAAATCTCGCGGACATCGGAATATGTAGGAGGCCGAGGTTCTTACCCTGTCCCTTCTCGTCGAACGGTTCGAAAGTGACATCCGAGTCGATCGAAGCCGTGAGGGCCGAGAATGTGTAACTCTCCCTATTACCCAGAATATAGTTGGCAATCTCAGGTAATCTCCCTTTATTGATAACCCGTTGGGCACGCAATTCCGGTCCGATTTCGTCGTCGTCAAATACGAAAAGTTTCGGAATCAACCGCAGCGGACACATCGAAACGTAATATTCGTGACGCGCCTGAATGCCTCTTATCGCCGGGAAAACGTATTTGTGTGTGAAGTCCACGGCGGCCATTTTGTGATGCTCCCGATCCTTACGCTTTACGAGCGGTTTGTTACAATGGTAACGTTCGTACGTTAAAACTGTTATAGGCTATGGCGATGTGCCAGTCAAAGGTGTAACAGCAGATTCTTCAGAAAACAACGCTTTTTATGGCCATTTATCTCGATTGTAATGCCACCACTCCTGTCGAGCCGGCGATAGTAGATGAGGTTGTTCGATTTCTGACGGACGAGTATGGTAATTCAGGAAGCCGTACCCATGAGTTTGGAAACCGGGCTAAGCACGCAGTCGAACGCGCCCGACGCCAGCTCGGAGAAGCCGTTAAGTCTAAACCGGAGGAAGTCATTTTCACGAGTGGGGCAACCGAGAGTAACAATCTGGCGATTCTGGGCTTAGCCTCATACGGCAGGCAGAACAACAAGCGTCATATCGTCAGCACTCAAATTGAGCATAAGGCGGTTTTAGAACCTCTAGGCTTTCTCGAATCCAATGGTTTCGAGATAACTCTTGTTCGTCCACGTTCGGATGGTTTCGTTGACCCTGAAGAAGTGAGGAGCTCGGTCCGAGACGATACCCTGCTGATTTCAGTCATGCAGGTTAATAATGAAACCGGCGTTCGTCAGCCGATAGATGTTCTTGCAGAACTGCTTGCAGATCATCCAGCCTTTTTTCACGTCGATGCTGCTCAGGGTTTCGGGAAGGAGACTACGTCCCTGCAAAATGAACGTATCGATTTCATTAGTATCAGTGGTCACAAGATCTACGCGCCGAAAGGTATCGGAGCCTTAGTAGCCAGACGTCGGGGCTATTCTCGCGTGCCTCTTCAGCCACTCATGTACGGAGGCGGACAAGAACGAGGTCTACGAGCAGGTACGTTACCCGTTCATCTTATCGTAGGTCTGGGAATGGCTTCGGAGCTCGCTTTTTGCGATCACGAAACTCGGGCTAGTGCGAATCTCAGGTTCAGACAAGATTTGCTCATAGGTCTCTTGCCGCTCGATCCAATCTTTAACGGTGACCCAGAACTGATGCTGCCTACGACTGTGAATATTTCATTTCCGGGCATCGACTCTGAAGCACTTATGGTCGCTCTGAAAAACGACATCGCTATATCGAACGGGTCGGCTTGTACATCACAAAGCTACGAACCGAGTCATGTGCTGTCTGCGATGGGAATCGATCCTCAGATTAGCCGCGGGGCGATACGAATTTCATGGTGTCATCTTTCCGAGTCTCCGGACTGGATTGCCATCGCAAACAAAATCAAAAGTCTTTTGTGATCCTGTCCTTAGAACTTTGAACAATTCCTGTCTACGATCGCACATAACACTGTAGGCAGATGCGAATTTAGGTTTATAAGGATAAAGAAGGATGAAAAATGATTTTGATTTTCCCGAAATAATTGGGACCGCAGACGAATTTGAGAACTCGGACGTACGTTCTAACGGGCACCTACCACGGAGTATTCAACTTGAACTGATAGTAAGCGACCCTGACTCCGTTCGGGAGATCGCGGGTCGCAAGGAAGGACGCGAACGGGATGAGTTTTCGCTTAGTGCTCTGCGAATCGGTGTGTTGTCGCTCAAATACGCCGGCGGTCAAGTGGACGCAGATGCGGTGAGACGCGAAGGTGACCGGATCCTCGAGGGCCTCGCTATGGCTCTTGACAGTTGTAAAACACAACTCAACGACGGAGTTGTAGCAGTGCTGCAGCAGTATTTTGATCCTAAGAATGGTCGTTTCCAAGAACGCCTTGAACGCCTGATCCAAAAAGATGGTGAGCTTGAGAGGCTAATTCAAAGGCAGGTAGGCTCGGACGGTTCCGAACTGGCTGTGACGTTGGCTGCACATTTGGGTGAAAGCAGTCCCATCATGAATTTGCTGGATCCCACCCGGGCCAATGGTCTCGTTGTTGCTATCCGTACCTCAGCTGAGGAAACTCTCCAAGCTGAGTCCAGAAGAATTCTTTCAGAGTTCTCACTCGACAATAAAGAAAGTGCCATGAGTCGAATGATCTCCGAACTTTCCGAAAAGAATGGGGAACTAACTGGCGATCTTGCCGGGAAAATTCAAGAAGTCGTCAAGGAGTTCTCGCTTGATGCGGATGATTCGGCGCTCAGCCGACTCGTAAGAAAAGTCGAATCCGCCCACCGGACAATCAGCAACGAATTCTCTCTCGACAACGATGCGTCTGCCTTTTCCCGCATGTCGGTTCTTTTAAATGATGCCACGAATGCGATTCACACCAACCTCACACTGGACAGTGAAAGTTCGGCACTCGCGCGACTTAAACGAGAGCTTCTGGATATTCTAACGAGCCAGAATGACCAGAATGCGAAGTTTCAGCAAGATGTCACCGGGGCTTTGCAGGCTATGAAAGCGCGCAGAGAAGAAGCGCTCCGCTCAACATCTCATGGAAGGGATTTCGAAAGCACTGTCGTCGCCTTTGTTAGGCAGGAAGCCGAGAAAAGCGGCGACATTGCGACCGCGACCGGGAATACGGTCGGAATGGTGAAGAACTGCAAGATCGGCGATGCAACTGTCGAACTCGGTCCGGATAGTGTTGCATCCGGCGTCAAGTTTGTAGTTGAGGCGAAAGAGTCTTCCGCGTGTGACTTGAACGCCGCTCGTAAAGAGATCGAGCGGGCACGACTGAATCGAGGAGCATCGGTCGGGCTTTTTGTCTTTTCAAAGACGACAGCACCTACTAATCAACAGACGATCGTTCGATACGGCAATGACGTTTTCGTGATTTGGGACGCGGAGGACATAAACAGCGACGTGATCCTAAAAAGTGGATTGAGCTTGGCGAAGGCTCTTTGTGTTCGCGAGTCCTCAACGCGTAACGCGGAGGCTGCAGAATTCGAGAGTATCGATCGGGCGATCCTCGCCATTGAAAAAGAGGCGAAGCGGTTGGACGGGATGCGTAAGTGGACGGAAACGATCAAATCAAACAGCGATAAGATACTTGGCGAAGTGCGGAAAATGGCCGAAGGGCTAGAAACCCAGGTTGCAAACCTTCGAGGCGCCGTTTCCGGATTAAATGAGCCTCAGATCGTTGCTTTGTAGGTTGTCCTTACATCCGTTAGATCTTAAATGGACGATTTTCAACTGGAGCTACAAGAGCATTGCTTTCTTCCTTCTCGCGCCTTGAGCGAGTTGTCGCAGGTCGATCCGAACCCGAAACGCAATGGTGGGTTCTAGTACTTGCATCCGGACAATGTCCGCGTCTTAACGCGTAGTTGGACTCCGCAAAGTCGGTCAATTCGTTTCTGGAATCTTTCTGATTCTCTGTTCTTCGGTGGTATGAACGGACGCAGCTTTCATGCGCAAAAAGTTAGGCGCGCGCCACCGGGCTTGCGTTTTTTTTCAGGTATGTTTACCTATGAATGCCTATGCGTTCCCTTATTGAATGATTAGCTTTTTTAGATTTTGGGCGGCCGCCCGTAATGGGGCAGGCGCGTGATTCAGGCGTGCGAGATCATCCGCGAGACCGCTTAATTCTTCGAGTCGCTCCTTGACTACGATCTGCGTCGAATTCGCGTCGGCGGGAAGAGGTACATGTCTACCCATCGAAAACGAGGGCCCTGCAGTTTGACCTGATGGCCCTCCTGTTGGCAGGAGCGTTAACGCTTCGCCCAAGGGTTTAATTACAATCGGCATCAGCGTGATGGCGATTCTTGCAAACTCTGGTAACAAAAGAGCAGCCGAGGTATCTCTCGGCCCGCTAAATAGGTACTGAAGCATTCGGAGCATCAGCATGTAGATTTCGTCGAATAGCTCGGAAACAGAACGCGTGTATTCGTCTTCTATGATCGTGATTGTCATTTCAGAGCCAGTGGCTAGATCCGCTCGCAAGCGCGCTATCGGATTCACGGCAACCCGACGAGTCGGCTCGAAAACATTACCCGTTGATTGCGTGTTCGCAAGTTCTGTCTCATATTCCTGCAAAAGATTCACGAAGACGCCGAAATGAGAGTCCGTGCGTTCGGAAGCATTTCCCTCCCCTTGTTCGACTATCATATCGATCCCCCTCAAGGCGCTCGACAAGTCGACAACCTTGATGATATCGGGGAAATCCACCAAATCCTGACCAATTTGGCAACTCGGATCGCCGATAATCAACCGTTTGCTTGAAAGGTGTTCGAACCCTTTCCGTATCAAGGAATACAATTCTCCTACACTTGAATACGCGGGTACGCTTCCTTCGTCTTCGGAAACAATTCCCAAGCGGTCCGAACAAGCTTCTGAAGGATGAACGTTTTGAGGACGCTCGTAGTAAACAAACCGCTGTAGAGACTGCAACCCGAACGGTTCAAGCACGAGATTTGCGCCAAGTGGATAGTACTTCGGGCCTTGCGGAAAATTCGGCCGGAGATAGTAAGGTGTGCCTCCAATTGCCAACAACAAATTCCATGCCTGCGCTAAATGCAACATTTCTTCGGACGCAACGAAGTATATTTGCGCCGCCCATTTTCTAACGAGTTGCAATTGTTCCCAAGTTATCCCGCCTTCCCGAAGATCTTGCTTAAGGCTAAATGCAGCGTACAGATACGAACATGCTAAACCATGTTCGAGTTCGCACGCCTCAGACAAAAGGCTTAGAAGTTCGGACCGGTTAGCGGGAACGCGGCTCTCCAAAACGTTCGGATTCATTCTTAGTTAGACCTAACACCTCGTGCACGTTCAATTGACGGCAGGCTGCGCAACAGAACCGCAACCGCAGTCAATGTCGGATTAGCAGTGCCAGCAGTCGGAAAAACTGATGCACCGATTATAAAAAGATTTGGGTGATCATGACTTTGGCAGTCGGGCGCAACTACGGACTGATCAGGATTGCTGCCCATCCGGCAGGTCCCAATAATATGATTTGCACTCGAGTAGGCAGTCAAGTCACTCGGAAATTTCGCCTCCAACGCTCCCAAGGCCTTAAATACTTCTGCTATTACCGTTTGAGCTTTCCGGAAAGCCTCGATCTGATAGGATGACGGCGCGAACTCGATTCGCGGCTTAGGAACTCCCATTTCATCCAGTTCGTTCGGAGATAGAGTTACACGATTATTCTCGTCCGGCAAGGTTTCGGTCGAGTAACTCATTCGAAACTGCGAAGTCAGCCTCTTCCTTAGTTCTCGTTTAAGCGTCTCGCCAAATAACGGCCGACTTGGATCTGTAACAAACGAAGTCAAAGTCGCGTACGGTCCTTGGACGAGTCCCCAACCATCGTTTCCAATCGACATTCGAAATGCAGAGTGGTGTTTTCGAAACGAACCATCGCGAAAAGAATCGATTCCCGAGGTCGTCGGCGGACCCCGAAAGGGAAATACCGGAAAAGGGAGAATGGCAGCGGCCTGTCCTTGGAGGTGATCCATTAAACAACGCCCAACAAAACCGCTTGAATTCGCAACGCCGTCAGGAAAATGCTCGGAGGCGGACAGAAGCAATAATTTTGGCGACTCTATCGCATGGGCGGCTACGATGACCACCTTCGCTTTGATTGTAAAAACCTCAAGGGACGGCCATTTAACAAATTCGACCGAATCAATATTTCTCGATGCTCCAACGACGAGCCTAGTAGCTACACATCGTTCGTACATTAAAGCGCCAGCGTCGATTGCTTTTTTTACATGAACCGTAGCGTCATATTTGGCGCCAATCGGGCAGATTGGGTCGCACGTAGAGTTACCGGCGCAAGGAGGTCGGCCATCGTACGGCTGAGAATTCCTGGCTTGCGGAGTTCTCATCATGGACATTTTAACTCCATCAATTGTCAAGCCATTGATAAACGGAGCAACCCGCGTGTCACCGTAGCACTCCCAGATCTCTGACATTGGAAACGGCTTGCTCCGGTACGCACCCATGTAGTTGTCCCATTCTTCATGATTGCCCGAAACCCCCAATTCGGTTTCGGCATCAACATAAAATGACTCTAAATCTTCGTAAGAAATCGGCCAATCAATTCCTACACCGTAGTTTGAAAAGAGTCGAAAATCGTTTGGCACAAACCTGGGTACATTTCCGCGCCAGTGCCACGTTGAACCGCCGACGCGTCGGGTATAAGTAGATTTAAAGGATTGGTCAGACTGATCGTAGTACGGGTCGGTTGCTCCGTCAGGACTCGGAACCCACTTTGTTGCGTCAGTGCCTCTATAAGGCGAATTCATCGTCTTAGACGAAGCGGTAACGTAATTTCCAACCAAGGTTGACCGTGGCGGACCCGATTCTCCCGCCTCCAATAGTACAACCTGATGCCCTTTGAGCGCCAAACGGTGGGCAGCTAATGCACCGCAAACACCGGAACCAATTATTAAGAAATCTGTTTCTTCAATCATTCGAACAGGTTCTCGGGCGGATAGTGCCAATATCCGAAATAGCCTCCCGAGAGCGCCGGCGGATGTGCACCGATAACATCCCAAAGTAACGACCGGAAGTAATGGTCGGGTTTCCCGAATTTAAGGGTAACCGTGCCTTTGGAATCTAGTGAGAAAAGGGCTGAGGTGTACCAAAGCACGATTATCTGCTGCGCGGTCTTATTCAACGTCGGATCTCCCATAATGAGGCTACCCAGCTTATCTCCCTCAAGCTGATCATTTTTTTCAAGACCCTCATATGCTACAAGTAGCCCTTGTAGCTCCTGCGACATCCCTTCGGAACACAACCTCTCGTAGTACTCGTCCGCGAGATCGATCGGAAGGTCGCCGACCCCAGTCAACAGCTCCGACAATGCTTTGAAAGTTAGGTTAATCGACATCGAGCAATTCCCAGAGGTTGAACGCTTTCATCCCCGGTGGTGCCAATTCGCCAGGGTACGCAAGTAACATCCTTCGTCGTGGTCTTGCATCCGATATTTCCCCGCGCTTGCCCGCCAAGTTCCAATCATGTTCGAAGATCTTCTTAAAGTAGGAGGCGATGTCCGGATTTTGTACGATCAAACTGGCATCGCGGTTAGCCGTCATTCCCGCATGACTCAAATTGTGGCTACCGATAAGAACCCTTTCGCTGTCGATTATCATGCCTTTGTTATGACAACCGACTTGAAACCTGATCTTCTTAACATCAAATCCCTTCCGACGAAACATTTCGATCTTATCTTTTCTGCTGTTGCCGAATTCTGCAGGGTCTCGATGGATCAGGCGAAAACGGTCCAGGCTTTGCGACTTCTCTGCCAGAACTCTCATGAAGGTGGTGAATCGACGATCCTGACTCTCCTCATTCTTAAGAAACGAAAGGCCTTGATTCTGCACCAGAAGTTCCTGACTAGCCCCCTCAATCAGAGCCGTCATTTCCTCGATGTAGTTATCTGGTGTTAGAAGAGGTATGACCTCGGAACCTTCGCCCGCCACAAATTCAAATTCTTCTGTCTCGAAGAACTTCTCGTAAGGGAATTCGTCATCATCGTCCCGCTTTTCTACAAACACTGTCAGCTCGGATTTGCGGCTCGGAACGAAATCGGGAACCGCCGAATTTTGCGCCGTTTCTAGGTCCCACTCTAAAAACTTTGCCCAGGTTTCCGAGAGACCCGGGTGTTCGCCGATCACATGCCATTCCCGATTGCACTTCGGCAGGCGCGTGTCGCCGACGTCTGCTCCCAGAGGGTCAAGATTTGGTTGATTTGATGATTGCCAGCTCCCGCTTGACATCCAAAATGCTTCCCGGTCACGCACGGCAAGTTTGGTGTGGTAATCGGTTTGAAAGGTTTTGCCGCGCCCTTCGGTCTTCGCATAAGCGTACTCGAAGCCGCTGCCAAACGCTTTGGCAAACATGCGAGCGTGCTCCGCTTCGGTCCGGTCAAACTCTTTTAAGTCGCCCTTGCCACCGATGCTCAACTTCTTGTCCATCGTTAGCTTGAAAACCTTAACCCGCTTCGCGGCGTCGCGGGACAAGCAATCGCCGATGTGCGGGGCGGTCAACTCGTACATACCAACGACCAATTCTTTTTTCGCGCCCCGGAGAAATCTACCCAATTCTTTCCAACCCGCGTCCGGACTTGCGTGACACCTTATTTTGATTTTTCCTTCCAATGGCTTGAGGGCAACTCCAGGCGGCGGCCGGTAGGTGATTCCGCTGCCGTAAGCATCGGCGTCCCAAATCGCTCGCCGAAGCCGGGGCGGTCGGACGCCGATGGCCTCGGGTAAGAAAGGATACCCCAACCGCGCTTCCAGCTCAGCGAGCGTGTCAGCGTCGACACCGAACTTCTCCGGGGTCGCGAACAACGCTTTCAGGGGAGTCGCTTCGACCACGTCAACCTGTTCCGCCTCAAGCAACTCGGCCAGGTTCTCTCCCTTTGATAATAGTTCCGGCGCAATCTTCCTCTCGACGGTGACGACCACCACCGGAGAGTCACTCGTCCGTCCGGCCCGCGTCCGAACCCCGGGTTCCAGAGCGATCACCCCGGGCACATCAAGGATGGCCACTGCCGTGTCATCAATAAGCTTCTGTACTTCGTGATCCGTCATAACTTTCTCGCTCGTTCGTCCGACTAGCGAACCAGGTCTTCTTGACTGAGTTTCAGCGCGGTCAACGCATCGCTAAGAACCGTGTAGAAATCAGTCGTAGTGGGATCCAAACCCTGTGTGTTGCCCCAGAAGATCTTCAGCGCCTCAATTCCAGCAGCCGTGCTTCCGGCGGCAACGATCGCCTTCTTTAAATTTTCTCGCTCCGTGGGATCTTGAACGGTCAAAGCTACAGGGTCGCTCGGTATCGGTTCCGAACGTGCGATCTGAATCAACACATCTTCCGCATCGCCGTATTCTGGTTGGCGGGCCAAATCGATAATGACGCCGTCGTGTCCTGCGCCGAGTTCGACTTTCCCCTCGTACACCGCCTTCGCAACGATCTCGTGACCCTTTAAAAACTCGATGCGGTCGAACGCGAACAGGGGATGTATTCCAGCGTTCTTCAACATGAACGCGGGGATCAGAAAATTGGATGTCGAGTAGGAGTGACCATACCCGATCGATTTGCCGACTGCGTCGCTCAACTTGCGTATCGCACTTTTTCTATGAGCGTACAACTGAGCGTAATACACGATTCCCACCTTGCCGTCGATGATCCTTTTCGCAATCGCGACAGCCTCAACATTACCCGTTTTCTGCCTTGCGAAAACGAAGCCCAAAGGGTTCATTAACGCGATGTCAACGCTGCCGTCGATTATCCGCGTGATCTGATCCGGAACGCTAAGCGGAGGCAGGACCTCAATCTGGTCAGTCGAGTTCCCGAGAGACTTCAATTCCACCTCGATCAATCGGGCGAAGATATTAATTTGAGAAGCGATCTCAGGCTGCGGCACATTCTGGGTTAGCCAGGGATAGTAACAGAGTTTGTACATTTATTTTCTCCAGTTTAGTGAGTGTCGCGGGTCAACGACTTCAGTCCACTTGTGCTGATTCGAGCATATCCGGTTAACTTGCCACAACAGAAAAGCTCGAGTTTTAGTTTTTAACGAGAAGGATGTACTAGAAGATAACACGATTCAGCGTCGCGCCAAATAATGAAGGTTAAATTATATAGGTGCTACTCAGAATCGATAACCAATGTAAACAAGAAGGTAAAGCCCGGCAATCGGTACTAGACGCCGCGATCGAATTCGTAATCTTCATGTCGGGTTTACGTCCTTAGCGGCTCCGGTTAAGTCAATGTTTTTGTTCCGCGACCGCGTCTCGTCGGTTCTTGGTCTCGCCGGGTACCGCACGAATCGGGGTTACTTCTTGCGACTTTGACAGTGCTTTTGCCCGCGCGTCAATAGAGAGTGCAAACATCGGTCTCGTCGTCGAAGCGGGTCTTGCTGTCGGTCAATCCAAGAGGAACGACCCCGAACCCAAAACGAATAAATTTCGTGGTCCGGCCTAGTCGTTACTGTCTCGATTTATTCAAACAAACGGACTCCCCGCCGCAATCCGCTCTTATCGAAAATTGTCAAAATGTAACAGAAAGGCGCCGGTATATAAGATTGCCAGACATCAGGAATGGGACTTTTTGTAAACCCTCGTTTTAAGGGCTGGCAGTTCGATAACTCAGGAGGACAACATGAAATCAATTGACATAATTGCAAACTCGCTTGCACAACGCATAGAGGATGTTGGAAAACAAATTTCTCATCTTTTGATGCTGATGAACGCTGTAATGGCTCGGATGAATACCACGAGCGATAACTATCGGCGGTTAGCGGTCACCTTCGACGCACCGCTCGTCTGGTATAATAGCGTCGTCGTTCCGCAAACTTTCGAGGAGCATGAGCGATCCCGCAAATTCTTCAACGCTCTCTCCATCGCAACCTTTATCCTTTCACTCGCATATCTCGTTATCGGTTGTTACTTTTCGCTGACGGATGATCCGTACTATTTAGTGATCGTTTTCGTGATTGCGTTCCTCGTCGCGATCCTTTGGCACTTCGTAATTCGTGCGGTCAGTTACCGCGTCTTCAGACTCAAGCCGGAAAAGTCCGACGAGAGCCTTGTCGGCCGGGCCGAGATCGCAAGTATCACTTGCGCTATTGTTGGTTTTGCCGGAGCCCTGATGTTTGCTATCGGCCGGACAACAGGCGACGAGACCGGTTTTCTTGCTGACTATTTTGTCGAGTCGTTACTGATCTCAGATGCATTGCTATTGACGGCTTCGGGGATCGCACACTCAGTTGCAGATTTCTACAGATGGTCGATAGATCATTGTGACTCATACGAAAAAGATCGCCAGCAGTTGTTCCGCTTCAGGGAACAAGTGTCCAAGCTCACCGCCTTACTTTCTCGAGATCTGCGGCAATTTAGTCAGATCGAGGAATCCGCCCGTCCGCCGGTTACGCTGCCGGCTGAAGTTCGCGAAACTCTCCAAGATTACGAACACGCGTCGGGTGACGATGGTTCCATTAAAGCTGCCGGCACAGCTGATAAAACACCGCTTTTAACAAACGATAAGGCCGGAGAGGAGGCGTCATGAACGCCTTCTCATTTCTCTTAACGACCCTGCTCATCTCGAGCATGTTTGGTGGCCAAACGACTTGCAAACGAAGCGGTTTGACCAGTGGCAAGAACAATGCAAACGCTGCCAGGAAATCGACTGAGACGCCGAAGAAGGGGCAGAAGCAGGTCGAGCCTGACGTTAGGCCAGAGGAGACGGGTCCGTTGAGCAAGGTCAGCGATTTATCGCCAGAAGAAATCGCTCGACTGACCCTCCCGGCAGTAGTATTGGTCCTCGTCGATAATGGCGGCGAGATCGCCCAAGGGAGCGGATTCTTCGTCGGACCCGGCATCGTCATAACGAACTATCACGTTGTACAAAGAGCCTCGACTGGATCGGTACAAATCGACTTTTGGACCAAAACTGAGGTAAGACACGCTGGTGTGGCTAGGATAGTCGCCTTTGACGAGGAATCGGATTTAGCAGTTTTGGATATTCCCGCTGCCCGAGCGAGGAATGTTTCGATTCTATCGCTATCAAAAGAAAAAGAAGCCATCGATATTGGGGAAACAGTTTATGCGGTTGGAAATCCCGAAGGACTGCTAAGGACATTCTCAACCGGGATGGTTTCGGGCCGCATTCGATCGGACAATAATTCGGCGAGAATTCAGATAACTGCGCCGATTTCGCACGGCTCAAGCGGCGGGCCGATTGTAAACACGAAAGGAGAGGTTATCGGGGTAGCAGTCGGCTCGGTATCGGAAGGGCAAAATCTCAATTTTGCCGTACCCGCAGATCTTGTCTATTCGATTATAAGAACGTCGAATTTGACGATGTAACCGCTGCTGAATGAGATGCAAATTTAACTATAAGGAGCAAGAAAATGAAAATACTAATACTTACATTCGTGGTCATCACAGGCCTAGGCACAACTTTGGTACAAATAGGTTGTAAAGCCAAGAATGCTGGCTCAACAACAGAAAAAGCTGTGGAACGTCCCGAAGATCAGCCGAATCGGTCCGCGATAGTTGAAGCCTTGCCTGCAAAAGTTGAGGCCTCGCCTTCGAAGGAACTGCCGACCATCCAGATCGCGATCGATGCGACGGCATCGAGCGACTTTTCCGTGCTCACACCGAGCGTTGAGAGCCTTAGACAGGCAATCGAAAGCGCCCGTACTTCAAAAATCGCCGTCGTCAGATTGGGCGAGGGTGGAAAGAGTTCGTGGGCAGGCAGTGTGCAAAATTTCGAGCTGCCTCTTCTGCCGGCCGGAAGTTTCGATGCAGAAGCGGCAGTGAATGCAATGGAACAGAAATGTCGTAAGAGACTCCGCTGTCGTGAACAGCGATTACAAACGATGGAGGTGGATTTCAACTCCTCAAAAAATGAACAAACGACCGATACCAATAAGGCGCGTCGTTCTAAATCGCTCGAGATGGCCGATCATCTCTTGGCATCGCCGAAGGGCTTCGCGAGCTGTACAAATATGATTGAATTCCGTGACCGACTGATTTCTGACGGGTATAAACTTGTAGTATTTTACACCGATGGTGATCATGAATGCGCGACTTCTCTTACTACCAAGAGGTTTGATCCTGAAGTCAAAGTGCTAATTCTGCAAATGCCACTGAAGAGCGAAAGTTCCGGATCATCATTTTCAAAGAGAACGATTGCGCTGCAGAAGATATTTGTCGGTGAAGGCGTAACCGTGATGCCGGTTGTTTCCGCAGACGATAAGGTTTTGCGAAATTTTTTCAGAGGTGAAACCTTACAGCAAATTGCCGCCATCTCTAAATGAGGACAAGTGCCGGCTCGGGTTTATCTTTTGCGATAAGCCTGACGCCCGTACTTGTGCTGAAGATATCCGTTAGCGCTATATTTCGAATGCTGAAATTCTCCGTTTAGATCGTAAATTTCACCCCTCAACACTGGGTCGAACTCTTTAACCTCGACCGGCTCGCCAATCTTGTAAATGAGATGATTCTGATCTGCCGATATTAATTGATATTTCCGTAACTTAAAATAGTCTTCCAGTAATACCGCGCTGTCGATTTCCTCGCTGTACTTTCCAACGTGTTTGCCATTTTAAGGATCGAATTCATACTCGCCGGTCCTCAGTATTTTAAAGCCCTTTCCAGAAACATGCTTATTTAGGTCAATCGATCCGATAAAAATTTCTTTGAGTTCCGCCTCGACGCAACGAACGGCGCACGGTAGCTTCAACTTGCCATTAAGCTGTATTTTCGCACGACTATTACACGGCTCCAACGTTACGAACATTGAACCCCCTTTCAGGAGGTACATGTTGTTTTGTGTAACTTCCTCCTCAAATAGTGAGTATTCGCAATGTTTGGTCCACGCCCATTCGAGGGCCAGCTTCTTACCCAAACCGCTTTTCTCTAACTGGTCTATCTTCCCCTTAAAACACGTGAAGTGGGTTCCATCTTGGCAAACTACGACGCAGCCTAACGTTGGTGCGAACTCAAATTTGGATCTTAATTTCACAGAAGCTCTTGATAAGTCCGCGTTCTTCTTCTCAATTGATTCCCTGAGTTTGGAAACGGCTAGTTCCATCCACCTAAGGTTATCGGCGGAGCGCAATATCTCCCAACGTCTTTGGTAGTATTCCTGCGAGTCCTCAGTCCCGGATACCTCAAGTTGATGACGACCTGGATTCAGGTCAATATGGATTTTCGAAAGCACGCCTTTGTCGTGAAGATAGGCGCTTTTGACGCGAGGCTCCCCAATTTCCGAGTAACTTCGCCCGCCGGCGTCGGAAACAATTGCCGCTTTAATTGGGCGGCTAACGGAGGTATATTCAAGCTGATCGGCCAGGGAATAGTACCTGAAGACTTCCTCAAACGCGAATTTCGGATAGAATTGCCCGCCAAACTTTACGGGTAACGAATCGATTCCAGCGGTAGCGAGGAATTCTTTGTCGGAATCTTCCTTTTCGGCCTCAGCATCCTTCCGGATTTCATCATCATCATTGAGATATTCTTTCGTGTCTTCCAGGTAACTAATATCGTCAACAGATAAGATGGTAACGTTCTTAATGTTGTATTTTGCGACATAGTCGGCGAGCGAATTTGCGACCTTTAAGTTAAGAAAGTTGCGCTCTGGATCCGTTGATTTCTTGCTTTTGTTGGCATTGAATTCTTCCAACCACTCGTAAGTGGCTTCGGCCATAATTATTCCAACATCGACATCGCTGAGCGTTCCACGATACTGATTTCTTAATTCAGCTTCCCGTCTTTCAAACATTTCAGGAACCTTCGCCCAGTGAACGCGTTCGATAATTTGCTCACACGTTACCTGAGGGAGGTCTTCAACCTCCCTACTAGCAGTTTCCGAGCGTATCTCGGCTATGGCGCGACGGACGAGATCCTTCCGCCAAGTAGACGAGAATATGTCGGTTTCGCCTTTGAGATTCTTTTGTCTCTCCAAGAACGCCCTGGTCCATTCTTCAATTTCCGATTCCTTCATAGGTAGTTTTCATCTAAGCCATGCCGGGAAAAATTTGTCCTGCTTGAAAAAGATTGACCTCAACAACAGTTTCTCTCCAGGTAAGAGCGGCCAATTTTTGAAATCAAAGCAATTAGATCGTCCTACTCCTAGTTTTCGGTAAAGCCAACCCTCACCTTGCTCCATCAGGTCTCGTTTTTCCGTCTTTCCTTTAACCTGCGTAGGCAACATCAAACTGTTATTTTTCAGATTGACCAACGGGAAAAACAAATTGAAAAGTTCCAATTCATCGAGTTCTCGATAAATTCCCTTGTCCAATGCGTGTTCTCGGCACTGATTCATCCGTATTGCAGCGGTAGTTGCCAGGTGCAGCATCGCCAGTCGAAGGGTGAAACTTATTGTTGTATTTCCCAACTTTGAAAAGGCCGTCTGTATCGAGCGCTCATCCTTTATTTTCTGATCTTTGCCAAAAAACTTATTTTTGAGTTCCTCGAACCGCTCTTTTTCAACATCCACGCCGATGTTGTCCCAATAACCTAGATTGGAGAGCTCCATTCTGTCGCGGAAATTCTCACTTACATATACATTCCAAAGGTCCTCGCTGGCCTTAAGCGCTTTCTCAATATCAGTATCATTTTGTTTCAACTCGCCAATTAAGGCTTTCGCCCATTCCTTGGTTTCTATATCACGCTGTCCCCCCCGCTTATCAATAAATAAGGCTTCCAGCGGCAGCTGTCTTTCGCCGTAAGAATTTCTAAACGAAAACACCCGCTGGCTGCCTGTTGCATCATTTGAGGAAAGGTCAATTAGCTCGGCATAAGATGGAATCAACTTTCCAGACTTAAGTTGCTCTTGAATTTTAATCCGTAATTTCTTTACTCCATGAGGTATGATTTGGTCCCATTCCTTTTCGCCACGCACACCTGAGCTAAACATTTCGCCCAAATCGAATCCGTTGACCCATTCAAAAAATTTGCTGGAGATATGCATTCTACTAACATCGGGATGGTTAAATGTAGCGGGGACGGCCACGCATGCATGTTCTCTAAACAGTCGTGAAATAACCACCCCTGAGAGCAACCCCAATTGGTCATTTCTCAACTCAAGAATGTCTTTAGCCAGAATATCTGACGTTAGCTCTGAAGTTGCAGGCACAGTCGTCTTCTCATTTGTCGGCGTACCAGACTTTCGATTTATTGCTTTTACAAAATCTATTAGGCCGTAAGAATCAATTTTCGGATCTTCAAAGAATGGTGTTCGATTCGGAAAAATATCTTGATGCATAGCATAAATCTCGAAAACAGGATTCAGACGCTGCCGTACGGGTTTCATCCGCGACGTGTACGGGACAATTTCCGGTGGCTTGAGCGTGTCATTTTCATCGCCCTCGAACTCGAAAAGCTTGTAGTCAAAGACAATTATTTCCGGCAGCGCCCCATTTGTTACACCTAGTTGCTTCGGCCCCTTTTTATCTTCCAATTCGAGACATGCCGAAACATACTCCTTTATCTCTTCGGGATGTTGAAGCACTTTGAGTCTAAAATGTCTCGACAATTTCTGATCCTCCCTGGTGAAAAATATTGCGGGTATGCGCGTTCCAGCAAACTCGGCTTCAAATCGATTGCTTTCCGATTGTTTGTTTATTTGCTTGCCGTATAAAGAATTTTGAAGTGGATTATCCTCAATCCACAAAATTGTAATAAGGTCGGGTGCCATTCTACTTACTCCTTATCGTGAAGGAAAAAATCCCTTTTTTTGATTTGCACTTGATCGTTCCTAATTTCAACTCATCAAAAATAAAAAAGAGGTAATTAATGTAGCCGGTAGAGTCTTCATAAGTTATCTCAAAATGTTCGTCCGAGTTGGATCTATTTGAAAACTCAAGGAACTTCGACTCAACGTCAAAGCGGATGGTCAGTGTAATTTCCGAGGTTCTGAAGTTTTGTAAGCCATGCTTAAGACAATTCTCGATAACGGTTATTAGGAGGAATAAGTAAAACGATTCGGAAGGATTCACGCCTTCAAATGAAAGGAAACCCTGATCCAATATCACATGTTTATCTCCATCCAAGATAACGACGGGTTTAGTCATGTCTCTCGAATTTAAGTCAACGATTTCTTGAAGCTTGGTCGATAAATGAAATTGTTCGTTTTCAGTTGTATAAAGTTTGCTATTTAGCAGTTCGTTCTTTTTTTGAGGATTCGTAAGGTGTTTTGAGAATAACTTGGAAATGAGATTGATGATTTCGGTTACCGTCAATAACTGATCCCGAGCCTCAAGGGCTTTACGCACAAGGTAGTGGCCGTCAAATTCTTCGGCTAACGAGTTTAAGGCCGGACTCAACAATATATTTGTACCCGTCTTGATGGAATGAATTGAATTGCTTACAAGTTTTAGGTTCTCTATCTTATCTGCCTCTTTCGTTTTCTCAATTGCCATCTGGCTTGCAATTCTGTAAACGAGAAGGTCAATCACAAGAAGTGATTGAGGATCTATCACCTCATTGGTGGCGAGTGAAAGGAGGATATTGTTGTCAAATTCAATAAAAGAGGGTCTGATGAAATGCACAAAGAACGCCTGTTTTGCATAAGCGCAAAGAGTTTCGAGCTTTTTGTAATGCCAAATCAGCCTGCCAATTGTCTCGTTATCAAACTCTCCAAATGCCTTAATTAGTCCTCGAAACCTCTTGATTTCCTGCCCGTTTTCGTGGGACGACATGAAATCCTCAAAATTCTCCGAGAATACTATCGGGCGGGTCGTAAAGATTTGGGTTTTGGGACGCTGGTCCTGAATTGCAACATAGTCGTCTCTAGATTGGAGAATAAGATCTCGTCCATTTTGTGGATCGTCTAGTAGGGTCGAGGTGAGACTTATGCATCTTTCCAAATTCACGTCCGCAAGCAAAAGTTTAATCCGAGGCTCAAGAATCTGTTGTATGTTTTCGTCAAAATCATATCCGGTTTCGGACGTATTGGAAGAAGCAACGCTAACGACTTTTCGGTCGCTCTTACTGGTGGAAGTAAGCGCCGAGAAGAGATACTTACCGGCCAGAGCTTTTTTTAAATGTCCGTTCAAATGATCGAAACATTCTTCCAAATATTTCTGGTGGTCGGGTTTTGGACTATTCGTTAGATAGTATTTACGGGCAGCATTATTTAGTTGATCAACGATCATGGATGAGTTTCGTTATTGGAGAAAGTTTGGCTGCATTTCTGCAATTTTTTGAAATATAGGTTGATACTGGAACCAGCCAGCTTCGGAATTGCCTAACTCCCTATAACCTCGTTCCGCCTCTGACGCGTTTAATTCAACGGAATTTCCTAGTAACTCCAGCGTTATTTGCGCCTGACAACTTCTTTCCATCGCAATAAACCACCAAGCCGCTTCATCTACAGTTTTGCCTACCGTTAACAGTCCGTGGTTACGCAGAATTAGTGCTTTATTTTTTCCTAACGCGGTCGCAATCATCTCGCCCTCTTCGATCTGATTAATTACGCCTCCCCTTTCGGCGAACAAAACATGGTCGTTATAGAAAGGAGTTGATTCGATTGTTAAAGGCCTGAGCAACTTTCCGGTTGCTGAAAAAATCCGGCCGTACATTGAATGGGAATGGGCAATCGCGTTTACATCCGGCCGATCTTGGTGGATTTTCGAGTGTACGATGAACGCGGCTTTATTTAACTTATTGTGTTTTCCTTCGACAATATTGCCATCCATGTCCACCCGGATTAAGTCGCGGACGCAGATATTGCCAAAATACATTCCGAAAGGGTTTACCCAAAATGTATCGGTAAATTCCGGATCTCTTACTGTGATGTGGCCGGCGATTCCCTCATCAAAATTATAGTGAGCAAATACGCGAAAGGCTGACGCAAGCTTTAATTTGCGCTCGTGCCTTTCGTCGTGGATGCTTTCAAACTTTCCTTCAGACGCTATTTCGCTAGAAATGATGTTGGCCATACTTCATTACTGCCATACTTTAAAATGAAATGTAAAGTTCACATTCCGGTCAGTAACGGAAACAGGACCAAAAACTCCCTGGTAATCCTTCGTAGCGTTGAGAGCATCAATCAGTTTCGCGCTATCGATGGCATTATTCTTCTCGATCGTGCTAAAAAGAAGCTTTAGGCCATCGTAAGTAATCACGGAAAAGTTTTGAGGCTCCGTCTGGAATTTATTCTTAAAAGAATCGACAAACGATCTTGTAGTGGGATTGGCGGAATTTGCTTCGAAAGCAAAATCCAAGTACGGAATTCCTTTTAGTGCATCGCCGGCAACGTTCACTACATCGGGAAACGTCATCAGCTGGTCGCCGACGATCTTTGCTTTATAGCCGCTTTCCCGAATTTGCTTGATCATCGTTCCTAGCCCCTTTCCAACCCCGGCGACATATACGCATTCGGTATCCTTATTGATTTTGGCAGCGATTAAACTCTTGAAATCAGAGGAAGTTTCTTCATATGCCTCCGAAGTCACTGCAATTCCTTTCTCTTCGGCCGATCTGGTTACCGCGTCCTTCACGCTTATCCCATACTCATTGTTTGAGTAAAACACGACTAGATTCTTGACTGCCAAATTGTCTTTTAGATAAGGTGTTAGATTTTGTCCAGTTGTCGTAGCCGAAACATAATTACGAATCGTGTACTTGCTGTTTTCCAGGAACTTATCGGTGCCGACCGCGGACATTAGCAAAATGCTATTCTTTTCTGTTTCGGGTTTAATGGCGAGTGTCACACCGCTCATGATCGAGTAAACTAAAAACGGTTTCTTTTCGGACGCCAGCATATTCTTTATCAGCGTTACCCCTTCTTTCGGGTCAGCTTTGCTGTCGCCGATATCCAGTTCAATTTTCTTGCCAAGCAAGCCACCCTTCGCATTTTGCTCATCAACCGCAAGCTGTAATCCCTTAAGCGTGTAATCGCCTAAAACTCCCGCATTTCCGGTTAACGGAACGATTGCTCCAATCTTGATCGTTTCGTCAGGTTTGTTTGTTTGGCTACCCGAACATCCAAAGATCACGAAAATCGTCGCGATTAGGGTAAACGTCGTAATAACTTTGATCGTCCTTTTCATGGTTTTCTCCTTTTCTCTTACTTTATAGATCCGTAGAGTTTGGCGTCCACAAATCCTGGCTGCCTGAAATCGTCGCTTCGATACTTTTCACTCATTGCTCCTTGACTGAGCGTGACTACCGAATCGGCGATCTCAAATACAAAATCGTAGTTATGTTCCATCATTAAAATAGTCTTGCCTCTCTCATCTTTCATGCGGGTCAGAAAAGCTTTGATCAGCTCGCAAGTTTCAGGAGCGAGACCCGCAGTCGGCTCATCAAGAATCCACAAATCAGCATCCGTCGCCATCAAGCAAGCGAGCGAGAGAATCATCCTCTCGCCGCCACTAAGTCTCCCGGCAATTTGTTTTCGGAGGGTTTTCATTTTGGGGAACGCTTCTTCAACCAGTTGCCAAGTTTTGATTCGTTCCACCTCACTTTTTTCCGACAAAGCCAGACGGATGTGTTCTTGGATAGTAAAGTTGGGCAAGATATTACCCCCCTGCGCGATGAAATCAATTTTATGCCTAATAATTTCTGAGGTCGGTATTGCCTTCAGATCAAGGTCGTGGTAAGTGATTTCCCCGCTGGTCTTCAATTGCTGCGTAATTGCCTTGAGCAGAGTGCTTTTGCCGCTCCCTTCTTCGCCAATGACACAGCAGACCTCTCCTGTGTTCAAGGCAAGGTTCAAACCGCGCAACACGGACGAGCCGTTGTAACCTGCGACCAGATCTACGATCTTAAGGATTTTCTCATTAGAGTTCATATCTTAATCGGCTGAATCTTAAGGTTCTCGATCTTGAAAAGGCAGTCACTAATCATCTCCGCAAACTTGATTTTGTGCTCGATCATAAAAATGGTTTTTCCTTGTGCCGTGAGTTCTTCTAGAGCGATGGAAATCCTCTCTATCGTGTCGGGATTTACACTGCTGAAAGGCTCATCGAGGAGCAATAGTTCTGCGTCATTCATCAGCAACATAGAGATGCTTAGAAGTTTTCTTTCGCCCAACGACAAACTTCCGGCAAGCAGATCCGCTTTGGTCCCCAACTTGAACTTGTCGAGAATGAGTTTCGCTTTTTCTTTTAACTCGATTTCCCTCCTTCTTATAGTCTTGCGATCGAAAAAATAGCTGAAAAAGTACTCGCCTGGATGTGTCTTATCGCTTACAAGCAGGTTCTCCAAAACTGAGTGGTTAGGAAAGACTGTTGGATCCTGCCACATCCGACCGATACCCGCCTTAGCAATCGAATACTCGTCGTGAAATCTTATTGTGTGACCTTTAAAATGAATTTTCCCGGCATCAGGTTTTTGATACCCCCCGATTAGATTAAAGAAAGTCGTCTTTCCGCTACCATTACTTCCAAACAGACTGTTTATAGTTCCTGCTCGCAATGAAATATTTACGGCATCAAAAAGTCTCAAACCGTCAAACGATTTGCTGAGATTGTCGATATGCAAAATCTGAGTTTCCATTTATTGAAATTTGAATCTACCGAACAGTCCATTCGGACGGAATCTGACTAATAAGATTAGGACCATGCTGTAAATGATCATCTGCAAGCTTGCCCCTTGTATGCTGTTGATCGGTACAAGCCTCGTTAATTCCGGGAGCATCACATAAAAACAGGCTCCAAAAATCGGGCCCCGTAGATTTCCAGTTCCACCTATTAGAATCATGTTTACTATTAAAATACTCTCCGACAACGTGAACGAGGTGGCGTCGATATAGCTGTTGTAAACTGCGAATAATGAGCCAGCCACAGCAATAAACGCTGCTGCTATCGAGTTGCAGATAAGTTTGTAATAAGCGATGTTCTTTCCGAGGGCAACCGCTCCTAACTCGCGATCGCGGATACATTCCAGCAATCTCACAAAGGGTGTTCTTTGGAAGTAGTAGAAAAACAAGATCACAACCAGCGCGAAGCACCCGCCGAGAACGGCATAATCGCTTGTTCCATCTAGTTGATACCCGAAGACCGTTGCTCCGGGAATTTCTGAAATCCCGAAACTTCCCCCGGTTACTCCCTGCCAATTGTAGAGCACCGTAAAAACGATGACCTGAAAAGCTAAGGTTGCTAAGGTGAAATATAGATCCTTCAACCGGAGCGAAAAATAAGTGATTACAAAACTTAAGAAAACGTTGAAAACAATGGCAATCAAAAGTGCAGGAAAATAGGTGAAGCCGAGCTTTTTCATTAGTAGAGTTGTCGCATATGCCCCCAGCCCGTAAAAAGCAGCATAGGCAAACGACAGCAATCCCGTGTAGCCAGACACCAAATTTGCACTGAGCGCTAGAATCACGTAGATTTCGCAAACAAAAAGTATATGCAGCCAGTTCATCTTGCTTCGATCCTTTGTTTGGTTGAGACTAAACCTTCCTGGTAGAACACTAGGACGGCAATGAGCAATATGTAGGTCAAGGCGTCCTTCCATTGAGCAGACAAAAACTTTACCGAAAAATTTTCAATTAGAGCTATGACGAAACACGCAGCGATCGTGCCTAGGAGAGATTTTACGCCGCCAACAATCACCGCTACTGACGCAGCCAGAGTTAGAGTAAGACCCACGTAGGGGTCTATCGCCACTTCGCTTCCTTTCAGCATACCCGCGACACCAACCAGAATTGTCCCGACAAGCAAGGCAGTAAATCGTGTTCTCTGAATATTGACGCCAAACTTCTCGGCCACGCCGTAATCATCTGAAATGGCTCGAATGCGGATGTAAAATTTAGTTTTGGAGAATAAGAGGACGGCGGCTATAAGAATCAGGCTAATAAGCAAGTTTCGCAGTTCAATATTCGTTAGTTTGAAGTAGTCGTTGGAAACGACGATCGAATAACTGCTATTCAGTGAAATGCTCTCGTTTCCAAAAAATAAAACAATTAGATTAACGAGTAACAGGTAGCCCCCAAGGGAAGAAATCATAGAGATAGTTGGATTGACTTTCTTGCGATAAAGGGGGCGATACACTAAATACTCGATGATGATGATCAGGGCTGAGATAATCAGTAAGGACAGGATGACGGAAACTGGAATCGAAATCATTGGTGGCAAGATTTCTGTAAAGACGTTGTTGAACTGATAGAGGGCGTATACCGCACTTACGTAAATCGCGCCATGTGCCAAATGAAATACTTTTGTTGCGTTAAATATGAGATTGAACCCGATTGCGACAAGAGATAGCATTAGTGCCGCAAGAACGCTGTTCATAAGTATCTGAGTTAACATATAACCGTTCGAGAAATGATCTCTGCAAATATATACTGGCCGCGTCTCTCAATTTTCCGACAAATTCCGACATCTCTTGAGACAGGCAAAGCGAAGTTCTGCTCCTGGTGGCAGTGGATGTCGCATTTCGTAAGTTTTAATGAAGAAGGTATACTACGGTCAGGCTTCGGAGCCTCCCCTCCCGGGATGGCGGCCTAGACTGTTAATTGCTTAGGCGTTGATAAAGCCGCGGTATGCACTTGGAGATTTTTCAAAGCGACGGCGATGAGTAGGATCGAGCTTTGTGACATGAAATGTGACATAACTGCTCTAAGTTCAGCTAATATGACACAAAATCACCGAGTGTTACCGGGCAACCAAAAGACTACTAAACCGTTGTGAACATTTGGTTTATAGCTATGCGTAGCATTCAGTAAATGCGAATCCCGCCTTCTGTTAACCGAAGGGTTGTAAGTTCGAGTCTTACCTGCGGAGCCATTTTGATCAACAAGTTAGCCCGTCAGTAATTGGCGGGCTTTCGTGTTTTCCCTAAAACTTTCCCTAAGGTCGATCCACCACTGATCGGTTGTTCTTTATTGAAATGTCTGCTATCCCTTGCGACCGCTTCCTAATGATCGTAGTTTTTGAAATTCCCCAAGAACTTAGCGGCGTCTGATTCAATGCCTGGCGTAGGATGAGAAACCCTCTGGTGTGTTTCCACGTAAAGATTCTGATGCAACTTAATCGCATTTCAATTTTCGCATTATTCTTTATTAGCCTTAATTTTTCGCTATCAGGACAAAATCTTGATACCAAAAATATACTGTGGACAGCCGACGATTATGTCATGGCGGAGCAGGCGGCATCCTTTGAGATCTCTCCCGACGGAAAATGGGTCTTATGGTTAAAGAGCATTCCCAGCAAAGAAAAAGACCGGCTGGTCTCTTATCTTTTTATATCCAGCCTCACAAATATCGGCGAAACTCAGCTCACCCAAGACATCGGGGGCATCTCGTCACCTAAATGGTCACCCGATGGTAAACACATTTCTTTCATTGCGAACAGCAAGGCCGGCTCATCGACAGGTGAGGCTTCTGAACAACTTTGGCTAATTAATCCTTTTGGCGGCGAACCATGGAAGGTGAGTTCGTTTCAGCGCGAGACAACCAACTATTTTTGGGCAAACGCCGACAGTATCGTTTTCTCTGCAAAGGAAGACTACTCAAACTATGAGAAAGCACAGACAAACGACGATACTGTCGTGGTTGAGGATGAGAAACATGTATCCCCGATCCGTCTCTTTAGATATGACATTTCTAGAAAAGAGACAAAGCGTCTGACCCTTAATAAAGATCAAATTGAAGACTTTACCCTTTCACCAAATGGCGATTATGCGATCACGATCCATCAGCAAAGTCTAAGTTACGAATACGATAACAAAGCTAAGCCGCTTATTTATCTTTATAACCTGAAGACGGGAGAAGGCAGGCATATTTTTTCAGACGTCGAATTCAATCCCAGAGCTGTACGCTGGTCGCCCGATAGTAATAGCTTCTATCTTCTTAATAATTATAAACCCGACCCGACCTACCTTTGGGGTATAAATGTTCAGGTTTGGTTTTATCCGATGAACACGGGTTCACCTGTGAAGGTTGATCTGAAATGGGCAAATGGAGTTAGTGGCGGTTTTGCAGCCACGTCCGATGGATTTGTCGCGCTTCTCGCTAACGGGGCTCGAAATAAACTTGCTCGATACGTTCGAAAAGACAACGAATGGAGCCAGGAATTTATCACAGGGGAACACTCAGAAAACATCTTTGGATTCACACTGGGAAAAGACGAAAAAACATTTATTTATAACTACTCGACCGCGAGCAAGCCCACCGAGTGGTATCGTTCCACGCTGACAAGGAACAGTATTAATAGCCCACTTCAGATCACTAATATCGGTCATCGTTTTAGGGGCAAGACGATCTCCCGCACAGAGCTGATCAACTGGAAAGGTGCACGCAACGAAAAAGTAGAGGGACTTCTTTATTACCCTCACAATTATCAACCAGGAAACAAGTATCCTTTAGTTGTGATGATCCATGGCGGACCTGCACTGGTCGATTATGACACCTGGCGTGAGACACCGAATTATCCGCACAATCTTTATAACCAAAAGGGCGCTTTTGTTCTTGCCCCGAACTACCACGGCAGTTCAAATTATGGCCTTGCCTGGGCTGAATCGATCGGCAAGGGCAACTATTATGACCTGGAGGTTCCCGACATTGAGAAAGGGGTTGATCATCTGATCGGACAGGGAATGGTCGACCCGGATAAACTAGGTGTGCTCGGATGGTCAAATGGCTCACTATTAACAATCGCCCTGACGACATCTACGACCCGATATAAAGCTGCCGGAGCAGGAGCCGGCGTCGTGGACTGGACGAGTGATTGGGGCACCGCATATTTTGGGGCTTCGTTCAATAATTACTATCTCGGTGCATCGCCACTCGAAGATCCTCAGCGGTATCTTGAAAAGTCGCCGTTCTACAAATTAGACCGCGTGAGAACCCCGACGATCATCTTCTTTGGTGAAAAGGACGCCACCGTTGCTCCGACACAGGGTTGGCTCCATTTTAGGGCACTACAACAACTCGGAAAAACAGACGTAAGATTTGTAATATTTCCCGGTGAAGGACATATCCCCCGGAAACTGACACATCAAAAGCGAAAGATAGAGGAAGAGATCTCCTGGTTCGATAAGTATCTTTTTAAGATAGTAAATAAGAGTAATGAAGCATTGAGAGAAAATTCTCCTCTTTCGGCTGCTCTTAAGTTGAAGAAGGCTCGACGTGAAAAAGAACTCTACGGACTTCTCTTTAATAAAACACTCATTCCCGAAACTGTCGAGTATGATGGTCTGAACATCGGACGTTTCGAGGTAACGCGTGCGCAATATCACGCATTTGACAAGGAATATTTATTTGAGACGGCGACAGGCAATTATCCGGCAAACGGAATTTCTTATGAGCGAGCTCGTGATTATTTAAAATGGCTCTCGCAAATATCTGGAATGAACTACCGGTTATTTACGGAAGATGAAGCTGGAAAGATCTACGCCAATGCAGGTAAAACTGAAAACACGCTCGATTATTGGGCAGGATATAATGTTAATCCGGAAGACGCCGCACGCCTTGAACCTGCTATTAAAGAACTTGGCCACGGGTCGATCCTTCTTAGAGAGGTAGGAAGCTTTGGCGGAGTGGGTGCATCCGAACTTGTTTTCGATCTTGTGGAAATGTTGCTGAATGGGCGTCCTCCACCGGGGAAGAAGGCGGGAAGCTGTTTGGTGGAAGTGCGGACGCTTCGGCGGATAGAAAACAGTTCCAGTTTAATACGTCGCCAGCGTACACCGGATTTCGAGTTGTTAGAGCGCACTAAGTACCTTCGATCTCGACAGCATTACTTGATTCAATTATGTACAACTTTAGAATCTCGCCATTTCGATTTGGCTTAGCCGGCTTAATTGTCGCGGTTTCATTCTTATCGGGCTTTGCTCAGCAACGTCTCGTTATTATTGGCGGCGGAGATCGTCCGGAAGCCGCTATGTCAAAATTTGTTAATTGGGCAGGAAACTGGAAAGCTCACATTCTCGTGATCACATGGGCGACCAGTGAACCTGAATCAGCTTTTGATAGTTTTAAGCAAGACCTAAGCAAATTTAACATGGAGGCAGTCGAGTTCGCGCCTATCGCGCCGATCACTGAGCAAAAGAAGGAGCTATTACTAACACAGATCAAGAATGCCACGGGAATATTTTTTACAGGCGGCGACCAGGTTCTAATAATGAATGTTTTGAAAGACCAGTCGCTTGTGAAGATCTTGAGGGAAAGATATACGGCGGGCGTCGTGTTTGGTGGTACGAGCGCCGGTACGGCGATAATGTCACGAAAAATGATCACAGGTGAGGGTGATTTCACTGTTATCGATGGACAGAAAGTTGAAACAACACCTGGATTGGGCTTACTTCCGGATCAAATCATTGTCGATCAGCATTTTATTAAACGGCAGCGACAGAACCGTCTGTTCGGACTTATTCTTCAAGATAAGATGAGTTTTGGAGTCGGTATCGATGAGAGCACATCTCTACTTATTGAAAACAACCGGTACGCCGAAGTATCGGGGAAATCGCAGGTTATGACTGTTGGCCATAATAAGGACGGCTCACTGATGATCAGATTATTTCAGCCGGGTGAAACTTTAGATCTTTTCAGCCGTAAGCTAACTACGCGACATCGCAGCAGCCGTTAACCACTCTCGTGCGGGTAAAATCTCTCAACATTTACGAGTGTTGGTTGAAACTCACGAGTGTTTCCGTTAACATAACTGCCCAACACTTCCTTTTTCAATAGTACGCATTCTCGAAAAGCACTTTGTCTAGCCGACCGCTTAGCCTAGACAGAAGCTGGTTGAAACTTGACCTTTAGGAGTAAACAATGACTTTTAGATCTGGTAAACGATTGATTATCGCAGCCTTGATGCTCAGTTTCCTTTTTGCATTAAGTGCCCAAGCCCAAACTGGTACTTCTTCGGTTACAGGTACAGTAACTGATTCCCAAGGCAAGATTGTCGCCGGAGCTTCGGTTTCGTTAACGAACCCCGCGAAGAACTTCACTCGTACGCAGACCACCAATGAAAGCGGCTCATACACGTTCAACGGCATACCGCCGGATACATACGTGGTGGAAGTTACCGCTGCGGGGTTCAAAAAAACCATCCTGAACGACGTCCAGGCCCTGGTCGCAAAACCGTCTGAGGCTAACGCGCAACTCGAGGTCGGGAGCGTGAATGAAGCGGTCACTGTTTCCTCCGGCGGGGTTGAATCCCTCGTCAACACCCAGGATGCAAGTTTGGGTAATAATTTTGAGAGCCGCCAGATCACACAGTTGCCGCTCGAAGCGAGAAATATCAACTCATTGCTGACACTGCAAACCGCGACGACGCGTGAAGGTTATGTTTCGGGAAGCCGCAGTGACCAGGCGAACGTGACGCTCGACGGCGTAGATATCAACGAGGCTCAGACGAATCAGGTCGGAACGGCCCGCGGCGGAGCTAGTGCCGATTCAATGCAGGGCTTTAGCGAACAGCCTGATGCCGGAACGGTTCTTAGACTTAACGGAGAGGCGATCGAGGAGTTCCGTGTCACCACATCGAATCCGAACGCCGCAATGGGCCGTTCGTCCGGTGCCCAGATCTCTCTTTTATCGAAGAGTGGAAGTAACCAGTTTCACGGTTCCGCTTTCATTTATAATCGCGACACCGCTTTTACGGCGAACGACTGGTTCAGCAACGCCGACGGCGTTTACGGGCCCGAGGATCAGGCTGTCATTGATGGTTTTGCTAATGTCGGAGATGAACGTTCCCCGCGTCCCGAACTAAAACGAAACGTTTTCGGCGGAGCCTTTGGCGGCCCGGTCGTGAAGGATCGTTTCTTTTTCTTTTACAGCTACGAGGGCCGGCGCGATCAAAGCGAGGTAACCGGAAGCGCAAGGGTGCCGCTTGCAAGCCTTGGCCGCGGCGAGGTCCGGTATCCCAATGCCGCTGGCGGAGTTACCACTCTCACCGCGGCAAATCTGTTGGAGATATTCCCGGAACTCGACGGCCTTAACCCGCTTGTTCCTACTGTATTGGCCGAGGCTGCCTCAAAATATCCGGCCAACACCCGTTCGATCGGAGACGGTTTCAACACGAGCGGTTACCGGTTTAATGCTCCTTTGCCGGTCGGCCTTAATTCTCACGTCGGCCGTTTCGATTACAACCTTAACGACCGCCATTTGCTGACCGCACGTGTGCAGATCCAGCACGACAACTTCGGCGGTACCCGTCTATTCCCCGATACACCGGCACAAGACACCTGGTCACATCCTTGGGGGATCGCGCTTGGCCACACCTGGACGGTCAACAATAGTATTGTCAACAGTTTCCGTTACGGGAAAACGCGATCGGGTTTCACACGTCAGGGAGATGCCGCAAAGAATGAGATCTATTTTAGAAACGTCTATTTTCCCGTTCTCGATTCCCGAACCCTTGCCAGAGAGACACCGGTTCAGAATTTTACCGATGATCTTTCCTGGGTAAAGGGTAACCATTCCGTTCAGTTCGGCACGAACATCCGCATTATCAGAAACCGCCGGACCACCTACGCGACAGCGTTTGATACTGCCTACACAAATGGCACCGGTTGGGCAGGCGGTAATCCGATCACTAACGCGATCAATGAGTGGGCAATTGAGGCAGGTGATGGGTTAGAGATCGCACCGGATTTCGATATCGCGGACGTACGGGACCCTGTGACAGCACTTCTTGGACGATTCACGGCCATGACTGCGCGCTTCACCTTTGATCGTGATGGAAATTTGCTCGAACCGGGAATTCCTAGCGAGCGTGAGTTTGCGACCGAGGAGTATGACTTTTACGCACAGGATGTGTGGAAGATGCGGCCGAATCTTACGCTCACATATGGCTTGCGCTACGGTATCAGCCGACCGGTCTATGAAACGAGCGGGTATGAAGCCAAGCCGGAGATTTCCCTTTCTGAATTCTTCCGTCGCCGAGTTGAAGGTGCCGCACGCGGAGTTCCGTACAACGACCCGCTCACGATCAATATTTCAGGCCCTGTTAACGGAGGGGAGCCGCTCTACAATTGGGACAAGAACAATTGGCAACCGCGAATAGGAGTCGCATGGTCTCCCAATTTCAAGGGGGGCTTCCTTGGAAAGTTATTCGGAACGAATAGCGAGTCAGTGATTCGCGGAGGATTCGGTATAACCAATGATTACTATGGCCAGCAGCTCGCCACTGCTTTCGACCTAAACAACAGGCTCGGATTTTCATCGTCCTCGGCACTCGCGCCTGCTAGTTGCTCGGTGAGTGCGCCTCAGTGTCCGCGATTTACGGCATTCGATCAAGATGTTCGAAGCCTCGCGGCATTGATGGGGCTGCCGATTCCCTCGAGCCTACAATTCCCTCTATCGCAGCCCACGGACAGCAGCCGTAGGGTCGAATCCACCATCGACGGAGAGATCGTCGCCCCGACGCACTACAGTTGGAACGTAACCTACGAGCGGTCGTTACCCAAGGGACTTTTCTTCCAGGCGTCTTATATTGGTCGCGCGGGACGGAATCTTCTTGCTTCTCGCGACGTAGCGACGATGAACAATCTCGTCGATCCGGCGTCCGGAATGGATTGGTACACGGCCGCAGGAATGCTGGAAGACTACCGTCAACGCGTAGCTCCGGGCATTAATGCGATAAGCAATACCGCACAGCGCGAAGCGGCTCAGCGGGCGGCATTAGCGAACCTTCCCGCGATCCCATATTTCGAGAACCTTTTTGGCGGCGATCCAGATTTCATCAGCACTCTAATGGGCGACCGACGTTCTCCATGGGCGGCGAACGCAACCCAGGCAATCTTCGGTGATGCGTTGATCTTTAACAGCAACGATTGGGCGACGACACAGGACGAGATCGACGACTATCTAGTTTTTGATGCCGGTCGATCGCCGGTGTTTTATCATCCCCAGTACGGAGCTCTCGCCGCGATCGGATCGATCGGAAGGTCGAATTATCACGGCGGAACATTTTCTCTCAGACAAAGACTCGGAGAATCGCTGACCTGGGATTTCAACTATACGTTTTCCCATTCGCTCGATGATGCATCCGGCCTTCAAACAAGCGGAAACTTCGGAACATCTCTGATCCTTAATCCGATCCGACAGAGCGACAACTACGCGAGTTCCGATTTCGACGTTCGCCATATCATCAATGTGAATGGTGTCTGGCAGGTTCCTGTAGGTCGCGGACGCACGTTCCTGAGCGATACGAATAAATGGGTTGACAGCATTCTTGGCGGCTGGCAGCTTTCGGGCATCTTCCGCTGGAATTCGGGCCTTCCGATCTGGTCGCCGTATGACACGCTGTGGGCTACGAACTGGAACATTCAGAGCAGCGGCGTTCGAACACGCCCGGTTCAGTCGTGCCCGACGCGCGGAGAAAATGGTGAAACTCCGAGCCTGTTCGGATGCGACCGCACACAGGCGTATCAGAGCTGGAGAAACGCAAAGCCGGGCGAGACCGGAGACCGAAATGTTATTCGCCTTCCTGGCTACATGGGCCTCGACATGGGACTCGCGAAATCGTTTAGCCTGCCGTGGGAGAATCATCGGCTCCAGTTCCGCATGGAAGTTTTCAATGTCACGAACACCCAGAGCTTCGGCGAGACCGTGAACCAGCAATTGGAGGTTGATCCGCACGCGAGCTTACCTGCCTCCGATTGGTGGAACTTCTCGGGTATTCAGGGTACTCCCCGGGTAATGCAATTCGGGTTGCGTTATAGCTTCTAGTGCAGAAGGCAAGTATTCAATTGGATAGGAAAGGTGTGGTCGAGGCCGCACCTTTCCTTTATGAAATGTTATGAAAAAAATTCCGAAACACGTTGTCATCTCGCTTCTGCTTTTTATCTTGCTTACGACAATTTGCTATGGTCAGAAAATTTCTCCGCAAGAGCAAAAGATCGTGGACTTCATTGATAAAAGCTCACCGGACGCCATTCATCTCATTGAAAAACTTGTCAATATCGAAAGTCCCTCGGAAGACCCTGCCGGAGTCAAAAATACGGGCACGATCTTAATGCCGGAATTTCGATCTATTGGGATGACCGCGAAATGGATCGATATGCCGGCGGAAATGAAGCGGGGCGGCCATCTGTTAGCTGAAACGAGCGGGTCGCAAGGCAAACGCGTACTCATGCTCGGCCATCTCGACACTGTTCTCCGGGGAGAAAAATTTCGTCGCGAAGGTAATAAGATCTACGGAACGGGAACATCCGACATGAAAACCGGCGTAGTAGTTATGTACTACGCATTGAAAGCGCTTGAGTCAGTAGGGGCATTAAAGGATAGACGAATTAAACTTTTGCTTACGGGTGACGAAGAGGACACGGGCGTTCCTGCCAGTATCAGCCGTCGTGATATGGTGGACGCGGCAAAAACCAGCGATATGGTTTTAAGCTTCGAAAATGGCGGCAATAATATTGCAACGGTCGCACGTCGGGGCTATAGCGACTGGGAGCTCGAGGTTAGTGCAAAGACAGGGCATTCGTCGGCGATCTTCAAAGAAAGCATGGGAAGCGGGGCCATCTTCGAAGCGGCGCGTATATTGAACCAATTTTATATTAATCTAAATCATGAGAAGTACCTTACGTTCAATCCGTCGATCATAGCCGGAGGAACGGAAATCACGACTGCGGACGGCAGCATAACGTCCACCGGAAAAGGTAATGTTGTTCCGGCAAAGGTAATCGTTCGGGGCGACCTGCGGTTTTTAACTGAGGCGCAGAAAACGGCGGCTCGCGAGAAAATGAAAGCGATAGTCGCAATGAATCTTCCGGGGACGTCGGCCAAGATCGGCTTTAGAGATGAAATGCCGGGGATGGAACCAACGCCTGCCAATCTCGAGTTGCTGAAACAGCTAGATCAAGTGAGTCAGGACCTTGGGTACGGCCGCATAACTGCCCTGGATCCCGGGGATCGCGGAGCAGGAGACATATCGTACATCTCCGACCTAATTCCCGGTATGGACGGTTTGGGGGCCACTGGCGGCAATGATCATGCAAAGGGAGAATATGCAGATCTCGATACAATGCCAATTCAAATCAAAAGGGCCGCAATTCTGATATATCGCCTTACAAGATGAGAAATTCCGCAGCAGAATAAAGGGTTGGGTGCGGAGCCATTTGATCAGTAAAAACGGATTATACACTGCTAACCAACACGCGGGCCGGCTGTGGGCGCTGTCGTCAACATTTATTACATACAGCCCGGCTTTCCACGGGCTAGTGGTATAATTACGGGACGGGAGCCGCATCGTTATGGACTTTTATTTTCTGCTGTTTTCGCTTTTCTTTCCTCGCGTGGTGATGGTGGTCTATCTGCTGCAAGGCTGGTTTCCGGCGAACAGCGTACCAAATTGGGCGGACATATTGCTGGGTGTTTTTACTCCGCGGATCCTGATATTGATATACATCTATCAGAATCTGGGTTATGAGAATGTCTGGTTTGCCGCCCACCTCGTCGTGATGATACTCACGTATTTTGGCGGCGGCCGCGAGACCGCACGACGCAGAAAAAGACCCAGCGATTGATTCTAACTAGTCCGGAATGTAAGACTTCTTTTAAACGCTTCAACAAAAACGAGGATGTCTGAAAAGTTTATCCGATGGCCTTTCACATCTTTTTTTGTATTTTGCTTTCCTCTTTCGTTGGACAGTTTCTTAAGAGTTTTTTCCACGAAATACACGAAACAGATCAAAAAGAAATTAAACAAAAAGAGGCTGCCTTTTCAGACAGCCTCTTTGTCTTTCTATCAGCGTTGCCGCCTAGAAAATGAACCTGAAGCCAAAACGAATCGTACGCGGACCCTGGAAGCGATTAGCTAAGCCATAGTCCGAACGGGTGCGGTTCAGAATGTTTGCCGTACCATCAAGGTAATCGTTGGTTTGCGTAAGCAAAGTTCCCGCGTTATAGGCGTTGATCAACGCAGGCGTGTTAACCGTTTGCGACCGGGTGCAGCCCTCGGGCGTTATCACGATCGCCCCCACCGTTACAAATTGCGGATAGGCCGGTGCGGTGGTGAGATTGCATGCATTGTCGAGGGCGTATGTCGTTGCGATCTGGCCATTCGACAGAACATTTTGAACGGTGAGTACATTCTTTTCTTCGAAAAGATTCAGAATGTTCACATCGCCAACAACCGTGAACCGATTGTCACGGCCAAAACGATAGCGGTGCGTAACTCCCAGATCTGTCTGCGAAAACATTTCTGTTCGTCCCATATCGCCGCGTCCGGTATAGATCGACGTCGCTCCGCCAAATTGTATGTAGGTTGTTTGCGGTGCTCCGGATTGGAAGGTCTGGAATGCCGAAAATTCCGTCGAATTGGTCTTGCTGCCTGACCAATCGAGAATATAGGCACCGTAAGCGTTAACGACGTGCGGACGATCTGTCGCGAGACGCCCGTCATCAAAACCACCTGACGCGGTAAAGCCGATAAACGGCAAGTCAAAGCTGCGGTTGACGCCGGGATTCGAGCGTGCCAAGCCGTTGAGAGACGAACCCGTGCCCGCCAGCTCCTCAGTATTTGCCAGACCGGAATAGTTGCCATACAGGCGGCTCAACGTATAGTTGACGTTAAAGAAAAAGTTATTGGACAATCGCTTTTCCAATACAAGTTCCATCGCCTGATATGAGCGTCTCGGAACAGCATACGGGCCTTCATAACCTGCCGCTTCGAGAAATTCCCTGTGCAGGCCCTCTCCCGGATTTCCGGTAATATAAACCTCGCTGCCCTCGGCATTCTGCACACCGGCATCTTCGATCGCACTTACGAGTTTCTTGTTGGTGTACCGTGCCCGAAGGATGTAGTCCTTACCAAGTCCGTGTTCGACCCCGAACGTAAACTCTCTTTGCTGGTATGGTTTCGAATTCGGATCGATAGCGCCGGATTCTACCGGGTCGGCACTCGGATCATTCGATGCAATTCGCAGATCCGTCTGACAACGGCTTATGCCGCTTCCGATAAAACCATTGGTGGGGCAAAGTCCGCCGATACGGTCGTCGAAATCGGCGACTATATTCCCGGTGTTGAAATTGGTGAACGGACCGCTGTTGGGCAGGATATCGAAGTAATCGTTTCGGTAGAAATTACCACCGAATGAACCCTGGGCCAACCGGAATTTCAAACGGTCATAGAACTTTCCGTAGCTTCCGAAGATCTTTGTACTGCCGTTTCCAAAAAGATCGTATGCAGCCCCGACACGCGGAGCGATCTTGTCGGTCCAGCCAAAGCTGAAACTCGCCGGAAACTCGTTGAACGACGGAATATCTTCCTTTTCAAATCTGATCCCCAAGTTAATGCTCAGGCGTTTAACCGGCTGCCATTTATCCTGTACATAAATAGCCTGGTTGAGATTACTTCCAAGTCCCACCTGTCCGACTCGCTGAAGCATGCCGCCGCCGATCGCGTTTGGATTAGGCGTTGCCTGACTATTTTGCAGAGCAGCTCCTGCAAGAGTCGAGCACATTCTATTGATGCGATAGTCGCCGTAACACAGGAACGTCGTCTCCTGATATCCGGTCAACAGATCGTTAAAGATCGTCATGTGCTGATAGCCGCCCTTCAACAAATGCTGTCCGCCGGCATTAAATACTACCGAAACGTCGCCTTCGTAGTTGGTGCGAACCGAAACGTCCTTGATATTTTGCTGTGTGCTCGGGGAAACAAATCCGCGATTACAAGCGTCGGGCGAAATGGTTACCGGCGGGTTAGTACCCGGAGTATTTCCTTCGGCACAACTAAAAGTATTTCCAGTAGGAACGAAGTAGTTGTCGCCTCTTTCATTCAGGAAGCCGCGCGAATACCGGAAAGTGCCAACGAGATTGTCGAGCGGCGTCCAGACCGCTTGACCGGTGATGTTGTTCGAATTATCGCGGCCGCCCTGCCGGCTTCTTAGAGCGCTTCCCTGAAGCGTGCCGATGCTGCCGCCAAAATTGACCGGCGGATCGGTCGCACCAAAGAGTGCAGTTCCGACAGTTGTAACTCCGCCTAAACCGAATTCGTTAAGGAACGAAAACGATCCTTCGCGAACGACGGGATTCCAGAGATACGTTCCGGTCAAACGGAGCTTGTCGGTGATCTCTGCATCGAGACGGCCAAATGCATAATTGTAAGTGGTCTTTCTGCGGTAGGAATCTCTGCCGGTTCCGTTCAATCCGGCCGCCGTGTTGATTACTCGAGTTGCTGCCGGGGCGTTCGTATAGAACGTTACGTCAACAGTCTGGTCGAGCACCGTCGGCGAGTAACTGCCAAAGAACCAAAGCTTGTTCTTTACGATCGGGCCGCTGAGCATTGCCGAAGGAAACGTGTCCAGACGACTTTGTTTCGGCTGCTGAAAATATTCGGTCGGCTGCACGAAGGCCGCTCCCGTACCGGAAGGAAATCTAAGTAATGTCGGCCGATTGGCTCCGGCAAGTTTCCAAGGGGTAAATCCCATACTTGCTTCGCCGTGAAAATCATTGTTTCCGCCCTTCGTCACGACGTTGATAACGCCGCCGGTTGCTCCGCCGAATTCCGCGTCGAAACCGCTGGATTTAACGCTGATCTCCTGGATCATTTGAAACGGAACTTTATTGTTATTGTTGACGCCTGCATCTTTATAATTGGTGACTTCCTGTCCGTCAATAATAAAAACATTTTCGGCATTGGTCGCACCGTCGATGGTAAAGCCGCCGGCCACCGCATCGGGCCGAGTTCCGGGTGATGCCTTGAGAGCGGTCGTAAAGTCCGTGCCTTTCGGGATCAACTGAAGCTTTTGAGCGCCGAGGTTGGTCGAAACTTCGCTGTCGGTAACGTCTATCGGCTGATCGCCGGATGACGCGACGTCAACTACGGCCGAGGCTCCGCCGGCCTGAAGGCTGATGTTGACCGGTGTCGTTTTACCGACGACGATCTGAACATTCTCATACGTCGCGGCGCCAAAGCCGCTGATCGCGGCCGTTGCCACCGTGTAGGTGCCCGGCGGCACTTGCAGCACGCGGAAAGAGCCCTCTTCGTTGGCGGTCACCGTACGGCTGAATCCCTGGCTGCCGCCCGTATTGTTTTCACTGCGAAAACTCTTTATCGTGACCGCAGCATTGGGTACGACTGCTCCTGTTGTGTCTTTGACGGTTCCCTCGATATTGCCCGTCGTTTCCTGCGCTAAAATAGGCGCGGAAAAACAAAGGACGAAGGATAAAGCAAAGATCAGAGCTTTGACATTATTTTTCATTATTATTTTCTCCTCATGAATTGGTGGATGGATGCAGCCACTGAAACGTGCGATTCAGCTTTTCGTAAATATTCGAAATACTGGATTTACGGCATTTTCATCCATGTCCTGCCGTTAATGAATAGGGCAATAAATATGCCGTTCGCGGAGCGTTGAAAATATTCGACTAATCCGAAAAGGAAATAAGGCGGGTAGAGCAAAATTTGCACAATCTTGCGATTTTTGGATAGAAATGGCCGCAAGCCATTTTAAAATGGGAGTCGGCCAATTCATGTTTTCGTATCGCTCTGTCCGTGCAAACAAAAAAAGGTGCCGCTGCCGGCACCCAATTTATTTCCAAAAGCTGTCAATCAATTAACGGCGGGAATAGATCACATCGATCTATCTAAAGTAGCGGAGGGCCAGCGGACGGACCCGCGAATATTTACGCAAATCCGTCCGCCTCAAAAGCACTCGGTCAAAATTCGAACCGGGCTGCAAACTGCATGACACGCGGCGTGGTCGCTGCTGTCGCCTGTCCGAAAGTGGCGGCCCCTATATTGATGTACTGCGATGCACCGCCAAGGTTCAGGTTTACGTTATTCAAAACATTGAAAGCTTCGGCCCGAAGCTGCACACGGATCGATTCCGAAAACCTTATGTTCTTTAACAGTGCCGCATTGATATTAAAGTAACCCGGTCCATTGATCTGGGTACGTCCCAGGTTGCCGGTCTGCCCCGGATCCACATTGAAAAAGACTTGGCCCGCGAACGGAGTTTGTCCAAATCCCGCAGTCGCCGAACCCTGGCCGGATGTGCCAGCCGGAGCAATTATCGCCGGATCCAGGAAATAAATGTTGCCATTTGCCTCATAGATACCGACTAAGGCCTGTAGTTCGTCACGTGTCAGGCTGCTATTTGCGGTCTGTCTTGTCGAACGGGCATTACGATTCAGCGTTCCGCGCGGATCGACAAAGGTGATCGGAATTCCCGAGGTCCAATTCACGATTCCCGATATTTCGAAACCGCCGAATATCTTGTCGATCACGCCGCCATTGCTCAAAAATGGTTTGCCCTTGCCAAACGGCAGTTGATAGACGCCGTTAAGGTTAAAGACATGAGTTTGATCGATGTCGGCACGCTGTTTATCCAATTGCCGGTTATTGTTATCCAGGAACGGTTCGAACTGAGATTGTCCGGTGAGTGGAGCGTTATTGCTTCCCAATGAATTCGTCAGGTTTTTGGAAAATGTGTAGTTCGCTTGAAAATACAAACCCTGAGTGAATCGCCGTCTGAGCTCGACCTGGAGGGAATTGTAATTAAAGAAACCTTCATTTGTGAAGAAATCGACGACGCCCGTTGCAGGGTTGGGCAGGAAATTGACCCGCGTCACTGCGTTCGGGTTGGCCGTTGTCGGATTGTTGTTGTAGTTATTCACATTTGAATAGAACAAAAAGGCTAACTCAGCCGGGGTTCCCGCAAGCAGGTTTGCGTCAAATGTTGCCGCCGCAAGGCCGGTTGCTACGGCGCCGCCGATCACAAGACGTCCGGGAGCCTGAGAGCCGCCGTTCTGGAATATCTGAAGCGCCTGGCACCCCGCATTTTGAGCTGCGGTGCAGAATGGATTGCCAGTCAGAGTTCGATTAGCTCTTGCTCGTTCGAAATCCGCCAGAAATCCGTTGTTGAAGATATCGACCTGATTGAGGTCATAAGCACGGATCAGACTATTACTCCGCGTACCGACATATCTGACCTCAAGCGCCATGTTGCCCAGAAATTCACGCTGAAAACCAATGCTGTACTGTTCCAGTTTGGTTGTTTGAAGATCGGGGTTAATGGCAAAGACGGTCCCAAAATTATTTGCAACCGCATTATTCTGAAAAAAAGTACGCGGCGGAGATACAAATCCCGGCGTCAGAAACGGAGGAAGAGGATCGCCCAACCGAAGATTCAGAAGATTACCGGCCGCTGGATCATTGCGAGCGAATCCAACCTGATTTGCCAGGCCGACATTACCGCCGGCGGCGGAATCTGTTGCGGTGACGATCTGATCGTTGGTATAGGACTGGCTGTACCCGCCGCGGATAACAAATGTTTCACCAAGAAGGAACTTGCCCACTCCGGATTTAAATTTCGGGGCCCATGCGATACCGACCTGAGGGCCAAAGTTATCATAGTCGGTCTTATAATAAGTCCCTTCCACGCCTGAATTTCCGCCGATGACATCATACGTACCGTTGCGGTCAAGTATGGTCGCGATCGGATCGGCACCATCAGGGATGACAGGTTCGAGTGCCAAACTGTTTGCCAGTTTCAGCGCCGGGAAAATTTCGTAGCGAAGGCCGCCGGTAATGGTGAGGTTAGCTTTCGCCTGCCACCGGTCAGAAACGTAGAGCGAATGATTAGAATAGCGGAAAGGCTGAACCTGTCCGATATTGGGGTTGAAGCCGGCTCGCGGATCGTCAAGATAGAATGTCTTTTGTCCTTGCACTACAAAACCACTTAACAAGGCCAACAGGCTGTTCGCATTGGTAGCGTTCGCAATACCACCAGGGAAATTCGCGGCTACGAATGTTGGCGTTACGCCGGCAACCGTTTGAACAAAAAAGAGCGGCGTCGTTCCGAAATTAACGAACGAGGTCGGATTAAATTTTTGCACCTGACCGCCAAATTTCAGACTGTGATTTCCCACGATCCAGTCAACATTATCCTGAAAGTTATAGTTCTTGACGCGTCGGCCCTGATCGAGGAAGTTGTTCACCGGATTGGTGACCAGTTGAAGATTCAGAAAATAATCGGGAAGCTCGTTGTCCCGGTTAAAAACGACATCGCTGTAGAAAAGGCCGCCGCGAACTTCGTTTACTATAGACGACGTAAAAATGCGACGGTATGCAAGAGCAAGAAACCTACTCTCTGAAACTAAGGATGCGTTCGGCCTTTGCGAGAAGCTGACATCGGCGTCGCCTCGTAGGGCGGCTTCACGAACCCAGCTAAAAACTCCATTGATCGAATCTCTTGATGTTAGATCGACATCTATTCTGGTGGTCGATGTTGTACGTTCGGTGTCGCCCCGGCGGTTTAAGGTGAATCCGGCAGTTGTCAGCGAATCTCCGCCGGCAACATTGCTTTGGCTAGGCAATTGATCCAGGACCTGAGCTTGAATGAGCGGATTGATGGTCGTGGGAATGTTCGGTATCGGGAATCCGGTAAATGAGATGCCTTGTGCAAACCCCAGAATATTGGAGATCGTGCAAAGGCTGGCCTGCGCGGCAGTTCGCTTTTCCGGGCAGGTAACATTAGCCGTTCCAACCATCGTATTGATCGCATCACCGGCAGTACCTGCCCCGAAACCTGTTCTGTTGTAACGAAACACTCCGGTTCGGGCCTCAGGCGTCAGGATCACGCGGGCCGCACGCGCCGATATCGGGTCGATGATCTTTTCATAACTCGTAAAGAAGAACGCCTTGTCTTTGTGAAAGAGAGGCCCGCCGTCGCCAAACGCGGGCATTGGCAGAGGCCCGCTGACCTTTCCGCCAAACTGGTTGCGGTTGCGGACTCCGCGTTCGGTTCCAGACCGGTTACTGAAAAAATTGTTTGCGGAGAAATAAGAATTTCGGTTATAGGCAAACAGCGCGCCGTGAAAGTCTTTAGTTCCGCGCGGTGTCACGAGTCGCACTTGCGCCCCGCCATAACCCTGGTCGGATTCCTGGTTCGCGGTTGCGATCGTAAATTCCGCAGTATCGTCAGTTGTCGGCCGGCCCGGTGCGAAATCGGTAGCATTTGTCCGAATGTATGTGTCCTGAATATTTATGCCGTCGCGGGTTATGTTGGTGAACGATGTTCTCATTCCGTTGATAGTCGTTCCCTGGGCAGTGCTGGATTGCGTTCCCGCTTGAAGCGTTATCAGGGCCAAAGGGTCGCGGGCAAGCAGCGGCAGTGACTGGATCTGCTGTGGGCTAACTGTATTGCTGACCTGAGCAGTTGTCGAAGTAACCAGGTCTGCACCGGCCGTGACATTCACGGTTTCCTGAATGTCGCCGATCTGCAGCGAGGGATTGATCGTATATTCGCGTCCGACGTCGATCTTTACTTCGCTGGCGACAAAAGCTTTGAAACCAGCGGCAGTGATGCGAATAGTGTAAGTGCCAAAATCAAGTTGCGGAAAAAGAAACGCGCCTGATTCGTTGGCCGAGACGGTCTTTTCCTTGCTTGTACTATTGTCGGTGACAACGATTGTCGCGCCCGGAAGTACGCCGTCCGGCCCCGAAACGGTGCCCGACAGTCGTCCGGTCGTACCTTGGCCGACGGCAATTGCCGCAGCCAATAAAACCGAAAAAATTAGTGACGTAAATTTTTGCATGGTCCTCTCCATTGATCGAAATCAAAAAATAATAAACCCCTAAAAAAAGCAGGTGCAGGAAAACTGAAATGAAGATGACGAAAACTCAAATTTCCTGAAGGCGAAACTTATCTCGGGGGCAATTTGTCGTTTCGCATCATCGTTCGTTTCAGCACTGATCTATGTCCGTCGGGCACAGGCGATGCTTCTAAAATAAAATTCGAGAAAGTGAATCGGCCTTTTTCGGTGAACGACGGCAAATACTAAATAAGCAAGGTTTATGCCACTGTTATGCGTGGATAAGAACCATTGATATTTACGCTGATTTGAAATTTGAAAAAAGCGGGCGCGGAAATGCAAGATTTTCGATTTTTGGATATTTGAATAAAATTCACAAAAATCGAAAAAAAGCGGTTGTGCGAGATACTGAATTTATCCCAAAAAGCGAATGGTTTTTGGAGAGAAAAAGTCGAATTTTATCGGCGGGAAATTCTATCTAACGCAGTGCGTCGTTGATCTTATTTAGTTCCTCTGAGCCGGGGCAGAGATCGGATTTGGTCAGGGTGTTCAGGGGCTTTTCGGTGGTTTCGAGAAGGTGGTGGAGGTCTTGCGAATCGGCGTTCATATAGAGAAGGCCGGTGAGTATTTCGCTTTTGGCTCGCGAGTTTTGCATGGCGTTGATGGCGGACAGGCGGTCGAGCGGGTCCCAGTCCTTTGCCAGCTTACGCAATTGGATGACGGAGCCATCGTGCATCTTTAGACTCTCGACGCTGCCTTCGTCATAGCTCGCGTTGATAGCGGGCATGATCGGGACGAAATCGACGGTCGAGGTCGCTTCCATATGTTCGCGGACGTAGTCGTATGATTTGGTCGAGCCGGGATTGTTGTTGAACGTGACGCAGGGCGAGATGACGTTGATAAAGGCAAAACCCGGATGGCTCATCGCGGCTTTGATAAGCGGAATAAGCTGTTCCTTATCGCCGGAAAAACTCTGTGCTACAAACGTTGCGCCGAGTTCGATAGCGAGGCTGGCAAGATCGATCGATTCGAAAAGGTTTACCGAGCCGTGTTTGTTTTTCGAACCGGCGTCCGCCGTTGCCGAATCCTGCCCTTTTGTCAGGCCGTAGCAGCCATTGTTCATCACGAGATAAACCATATTCAGATTTCGCCGGATGACGTGGACAAATTGTCCCATGCCGATCGACGCCGTATCGCCATCGCCCGAAACGCCGAAATAGATGAGCTCGCGATTTGCCAGATTGGCACCCGTCGCCACAGACGGCATGCGCCCGTGAACGGAATTGAACCCGTGCGAATTTGCCAAAAAATAGGCCGGTGTTTTAGACGAACATCCGATGCCAGACATCTTAGCAATGCGGTGTGGCTCTATGCTCATCTCGAAACACGCCTCAGCTATCGCCGCACTGATCCCGTCATGCCCGCACCCCGCACACAACGTCGAAAGCGAACCCTCGTAATAATCAACCGAATACCCCAAAGCATTCTTCGGTAAAGCAGGATGACGAAATTTTGATCGGACGTAGGTCATAAAAATCAGGCGAAACGTACCTTGGTTTCAGTTACCGTGACAAAATTGATCTAACAATTTATCGGAATAATTTTCAAGCAAACGATGAATGGTCAGTATCTTGTTGGCAGAGCGTTCATCGGTGAGTCTGAGGAAGATAATACCGCTGATAGCCATAGAACCATTCCTTTATAGTTATAGGGTCCTCCTAATCTGCCTGACAATATTATCCGCCGTTATAGGTGTGCCGTCGTAGTTCAAAACCGAAATTAATTTCGAAGCATCAACGCCTAGTTCGATCATCATCAGGCTGCGGAATTGGGCGTCGCGGTTTTGTTCGATGACGAAGATCGTTGCGTGTGAATCGATAAAATCGACAAACTCTTTTCCAAAGGGAAACGACCGGACACGCATTGCGTCGAGCGGGATGTTTTGCTCTTTCAGAAGATCTATGGCTTCTTCGGCGGCGTAGGTCGAAGTGCCGAAGAAAATAACTCCGAACGGAGCGGGGACACTCTTGTCCCCATCGGCGGTTCCTCCGCCGACAATCTGTTCGTGCTTCGCACTCATGGGGACAGGAGTGTCCCCGCTCCGTTGATAAAATTCCGGCTTCGGCACAAGCTCCTTCGCCGTGTCCCATTTTCTGATCAGGCGGTCCATGTTTCGGCGATAGACGTCGCCGTCCTCGGTATAGACGGCGAATTCGTCGCGGGAAGAGCCGCGCGTTACAAATGCGCCGTAGGTTGTGTGCGTACCGGGGAGCGTGCGGTACGGAATGCCGTCATCGTCGATGTCGAGGTAGCGGCCGAACTTGCCGCGAAATTGTTCGAGCGGTTGGCCGGCGGTTTCGTCGCTGCCGTCGTTACCGGGAAGGTCAGGAGCGGGGACACTCTTGTCCCCATCGCCGGTTCCTCCGGCGAGACCGCCGCCATTACCATTGACGGCCGACGAAGCGTCGCTCGTTGGGGACAAGAGTGTCCCCGCTCCGTACGTCCGAGCTTCGTAGATCCGCTCAAGCTGCTCGGCCGTGAGAACCTTGCCGCGGTCATAAACACGTTCGTCGTTCCATACGAGCGGTTCCGTGACGTGGTCGTTCATCCCGAGGTCGAGGTCGGTCATTATTATCACGGGCGTTTGCAGGCGTTCGGCCAGGTCGAATGCGTCGGCGGTCATCTCAAAACATTCTTTCGGGCTGGCAGGGAAGAGCAGCGGATGTTTCGTGTCGCCGTGCGAGGCATAGGCGGCTTCGAGAATGTCGGATTGCTGCGTTCGCGTCGGCATTCCGGTCGATGGGCCGGTCCGTTGGACGTCGATCAGCACGGTCGGGATCTCGGCAAAGTAGGCGAGGCCGAGAAATTCGTTCATCAGCGAAACGCCGGGTCCGCTGGTCGAGGTGAATGAACGTGCGCCGTTCCAGCTTGCGCCGATGACCATTCCGATCGCGGCGAGTTCGTCCTCGGCCTGCACAATGGCGTAGTTGTTTTTGCCTGTGACCGGATCGACGCGGAATTTTTTGGCGTATTTGCCGAACGCCTCGACGACCGATGTCGAAGGCGTGATCGGGTACCACGCGGCGACGGTCGCACCGGCATAGACAGCGCCCAAACCGCAGGCCGAGTTACCGTCCATCAAGATCGAGTCGCCCAATGCATCGCGCCGTTCGACGCGGATATCGAGCGGCGATTCGAAATTTTCCTCGACATACCGTACGCCGATATTCAACGCTCTGATGTTCGGTTCGATCAGTTTTTCCTTGCCTTTGAATTGTTCGCCGATGAGTTGTTCGAGTACCGGAAACTCGATGTCGAGCAGCTTGCTGAGTGCGCCGATGTAAACAATATTCTTGAACAATTGCCGCTGACGTGCGTCGGTATATTCCGCATTGCACAGCGACATCAGCGGAATACCGATGTAGCTGATGTCGTCGCGGTCGTAGTTAGGCGGCAGCGGCTTTGAGCTGTCAAAAAGAAAATATCCGCCCGGCCTAACGGACGCAAAATCGCGCGCCATGCTCTGCGGATTGACCGACACCATCAAATCGATCCCTTCGCGGCGGCCGAGATAACCCTCCTCGCTAATACGCACCTCATACCATGTCGGCAAACCCTGAATGTTCGACGGAAAAATATTCTTCGGCGTCACCGGCACGCCCATCCGAAACACCGCCTTAGTAAACAACGCATTCGCCGACGCCGAACCCGTTCCATTCACATTCGCGAATCTAACTACGAAATCGTTTATTGCCATTTAGTATTATCGGTCCAAACCTAGATCTGGATCGCGACTGTCGTGCTTAACCACGACCACGTGGATTACTTCGTCGTCGAGTATCTCAAAAAGAATGTGGTACGGAAAACGATGAAAATTGATCCGTCTAAGGCGAGATGTGTAAAGCGGAAACGATGCACCCCGTTCTATAACGATATCAAAACATCGACGAAATTCTGTGTAGAACTCAACAGCGAGTTGAGATCCAACTTTACGCGAATAATAATCGATATGCCCCAATAGATCATTATCGACCTCAGGGTGAACTATGATTTCCATCCGAACCTTTCGCTCATTCGTCGATCAAGCTCTTCGATGGAAATTCCCAGTTCAGGATTCTCTTTTAATTCATCGCTTCGTCGGAGCGCCTCAGCAACCCCGTCATCGTCGTCGTCCCAGCCAGGCGAGGGCAGCGAGCGGATCATCTTCCCTACCAATGCAGCCCGATCTTTCTCCGACAGACCAAATACCAATTTCTCTGCTTCTGCTATTGCTGACATATCGTTCACCTCAATCGAATTATATCATTCCCCGCCCACGAAGAACCCAGTCGCTACCGCTCCCGGTTCTGACTAACTCCGCAGGATCTTTTCCATCTTTTTGCCTTTTGCGAGTTCGTCAATTAACTTGTCGAGCCAGCGGATCTTTTGCATCAGCGGGTCTTCGATGTCTTCGACGCGGATGCCGCAGACGGTGCCTTTGATCAGGGAAACGTTTGGGTTCATTTTGGGAGCCTTTTCGAAGAATTCGCGAAAGCTGGTTCGCTTCTCGATCTGCTTCGCGAGTCCGGCCTTCGTGTATCCCGTCAGCCAGCGAATAACCTCGTCAACCTCTTCCCTCGTCCGCCCCTTCTTCTCCGCCTTTGCCACATAATGCGGATAAACACCCGCAAAACTCATCGCAAAAACTCTTTCATTCGTCATAATCCTAGGCCGCGTAGCGGTCAATTGAATTTAGCCGTGGACTTTTGTCCACGGACAATCAACAATCGGTTTGTTGTCGCGGTAGCAACAATTGAATGATTCGCCACGTTTGATTCATTCGTCGCTACGCGACGAGAAATATTTTCACATGTTCCCGTGGACAAACGTCCACGGCTAAATTCATCGGTCGCCAGCGACCAAGAACCATCGGCCTTAAACTCAGGCAATCCCTGTAAAATCGCCGCCATTGTCGATGCCGAACTGGTTTACCCTGACCTGCATCTCGTAACGTTCGTCTATCGCTATCATTCATCTGTAGGTTTTTCTCCTTCGTGGGTTAGTTTATCGGCTTCGTGAGCCATTTATCGGGCTTCGTGAGGCACTTTCACGCCTTCGTGAGCCACTTTCACTTCTTCGCATCAAACTTTTCGGACTTCGTCCGGGACTTGCGCCGCTTCATGTCGAGTTTGTCCGTGCTTCGTGCTCGATTTACCCGCGTCCGAGCTAAATTAGTTGTTCGAAGACTGCTCTATTTTCTCGACGACATAGCGCTCGATTCGTTCTTTGTTAGCAATCAATGACGAGAATTGTTTTTCGCTCACATCACTGAAACGTGCCAAAACCTTTCGAGAAATCTGCTCTTGATCTTCGAAAATCGAAACCGAATTGAAGTTGAGATGCCAGTTCTCATATTGATGAAGGCTGATCGTGACGTCGCGACACTTATCGTCATTCGGAATAGCGAAGATGTAGAGCGGTTTCTCCATACCGTTCAATCTGCAATCGACTGAATACTTCCCTTCGGGATCATGATTCAGGTCGCGGTAATCGAATTGAATTCGTTCCACCGGAGCCGTATCCAGAATGAAACTCTTAAAGTCTTCGTAAAATGTTGATCGGACGATCTCACGGTTGAGATAGGTAACGTCGGTAATCTTCACCAAGCCCTGTAGATAGTTGTATAAAACATTACCTCCGTTATGGAGGTTTATATCAGAAGATAGGACGCCGTCTTTTTCGCTTATCCCGAAACTCGACAACGCATTGCTGATAATCTTTGCACGGTTCCCCTTATCCAGACTCTTCACGTCCATTTCGTAACTAAGGTGCATGAACGTATGACCTTCGTCCGATAGAATCCATTCACCACCAAATTTCTTCAACACTATCGCGAAATGGTCGCCATCATCGAATCGAAATGGCGTAAAAATGCGGAATCGATCAACGCCTTCCGGGAGGAGTCGAATCTCTTTACAGACCGTTTCCTTGAATTCCCTTTCAATTGTTTCAGGATTATTCATTGGGCTTTACCAAACAAACTAGGTTGAGGATCGTTCGAGACAATCCCACAATCAGAAACCAAACAATCAATAGCACCGTGAATGTCAGCGTAGCGGTCCGTTACTTCCGCATAGTGTTCCTCTTTCATTCCTTCGAGTTGATATCGCTCGGACGCGGTATGAATATGGAAATCATAAAACTCTGTCTCTTTTTCAAGCTTGTTCGAATGAAAATGGCTCTTGCCGTTGTAACGCCGCAACCGGAAGACTTCGTTTTTATCAGCCGGAATGAAGCCTAGAATCGCGGAGAAGTCGAGTGGGTTTTCGATGCCCTGTCTAATTATGACCTTGAAGGCGCTATTGTCTGGTCTTTCAATCACCAAATCGTATTCGCGATGACCACGTTTGTCCTTGAACTTTGATGTGAAATGAGAAATCGGCACTTCAATCGGCTTTTCCTCTTCGATCAAAGCTTGAATTTCCTCATCCTTTAGAAATACATCCATACGATCTAATTCTACTTAACCTTTACACAGAATATCGCACCCACACTTCACTCAACGCAGAACTGGACGACAAACTTACCCTTTATCATTTCCATTGCACCATACTTGACCTCGCCGGCTTTGGTTACGTTGTACCAGAATTTTTGCATATCCCAGGCGGCGGTCGGCCCTATCGTAAACGTTTCTTCCAATAACCGGGCTTTCGTTTTTGGTGAGCGACGGCGTAAATCGTCACTTCAACGTCGTTGTGCCGGTAGAAACCGAGTATGGAAAGCGGTTGCCAGGCACCGCCGCGTACGGTGGGATGCTCGCGGCCACGAGTTGGGGAACGCGACGATTCGGTCGATAGTCTCGTGGACTTCGTCTAGAAAATCTTGACCGAGACCGAATTCACGGCCGTCGTAGAAATCCTGTGCCGCCTCAAACTCGCCCTCCGCCTCTGGATGAAAAGAGAAGGTCATTTTTTGTAGCGTGCGCGCATTCTCGCAAAAACCTCTTCACCCGGTATGAGTTTGACCTTGCCGGATTCGACCTCGTCGATCCGTCGTTCAACTTCCTCACTCCAAGCGTCGTTAATCTCCGTCTGAGAAGGCGAAATGCTTTCAAGAAGGGGGTCGATAAGCTCCAGCTTCATATCGATCGGAAGCGAATCGACCACGTCCATTATCTCCATTGTTTGTGTCGTCATAAGTTCACCTTTATTCAATTCTACATCAGTCAAAGAGCCCAGTCGCTACTGCTCCCGGTTCTGACTTTCTATCTGCACGAAGTTGCCGTATTTGACCTCGCCGGCTTTGGTGACGTTGTAGAGAAATTTCTGCATATCCCAGGCGGCGGTGGGGCAGCGTTCGGCGCAGTGGAGGCAGACGTCTTCGTCCGTTGGCACGGGTCGCTCAGGCAGCCTTTTTGGCCGGAGCCTGGGCTCGGAGCTTCTCAAAATAGACCCGTTGCTCGTCGTGCGTCATGTGCATGATATCGCGGCTTATTTTGTCGCGGATGTCACGCATCATTTTCACGCAATCGAAGTCCTTCTTTGGTTTTTTCATCGGATATTTCATAAGTCTAACACCTCTGTCGGCGTTCGGATCTCCAGCATGGGATAGCCATGCTTGAGATTAACTGAATTATAGCCGCGGATGCGTTTAAGATTCACAATGTGTTTGAAATTCCAACTCACCAACACGTCAACGCGGTGAACGGTAGCAGTCGCGATATGCTGGCAATCGGCCAGACTCGTCGCTCCGACAACCTTTTCGGCGACGTATAGATCGGCAAGATCGAGGGCCTCCTCCGAGGCTCTCACTTCTTCAATCATCCGGCCATGGAATCCATCAAGGTAATCGCGAACCTGTTCTGGAGCTAACACCAGCTCGTCACGTAGCAATCGCGAGACCACGATGACGAATTCGCCAGCCGTAACCTTAGCAAAAAACGATTCTGACGACTCGCGAAACTCCTCGTCGAAAACGCCGCCGACTACTGATGTGTCGATGTAGATTCTCATCCGTGACCATTCCTCTCAATTTGTACAAAATTAGTCTCAGCACCATACTTGACCTCGCCGGCTTTGGTTACGTTGTACCAGAATTTTTGCATATCCCAGGCGGCGGTTGGGCAGCGTTCGGCGCAGAGGCCGCAGTGGAGGCAGACGTCTTCGTCTTTTACCATGATGCGGGTCGTTTTTAGCGGGTCGGAGACATATAGGTCCTGGGTCAGATTCAGGGCCGGAACTTTTGCTCGGCTGCGTAGATCGGTTTCTTCGCCGTTCGCGGTAAATGTGATGCAGCTTGTCGGGCAGATATCGACGCAGGCATCGCATTCGATACATTTCGGAGCGTTGAAAACGGTTTGGGCGTCGCAGTTAAGGCAGCGTTGTGCTTCCTTATAACCGGCGAGGCCGTCGAAACCGAGTTCGACCTCCTGCTTGCGGTTGGTCAGCGTGACGGACTTGTCCGCTTGCGGCACGACGTAACGCAGGTCGTTCACGATCTCGCTGTCATACGCCCATTCGTGGATGCCCATTTTTTGGCTGACGAGATTTACATATGGCGACAGCCGTTTATTGATGTCCTCGCCTTTGCAGAGCAGATCGATCGAGACTGCCGCCTGATGTCCGTGGGCGACGGCGGTGATAACATTCTCCGGGCCGAAAGCAGCGTCGCCGCCGAAGAATACTTTCGGATTGGTCGATTGAAACGTCGTTTTATCGACGACGGGCATTTCCCATTTATCAAACTCAATGCCGATATCGCGCTCGATCCATGGAAACGAATTTTCCTGTCCGACGGCGATCAGTACATCGTCCGCGGGATAGAACGCGTCGGGTTCGCCCGTCGGCACGAGTGAGCGTTTGCCGTTCTCGTCATAAACGGCTTCGACTTTTTCGAAGGTCATGCCGATCAGGGCCGGAGCGGGGACACTCTTGTCCCCATCGCCGGTTCCTCCGCCGAGACTGTCTTCGTGCTTCGCACTCATGGGGACAAGAGTGTCCCCGCTCCGTGCTTCGACGACGAATGATTTCGGCACGTGGTTGTCGATGATCGGGATGTCTTCGTGCTGGGCATCTTCTTTTTCCCACGGACTTGCCTTCATAGAGGCGAAGGGCGAACGGACGATCACTTTTACTTCTTGGCCGCCGAGCCGTCGCGCCGTGCGGCAGCAGTCCATCGCCGTGTTTCCGCCGCCGAGCACGATCACGCGTTTGCCGATCTTCTCTGTATGTTCAAAAGCAACGCTGCCGAGCCAATTGATGCCGATGTGAATATTCGCCGCGCCTTCCTGTCGGCCGGGCAGGTCGGGCAGATCGCGTCCGCGCGGTGCTCCGGTGCCGACAAAGACAGCGTCGTAATCCTGCTCCAACACTTCCTTTAAGCTCGAAACGTAGTGTTTGAAATGAGTGTGAATGCCGAGGTCGAGAATGTAATCGACCTCTTCCTCGAGCACGCGTTCGGGCAGGCGAAACGAAGGTATCTGCGAGCGCATAAATCCGCCGCCTTTGATCTGTTCGTCAAACAAATGTATCTCGTACCCGAGCGGTGCCAGATCGCGTGCGACCGTCAGGCTTGCCGGCCCGGCGCCGATAAGCGCTACCTTTTTACCGTTCGGAGTAAACGGCCCTTGCGGCATCAGCGATTTGACCTCGCCTTTATTGTCCGCCGCGACGCGTTTTAAACGGCAGATCGCCACCGGCTCTGATTCGATCCGCCCGCGTCGGCACGCCGGTTCGCACGGCCTGTCGCACGTCCGCCCCAATATGCCGGGAAACACGTTCGAATCCCAGTTGATCATGTACGCCTCGGTATATTTTCCGGCCGCGATCAGCCGTATATACTCAGGCACAGGCGTATGCGCGGGACACGCATACTGGCAGTCAACAACTTTGTGAAAATACTCCGGATCCTGAATGTCGGTCGGTTCCAATTGGTTTTATCCTCGATATATGAAGTTTCTCAGCAGAAATGTAACATCGGAATAATAAAGGAAGTTGCGATTCTTTGCTAGGAAAAATGATCGGACACCTAGTAAGTAAGACAAATACATTGACTACCATGGTATTGAAACATAGCATCGAAAGCATGAGGTATATGTTGAATATGGAAGATGATTTGCCGAAAAAAGTGAATAGGCTTGCAAAAGCGGAAAGGTCGAACGAAGACCTAGGTCAGCAAGTATCCGACACGGAAGAAATCACTCAATACCGCAACGGCGTACCACTATTTCCTTCTCGTGGAGAAGTTGTGACGATGGAACACATCCAGAAAATTATGGACGAGGAAGGAATATAGTATTTCGTAACATCTCGCCTCTGTAATACGTCTTATAGAGTAGTTCTTCTCCGTTCTGTCACGTGTAAATAGCGGCTTGTCACGGAGGCGAACGCGATGGGAATGTTTGGGCATATAATTAAGGATATGAAGGCGGTAGTTTTCATCATCATGGCGGTCGTTGCTGCCGGGCTGACTGTTTCGGCGCAGGTGCGGCCGCGAAAGGCCCCGGCGATCAAGAGCGATCAGCAGCGGAACGGTTCGGCGGCCAAGGCCGCGCAGTCTGATGACGCTCCTCCTCCGCCCGCTCCGGTGCAGAGCGATGAGGTGATCAACATCGATACGAATCTCGTCACGACTCCGGTTTCCGTGCTCGACCGCGATGGCCGTTTTCTGCCCGGCCTGAAGCAGAAAGATTTCAAGATCTACGAGAATGGCGTGCCGCAGCGGATCACTTATTTCCAATCGGAAGAGCAGCCGTTTACCGTCGTGTTGATGATAGACATCAGCCCGTCAACCAAATACAGCATCGACGACATCCATTACGCCGCCGTCACTTTCGTCAATCAGCTTCGCCCTGAGGACAAGGTGATGGTCGTCGCGTTTGACCAAAAGGTGCGTGTGCTGACCGAGCCGACATCCAGCAAGCAGGCGCTTTACACCGCGATCTATAAATCGCAATTCGGCAGCGGAACGAGCCTGTATGACGCGGTCGATTCGGTGGCCAACCTCGATCTGATGAACGTGTCGGGCCGCAAGGCTGTTGTGCTGTTTACGGACGGCGTTGACACGACATCGCGACAGGCTAATTTTGAATCGACGGTCGCCTCGGTCGAAGAGATCGACGCACTTTTTTATCCGATCCGCTACAACACTCAGGCGAAGGCAGATGCGACGGCGCAGAATCTTGACCCGGCTGTTGCGGCGATAGTAGCCCGCGGCACTAGCCCCGCAGAATATACAAAAGGCCGGCAATATCTCGACACGCTTTCGACCAACAGCGGCGGACGCCTGTTCGATGCGGAAAATATTACCAACCTCGAAACGTCATTCGCCGGCGTTGCCGAGGAACTCCGCCGCCAATATTCCGTCGGCTATTACCCCGACGACACCGGCAAACCCGGCGACCGCCGCAAGATCAAAATAGAGGTCGCCCGCCCAACCGCCATCGTCCGCTCAAAGACAAGCTACGTCATCAAGAAAGACGAACCGACTGCGCCAAATCCGACGGGAAATTAGCGAAAGAGTTTTTGCCCGCGAAATACGCGAAAAGAAAAAATTAACCGCAGATAAACGCAGATGGACACAGATTAATCCCTTGGAAATATCTGCGTATATCCGCGTACATCTGCGGTTTAAAATATTCTTGTTTCACGGTTTTCGCTTATTTTTTCACTTGAAAAGATATACTTATGAAATGCCCGTTCGCGTAATTCTGCTCATCCTTTTTGCGTTCTCGTCTGTCATTGCCCAGCCGTTCGTGTCGGCAAAAAACGGCCGTCTCGTCGCTAACGGCAAGCCGTATTATTTCGTCGGTGCCAACTATTGGTACGGCAGTTTGCTGGGGATGGAAAAAGATCCGAAACGCGGCGTCGAACGGCTACGCCAGGAGCTTGATTTTCTAAAAGCGAACGGCGTGACGAATTTGCGTTTATTGGCCGGAGCGGAAGGTTCCGGCCCGATGAATGGCGTGATGCGTGTCGGGCCGCAACTGCACGGTGAATATACGCTCAGCCTCGGCTCTCTCGCCGCACTTGATCTGGTGCTTGCGGAAATGGGAAAGCGGCAGATGAGGGCCGTAATTTTCCTGAGCAATAATTGGGAATGGAGCGGCGGCTTTCAACAGTATTTGATTTGGTACAAAGTGATCTCCGATGAGTGGCTGACCAAGAAGCCGACTTGGGACGAACTTCGCGACAACGTGGCTAAGTTTTATTCATGCGATGATTGCAAAGCCGCCTACGGCACTTTTGCCGGACGCGTTATCAACCGCAAGAATCTGATCACGCAAAAATTGTATGTCGATGATCCGACGATAATGGCTTGGGAGATCGCCAACGAACCGCGCCCGATGCGTCCCGCTGCAAACGACGCATATAAAGTCTGGATCGCCGAAGCCGCCGAGATGATAAAAGGCTATGATCGAAACCACCTTGTCACGATCGGCCACGAAGGCTGGATCGGCACCGAAAGCCTAAAACTTTTCGAAGAGATACACGCCGACAAGAACGTCGATTATCTGACGATCCACATTTGGCCAAAGAATTGGGCGTGGTTTGAGAACGGCAAGATGGCCGAGGGCTTTCCGAAAGCGGTCGAGCAAACCGTCAAATACATAAACGACAACGCGGCGGTCGCCATTAAATTGAAAAAGCCGCTCGTCATCGAAGAATTTGGTTTGCCGCGCGACGCACAATCGTTCGATCCGGAATCGACGACAAAACTACGCGACGAATATTTCAAAAAGATCCTGTCTTTCGTCCGCACAAAGCCGCACATCGCCGGTGCAAATTTCTGGGCATTTGGCGGAACGGCTCGGCCGATCAAAGGCCAGCTTTTCTGGAAACCCGGCGACGAATACACGGGCGACCCGCCAATGGAAGAACAAGGCCTCAACTCGGTCTTTACAACCGACCGCTCGACCTGGGCCGTAATTCGAAACTCTGTTAAATAAATAGAATTTTTTCCTGCGAATTACACGAATTTGGGCGGACGGTTGAATGTCTCTTTTATTCACTGGAAAGAATCTTATTGCGAACGGTTACACAATGTTATACACTCTTTTCATCTTGGCCGATCTCTCGGCCCGATTCCTAACTATAAGTGTTTAGAGCAATTGCACAACCGATCGCGACCTATGCGGTGAGCGTCGTACTAGCGTTGGCCGCGTTTTATCTTTCGTTGATCTCGACATCGCTGCCGCCCGATCCGGGCGAGCGTCAGTCAATAGACCGCGCGGTCGCACTGCTCGAATCGAAAGGCTATGAACGCGAGGTCTTTTTGCTGAAGCACACCGTTACGTTTCGCGGCACCGATCATTGGCTGAACACTTTTGTCACAAAGGAAAACGCATACGCCGCGACCAATTTTCCTTTTCAGATCATTACGCTTTACGCCGATTTCTACACTAAGGCTGTCGATGATACCGAGCGTGCAATGGTCCTGCTTCACGAATCGCGCCATCTGATGGGTGAAAACGAGAACGAGGCATATTCTTACGTCTGGAAAAACCGCAAGCACCTCGGCTGGACGCTGGCCACGCACGGCGAAACCGTCACCTACACGACCATCGAACAACAAACCCGCGAAAACGCACCCGAAATATTCAACTGCCCCGAAAAGCCGTGGGAAGACTGCACGGAGTAACGGACAATTGAGAATGTACAAATGACAGTTGAAAATGGACAATGACCCGGATGAAAAGTAGTTTCATCCGGGCTATGTGCGATCAAAAATTGTCCACTGTCAATTTTCAATTGTCCGTTGTTCTCACGCTTCCCGCTTTCCTTGCCGAAAACAGCTTTGCCATTTTTAGGCAGTTATCGAAAACCTTTGAGGTAATATACGTACTCTCAGGTTCGGTTTCTGTCGTGCTTGACGCTCGCCCGGCCTTTATCAGCCAGCCGTTCGCGGCAGCGGTGTTAAGGGCGTAGGTCGGTTCCCAGCCTTCGTCTTCGGGCATATTGCCGTCCTGATCGGGCGAGCCGCTTTGCTCAAGCAGCTCGTCGATCTCCGCATCAAGAAGCGCAGGCTCGATCTCCCACGCCGTCATCTTTTTTAGTTTATCTTTTGGTGTTTCCATAATTTTAGTGATGAGAGACAAGTGATGAGTGATGAGTGACGAAGCGGCCAAATGCTCATCACTTATCCCCCATCACTCATAACTACTTACGCCTTGCTAGCGATCAAGCACGCCAAAGCCGTTGGCCTGACGACCTTTGCTCCGTAAACGTGAAGGCCTTTTACGGCATCGCCGAAACGCTTTTCGGGTTTGTATGCCTGCAGGTCGAGGATCTGTTCGGCATAGCTGGTCGCGATCGAGTGGCCGGCCAGGATCTTGTATTTCGTGCCGGTCGTGTTCGGTACGTTGTTCGATTTCAAGATCGAAAATCCGGCCGCCTCGCCGACCTCGCCATTCATCAGCCTGATGTCGCCGCGCGTCGTGCCTGATCTGACAAAGCGGTCGTCTTTTAATAGCAGGCCGTGAAACCACGCCGGCACCACCACAAAGCGTCCGCCGGTCGGCACGTCCGCCTCGTCCAGCAGCACGCCCAGGTCGATCAGATATTCATATGCGTCTGCCTTGGTCGGTACTTTTGGCGTCGATGTCGAACCGATCTTGTTGCCGGCCGGAACGGCGGCGTCCATCAGGCCTGCCAGATAAGTGTCCGTTATGTCACGCAGCTTCCACGCCGAGCGCCGCATCGCTTCGTCCAGCACGT
>Ga0193752_1000275_pt1 | contig 55983 bp, 40 predicted proteins | sample H1c1metaG_FD_144924 | JGI IMG/M metagenome (GOLD analysis project Ga0193752, IMG submission 144924) | Soil microbial communities from a riparian zone of the East river system, Colorado, United States - H1c1 | ecosystem: Environmental > Terrestrial > Soil > Riparian zone | place: USA: East River...
CGAGGACGCGCTGCACCGCCGGGTTCGCTGCCGCTTTCGGCGGCGGCTGGTTCGAGCCCGACTTCGGTTGGTCTCCGGCTTTCGCCTGTTCACCCGGCTTCGACGCTCGAGACTGCTCGGGTGGCTTGCCCTTGGGCGCAACCCAGGGGAGCTTCACGACTTTGAGCTCGGCGAGCTTGTCGAGGATCGTGAGCAGCTCGTCCTGCTTCACGCCCGCCATGATCGAGATGTCTTCGATCGAGCTCACGCCGTCCACGCGCGACAGGACGAACCCTTCTCGCGGGCTGAGCGGCAACGAGAATACGTCGATGCCCGACATCAAACTCGGAACGCGTGGAGTCATGTGTAGAACCGGAACGGGCGAGCGTCGTGCGGTAGGCTAGCGCTGACATCGGGCCGACTCCGCGCGCCAGCCGTCGCCGCTGCTAGCGGCAACACGGATCGGTGCTCACACGTGCGAAGCACGGGCATCTATCCAGTTACTCTAACATTCTAGGGGCGATTTGCTGCGGCTTTTGCCCTGAGAGCGGCTTACGTCCTCGGCCGGTGCGCTCGCTCTCAGGACAAAATCCTTGCAAATCTCACAGCTATAATCGTATCAGCCGCTCTCAGCGCGCAGTGTACGAGTCGGCCTGCCGCCGACAGCTGCATAGATACGCCTACGCTAAACGCGTGGTTTGGCCGCGCGCAACGCTGCTTCGATCGCTTCGAGACCCTCGTCGATCTCTTTGGCAGTGATGCACAGCGGTGGCGAGATGCGGAGCACGTTGCCACCCGCGATCGACACGAGCACACCGCGCTGGCGGATATCGGCCACGATCGGAGCCGGGTCGTAGGTCTCCGACACCGCGATACCCCGCAGCAGGCCAAGCCCGCGCGATGCCCCAACCGCCGGCAACGTGGGATCCGCGACCATCGAATCGATGCGAGCGCCGAGGTGCGCGCCCACGACCTCCGCGTTCTTGATCAACTGCTCCGAATCGAAGATTCGAAGCACCGCGAGCGCAGCGGCGCACGCCAACGCATTACCACCGTAGGTCGTGCCGTGACTTCCGGGCGGGAGGGCACCCGACAAGTGATCCCCAAACCCGACCGCACCGAACGGAAAGCCACCGGCGATGCCCTTTGCGAGCGCGACCGCATCCGGCACGACGCCGCTCCACTCGGCCGCGAGGAATCGGCCGGTACGTCCATAACCGGTCTGCACTTCATCGAGCAGAAAGAGCGCACCGGCCCGATCACAAATCTCGCGCGTGCCGAGCAAGTACTCCGGCGTCGCCGCGACGACTCCACCCTCGCCTTGCACCGGCTCGAGGATCACTGCCGCCGTGCGCTTGTCGACCGCCTTCGTCAGCGCTTCGAGATCGCCGTACGGCACGTGTTCGATGTCGGGAAGCATCGGGCCCATGCCCTCGTGGTACTTCGGCTGCCCGGTCATGCTGAGCGCGCCCATGCTGCGGCCGTGAAAGCTCGCCAGCGCAGTGATGATCTTCGTGCGCTGCTTGTCGCCCTTGCCGTAGTGATAACGTCGCGCGAGCTTGAGCAGCGCTTCGTTGGCTTCGGCGCCGCTGTTGCAAAAGAAGAACTTCGAAAACGGCGTGCGCTTGGTGAGCTGCGCAGCGAGCTCGATCGCACGGTCGTTGAAGAACAAGTTCGACACGTGCATGAGCTTCGCGGCTTGCTCGGAGATCGCTTTCACGAGCTCCGGATGCGCGTGACCGACCGAGACCACCGCGATGCCGGCGACCAGATCGAGATAACGCTTGCCGTCGGCATCGGTAAGGCGAACGCCCTTGCCCTCCGTGAACACGATCGGCGCCGACCGGTAGTTGCCGAGAAGAACGTTACCTGCAACCGAGATGAGCTCTTTGTTGTCCATACGCTTTGTCCCGTAACCATACCCGGCGACTGGCCGGTGTGTGACACAACCGGCAGGCCTTCGGAAACCCTCGTTCAACTAGCACGCACTAGCGGACGATCTCGGTGCCAACGCCGCGATCGGTGAAGATCTCGAGCAGGATGGCGTGACGCACTCGACCGTCGATCACGTGCACCTTACCGACTCCACCCGACAGCGCAGCCAAGGCGCACTCCACTTTGGGAATCATGCCGCCGGTGATCGTCTCGTTCTCGCGCAAGGTCGCGATGTCGCTCGAGCTGAGCGATTGAATCAGCTTGCCGTCGCGATCGCACACGCCGGCGGTATCCGTCATCAGCATGAACTTTTCGGCTTTGAGCGCGGCTGCGATCTCGCCCGCGGCCGTGTCCGCGTTCACGTTCAGCGAGCGGCCTTCGCGATCGACCGCGAGCGGCGCGACTACCGGCGTGAAGCCAGCTGCGAGCAGTGCAGTCAGCACGGCAGGGCGCACTTCACGAATGTCACCGACGCGCCCGGTGTCCACCGTGCCCAATTTGGTCTGCACTGGCGGCAGCTTCTCCGCGAGTAACAACCCATCGTCGATCCCGGATAACCCGACCGCGCGACCGCCGTGCCGCCCGAGCAGCGACACGATGCTCTTGTTGATCTTGCCGCCGAGTACCATCTCGACGACTTCCATCGTGCGGTCGTCGGTGACGCGCAGACCTTCGACCTTTTTCGGCGTGATGCCGAGCTCGCGCAGGAGCGCGTCGATCTGCGGGCCGCCGCCGTGCACGATCACGACGTGAATGCCCACGTACTTGAGCAGCAACACGTCCTGCACGAAGCTGTCTTGCAGCGCCGCGTCGATCATCGCGCTACCGCCGTACTTGATTACGAACGTGCGCCCGTGGAAGCGCCGGATGTACGGCAGCGCTTCCAGCAAAACGGCGGCTTTTTCGATCAGTTCTTCCATCACGCGCGGACTCGCCTGCAATGACCCCGAGGTGTAGCCCGGGTCGGCGGAGCCGGCGAGCATAAAACTCGGCGCGATTCAGACAAAGACCCTAAAGAATGAACTTGGCCAGGTCTTCGTCCGCGAGAATCGGCGAAAGCGTGCGGTGCACGTCGGGGCCGTCGATGACCACCTTCTTGTCTTTGAGCTCTGGCGCATCGAACGAGAGCTCGTCGAGCAGCGCCTCCATCACGGTGTGGAGCCGGCGCGCACCGATGTTTTCAGCGCGCTCATTGGCCCGCGCGGCGTACTCCGCGATGCTGTCGACCGCCGAATCCGTAAACGAAAGCTCCACGCCCTCCGCCGCCATCAACGCGGCGTACTGATGCGTGAGCGCGTTCTTCGGTTCCTTCAAGATCCGAACGAAATCGGCTTTCACGAGGGCTTCGAGCTCGACTCGAATCGGAAACCGACCTTGCAGCTCCGGAATGAGGTCGGACACGTTGGACACGTGGAACGCGCCCGCCGCGATGAACAACACGTGATCGGTCTTCACCGGCCCGTGTTTCGTGTTCACGGTCGAGCCTTCCACGATCGGCAGCAAGTCGCGCTGCACGCCTTCGCGCGACACGTCTGGACCTTGCGCCGCCTTCGGGCCGGCGATCTTGTCGATCTCGTCGAGGAACACGATGCCGGCTTGCTCCGTGCGCTCGATCGCCTCGCGCTTCACCGAGTCCATGTCGATCAACTTCAGCGCTTCTTCGTCTTCGAGCATGCGGCGCGCCTCGCGCACCTTGAGCTTGCGCTTGTGCTTCTTGCCGCCGCGCATGCCCGGCAGCTGGCCGAGCATGTCCTTCAGCTGAATCTCCATGTCCTCCATGCCGTGCCCGGAACCGAAGATCGACACGAGCGGGCTCGTGCTGTCCGTGACTTCGAGCTCGATCTGCTCGTCATCGAGCACACCGGACCGCAGCTGCGTGCGCAGGCCTGCGAGATCGCGCGCGGTCCCCTCCGACCGCTGGACAGTGCCCTGCGATGACACCAAGAACGGCCCGCGCGAACCGGCCGGGGTCGCGACTGTTTCTTCCGGCCGGAATAGCAGCTGCAGCAGCCGCTCTTCGGCTTGCTCGCGCGCACGCTGCTCGACGCGCACGCGCTGCTCTTCGCGCACGAGCGCGATCGCGACTTCGACGAGATCCCGCACGATCGACTCGACGTCGCGCCCGACGTATCCGACTTCGGTGAACTTCGAAGCTTCGACTTTCACGAACGGCGCTTGCGCAAGCTTCGCGAGCCGGCGCGCGATCTCGGTTTTACCGACACCGGTCGGTCCGATCATGATGATGTTCTTCGGCGTGATCTCGTCGCGCAGGTCGGGCGCGGCGGCTTGCCGGCGCCAGCGGTTGCGCAACGCGACTGCGACCGCGCGCTTGGCTTTGCCCTGACCGACGATGTAGCGGTCGAGCTCGGTCACGATTTCGCGCGGCGTCAGACCGACCGCCGGCCCGCGTGTACCACCCGAGCCCGACGGGGAAAATGCGCTCACGACCTACCAAACCTGCGCGATGCGCTCATTGTTCCAGTTCCTCGAGGACGATGTTGTCATTCGTATACACGCAGATCTGACTGGCGATCGTGAGCGACTCGCGCGCGATCTCCGCCGCCGACAGCTGCGTGTGGTTCAGGAGGGCCCGCGCGGCAGCCAGGGCGTAGTTGCCACCCGAGCCGATCGCGATCACGCCCTCATCGGGCTCGATCACGTCGCCCGTGCCGCTGATCAAAAGCGTGACGGTGGAATCCATCACGACCAACATCGCCTCGAGGCGCCGCAAGAAGCGATCGGTGCGCCACTCCTTGGCCAGCTCGACTGCAGCACGGCCGAGGTTGTGCTGGTGGCCCTTCAGCTTGGCTTCGAAGCGATCCAACAGCGTGAAAGCGTCGGCGCTCGCACCGGCAAAACCCACGACGACGCGCCCGCCCTCACCGAGCCGACGGACCTTCCGCGCCTTGCCCTTCATGACGGTTTGGCCGAGCGTGACCTGCCCATCGCCGGCCATCGCGGCCTTACCCGCCCGACGAACTGCGACGATCGTAGTCGAACGAAACCGCTGCTCGTGGACAGAGCCAACAGAACCGGAACCGCGCGGGGACTCGGACACGAAACCTCCGTAAGCGAGCGACGAACGTAGACCTGGCGTGGGCCCTGTCAAGCCCGACCCGGCGGACGTATCAGCTGGCTGGCTTCTTCCGCTTCGCGAGCGGGTGCGCGCGCGCGTAGGCCTCGAATAGCCGGTCGATGCTCACATGGGTGTAGCGCTGTGTGGTCGACAAGCTCGAGTGGCCGAGGAATTCCTGAATGCCGCGCAGGTCTGCGCCGGCATCGAGTAGATGCGTCGCGCAAGTATGACGAAGCGCGTGCGGATGCAGATCAGGCCGGCCGAGCGCGACCTGTCCGTAGCGCTTCACCCACTGCTCGATCTGACGCACCGACAAACGTGTACCGAAGCGGCCGAGAAACACCGCTTCGGGATGAGGTTCGCTCAACTTGCCGCGGAACTGATCGCGCACGCGCAAGTACTCGTCGAGTGCGCGGATCGCGGCGCCACCGAGTGGAAGCACGCGCTCCTTGTTGCCTTTGCCGGTAACACGCACTTGCGCTTCGCCGAGCTCGAGCCGACCGAGCGTGAGTGTCGCGAGCTCGCTCACGCGCAAACCCGCGCCGTACAACAACTCGAGCATCGCGCGATTGCGGACCTCGAGCAGCGGATGCGCCGCGTCTTCGCCTTGCTCGAGTGGAGCGTTCACGAGCGCGGTCGCGTCTTCGACCGAGAGAAAACGCGGCAGCTTACGTGGGACCTTCGGCAGTCGAAGCGCTGCGGCTGGGTTCGTCGTGATCAATCCGCGCTTCATCAGGAAGCGGTAGAACGCACGCAACGCCGAGATCTTTCGCGCGATGGTCGGAGGTGCGTTCTCTGGCACCAATGCTGCCAGAAAGCTGCGCAGCACGAGTAAATCGAGCTTTACGGCATCCGGCGCCATGCGCTCACGGAGTACGTGTGAGCGGAGAGCTTCGAGATCGCGAGCGTAGGTTTCGATCGTCAGCGCGGCCGAACGGCGCTCGACGCGCAGGTACTCGGTGAAACGATCGATCTGCTGAGCGAGCGCGTCGCGACGAAGATCGAGCTCTGACTCAGGCATGGGCGAAACGATTGCCGAAACGGCGATCCGCTGCAAGTTTTCTTGGTTTTTCCGCGTACAACGCGCACATACGATCTTTCGCGGCCCGGCGGCGCGACGCGCGGGTACACATTCTTGCGGCTCGTAGCGGCAATGATCCTCGTGCTAAAATGATCGCCTTATATGTCGCTTAGGCGTTGTGCTCTCGTAGGTGCGCTTTTGCTCGCGGCCTGCGATGCAGGGGATATCAGTGAGGAGCGTGTCGACGCGCCGGACGCGAGCCGCGTCTACGACGGTGCAGCAGGCTCCGAGGACGACGCTGGCAATCCGCACGTGGATGCCGGGCATCCGATGGACGCGAGCATGCCGATGGATGCCGCGATGCAAGACGCGGCTCCGCTGGATTCGGGCCCTCGCGACTCAGGGCCGATCGACGCGGGTCCGCTCGACACTGGGCCGCCGCAGAAGCCGATCGTCATGTTCGATCCGCCGGGCCGCGGGTTCTCCGATTCGATGCTGCTTACGCTGAGCCCGGGCGAGAGCGGCGCGAAGGTGCACTTCACGGTCGATGGCAGCTTGCCGACCGCGACGTCCCCAGAAGTGGCTGGTGCGATCACGATCAGTGCGACGACGGTCGTGCGTGCGCTCGCACTGCGCGACGGCATCTCGACGCCAGTGTTCAATGAAAGTTACTTCCAGCTCGATGCGGACGTTCAGAGCTTCACATCGAACCTGCCGATCGTAGTCGTGCACATGCTCGGCGGCGCGGCCCCGATGCCGTCGAACCGCAGCTACGTCGGAGCGACGTTCGGCTGGTTCGACACCGGCAGTGCCCGCGCGATGCTCGCGGGTCCTGCCGCGCACACGAGCCGACTCGGCGTGAAGATCCGGGGTCGCAGCTCGCGCCAACAAGCCAAGCCGAGCTACACGCTCGAGCTCTGGGGCAACGCACAAGAAGACGCGCCTGCGCCGTTGCTCGGAATGCCGGAAGACGGCGACTGGGTGTTGTACGCACCGTACGACTGGGACAAGTCGATGATGCACAACGCGTTTGCGTACGACTTGAGCCGGAAGGTCGGCCACTACGCGCCGCGCACGAAGTACTGCGAAGTGTTCCTCGTGGCGGGCAACACGAAGGTCACGATGGCGGGCTACGCCGGCGTGTACGTGTTCACGGAACGTTTGACGCGCAGTAAAGATCGCGTGGCGATCGAAAAACTCGTGCCGGGCGACACGGTCGATCCGATTCGAAGCGGCGGTTACATCATCAAGGTCGACGAACCGGACGAACCGAGCGAAGCGTTCAGCGCCGCCGGGCTTCAGTTCGTGTACGTCGACCCGGACGTGGACGAGATCGTCCCGGAGCAGACGCAGTACATCAAAGACTACCTCGACGCGTGCAAGCGCGCTGCAGCGGCGACCGACGGCATCGATCCGACGACCGGCAAGCACTACAGCGAGCTGATGGACGTGCCGTCGTTCATCGATCATCACATCCTGACCGTGTTGATGAAAAACCCGGATGGGTTCGCGCTCAGCTCGTACTTCTACAAAGATCGCAACGGGAAGCTCTTCGCCGGTCCGCTCTGGGATTTCGATCTCGGGATGGGCGCGTACGACATCTGGGGAATGCGCAGTATCGATCCGACGCACTGGGGGCCAGGCACGACCGAGTCGATGTTTCGGCGCAGCTTTTGGGGGCCGCTCTTCACGCACGCGGAGTTCGCGACGGCGTATTGGGCGCGCTGGGACGAGTTGCTGGCGACGCTGTTCACGTCGGCGAAGTTCAACGAGACGATCGAAGCCTGGAAGACGCAGCTGACGGAAGCCGAGGCTCGCAATCGCGTGCGCTGGCCCGCCGGCGCACCGCGCAACAACAGCTATCCGGACGAGATCGGCGCGCTCGAGACTTGGCTCGACGCGCGCTTGACCTGGATCACGGCAAACAAGGGTACGACGCCGCCACCGTAACCGTGCGCCTCAGCTCTCTTGCAACGAGCGGCTGAGCGACGTGAGTAGCTTCGTCGGCACGCGATACTTCGCTTCAGGTCGAAGCCACATCACCGCGACGGCCGTCACACACAACCCCAACTCGCCACGATGCGCGAGCAACATCGGCACCAACTGTGTCCCGTCCGGCTCGGACCAGTGCAAACTCGTCGCAGTCTGCGGCGGCAAGTACTGACTGCGCGTCACTTCGCGCGGGCTGACCTGCTCGACGACGAAGCGATTCACGAGCGCAGACAGCTGCGGCGGCGGCACGCGCTCGCCGCGGGAGGCGACGAGCTCCGGGCCCTCACGCCGGAACGTGTAGAGAAAGCCACCCTTGCAGCGCGTATGACGCGTGAGCAAGACGAGCGCGCGATCGGCGCGTTCTTGTGAATCCTCGCAGCTGCTGAGCACGGTCGCGAGCATCGAGCTGCCGCCGTCCGCCTCAGGCGGGGCGAGCTCCGCTTCGGCTCGACCCGCATTCGAGAGCCCAGCCTGGCGCGCGGCGCGTTGCAGTTGTTCGAGTTTCGCGCGCAACCGCGGGTTCTTGCTCGCGGCGTAGTGCGGGTGGCAGAGCGCCATCGCTTGCGAGAATGCGTCCGCATCTTTTGTCCGCAGCGCGAGCCAAGCTTGGAGCTCACGGGCGCGACCGAGGTAGATGTTGCGCCGCCCCGGACCTTCGAGGTTTTCGATCGCCACCGCGAGAAGCTCGGCTGCACGGTCGAATCGACCCAGCTCGAGCTCCGCGTGTGCGAGCGGCAGCGCGACGAAGAACTCGAGCTCATTGAGCTCCGCCGCTGTGAGCTGCGAGAGATACCGGGCACCCCGACGCGCACTCTCGGCGTATTCGCCGCGCAAGTTCAGAGCGGTGAGCACGCCGCCGGCAACCGCTGGCCACATCACGTGCCGCCCGATCGCACACTGCGAGAACGCCCGTTCGAAGTCCGCGAGTGCACGCGTGCCGTCGCCGCGCAACGCTTGGTAGGCACCCTTGGCGAAGTTCACCGCCGGCTGCCACGGCGCGAACTGCTTCGCCATCGCTTCGAGATCCGGGATGCACTGCTTCGTGCGCAAGAGGTCGTGCGACGCAAAGTAGCCGAGCGCCATTTGCCAACCGTGCGTCGCTTCGAAGAGCTGAGGCGGGCTGTTCTGAATCTGCAGCAGCTCCGTTTGAACACGGCACTCTTCGGCGCGCGGCAGGTCGCCCTGAAACAACGCGAACAGCGTGCGCACACGCCAAGCGTTCACCGCGAACAGCGGGTGGCCCTCGATCCGATCCGCCCGCACGAGCGCCGTCTCGTCACCGAGGTTCGCTTCCACGATCGCGGTCGACCAGTGGATCGCGAGTGTCATCAGCTCCACGTTCGTCTGGCTCATGCCGAGTGTCGCTCCCGGCTCGGTGATGCGCGCGAGGAGCCGGCGATTGCCAAGGAGCCCGTGCTGGATCCGGCCGCCAAGGAGATCGCGCGTGTTGTCGAGGCTGTCCTGCACGATCGACAACGCAGCCGAAAGCGGCGCGAGCGGCGCGAGCGACGGCAAGCTCGCGAGCAGCTCGTAGTCGAGCGCGCGGCCAGCCATGCCGACGGTTTGGACGATGACCTGGGAGAGCATCGCGGTCGCGAGCTGAACCGGAAGGCCCTTCTCCGATTCGGGAGCGGCGTCGTGCGCTTCACGCGCAGTGGCGAGCGCCTCCATCAGCCGCTCTTCGGCTGGCCGGTTCGGGTCGAGCGCCGCATACGCGACGAGCCCGCAGTCCGCGCGCAGCTGCGCGACGACATCGCGAATGCACTCCGGCTCGTAGCCGGCCGTCACGTTCGCGAAGCCGAGAAAGCTCAGCTGCAAGTCGAGCCGTTCACGCCGCGGCCGTCCGAGCGTGCGGCAGGCTTCGATCAGCGCACGAAACGTCTCGCGCCAACCCTCCGGAAGCGACTGCACGTAGTCGAAACGGATCGCCGGGTCATCCGTTCGCGTCGCGCGAGTCGAGCGCACGGCCGCGAGCAACACGTCGAGCGCGCGGCCCGTCTCGCCGGCGAGCCAGCGATGATGGGCGACGCGAAACGCGTGATCGCCCCGGTTCGCGTAGAGCTCGGCGACGCGGCCGTGGAGCGCGCATGTTTCGCTCGACCCGAGACCGCGCGACAACGCCGCGCGCAGTCCAGCGCCGGCGACGAAGTAGCGCCGATCGTGCGTCGACAAAATGCCGGCGGCCACGAGCTCGTCGAGCTCCCCGATCAGGCGCCGCGCTTCGCCGTGCGGCGACAGCATCAGACACTCGTTCCACGACACGTGTTCGCCGCCGCAAGCTGCAACCCCACGTGCAAGCAAGAGCGCACTGCCGGACAGGCGTGGATCGAAGCTCGTCTCCAGATCGAGCGCGAGCTCCGCTGCTTCGAGCTTCGCCGGCAACGTCCAGGTACCGGCGGCGTAGCGGGCTTTGCCTGCCGCTACGAGCTGCCGCGCGATCTGCAAAATCGCCGCCGGATTGCCGAGCGACGCGGTGTAGATCCGATCGGCGGCGAGCCGCGCATTCGGGACGTCGCCGAACAGCGAACCCACGAGCGAAGCCGTCTGCTCCGACGTCAGGTTCTTCAGCCGGATCGCTTCGCCGGCCTGTACGAGCCATTGCAGCGCGTAGCTGCCGCGCGTGTGCTCGGAGCGTTCGATGCTCGCGACCAGCAACATCCGGCGCGAACGCGTCTCGCGCGCGACCAGCGCGAGAAACGCGGCCGACGGCTCATCGATGCGGTGCGCGTCGTCGATCGCGATCACGACCAGGTGAGCCGCTGCTACTTCGAATACCAGGTCCCGAAGTGCGATCTGCGTATTCGCGCGGATTGCCAGCTCACTCGCAGAGCCCGGCATTCCAGTGTCCGTCATCGGCGCAAGCCCGGCATCGACCTCAGGCAACAAGTGCGCGAGGCCCGCCGCGCGTTTGCCAGCGAGCGGAAGCGCGACATCCGGTGCTTGCGCGAGGAGCTGGCGCAAGAGCGCACGCGCGACGCTCCAGCGCCCTGCCCCATCCCCTTCATCGGCGCGCAACACGACCGCGCCCATCAATCGCGCTTCGAGCACGCAGGCGTCGAGCAGACGCGTCCTGCCTGCTCCGCGCGGGCCGCTCACGACGAGCGTGCCGCCGTCCGCCGTTGCAGCGGCTTGGAGACGTTTGTGCACACGCTCGATCGACTGCTCGCGCCCGACCAAGATCGGCGTCGACAGATAGGCTTGGCGCACGACCAAGTCTTCGCGCAGGTCGAGCCCGGCGATCGCGCTCAGGCGCTCCATGATCTCGGCCGCACTCGGTGGGCGCGCGCTCGGCGCGAGCTCGAGCATCCACGACACGAGCTCATCGAGCGCAGCAGGAATGTCCGGGACGTACGCAGACGGCGGCCGCGGCGCGTGCCGCCAAACCTCCGGAAGCTCGAGCAGCTGCCGAGCTGGGTAGGCGTGGCGACCGGTGAGCGCGTAATAGGCGCTCGCGCCCAGCGCGAAGAGATCGGTTTGAGCGTCGACGATCTCACCGTGCAGTGCTTCGGGCGCGACGAACGGCGGAGTTCCAACGACGTGGCGCGAGCGCCCAAACGGCGTCATCGACCCGAAGTCGAACAGCTTTGCACTACCGGCGCGCGTGCAGCGAAGGTTGAGTGGCGTCAAATCGCGGTGCACGAGCCGGCGCGAATGCAGGAGTGAGATCGCCGAGCAAACGTCGCACAGCAAACGGCAGGCTTCGCGCCATGGCAAAGGCGAGCGTTCGCGCAAGTCGCCACCGTCGAGCAGCTCCATCGTGTAGTACGGGCCCTGCCCATCGCGATGGTAGTCGTAGACCTCGATGATGCGCGGATGCACCAGTTGCGAGAGCGTGTCGAACTCGCGCTCGAACAACTGGCCCGCGTGCAAACGCGCAGCTGCTGCAAATGGCGCGAGCCGCGCGTCTTGCGTCGCCAGCGTTTCCTCGTCGTCCGCGAGACACGATACCGACAGCGAAGCAGACTCTCCGACCGACGGCGATGCAGCGAGCTCCTCGTTCGACGCGCGTCGTGCGTGCGATGCATCGCCTTCGCCTGCCGACGCATCGCGCAGGTGCAAGCGCTTCAACGCGAGCTGTCGCCCGCTGACTTCGTCGAACACTTGATAGACGGACGCCATCCCGCCCCTGCCGAGCAGTCGTTCGACGCGGTAGCGGTCTCCGATGCGGCTCGGAAGCGCTTCGCGATTGGCGTCGCCCGTCCCCATCCGAAGGCGAGTGTAAACGGCAAAACTAGAACCGAAAACCAGCGACGATCACGAATCAGCGCGCGCGTTCGTCCGGGGTCCCTTCACGAAATACAGCTTGTGCGTGCCCCGCGTTGTCGACCGTGACACGCACCTCGCCTTGCGGGCTCAGCTCAGCGCGCCATTGGTAATGGTCAGGTGCAAAAGCCGTACTGGCGAAACGCCGTCGCCCTAGAACGTGTTCCTGTGTGCCGCGCACGGCAGTAAACCGACGTTCCTGAACCCCGGGTAAACAACTCCGCGCGTCCTCACGAACGGAAACTTCGGAATTAAGCGGCTTCGTCGAGGTGTGCGTGTAGGGACAACGCGCTTCGTCGTGAGCGAGCTCGCTCACGAAGATGAAGGCCAAAATCAGCACAGGTCCCGCAACTCCGGGGATGAGAACCCAGACCAACCAGCGTGGAATCGGTCCGTGGATGCGCTCGAGCAACGAAGCGCGCACGTCATCCGCAGTCACTCCGAAGCCTCGACCTTCACGAACGGACGCATCACATCCGATTCATCCGGACTTTCGATGGGCGTTGCGCCTGGCTCGCCAGTCGACGGCGGAGCCACGCTGGCCGACTCCGGATCGATCGTTGCAGCCATCGGCGTCCGACCGATCATCGGGAGCCACGTGTTCAAATCTTCGAGCGCACGTGTTGCGAGCGCGAGGTGACGATCGCGTTTGCCGAGCCGCGTCCCGGTGTGCGGAGGGAACATGCTCCACACGATGTTGGAAGGCTGGAAATCTTCCTGTTCGCGCGACAAGTGCGAGCACAGTGAACCGAGCGCGCTCGTGCGAGGCGGCGCAAACACTTCTTCACCGCGGGCCAACGCCGCAAGCGCGAGACCCAAACACATTCCGGACGCTGCGCTTTCGACGTAGCCTTCGACACCGCCGATCTGCCCGGCGAGATACACGCCCGATAACGCGCGGAGCTCGAAGCCGCCGCGCAGTACCTGCGGTGCATTCACGAACGTGTTGCGATGCACGGTGCCGAATCGCTCGTACCGCGCTTGCGCCAACCCTGGAATCATACCGAACACGCGCTTTTGTTCCGGTTGCGTCATGCGCGTTTGAAACCCGACGAGGTTGTACGCGGTGCCAGCGGAGTCTTCGCGCCGCAGCTGCACGACTGCCCAGGGCCGATGACCCGTGCGCGGATCGCGCAGGCCGACCGGTTTCATCGGCCCGAACGAAAGCGTGCGTTCGCCGCGCTCGGCCATGACTTCGATCGGCAAACAGCCTTCGAAGTAGCGCACGTCTTCGAACGACCGTGGCGCGACTTTTTGTGCGCCGACCAAAGCCGCGACAAACGCGAGGTACTGCTCTTTGTCGAGCGGGCAGTTCACGTACGCGTCGTCGCCGCCCTTGTCGTAACGCGACGCGGAAAACACCTGAGACCAATCGATGGAATCGGCCGCGATGATCGGCGCGATGCTGTCGTAGTACGCGAGGTGCTCAGCGCCGATCACCGTGGCCAGAGCCGAAGCGAGCGCATCCGAGGTGAGCGGCCCGGTTGCGAGGACGAGTGGCCGCGCTTCCGGAAGCGCATCCACCGCTTCACTGACGACCTCGATGTTCGGATGAGTGCGGATGCGCCGCGTCATCTCGGCGGCGAACCGATCGCGATCGACCGCCATCGCGCCGCCCGCCGGAACGCGGCACTGCTCGCCCACCTCCAGGATGAGCGAGCCCGCACGCCGCATCTCTTCCTTCAACAACCCGACGGCATTCGAGAGCGCGGCACCGCGAAACGAATTCGAGCACACGAGCTCGGCCAGCCAATCGGTGATCTGCGCCGGCGTTCGCGTGAGCGGCTTTTGCTCGAGCACGCGAACCGACACGCCCCGCTCCGCGAGCTGATACGCACACTCGCAACCGGCTAGACCTGCGCCGACGATCGTGACGAACGAACCCACGCTCCGACCTCAGGCCTGCGTGCCGACAGCGGGCGGTGGCACATTTTCAGGGACTTGGTCACCGACCTCGGGCGACTCGCCCGGTGGTGGAAGCGCACGTTGATAGCCGCAACCTTCGGTGAGGCAACGCAAAATCGGCGACTTCGGATTCCCGGCTTCGACCAAGAACTTGGCCTGGCACTGCGGGCAAGCTTCCGGCACCGGCTTTTGCCAGCTGCGGAAGTCGCACTTGATTGCTTCCTTACTGTAGTTCGCGCAGCCGTAGAACGGCCGGCGGGCCTTCTTGCCCTTGATCTCGATGATCTCGCCGCCGCACTTCGGACACGCGACACCGAGTGGGAGCGAACGCGTCGACTTGCACTCGGGGTACTTGGAGCAACCCAAGAACCAGCCGTTGCGGCCCCAGCGCTTCATCATTGGCGATTCACAGATCTCGCACTTGTAGTCGGTGAGGACCGGCCTGCGATCCTCATCGCCTTCGCCCGGAAGTGGCCGAGTGTACTTGCACTCGGGATAGCCTTCACAGCCGATGAACGGACCGGCGCGACCCCAACGTTTCATCAACGGCTTGCCGCACTCGTCGCAGTTCTCGTTGATCGACTCGGGCTCCGGCCACCACTTGCCCTTCTGCTCGAGGCTGCGCTTGATCTGCTCCTGCAAGCGCTCGTGGAACGGAGCGAGCACGTCGAGGCGCTTGCCGCGCGCTTCAGCGATCGCGTCCAAGTCCTCTTCGAGCTTGCGCGTGAACGCAATGTCCGCGAGGTCGAACTGGTCGCGAACCAGGTGTTCGGCGACGAGCTTGCCGAGATCGGAAGGCACGAGCTTGTTGCCGACCTTGCGCACGTAGTCGCGCGCTTGAACCTTGCTCAAGATTTCCGCGTACGTGCTCGGACGGCCGATGCCTTCCTCTTCCAACTTCTTCACGAGCGATGCTTCGTTGAAGTAGGGCGGCGGCTCGGTTTCTTTCGCCTGCACTTGAATGCCGAGGTCGGTGAGCTTCAGCACTTCGCCCTCGCGCAGGAGCGGGAGCGAGCGCGAGTCGTCGTCGACCTGCTCGGACTCTTCACCCGCGAGCCGTGTATCGGACGCTGCACCGTACGCCGCACGCCAACCCGCGACGCGCAGCACGCTGCCGCTCGTACGCAGGCCATACTTCTTTTCGCCCGCGACCGCTTCGATGTCGACGCCGGTCTGATCGTAGACCGCCGGCACCATCTGACAGGCGACGAAGCGATCCCAGATCAACTTGTAGAGCTTGAAGCGCTCGTCAGTGAGCCACTCGCGAACTGCATCCGGCGGAAGGTCCATGCGCGTGGGCCGGATCGCTTCGTGCGCGTCCTGCACCTGCGCCTTCTTCGTCTTGAACTCGTTCGGCTTCTCAGGCAGTGCGGCCTTGCCGTATGTCTTCTCGACGTACTCGCGACACGCATCCACCGCTTCGGACGACAGGCGCACGCTATCGGTACGCATGTACGTGATGAGACCGGCCGTTTCGCCGCCCTTACCGAGCTCGATACCTTCGTAGAGTGCTTGCGCGACGCGCATCGCCCGCGATGGCTGCATGCCGAGCCGCGTCGAAGCGTCCTGCTGCAGCTTCGAAGTGGTGTACGGAGCCGGCGCGCGACTCTTACGTTCGCGCGTCGTGATCTTGCCGACGCGGAAGTTTGCGATCCGCAGGTCGTCGGCGAAACGCTTCGCATCGAGCTCGCTCGTCGCCGCTGGACGCGACGACACCTTCTCGAGCCGCTCGCCTCCGACGGAGTCGAGCAGCGCGCTGAACGGCGGCGGATTTTCGCCAGCCAAGCCGGCTTCGAGCAACCAATACGGCCGCGGCACGAACGAATCGATCTCGTGCTGCCGGTCGACGATGATCCGCAACGCCGGGGTCTGGACGCGACCCGCCGACAACCCGAACGTGAGCTTGCGCCAGAGCAGGCTCGAGAGTGGATAGCCACCGATGCGATCGAGCACACGCCGCGTGCGCTGCGCTTCGTACAAGTTCGTGTCGAGGTCGCGCGGATGGTCGATGCCGTCTTGGACGCCGCGTTTCGTGATCTCGTTGAACAACACGCGTCGGACCTCGATGTCCGGCTGGTCGTTCTTCACTTCCTCGTACAAGTGCCAGGCGATCGCTTCGCCTTCGCGATCCGGGTCGGTCGCGAGCAGGACGCGCTTCACCTTCTTCGCGTTCTCTTTGATCGAGCGCAAGGTTTCGTCCTTGCCGCGCTCTTGGATGACCTCGTAGGTCTCCTTAAAACCGTTCTCGATGTCGACGCCGCCGCGCTTGGGCAAGTCTTTGATGTGACCCTTGCTGGCCATCACGATGTAGTCGTTGCCCAGGTACTTCTGGATCGTGTGCGACTTCGCGGGTGACTCGACGATCAAGAGCGTGCTCGCGCGAGTGCCGCGCGGCTTCTTCGTTTTGCCCTCGGCGGGCGCTGCCGCATCGGCCTCGTCGGTTTCGTTCGCAGGCGCTTCGGACTTCGCCAGCAGCGCCTCTGCCGCGGCTTCCTTCGAGCCCTTCTTCGCGACTGCGCCCTTCGCCTTCTTCGTGGCGGGCTTGTCGGTGCCCGGCTTACCCGCCTCGTCCGACTTCGCCTTCGGTTTCGCGCTCGACTTCGACGCCGCCTTGGCCTTCGGCGCGACTGCACGCTTCGGCGCGCTCGCTTCGGACGGACGCTTCGAGGTGCGAGCTGCGCGGGCCTCGCCTTCGATCTCGACAGCCGGCGCAGGTGCGATCGGTTTCGAAATGGCTTTGAGCTTGGGCGCGGACGACTTACTCGCCGCCTTCGCGCCTTTGGTGGATGCAGCTCCGGCGGGCTGCGCTTTCTTGTTCGCGACCGATGCCGGTTTGGACTCTTGCTTCGCCTTAGCCATGCTGCGCTCTAGTCTCGTCACGAATTTCGGGTCTTTTCATAAGTTCCGTCGACCCTGCGGCGGATGCGCCCCATCAACTGAAGCGACAACAGGCCCTCCTGGACCCTCGCCGCCGGCATGTCAAGGCACACACTGAGCTCATCTGGGTACCTCGGCCCCCTGCGGAGCAGCTGCCATAGAGCTCGAGACGCTGCGGATAAACCTTCGTCATGATTGGGTTCTTTGAGCCGCCGCGAGCGAGTGCCCGCGCCGGGTCGGGCGGCGGAAGCCGGTAGCGATAGGACATCCGACAAGGAAGTGCAAATCTGCGCACCCGATCGGAGAAGGTCTAGACAGCCCCTGCCCCGGGGATGCCAAGGGGTACTCGGGACCACATACACGCGCTTTTTTAACCTCTGACCCCAACGCGCTGTGGAGAGAGCGCCCGATCGCAGAGGGGCCTGGACTACAACCACAGCCTCCGCGAGCGCCGCGATGAGTCGGTTTCGCCACAGGAAGGCCGAGCCGTACAGCTGCTTCGGATCGGGATCGACGTCCTCGCACACCAATGCTCCCTGAGTTGCAATGACGTCGAAGAGGACGTCGTGGTCGGTCGGGTACGCGCGCTTCAAACCGGTCGCGAGCACGGCAACCGTCGAGCCGCCCGCATCGAGACACCCGCGATGTGCGGCCGAGTCGATTCCATACGCTCCCCCGGAGATGACGGCCCGCCCCGAGAGCGCGAGACCAGCCCCGAGCTCGCGAGCGAATGCCAGTGCGTCTTCGTCGGGACTACGTGTTCCGACGATGGCGACTGCGCCTTCGAGGTTCGGAAGCGAACCCGCGACGAAAAGTTGATCCGGGCGATCGCGCGGCGGAAGACCGAGGATGCCGCCAGGCCAGCGTGCGTCGCCGGGCCGAAGTGTCAAGGGGACGCGCTGCGCGAGCCAAGTTGAACCAGGTGCCATGCGGCGGTGGTTCGGTCGGACTCGCGCGCGATTGCGTCGAGTGCAGCACCAAAATCAGCGCCGCGCTTCGGCAGGCAACACCGCCGTGTGTAGCGTGGTCTCGGGATCGCGGCCGGGAGCTCGCGCGCTCGTCGCGGACGCACCGGCTGCTGCAGCCACTGGCGGCGTCAGCGTGATCAACTTGTCGCCGCGCACCTGCACCGTGCTGCCGTCCGGCATCACGTACGCATTTGCATCGACGTTCCACTTCGGAATCGCGAAGTCGATCGCGTGTTTGGCCTGACCGCGAATGCGACCTTCTTCGACGTTCACGTAGAGCGGCGTCTGCAGCTTGAACACGTAGCCGCCCTGGCGAATGTCCATCAAGTAGCTCTTGCCGTTCACGTTCAGGAACTTCTTGTAACCGAGAGTCTCCTGACCGAGGTGTTCGTGCGGCCGATGCGCGAGCACGAACGACATCATCCGCAACGCGATGTGATTGTGCAGCCGATGGCAGCCGTGGGAGTGCCGCCGCATGATGCTCATGTAGTCGACCGAGCCGTGCGTGCGAATGCCTTCGTCGCGTCCGATCAACACGGTTCCATCGGCGCGCTTGAAGAACTCGCGATGGTACGCCGCAACCAGGCCGTAGGCGGACGCGTAACTCGGGCCGGTCTCGTGATAGTTGACGAGAAGCTCCGGATCGGTCGGCTTTTCGCGCTCCGGATTTTTGACCATCAAGTCTTCCGGCGGCGTCGAGTCGGGAGGCAACCACACCGGCGCAGCGACGATCTCCTCCCACGCGCGCGGACCCGGCGGCGACTCCTTGTACTTCCACATCGCGACGCCGTTCACGCTCTCGGTACGCCAACCACCGATCGTCGTACCGAAGCGCGCGAGCGGGATTTTCTGGCCCGCGTACATGACTGCGATCGTGACGTTCGGGCGGTAGTTGACGGGCTGTGCGATCTCTTGGCCCTTGGCGTCGAACGGAAAGTCGTACCAGACGTCGCCTCGATCGTAGTCGAGGGTGAGCTCCATCCTCGCGTTGTAGTACTCGGGTAGCGCCGGGTACTTGATCGCGACGTAGCGATGACTGTCTGCGCTGAGCTCGCCGAGCCCCTGCAAGAACGCGAGCGTAGATTCCGGCGTGTGCAGACCGAACGCATCGATGATCGTCTCGCGCAGCTGCGCGACGAGATTCGGAATCGGATGCTCCTTGCCTGCGACGTCGCGCCACGTGCGCGGTTGACCGCTCGCGAGTGTGGTCGTACTGCCGTCTTCGATCACACCCGCTGAATGCACCGCACGTTCGGTCAAAACGCGCAGCAAGCCTTCGCGATCGGCTTCCATCGGCAGCATGCGCAGCGGCACGAGCGAGTCCTTGCCGATGAAGCCCCACGAGAACACGCGATTGCGCTTCTCGAATTCCGCGAGGCCTTCGTGCGTCGCCCAATCGAGCACGCCGGTGATGACCTTGCCGCGGCCGGTCAAATACCCTTCACACTTGAGGCGCTTCTGCACGGCTTCGGTTGCGATTCGCACCGGCAGGATCGCGCGATACTTCGCGACGGTGTCTTGGTCGCGTTTGTTGAGCGGTGTGAGATCGAGCTCTTCGACGGTCGCGACGTTCTGCTGCTCCAGTAGCGTCGCGACGCGCGCCTTTTGAGCCGCGAAGTCGCTCGCGCTCTTTCGCGCGACGACGTTGTTCGAGTACGTCTCGAGCCCCGCGTAGTTTTCGAGCGGCGTGAAATCGATCTCGTCTGTGCAGGGGTGTTGCGACGTGAGGAGCATGCGCGCACGCACGACGCTCAACGTGGGCAGGATGCCGTAGAGCTCGAGGTACTTGTCTTCTCGCGCGCGCTCGCCGTGCAGGTCGTGCGGAAACTCGCCGCGCGCGAGGGTGAGATACGTGCTCTTGTAGCCACTCGCGACGGGTGTGCCGTCGACCTTCGTCGCATCGGCAAACAGGTACGGCGTCCACGCTTCACCGAGATCGAACACCAAGTACTCGCGTGCAGCGGTCGCGCCGTCGATCACGCGCTCGGTCTTGCCGTGCTGCCAGAACGCCACGGGCTGACCCATCGGAACGTGCGGCTCGGTCGGGCTCGGCGCGATGTCGGGCGCTTTCGGCGCGACCGGTTGCTGCGGCGCGGGTTTGGGCGACTCGGACTTCTTGCAGCTGACGGCGGCAAGGAGCAGCAGCGGCACGAACCAGAAGTGAAGCTTGGCGCGCACGCATTCGAGGGATGACAGGCGACTCACCATGGAACCACGACCCCGGCTTTCCAGACACTTTAGACCGATCTCGGGCGGCACGTGCGGTTTCGTACGCAACGCGCCAACGCCCAGCCAACAGGTGTGCAGTTTATTCGTTGACCTGATAAGCGAATGCGGTGCTCCTCTTCGTGTACGGAACTCTGCTTCGTGGAGAGCCGAATCATCCGCAGCTGTCGAACGCGGTGTTCGTCCGAAGCGCGCGTACCGAACCACGCTACGAGTTGGTGAACCTGGGCGGTTATCCAGCGCTGCTCGAGGACGGAACCACCGCCGTTAGCGGCGAAGTGTACGACGTCGATCCGGAGTTACTTGCGCGGCTCGATGAGTTCGAAGAAGTGCCCGAGCTTTACGAACGCAAATCCATCCGTCTGATCGAGGGTGCGGTCGACGCGTACGTGATGTCCCGCAATCGCGCAGTGGGAGCACCCACGATTGGGGACGGTGTCTGGCGCAGTGCGCGAGCCGGTCGACGCAGCTAACGGCTGCAGCGACCCTGCGCTGTGCAAATTCTTGCGCGAGGCCATAAGCTTACGGAATCAGTCAGCTTTTCGGGACACGTTTTTCACTAAATGTGAGCATAGGCGCGCAAACGCCGCGCAACGGCGATCCCAGACTGTGCGAAACGTGCACCGATGGTGTTGGCAGCCGTACACAGCCGGTGATAGGTTCGGCACCGATACCTGGAGGGTGACAGAATGTTGGTTTCACGCAGTGTGGCGGCTGTCATTGCAGTCGCAGTGGGCGCAGGGCTTATCGGATGCGGGTCGGACGAGACTACAGACAACGATCCGGGGGCTAACCCGGGAGATCCGCCGGCCGAAAAGCTCGACATCTTTTTTCCGACGTTGAACTCGGCCTACATCGAGGGCAGCAGCCGGAAGTTCCAAGTCCCGGCCGTGGTCAACGGCGTCAAGGCGGACAAATGGGAGTGCTCGGATCCAAACGCCGTCGACTTCGATACGAGTGGCGTGGAGAACGGCGTCATGATCACGACGCGCAAAGCCGGCAAGTTCACGATCACGGCCACTGCGGGTAAGCGCAAGGGCACGGTTCCGTTGAACGTGACCGCAGCGACTGACGACGACTACACGCGAGGCGAAGCGCGTTACAACAACAAGATCATGCTGAATTTCATGCCGGGCCAGATCATGGCTGCGGCTGGCGGCGGCATGTTCATGCTGGACAACAACGTCTCGTGTACGAACTGCCATGGCAGCGGAGCGTCGTTCCTCGCCGTCGAGCACACGCCGCAGCAAACGGGCGGCTACACCGACGACGAGATCAAGAACATCTTCGAGAACGGCATGAAGCCGCCCGCCGCGAAGTGGGGCAGCCTTCCGGGCATCATGATGTACTACCCGCTCTTCCATAAGTGGGCAGCGAGCGCCGAGGAGTACCAGGGCCTCGTGGTCTACTTGCGTTCGCTCGAGCCAAAGAGCCAAGGCATGCTGGACTTCATGGGTCTCGTGAACTCGTTCCGTAACCGCATGGGTGCAACTGGTGCAGCCGGTGGTGCCGCGACGCCGCCGCCCGCTGCTGGTGGAACTGCCGGCGCTCCCGCGCCGTGATGAACTGCCACTAGCAACATGGCTGCGCTGCGCAAAGCGGCGCAGCCATGTTTGCGAAGGGCATGGACACGCTTCTACTAGCAACGCAGGCTTTGAGGCGAAACGCTCGTCTCTACGGTGGCTCGCTGCATTCAAAGCGCGCCGCATCCCAGGCTCGCAGTTTCGGTTCGAGCCCGTGGAGCGCGCATTCGATCACTCGCGACCTACGGCAGACAACTCATGGTTCGATCTCGCGCACTGCTAATCCTCCTGATGCTGACCGCCTGTACGGCGTCCCATGACGTCGATCGCGGTGGCTTCGATTTCCCGCCCGCGGACGACTCCGGTGACCGCGAAGGCGGTGGCGGCGAGAGTCCCGAAGCGCTGGGCTCGTGCCAAGAGCAGATCGACTCGCAGCAGGACGGAATGCCAGTGCAACTGTCCTGCGCCGGCCTGTATTCCGACATCAAGTCGAAGAAGCTCGCAAAGAACGTCGAGCTCTACGCGCCCGCGTACAAGTTCTGGTCGGATGGCGCGGAAAAGTTTCGCTACATCCTTCTGCCTGACGGCGAGAAAATCGACAGCTCGGATCCGGATGCGTGGAAGTTCCCGGTCGGAACGAAGATCTTCAAAGAGTTCCGGCAGAACGAACGGCGCGCCGAGACTCGCTTGTACACCAAGATGCGCAGCGACAAGTGGCGCTGGACTACGTACGTCTGGAGCAAAGACGACAAGACCGCCGAGCGCGAAGACAACGGCATGATGATGCCGCTCGACGGCTACAACTACGAAGTGCCGAACGTCGGCACCTGCAACGACTGTCACGACGGCGCCTCTGACAACGTGCTGGGCTTCGAGATGATCTCGCTCGGTTTGCCAGACGCAGAGGGCCTGACCCTGCAGCGCTTGGTCGACGAAGATCTGTTGTCCGATCCGCCGGAGAAGACCGCGTTCGAAATCGGCGACGACGGCACGGGCAAAGCGCGCGACGTGCTCGGTTTTCTGCACATCAACTGCGGTGTGACGTGTCACAACGACGGCGTGAATGCGAAGGCGGAAAAGACTGACCTGCGGATGAAGCTCAAGTGGAGCGAGCTCGATGGAAGTCCAACGAACGACACCGAAGTGCTCAAGAACTTGATCAACGTCGAGGCGCAGACGACGCAGTGGCTAGGCCAGAAGCGCATCGTTCCGGGTAAGCCCGACGAAAGTTTGCTTTACAATCTGATCACCACGCGCCTCGGCGTCGATGGCAACAAGCAGATGCCTCCGCTCGTGACGCGCGTCGTGGACAAAGAGCATGCGGACCTGGTCCGCGACTGGATTCTGGCGCTGAAGCCGGCCGAGGGGGCCACGGCGCCGGAGTGATGAAGTGATGCGAAACGCGTGTTCGAAAGCATCGTAGACCACACGTTCGCGCGGGCTGAAGATGAGAAGGATGGTGACTGGAATGACGACGAGACTTAGCGGGATCGTGCTCGCGGGATTGATCGCGGCGCTGGGTGCAATGGCTTGTGGTAGCGACGACAGCGGCGAAAAGACCTCGCCGTCGAAGTCGAACGACGACAAGGACGACACCGTCAAAGGTTCGGTCCCTTGCGGTCCAAAGGTTTGTGAGCCGGAAAAGGACTTCATGGGCCAGCTGTGCTGCCGGTCGAACTTCGACGGTACGTGCGGTCAGATGGTAGCCGGCAGCTGTACGGACCTACCACCTCCGTCGGACAAGCGTTGCGACAGCACGACGTTCATGGCCGGTGGCAGCCCCGTGTCGGTGCCGAGCTGCTGCACTGCGAACAACGAGTGCGGGTTGGTCTTCAACGCAGGCATCGGCGCGCCGATGTGCACGAGCCTCGCGACCGCGAAGATGTTCGGCGCTCGCTTCATGGCGATGGGCATGATGGGCACCATGATGTTCGACTTCACAGGCAACCTGCCCGACCCGGTCACCTGCGACGGTGATCCGATCGAGACGCCGGCCGCTGGTGCTGCTGGTAGCGGCAGCTGATCGCGATCGGTCGCTCTTCGAGAGCGTCCGAAACATCGAAGCGCTCGCGGCGAGTTTGCCGCGGGCGCTTTGTTTTTAAGCGCTTCGCGCGCAAGCGTTCACCTCGAACGTACCGCTGATCGTGCCGCCGGTGCCCACCGCGGACACGAGTGCGTTTCAGTTCTCAGTGTTCAAGGAATCGTCGCCGGAGCGCCCGCCGTTGCGACTGGCGTGGGCGCGGCCGGCACTCGCGCGTTCTGCGAGTCCGCGTAGGCATAGACCCAGCGCGCGAGCGTGCTGAAGCCTTCTTCGTCCGGCGTGCGGTAGACGTTTCGACCGTACTTGTCGACGCCCTCGTGATCCGCGCCGCCCCGCTCCACCGCGAGCGGTTTGCGCAGAAGCAGAGAGTCTTCGGGCTTGGCCAAGTCGACCATCGACCTCGCGAACTGCAGCGAATAGTCGCGTTCGAGTGGTGTGATCGGATCCCAGTTGCACGGCGGCGAGAACCCGGGCTTCTCGCACACGGTCTTGTTCGGCTCGTACCGCGTGCGGCCCGGGCCCCAAACCCGGAAGAAACGCTCCGGGGAACCATGACACCCTTGAAATCCGCAGTCTCGCAGCAACACCGGCATCACCTCGACCGTGAACGAATCGAGAAAGAACGAGTCGATGCTTTCACCCTTGATCGTCTTCTCGCGCGCGCTGTTGTCGAGCGAGCAGCCGACGAGCGGAAGCAGCGCCGCCAGTGCGAGGAAACCCACTTTGAACGCGCGGTGCATGGTGTTTACATCTCTCCCGCGAGACGGACGGTAGCAAAGCGTTCGACGTCGAGAAACGAGTCCGAGACTTTGCTCGACGCGGTCGCGTTCGATTGTCGGTACTCGAACTCGAGCAGGAACGTCGTGTTCAAGCGAAACTCGAGGCTGGCCTCAGCGCCGATTGCGAAGCTAGGCGAGCTGACGCCACCTTGGTCGGTGAGGTCACTGCCGATGATGCCGTAGAGCTGAGCCTCCGGCCCGGCACGGAAACGCACGGAGCTTCCGAGCATGGCCTGAAGCTCGATGCGTGCGTGTGGACCGATCAGCGTGTAGCGCGGGGTCTGCAAGTGATGATCGGCCGGCCAAAAGTTCCGGAAGGCGACGCCGATCGGGAAGGTGACGCGCGCCGAAGTCTCTGCTTCTCCGAGACGCCAGCCCGGCGCGACCGAGATTTCGGCGTGTTCGGAGCGCACATCCACCTCGTTGTCGAGCGCGAATAAGACCGGCTCTTTCACCACGAGCCCGAGCGAGGTCTGGTAGCGCGCGAGAATATCGAGCGTGAACGCTTCCCGTGGGAACACGCGCACGGCGATCCCTACGTCCGCCGCGGGGAAAAACAGCGTACCGACGCGCTGTACGCCACCAGGAACCGGCCGGCGAATCGTGCGCGTGCCGAGACCTCCGCCGATGAACGCACGCGCGATGACGTCGTTCGGGGGCTCTGCCGGGGTTTCATCGAGTACGACCGCGGTCGCTTCGGCAGGTGCTTGCGCGTCGGCGTCCGGAGCGTCGCCTTCAGTCGGTGCATCCGACCCCTCACTTTCGACAGCTTCGCCGAGGTCGTCGTCGTCTTGTGCCGCGGACGGCTGCGGGCGAATCAGCGCGAAGCCGATCGACCCGGCCAAGCCGAGCACACACATCAAGACTCTGAAGCGGCTCGAGCTCATAAGGAGAGCACTCCGGAGAGCGTGGCTTCGAAAGCCCAAATGCGCTTGTACGGGATGAAGTTGTCGTAGAGGTAGAGTGTCGGCCCAACCGAGACCACGGTCTGGAATTTCTCGCCGATGCCGCCGAGTGACCACGTCTTCTCGACCTCGGCCGCGAGACGGTGGTTCATGAACTTCGAGAGCTCTTTGTCCCGGCTGTAGTACTGGCGCAGCGAGAACACCGAAGGGAACCGCGAGCGGTACTGTGCCGCCGCGCTCTGCAGGTAAAAGCGGTAGCGAAGCGCGAGCACGGTGTCGTTCTCGGGGAGCCAACTGAGCTCCGCGAGCGCGGTGTGCGACATGATCTCCCAGTCGTCGAGATAGAACCGATAGGTGAGACGACCCGACGTGACATCGCTGAACGCCCGCCCGAACGCGACCACGAACGCATGCCGCATCCGCTCGGCAGGGTTATTCTCGGGAAAGCAGTACTCCTGCATCGGGCGCGGACAACCGCCGTCGAACGTGCCGACGCCGACGTAGCGGTACGGACTCGATTGATAGCCGTCCGCGTATCCGATCGAGTAGACGAGCTGGAGCAACGTCTTCGCGTCGACGACTTGAGTGAACGTCGCTTGGGCGTTCACACTTTTGAGCGTCCGCTCGAACGAAGGCGTCCCGACTCTCCCAACGTCGTCGAACGAGACGCCGCCACCGATCGCCAAGGTCGATGCTTTGTCGGCGAAGTCGAGCGTCAAACCCGCGCTCACGAAGTGCGACTCGTAGTCGGGCTCATACGAATAGCGGTAGGCGAGGCTGAAGCTCGCGTCTTCGAAATCGTGCGTGACGGCGGCGTTGATTTCGTCGCGGCGCTCGGTGACCGGGCGCGATGCGGACGTGCGAATGTCGATCGACGCGCTACTCCACACGTCCATCGAATACGCGACATCGACGCGCGTGGAGTCATCGAGCGGGGCTTGGACGGTGAGCCGCGGGGTGATGACGGTCGTGCGATCGGTATCGACGCGCACGTAGACCGTGCTCGAGGTTTGCTGCGCCGAGGTCACAGCTGGCCACGCGCCTGCCAGCACGGTGAAGCACAACGCGCACAATCCAGATGCCGAGCGCGCTGCCTGAACCGAGCGCGCGATTCGCGAGCGTTCCTGCATTACGGCGTCGTCACCGGCGGAGCAGCCGCGCCGTTCGGCGTGTAAGCCACCATGATGTTCTCGAAGCCGGGAGTCGGCTTCTTCTCCGTCGTCACGTTTGGCCAGTTCCACGGCGCTGGGCCCTTCGTGACATCGACCTTGAAGACCGGACCTTCGGGGAAGATCTCGTTCTCCGTGACCTGCATCCACAACGTAAAGACGCCGTCCGGGACGACGTTGTTGCGATAATCCCGCATGTCCCACGTCGCCGTGTGCGCGGTGGGACCAGGCAATGTCGCGCTCGTGACGACGTCGGCGATGGTCAGATCCTTGGTACACGCGCTTTGAGCCCAGGCGACGATCGAAGGCTGACGTTCGCCAGCCCAAACGTTGAGCGTCCGCACATAGAACCCAGACGCGTCTTCGATCCAGACGGCGCCACAGTTGTTCGGGGTATACATGCCACCGAGCTTCGTCGTGTTGAACGACACGCTGAGCATGCCCGGGGTACCGGGCGCGCCGAGGATCCCGCCGGCGCAGCGATCCCCGCCCAAGCGCGCTTGATTCTCTTCCGCTTCGGCCATGTTCTGCTGGATCGGACCTTCGTCTCCGCCGTCGCTCCCCTCCCAGCAAACCTCGCTGTTGGCCGCGTACGCGCCAGTGCACCCCTTCGGAGCGCCGATCGGCACGTAGTCAGACGCCGGAATCGGCAGCTCGCCCTCACACGCGGTGAGTAGACACAACACCACGAGCATGCCTGTGCTCGAGTGACGAAATTCGCGACGCCGCACCGACCAAGCAGCGAACCTGCTCATACTCGGTCCTCCCGAAGCCGCTCGTGGCTGCGGCCAACCAGCGGCTGCTTGCGGCTGCGTCTGACGAGCTGCCGCTTGCGGCTGCGCCAAACCACGAGCCCTGCAAGAACGGCAAAGGGCCCCATGTGCGCTGCACGCGCGCTCCGCGTTGCGGAAGGCCACGCCACGAGGGAGCACGACTGCTCGAGCGTCGACTGGTACTGCGTTCCAGCGGGTGCGATCGGAATCGTCGTCGTCGAAACTGCATCTCCGTCGGGCGTGAGGGTCACTGCATCAGTCGACACGAAGCTGGCCGAAAACCAGATCGCGCCCTGACTTTTCTTGGGAGCGCGCCAGTTGATGCGCACTTCTTTGGGACCGCAGCCACGCACCGCGATCAGGCAGCGCGTGAGGTTCTCGGTCGTGCATGTCCTGACCGCCGTCGCCTCGCCATTGTGCGCCTGTCGATACAGCGCATATCCAAAGCGGGGCTGCGCGCTGTGACACAACTCCTCCTTTGCGAGCTGCCCGAGCGGCCTCTGTTCGATCGACCCCGAGTCGAGCGTCGTCTCCGAGACGAATTCTGCCACGAGCGTCGCGCTCGGAAGCCGCGCTGGCGGAGGTAGATCGTAGAGCGCATCCGTGCGCGCCGCCGTCTGCGGCCACGAGATCCGAATCTGATAGAACTCGTCGGGCAGGTACCCGTTTTTCGGCAAACCCTCGACGACGAGCTTTTCGGCTGCTCCGCCCGTATGGCAGACCGCGCAGTCGTAACCGTCGGTCGGTGCGCCGGTGAACCAGCGCCCTGCCGTTCCACCCTCGAGCGCAGTCTTGGCGAAGAACTGTGGATCGCTGAATGCGTGCGCGACGTTCACGGCTGCCGACAACGACAGACCTGTGATCACTAACCCGATCGCTCCACGGAGTCTCAGGAACCGCACGATCTCACCGAGTGCTGCGCGATGTTCTCGTAGCGGGGGCCCGACTTAAGCCTCAGATACGAGCGAGAGAGGGTACACCGCAATAACACGTCGCAGTGCAACTACTCTGCAGGTAGAGCTAGGTCAATGGGAGAACGTGGAAAAGCCTAGAGAGCCGCGACTCGCGCAATCGACGTGAAAAAAGCATCGCACGGTCGGCCGCATCCGCAGCTGGTGACTGCAACACCGTTCGTGAGTTCTCACTTTGCTTAGAGACGGATCGGACCGGTCGGAGCGGCTGGCAGCGTGAAGAAAAACGTCGAACCTTGCCCTGGCGTCGAGTCCAACCCGATCGTGCCACCGTGACGTTCGACGATCTTGCGCGCAGTCGCGAGGCCGATTCCGTTGCCTTCGTATTTGCTGCGTTCATGGAGCCGCTGAAACATCTGAAAGATCCGGTCGTGATAGCGCTTCTCGATCCCGATCCCGTTGTCGCTGACCGTGATGCGCCACATGCCACCTTCGGGCTCGGCCGTGAGATCGATGCGCGGTGGATCCTCGCGGCGGAATTTGATCGCGTTGTGGATCAGGTTTTGAAACAGCTGCGTCAACTGGATTGGATCGACCAGTACGATCGGCAGCGACCCATAATTGATCTGAGCGCCGCTGTCTTGAATCGCCGCGCGCATGTCGCTCAGGGTGTCGCGTAATGCATCGGACGTCGGGGTGGGCAGGCTCGGGCGCCCCGGGTTTTCGAGGCGCGAATAGGCGAGGAGATCGTCGATCAGGCGCTGCATTCGCGTCGCGCCCTGTACGGCGTACGAAATGAACTTGTCGGCCTTCTCATCGAGCTGACCACGATAACGCTCGGCGAGGAGCTCGGTGTAACTGACGACCATGCGCAGCGGCTCGCGCAAGTCGTGAGATGCGATGCTCGCAAACTGTTCGAGGTCCAGATTCGATTGCTCGAGTCCGCGCATACGCTGGCGGAGGTCGCGTTCGCGCGCGCGTCGGTCCGACGTGTCAATCACGTTGGCGATGAAGCGATCGTCCGAGATGCGCGCAAAGCGGAGCTCGAACGTGCGCGTTTCACCCGAGCTCGTTCGTCCGCTCATTTCGATCGCCGCTTTCAGCTGCGTCGGGTTGGAACGCGTCACGTGATCGATCACGCGGCGCACGCGCTGGCCCGGTTGATCGATGTCGCGCGCAGGTTCGAACAGCGCGTCGAGCGAGCGACCGGCGAGCGCGTCTTTCTGCTCCGCGAACTGTTGCTCGAGCTCCGGGTTCGCATGAATGATCGTCCCGGCGCGATCGAAGACTGCGATCCCGCACGGAGAACTTTGAAATGCCGCGCGCAGTATGTCGGGACGGACATCCTCGGACTGACCGATCGTCATACACATCCTCTATTGTTTCGCGTCTCGGCGGGACGACGTTTGCGGGACAGAGAACCGCGAAATGTACTGCGAATCTGCTCGGCCGATCTAACCTCCGGTGCTGCCCTGGCAACGTTGCCGGCGTCGGCGCTGCGCTTACATCGAAGCCAGGACGCCCAATCAGGCTAGTACAAGTGTGCGGTTCTCGAGACGATTTGCTCGCGTCCACTCCTTGAGCCGAGAACGGAGTCTGTGCGATCATACGTCACCGCGAAGGGCAGCATGCGCGACTCCAGCCCGAACGCTCCTTCACTACCTCAGCGCGTCCTGTTCGTCGACGACGACGACCTCATGCGGCAAGCGTTCGTCAACGCGATGCGCCCGTATGACTACGAAGTGGATACAGCGAGCTCTGGCAGTGAAGCTGTCGCGCGTGTTCAGGGTCGCAGCTACCCAGTTATCGTCAGTGCGATGCGCATGCCGGGCATCGATGGCTTGGCGTTGATCGAACAGTTGTGTGCGATTCGCCCCGACACTGCGTTCGTGATCGTCAGTTCTGACACGAGCCCGGACCTCGGACGCAATGAACGCATCGACAGTGCGATCGCTTCGGTGCTCGAGAAGCCGCTCGACATCGACGACCTCGTTCGCACGATCGCGCACGCGTTCGAGTTTCAGGCGAAGCGCGCGCGCGCGATGCACGGCATTCGGCGAAGCGAACCGCCCGCGACGAGTGTGCTCGTGGTCGAAGACAATCCCGGCGATGCGGATCTACTGATCGAAATGCTGCGTGGCTTTCACGTGACCGTCGCGACGCGGCTCTCGGAAGCGCTGCGGCTGGTCCACGACCGGCGCTTCGAGACGATCATCACGGACGTGGCCCTCCCCGACGCGCGCGGGATCGATGCCGTGATGCGGTTGCAAGCGAGCTGCCCCGACGCCGCGATCATCGCGATCAGCTCGCTCGACGACGACGCGCTCGCCCACCAAATGATCCAGCTCGGTGCGCAGGACTATCTGCTCAAGCAAACGCTGGCACGCCGGCCCTTGTTGCGCGCAGTGACGTACGCGAGAGAACGCAAGCGCGCCGAGCAGCGGTTGCTTCAGCTCGCGCACTACGATCAGCTCACCGGGCTCGCGAATCGCACGAGCTTTTACGAGTCGACGAGTCGGTTTGCGACGCGCGCTCGGCGCATGCACCAGCGCTTGGGCGTGATGTTGTTGGATCTCGACGGGTTCAAGACGGTCAATGACTCGCACGGGCACGACGCGGGCGACGCCGTGCTCCAGGAAGTCAGTCATCGCATGCGGCAGGTGTTCCGCGAGTACGACGTGGTCGCGCGGCTCGGCGGCGACGAATTCGCTGTGCTCGTGTCCGAGGTCGAAGGCGTCGATCAGCTGGCGATCATCGCGCAGCGGTTGCTCACGACCTTGGCGGCGCCGACCTGGGTTGCCGACGAAGAAGTTCGGATCACGGCGAGCATCGGCATCTCGCTGTTTCCGGATTCGGCCGAGTCGATCACGGAGCTGCTCAAGTGCGCGGATGCCGCGATGTACCAGGCCAAGAAGCTGGGCAAGAACGGCTACCAGATCAGTGCCGGCACGGCCGAACCGCCGCCGAGACTCTCCGCGCGGCCGCCACCGCTCGTCAGTGACGTGCGCGGTATTTCGGCGGCGACCGCGACAGCGGCAGCGCAGCCGGCGCCGCTGATCAGCGACGTCCGAGGAGTGCTCGGAGCGCCGGCTCAGGGTGCAGCCGCTGCGAGCGGCACGCAAGGCGATGCCGCTGCCGGCCGCCGCGTCAGCAAGGGCTGACAACCCAAACGTGTGGCTTAAATGGATGAAGCCGGCGCAGCCATCGGCCGCACCGGCTTCAATCGTTACTGCAGCCTGCGGCGGCTGATCGCTCAACCGCCGTCAGCCGCGCTTCGCTACGACATTCCGAGCATCGTCGTGATCGAGATGCCGTCCATCAGCTGCTCGTTGAGGTTGTCTGCCGAGTCCTCGAGCGCGTCCTCGACCTTCGGCAATTCTGCTGCTGCGCAGGTCAGACCGAACGTTGCGCGGATACCGAGGTTACCGTCGACCGCAGCGTCGACCGAGGCCTTGACCGCGTCCTTGGCCGCGAGGACGAGGTCCTCACCTGCATCGCCCACCGACTGACCGCGCTTGATTGCAGCCGTCAGCGCCGGCAGCCGCACGTTGATCAGCGTCTTGAGCGCCGCTTCGAACTGCGCTTGCACCATCACGTCGACGCCCGCCTTCAGCTTGTAGCGCGCTGCCAATGAAGGCGGCGTGCATTGCACGTTCAGCTTCGCTTCAGCCTTCGCGCTCGCTTTGCATTCGGCACTTGCGCTCGGCGGCGTGACGTCGCCTACGCACTTGCCCTTGCACATCACAGACGCGCTGCCCATCGCCCTACACGAAGCGTGAGCCGAGCCCATGCAATCCGCCGCAGCGCCGGTGACCTTGCACGAGCCCTTGCAGGTGTTCGTGCCCTTGCAGTCCACGCTCGCGCGGACCTGCGTCTCGCAAGTACCCATGCACATGGCATCGCACGAGCCTGCGCATTGCTTCGCGTCCGAGTCGGAGTAGGCCGAGCAGTTGCCCGAGCACGAGCCGCGGCACGTGCCGGAGCACGAAGCAGCGGCGGTCAGGGTCGCTTCACAACTACCCGTGCACTCGCCCTGGCAATCCACGGTTGGACCCGTGAACTCGCACTCGAGCTGGGCGCCTGCGTCGCACGAGAGCTCGGCGCTGGCTTCGAGCTCGCAGGAGCCCTTGCACTCGACCATGACCGAGCCTGGGTTCACCATGGCTTCGCAGCGCGCGCTGGCTTCGATCGTCGCCGAAGCGTCGATCGCACACACCGGCGGTTGATAGTCGATCACGAGCGAGCCTTCGAGGTTCGCTTTGATCTTCGCGTCGAGCTGCGCCTTCAGGTCCGCGTCGGCCGCGATCCCGAAGTCCGCCTTGATCAGCTTGAGTTGCGCTTCGATGCCTCCGGCAACGCTGTCGGCGGCGCCGCGGAAGTTGTTGGTCGTTGCGAAGAACGCATCGACCTTGGCGACGCCCGAGATCGAAGCGTTGCCTTCGAGCACGCCTTTGATCAGCTCGCCCTCACTGTCCTCGTCACCTGGACACGCGAGACCGCAAGCTTTGCGGAACTCATCAAACAGCTTGTCACCGCCAGGGATGATCGGCTTGCCGTTTTCGTCAGTACCGCACGAACCGGCCAAACCGAGAATGGTTAGGCCCACGATGCAATAACTAAAGCGTTTCATTGCGCTCATCTCCTTCATGGACCTGGGTCAGACCTTGAGCATCGAGGTGACCTTGGCGGCAGCATCGATCTGCGCCTTCAGGCCGGTGGTGGATTTTTCGATGACGGTCTTGACCTTCGGTAGCTCGGCGACGGCGCACGTGAGCCCGAACTGAACGCGAATGCTGCCCCCGGTCGCGGCTTTGAACGCGCCATCGAGCGCGCCCGTAGCCGAAGCCGAGAGATCGGCACCTGCACTAGCAACCGAGTCCGCTTTCGCGACCGCCGCCTTCAAAGCGGGCAAACGCGAGCTGATCAGCACCTTCAATGCTGCTTCGAACTTGGCTTGCGCCTTTGCTTCGACGCCCGCCTTGAGTTTGTACGAGAGTGCGACGCGCGGCGGCGTGCATTGCACGTTGATCTTCGCTTCAGCTTTTGCTGAAGCCTTACATTCGACCTTCGCGGAAGGCGGTTCGAACTCGCCCTCACACTTGCCGTCGCACATCACTGAAGCGTTGGCTTTCGCTTTGCACTCGGCCCGAATCGCGCCCTTACATCCGCCCGACGGGTTCGTGACGGTGCACTCGCCCTTGCATTGCCCCGTGCAGGATGCGGCGACGGCGAGCTCGGCTTCGCATGAGCCCGTGCACATGCCTTCACATTTGCCCGCGCATTTGGCGTTCCCCTGCGCGTCCTTGACGTAAGCAGAACAAGTACCCGAGCACTCGCCACTACACGTACCAGTACAACCTGCCATGGCTGTCACCATCGTCGTGCAGGAGCCCTGACAGATAGCACCACCCGTACACATCAGGTTGGGAGGCACGATCGTGCACTCGAGATCGACGTCCGCGTCGCACTTGGCTTCGACCGACGCGTCGACCTCACAGCTTCCTTTGCACTCGACCTTGACCGAGCCGGGATTCACTTCGCCTTCGCAGCGCGCCTGGGCCTTCAGCGTGGCTTTGACATCGGCCTCGCACTTCGCGGGCTCAGCCTTGAACTCCACCGTGCCGTCGAGGTTGGCCTTGAACTGAGCGTCCAGCTGGACAGCGAGGTCCGCGTCGGCAGCGATGCCGAAGTCTCCCCGGATCGCATTCAGCTGCGCCTTGATGCCGCCGGCGACGCCGCCAGCTGCATTCTGGAAGTTGATCACCTGACCGAAGAACGCATCGACGGAAGCGACGCCGGAGATCGCAGCATTGCCGTCGGCAATTCCTTTGATCGTGGCACCCTTGTCGTTCTTGTCGCCGGGACACGCGAGGCCGCACTGAGCGGCGATTTCTTTGACCGTCAACGCTTGCTCGGAGACAGCTACGTCAGGCGCGTAAGCGCCCTGCGTATCTCCGGCCTGCGCCGGACTACAGGAAGCTGCAGCCGCAGCCATAACTGCGGTTCCCGCGAGCGCGAATATTCGCTTCGCGAGCGGTGTTTGTAAGCACATCATGTTCTGTCATTCCTCCCGCACTGCTGCGCGCGCGCAGCAATGCCGTTGGCCAAATCAGCAGGGGCGGTGATGCTTTCACAGTCGGAACCCTGCAGGCAACTTTGGCTTTCGTTTCGCAATCGCTCTTCTCGAAGATCGAGCGCCGCGTGTCGGCGTCGAACTCACGCCAAAGGCAAGTTCGAGGCCAGCGAAGCGCAACGTTTAGTCAGCCCGAACGAACGACTAACACGATCGCGATGATTGCGGCTAAAACTCGTGCGGCGACAAGGACGACGAGGTGTGGTGCGCGTGCCTGACTGGGGGACACTCACGCAAATGAGAAACACGCTTTCTCGTCGTGACAGTGAGTAAACCAAGACAGCAGTGTCACATCTCGATCCAGTTTCAGTCCGGGTCGAACTCATGGAAAAGTTTTTTCGAGCTTTCGATCTCGCCTAACGCGCGCCGCGGCTTCGCGCGCGGCGATGACGGTGAGCACTCGAAACGAGCGCGCCGCCGTTAGCTGCAGTGGATCGGATCCACGCTGCGACGGTGTAGGCGCGAGTGGACTGTTGCAACTCGATCGCCACAGGTTGGACTGTCGCGTGTCGTTGGATCTGGAACCATGCGAGACGCGAACCGACTGTGCCCACATGGGGGCACGTTTCGCATCCAAAGCTTGCAATCCGACGCGCTGTCCGGCTACGGTGCTCACATTCCCCCTGTCGCAGGAGGCGGCTGCCATGAAGGATCACGTGGCTCGCATGGTTCATGGTTGGATCGACCGTAGCCAGGAAGAAGCGAAGGACCCTGAGGTTTCGCAGCTGGTTGACGCAATCCACCGCATGATCCGTGAAGCCGAGGACGAAGTGCGCAGCCGCTGCGAGGAAATCGCGCAGCGAATTGCGGGACCAGACCTAGGCGGGCAAGTTGCGCTGGCGATCCGCATGACGAAGGCTGCCGAAAGCCTTCCGCGGAAGAGTCTCGTCCCCGGCGAGCTCAGCGTCGAAACAACGCGCAACTGATTGCGCGCTGATCCGCCGAATGATCAGCGTCGCTGGCAGAACACCGCAAATACGCTGGTGTAGCCATGCAGATACGTCTTCGAGCCGACGGGCCCGATCTCGCCATTGCTGAAGAAGCCTGACAGCGATGCCGGACCGACGCGCTGCGCGAACACGTTGGAGTCGTGGTTGGGCACGCCGTAGAGCCGCTCACCGCGTCCGAGGCACGAGAACATCAGGGCACCCCGAATGTCCTCCGACGATTGCGACGCTGTCAGCGCTCGCAGCCGCTGCACGAGGTCTTGGGCGGAGGTCTCGTTGTCGCGCAAATGAAACTGCACGACCTGATAATCCCGGACGCGAGCGTCGATCGCCATCGCCCCGGAATCGGGATCGATTCCCAGCACGTTGCGTATCAGGAAGTCGCCGGCCTCGTATCGACTTCGCTGATCACCCATGTCGATGCCTAGAAACAGCGACGTGTTGAACAGCGAGTGGTCGCGAGCGTTCATCTTCTCGTAGACGCGGCGCAGCACTTCCGCCGGCTTTCCCGCGTTCAGCTCGCGGATCACGTTCCCCTTCGCGCGCGTCACGATGTACGGGTCGCCGACCGGCCTACAGCCTTGCGCGACGACGGTCCGCAAATCCCAATCCCCGGTGAGCGCCAGCACGAGCGCGCCCTCTCGATGCACGTCGTCTCCAGCGAATAACGCCGGCGTCCGGTTTTCAGCGCCACCGCTCACGAGTCCACCGAGCTTGGCCGTCGACGGATACGCGCGATCCAGCCCGTCGAGTAAGCCTTCGGCATCGAACGAGTACGGATCGACGAGCGTGATGAGCGCCGAGACTTCGCTGCCGGAAGTCTCGAGCAGCGCCGGCCACACCTCCTCCGGGTTTTCGGGCTTCTGCTCGAGAAACGCGAGACAGATCTTCGAGTCAGGCAACCATGCCGCCGTCAGCGACACCGCTTCTCGGTTCTCGAGCTCGCGCCCTCCCCCGATCACGCCGGCTGCCGAACAGCCCGCAAACGTTCCAGGTTGTAGATGCTCGAAGACCCACCCTGGCACGTGCTCGTAGTTGTCCGCGTGATGCGGCGAAACAAAGGCGAGCACGAGATCCGGTGGCCGATTGCGATCCGCCCGGAGTGCAAGCGCTGCTTCCCGCACAGCTTCGCGCGTATCGACGCGATCGGAGACTGCCGAGGCCCACTCCATGCGCTCTCCCTTCGTCACGCGCGAACGCGGACTCTTCTGCTGGAACTGCAAGTGTAGGGCTCCCAACTTGGGCCGCACAAGAACTGACTTTAGGTTGGGCCCTTCCGCCTCTATGCTCGCGGGCCCATGCAGGCCTACCAGCGCGAGTTCATCGAGTTCATGGTGGAGTGCGATGTTCTGCGCTTCGGTGACTTCACTGCGAAGAGCGGTCGGAAGACGCCGTACTTCGTGAACACCGGCCGCTATCGCACAGGCGCGCAGCTGACTCGACTTGCACGTTTCTATGCGCAAGTGCTGCAAGACGAGCTCGGTAGCGACTTCGATGTGTTGTTCGGGCCAGCCTACAAAGGGATTCCGCTCGCGGCTGCAACCGCGATGCAGCTACACGCCGAACACGGACGCGACGTCGGGTTTTGCTTCAATCGCAAGGAAGCAAAGGACCATGGCGAGGGCGGCAGCTTGATCGGGCATTCGCTCGCGGATGGCGACCGCGTCGTAATCATCGAGGACGTGACGACTGCCGGCACGTCGATTCGCGAGACCGTTCCGCTGCTCCAAGCTGCAGCGAAGATCGAGCTGAAGGCGCTCGTCGTATCGGTCGATCGGATGGAACGCGGAACGGGCGAGGACAGCGCACTGAGCGAGATCCGCGAGACCTACCGCATGCGGACGCTGTCGATCGTCACAGTCGACGAGATCGTCGATCACTTGCGCGCAACTCCGGTGAACGGCCGCAAGCTGATCGACGACGCGCTCTACGCGCGAATCCTCGAGTACCGCCGCACCTACGGCGCAAAATGAAAAACCCGCGCGAGCTCGCAAGAGCTGGCGCGGGTTTCGGCGCGAACGCCGTTTCAACTCACGGCGAGAGGATCTTCATGATGATCTCGGAGCCGTTGGCGTGCGGCTTGGCGTCCGTCATGTCCGTGATCTTCTCGAACGCAGCGGCGAAGTCTTCGACGCTCGCGGTCTGACCGATCTTGACGCCCTTGCTCTCCACGATCTGCGCCTTCGCGAAGTAACCCGCGCCGGCTTCGATGATCGTTCCCGACGGCGCATCCTCGCTCGCGAGGTACACCACGGCCGGTGAGATCAACTCGGGCTTGAGCTGCTTGAAGACCTCTTCGGGGATGCCGAGGTTCTCGGTCATACGCGTCGCAGCGACCGGCGCGATCGTGTTGATCCGGATGTTCGCCTTGGCGCCTTCGATCTTCAGCGTGTTCATCAGACCGACGAGGCCGAGCTTCGCAGCACCGTAGTTGCTCTGACCGAAGTTGCCGTACAGGCCGGACGACGACGTGGTCATCACGACGCGGCCGTAGCTCTGCTTGATGAAATGCGGCCAGGCAGCCTTCGTCACGTAGGCGCTGCCGAGCAAGTGCACCTTGAGCACGAGCTCGAAGTCGTTCAGCTCCATCTTCGCGAAGCTCTTGTCGCGGAGGATGCCGGCGTTGTTCACGACCACGTCGACGCGGCCCCACTTGTTGATCGCGTCGTTGATGATGCTCTCGGCACCCGCGCGGTCCGAAACCGACGCGCCGTTCGCGATGGCTTCAGCGCCCAACGCTTTGATCTCTTCGACGACCTTGAGAGCCGCTTCGCTCGAGCCGCCCGCTCCATCGACGGAACCGCCCAAGTCGTTGACGACGACCTTGGCACCGCGACGCGCAAACTCCAGGGCATGACAGCGGCCGAGACCTGCGCCAGCACCGGTCACGATCACGACTCTGTCTTTGAAACTGATGGCCATAAAACTCTTCTCCCTCGATAACGGACCGGGACCATTACTAGTCTAGGCTGTCCGGCGTCAAGGCTACGGTGGCGGCTGGCCGCAAGTCCCCGAAAAGTCTCAGCGCAAGAAGGTCCAGGCCAAGACCACCACCGCGAGCGCGATCGAAATCCAACGCGCAGCCGCTCGCAGCTTCGCCGGAACCTCGCTACCCATCCCGTCGCCGGGTAGCAGCGCGACGCGCGAAGCGGCGACGACTCCTGGCTCGCGCTCGCGCGGGCCAGCGCCGAGTGCGGGAAGGCTCGCAGCAGCTGGATCGCGAGGCGTCGTACCGGCCAAAACACGCTGCGATTCCGGACGCGGCTGCCCCGTGATGTCAGTCACCGCCGCAGGGTCGATCGCTTGGGTCGAGACGACCGACACGCGAGTCGATGCACTCAACCGACCATCCGGCGGCGGGATGCTGCCGGGGGGAAAGCTGTCACTCTGCACATAACTCGCGGGCAACGGATGTGTCGGCGCGGTCATGCCTTGCAACTGCGCTTCGCGAATCAAGCGCTCGATCATTTCGGCCGTCCCGGGCTCGAGCTTGATGAACTTGAGGCCCATGCCGCTTGGCCGGTCCTGGTGGCCAGTACTCGCAGCTCGCTGCCACACGACGCGGCCGACGCCCTTGATCGGCAGGGCCTCGTTGTCGACGACGCACTCGAACTTGAGCAGCGTCCCGGTCTCACACGGGGCGCTCGATGCGATGAACATTCCTCCGACCGAGATGTCGAGGCACTGACCATCGACGTGCTCGAAACCAGAAGAGCTTCGGTAGCGCGGCAGAAGCGGAACAGAAGCGCGAGTCGATTTGCGGCCTTGCATAAGTCTCCAGAACGTCGCGGCAGAAAATGATCGAAGCGGCAGTACCTTATCCGGCCAGCGCCGAAGCATGTTTACCAAAATCGAGGCGGTCGAGTGAGGCGAAGTTCACATTGCTGCTCTGGGCTGCAGCGGCCATTCCGCAGGGCCCACTTTCCGCGATTACCCGGTCGTCCTCGTACTACATGTGCCGCTGCCCGCCGCGTAGGCCCACACAGCCTCGAGAGGCCTATTTGCACGTGATTTGCGGCGATCGGTGAACACCAGGTAGTGTTGAATTGTTTCCGTACGAACCGGGGGTTCCTTTGACCGAAGTCTCGCCACAACGCCTTCGTGAAAGACTCTCCGCGCTCGGGAACACGCAGCTTTCCGAAGCCGACGTGATCAAGCTGCTGACGGAACTCATCAACTGCGGGGGCGGTGTGAGTCTCGAGCTGGACGAGCTGCGTGTGAAGCTGATCCGGCGCGAGGGGCACTTCGCACTGAAGGACGGGCGGCCGCACTCGAGCTTGCCGCCGCGCACGGTTCGTCCACCTCGCTGAGGGCTCGACCCTCACGGCACCGCGATGTGCAGAAGTACGCATGCGTCGATCCTGACAACTGCGTAGAGCGACATAAGCGCACTGGCCCGTCCTGCATCAACCGATTACGCCGAATGACACGAGTTAGTCTCGGCAGCACAGAACGGCAGTGCAGAACGTTCACGCTCGGGTGCGCGCTCGCAACACACTGAAGATAGCGAGCGCGTTCGGGTCACGTGCAAGCGCATCGATCGGCATCCGAGTGCGCCGTGCCCAAGGCGGATACTTCTCGGACGCAATGCCCGGGACGTTGAGAGGCTCGCGTTCCATGCACAAGTCGTCGACTGACGCAGCGACGAGCGCGGCGCGGCTACTCACGAGCAACCGGTGAATCGCGACCATCCACTCGGCTTCGGTGCTCGCGGTCGAGGTCCAGAGGTTCTCGCGGATCAACCGACGTTGAAGCGCGGCCTTCGCTGCTTCGCGCTCGCTGCGCACGCGTTCGAGACTCGTACGATCGGGCAGTTGCCCGAGCTCGAGCAGTAGCTCGAGGTCGTGCCCATCGAAGAATGCTGCGAGCGGAGGTAGGTCGTGACTGTTCACGGTCGCGAGCGACTCGCGCGCGTATTCGGAAGGACTGACGAACTCGCCGGCGTTATCGCGCTCGAAGTAGAGCACCTGCGAGCGAAGCAACGCGAGTTCGCGCATGCGTTCGCGAAGTCCGTCCGGCACCACGCCCAAGTCTTCGCCGACGACCAAAGCACCGGCGCGCACGCTCTCGAGCGATAGAATGCCGGTGATCTCTTCGAACGGAAAACGAACGTACGCGCCCGAGCGGGCGTCGAGCCCTTGCGGCACCCAAAACTGACGCAAGAGCCCCATCACGTGATCGGCGCGCAGCATGCCGACGTTGCGCAACGCATTGCGAAAGAGCCCGCGCAGATAGCGATAGCGATCCTGGCGCAATCGCGCAGGCACGAGCGGTAACAAGCCCCAGTCTTGACCCGTGTCGGAGTAGATGTCGGGCGGCGCGCCGAGGTTTACACCGCGCGCGAACAAGTCACGTCGCGCCCAGACGTCTGCACCGCCGGGCGCATTGCCCACCGCGAGATCCCCGTACACGCCGATCGGCATGCCGCTGGCGCGCGCTTCGCGTTGAACTGAACCGAGTTGCCGGTCGAGCTCGAACTGCAGATAGCTATGGAACAGGACACGCGGCGCGAGTTTTTCGCGCAGCTCGGTGACTTGGCGACTGCGCGAATCCCGCAGCGGCTCCGGGAACTGGTTGAAGTCGAGCAGCGGCGTGTCTTCGCCGCCGACGTGTTCACCCAGTGCGCCGAACAAGGCGAACTCGCCGAGTGCATCGCCCTGCTCTGCCACGTACTGCGCGTACGCACGGCCGCGCGGCGTGTCTTTGCCGAGGTCGCGCTTCGCGAAGCTGTCGCACAGCACGCTGAGCACGCGTCGCTTCTGTCGCCAGATGTTGGCGTAGTCGAGCTTCGACTGCGAACGCAGCGGCGCGAGGATCAGCTGCAGCGCAGGGCTGCGGAGGATCGACTGCGCGGCAGGGCTGTGCGCGAGTTCGGGAACGGCCTCGAGGTCGAGGTAGATCGGATTCACGAAGCTGCGGCTGAGCGGGTAATACGGGCTCACCACGCCCCCGTAGTTGTCGAGCGCGTGCAGCGGATTGATGCCGACGAAGTCGAGCCCTTGCGCGCTCGCGAGCGCCATGAGCGCCCGCAGGTCGCCGGTGTCGCCGATGCCGAACCCGCCTTCGGTCCGACGCAACGCATACAGGTGCGACCACAAGCCCGCGCCGAGTCGATTGCCGAGCCGCGCTTCCAGGGTTTCCGCGCTGGCGGGCGTGACGATCAAGTCCTGTTCGGTGCTCGAGCCCGCCGCACCTTCCATCTCGACCTTGAGGCGGTGATAGCCGATCGGAAGCACCAGCTCGGGCAACCCGATCGAAGCGCGACCCGAAGCGGCCTGAACGCGACCTTCGGAACGCAGCGAGTCTCCCGATTCGAGCGTGAGCTCGACCGAGTAGTCGAAGTGGTGCCCAAGCCTGCCCGGAAACCGCAGCTCGACCGAGCGCAACGCGTCCGCACCCAGCGGCAGCACCCGGACCGGCGCGACGCCCGGCTGCGACTCTTCGGCGATCACGGCTTCGAGCGCGGTCTTGGCAGCCGACGGCGTCGAAGCGTCGACGCCCATCGCGGCGAGCAGGACGACGCGCGTCGCATCGGTCGTTGTCTTTTGGTCCCCGTGATAGCCGCGATAGCCGTTCGCGATACCGTAACGGTCCGCCAGCGCGCGCAGACTCTGGACGTGGTCGGGTTTTCGCGCGACCGGAGCCGGTGGCTGCTCGATCAAGAGCGCCGTTGCGTGCGCCTCGAGCCGATACGCACCGCGCACGGGGGTATCTGCCGCTCTCGGCTGCGCACTGTCGAGCAGCACGCGAAACTCTGCCGCACCGGCGACTGAAGTGTGCGCGGCCGACAGCGGCAATGCGAACGAGACGGGCTCGGAGCCTGCATTGAAGAGCACGAGCAAGCTCGGTGCACTCGCCGCGTGGTCGCCCGCGATCCAAGCTCCGAGCGCGCGCCGCTGCGGATCGCTGAAGTGCTCGCCGGTGAGCACGCCGCCCTCCGCAGCGAGCCAGGTCACGTCGCGGTCGCCGTCGCGCAGCGCGCCGGTGAAGTACTCGGCGCGGCGCAAGCTCGAGTGCTCGCGACGCAGCTCGAACGCTTTGCGCACGAATGCCAGATGCTCGCGCTCGGTTCCGCTCAAGTGCCACGGCACCCAGGACACGGCGTTGTCCTGCGTGTACGCGTTGTTGTTGCCGTTGGCGGTTTGAAACAACTCGTCGCCTTGACGCAACATCGGCACGCCTTGCGAGCAGGCGAGTGTCAGCAGCATGCTCCGTGCGACCCGTTCACGCACTGCGTTCACGTCGGTGCGATCGGTCGCGCCCTCTGCGCCCCAGTTGCGCGGATACTCGTTGTCGGCGCCGTCGCCGTTGTTCCAGCCGTTGGCCGCATTGTACTTGCCTTCGTAGCTTACCAAGTCGCGCAGCGACCGCCCGTCGTGCGAGGTGATGAAGTTGAGGCTCGCGCGCGGCCCGCGCCCGCTGCCTTGAAACACGTCCGAGCTGCCCGCAACCCGCGTCACGATGTCGCCGAGGCGCGCTTCGTCACCGCGGAAGAAACGCCGCACACCGTCGCGGTACCGATCGTTCCACTCCGAATACGGCGCGCTGAACGCACCCGTACACATGCCGTACGGGCCGCAGTCCCAGGGCTCTACGATCAGCTTCACGTTCGAGAGCACCGGGTCTTGCGCGAGCGCGGCGAAGAACGTCTCGCGGATGTGCAACCCGCCGAAGACGCGCGCGAGTGTCGGCGCGAGATCGAACCGAAACCCATCGACGTGCATCTCCGTCACCCAGTACCGCAGACTGTCGAGCACGAGCCGCTGCGTCTGCGGGTGGCCGAAGTTCAGACTGTTTCCGCAGCCGGTCGTGTCGTAGTACTTCGAGAAGTCGTCTGGATCGAGCCGGTAATACACGGCGTTGTCGATCCCGCGCAGGCTGAGCGTCGGCCCGAGCGTGTCTGCCTCGGCGCTGTGGTTGTAGACGACGTCCAAGATCACTTCGATGCCGGCACGATGCAGCGCCTGCACCATCGTCTTCCATTCGCGCACCTGCTCGCCGAGTGTGCCCCCTGCCGCGAACCGCGCATCCGGCGCAAAGAAGCCGAGCGTGTTGTAGCCCCAGTAGTTCACGAGCCCGCGCGTCACGAGCGAGCGTTCCGAAAACGCGTGGTGCACCGGCAAGAGCTCGAGCGCGGTCACGCCGAGCGACTTCAAGTGCGCGATCACCGGCTCAGCGCACAATCCGAGATACGTTCCGCGCAGCGCTTCGGGCACGTCCGGGTGCAGCTTCGTGAGTCCTTTGACGTGCGCTTCGTAGATCAGCGTCTCCGACCACGGCACACGCGGCGCCACGTCGCCTTGCCAGTCGAATGTCTCATCGATGACTACGCAGCGAGGCGCCGCCGATACGCTGTCCGTGGGTTCAGCGAGCGACTCGTCGTGTGCGTGTTCACCTTGCAGCGCCGGATGCCAGCGCGCGTCGCGATCGATCGCGCGCGCGTACGGATCGACGAGCAGCTTCTTCGCGTTGAAGCGATGACCGTGTTGCGGTGCGTACGGCCCGTGCACACGGTAACCGTAGCGCTGCCCGGGCCCGACGCCGGGCAAATACCCGTGCCACAGGTTGTCAGAACGCGTGAGCGATACACGTGTCTCTCGCTCGCTCGCGTCGTCGAACAGACACAACTCCACTTGCGTCGCGTGCTCCGAGTACAACCCAAACCGCGTTCCCGTTCCGTCGAAGCTCGCACCCTGTGGGACAGAAGGACTCGGCAAGACACCGGTGATTGCAGCTGGATCTCGAAGCATGGGTCTCTGGTATAAAGGTGGTTATTCAACTGTTCGAAGAGCGAAACCATGCTCTTCGGTTTTCGGAGGCTCATGTTCGAGTTGCGCGAGCGGTTGCTGCGGCTGTCTCAGAACCTCTGGTGGGCATGGAACGCGGACCTCGATGGCATCTTCAAGACCATCGACCACCCGCTGTGGCGCGAGGTGAATCACAACCCGATCGCGTTCCTGCAAAAGGTTCCGGCCGAGGTGATCGACAGCAAGAGTCGCGACGCGGGTTTGCTCGCGCAGACGTTGCGGGCCGAGAAGCGGCTCGAGGACTACGTCCGCAGCGAACGGCATTGGACGAGTTGGAATGCGCCCGCGCTCACGGCGAGCCCTATCGGTTACTTCAGCTTCGAGTTCTGCATTCACGAATCGCTGCCGATCTATTCCGGTGGCCTCGGTGTTCTCGCGGGCGATCACCTGAAGAGCTGTTCGGACCTCGGTGTGCCTGCGGTCGGTGTCACACTGCTGTATCGGCAGGGCTATTTCCAGCAACAAATCGACCTCGAGGGGCGCCAGCACGAAGTCTATCGAGAGCTCGACGTATCGACCGTGCCCATCCAGCCGGTGCGCGGAGCGGACGGCCAGCTGCTCACGGTGCACGTCCCACTCGGCGACGGCATGCTCGCGGCGGAGGTCTGGCGCGCGCAGGTCGGTCGGTGCCAGCTCATTCTGCTGAACCTCGGTGAGCAGCAGGATGATCAAAATGCGGCACGCGTGTTTCGATTGTACGGCGGTGATCGCACGACGCGTCTCATTCAAGAGCTCGCGCTGGGCATCGGTGGCTATCGCGCGCTGCGTGCGCTCGGCGTGCGGCCCGGCGTATTGCACTTGAACGAAGGTCACTGTGCATTTGCGACACTCGAAGCGATTGCGCAGCGGATGGAGAGCACGGGTTTGCCGTTTCATTCGGCAGCCGAAGACGTCGCGGAGTCGACGGTGTTCACGACGCACACGCCGGTCGCAGCAGGTCACGACTACTTCGATCCCGGTCAGGTGTTGCAGTACTTGCGCCCGATGCAGGCGAGGCTCGGCCTGTCGGATCACGACCTCCTGGGGCTAGGACGCGTGAACCCCGACAATCCGAACGAAGAGTTTTGCATGACCGTGCTCGCGCTGAAGCTCTCGCGCCGCGCGAACGGCGTGAGCTCGCTGCACGGCATCATCTCGCGGCGGATGTGGCACGGCTTGTGGCCGGAGCGCCGGCCTTCCGAGGTTCCGATCGGCCACATCACGAACGGGGCGCACGTCGATACCTGGCTCGGCAACGAGCTCTCGCAGTTGTACAGCGACTGCCTCGGCTCGGATTGGCGCGAGCACGCATGTGAGCCGCGCTTGTGGCGGGGGATCGAGGCGCTCGACGAGTTCCAGCTCTGGAACATCAAGATCATTCTCAAGCAGCGCTTGATCGAGTTCGTGTTGCGGAGGCTCTCCGCGCAGCGTGCGCGCAACGGAGACACGAAGCCGTTGCCTGCGCTCAAGCCGGAGATTTTCACGATCGGTTTTGCGCGCCGCTTCGCGTCGTACAAGCGTGGGACGTTGTTCTTTCAAGATCTCGATCGCGCGAAGCGGATCCTGCTCGATCCGAAACGCCCGGTGCAGCTGATCTACGCGGGTAAAGCGCATCCCGCCGATGAGCCCGGCAAGCGCTTGATTCAGAGCTTGTACGAGCTCAGTCGCGATCCCGAGCTACACGATCGCGTGGTGCTGCTCGAAGATCACGACCGGAACGTCAGCCGGCATTTGCTCGAAGGCTGCGACTTGTGGCTGAACAGTCCGCGGCGGCCGCTCGAAGCGTGCGGCACGAGCGGCATGAAAGCGGTGTTCAACGCGACGTTGAACTGCTCGACGCTCGATGGTTGGTGGGACGAAGCGTACGACACGAGGAACGGGTTCGCGTATGGCGACGGGGCGCTGCACATCGACCCAATGCAGCAGGATCGGCACGACGCGGAGCAGCTTCACGCCGTGCTCGTCGAGCAGGTGCTTCCGCTCTACTACGAGCGCGGCGGTCACAGCATTCCGATCGAATGGCTGCGAATGGCCAAACACGCTTTGAAGACGCTCGCCTGGCGCTACAACGCGGACCGCATGGTCATCGACTACACGCGGAACATGTACATTCCTGCCGCAGGCACGCAGACAGCGCACATCATCGATTGAGGTTCGCCTCAAAGTGAGGCGAATCCGTTTCGGGCCATGAATTTTCGTTGGGCCGGCTGGTGAACACTTGCCGGCGTGCCCTTTGCGTGTAGGTGCGTATCCGTGGCGAAGTTTAGCTTTGGCGCGCGCCCGACTGTTCATACGCAGTCTGGCTGTGCGAAGGTCGCTCCGGTCTCTGCGTCGCAACTATTCAAACCTGTTTCGCGAGTGACATGCGGGCGATCCACGCTATGGATCGCAGCGCATGGTTGCGCGCAAGTCGGTACCTGGAGTGCGCGTGATCGCACGGGCGTGGCGACGTTGTTGCTGTGGTTGCAACCTGGCCACGCTGACGAAACATTGACTTGGTACGCAAGAGCAGACTTCGCATGAGTGCTCACGCGACAGACCTACCTCCTCCGCTTCGGCCCTTACCCAGTGCCGAAACCCCGAGAGATCCTGCAGCCAATCCCGTATTGTTTCGAGATTTCGTTCAACCGGAAGTTACGGACGAAGTAGTCGAAACAGCGCGCGCGTTGCCGTCTCGGCCACGCTTGGGGATTCCGCAGGACACTCAGTTCCACGTGCTGTCGTTCGAAGGCCCCGACGCGTATTCACGCATCGGGGGGCTCGAGACGCGCGTCGCCGGCTTGTGCGAGGCGCTCGTCGGTGCCGGGCTCGACACGCATCTGTGGTTCGTCGGCCAGCCCGACTTGCCCGGGTACGAACGTCGCGATGGGATGCACCTGCATCGCTGGTGTCAGTGGCTGAGCAAGTACCACCCACGCGGCGTGTATGACGGGCAAGACAGCAAGGTGCCCGACTTCGCCGGGTCGCTCCCGCCGGTGCTCTTTCGCGACGTGCTCCTGCCGCACCTCGCAGCCGGTGGCCGGGCGGTGATCATGGCCGAGGAGTGGCAGACGGCCGATGCGCTTCTGCACCTCGACCACTTGTTGAAGGGCTTGCCCGCGAAATACCACAACCGCGTCCGGTTGTTTTGGAACGCGAACAACGTGTTCGGGTTCGAACGGGTCGACTTCAAGCGTTTGGGTTCGATCGCGCTCGTCACGACCGTGAGCCGCTACATGAAGCAGCTCATGCAAGCCGAAGGTGTCGAAGCGGTCATGCTGCCGAACGGCTTGTCGCCGGACGCGTATCTCGCGCCCGATCGCGCCGCGGTCAATCAACTCCGCAAGATGTTCGCGGGTCGCATCGCCATCACGAAGATGGCCCGCTGGGATCCTGACAAAAACTGGCTCGGCTCGATCGAGATCATCGCGCACATGAAGCAGCTCGGCTTGCGGCCGTTGCTGATCGCGCGCGGCGGGCTCGAGCGCCACGGGCTGGAAGTGCTGAGTGCGATGCATCGCGCGGGCTTGCGTGTCGCCGAGCGCGATCACGCGAGCGGCCTGCGTGGGCTCGTGAGCGCACTGTCGGATACGGCGAGCGTGGACGTGTTGCACGTAACCAAACACGTCGATCGCGATAGTCGCCGGGCGCTCTTCCGCGCGTCGGACGTCGTGCTCGCGAACAGCGCGATGGAGCCGTTTGGGCTGGTCGGGCTCGAAGCGATGGCGGTGGGTGGGATCGGTTGCACCGGCCTCACCGGCGAGGACTACGTGATGCCGGGCCGCAATGCGCTCGTGCTGCAGACGAGCGACCCGTCGGAGTTCGTGAAGCTGTACATGCCGCTCCGCTCGGATCCCGAATACGAAGCGTCGATGCGCCGCGCCGGTCGTGCGACTGCGCGCCAATACGCATGGCCGGAAGTCATTCGGACTGCGCTAGCGCCGCGTCTCGGTTTGTCGCGAGTCGATTGAAGGTTCGTTGACGTTGACGTGGTCGGCGACGATCTCGTTCACGTCGCCGTCGCCGTCAACGTTTCCCCCCGAGACACGTGTTCAGGCCTGCCTGCGTCACGCGTGATGCTGCGTGCCGTGACGATTGCATTGGGGCCTGAAGCTTGGGCACTGTGAGTCGGCGCTTAAATCGCTCGCGGCAGAACCCGAAGGAGACGCGTGACCAAGGCATCTCGGCTTACGAACGACGACCTGTATCTCTACAACGAAGGCACGCATTACCGGCTCTACGACAAGCTCGGGGCGCACCTTCAGGTCCTCGACGGCAAGCCCGGTACGTACTTCGCGGTCTGGGCTCCAAACGCAGCCGAAGTCACGGTCATAGGCGATTGGAACGGCTGGAATCGCCAAGCCGACCGTTTGTCGCCTCGCGGTAGCTCCGGCATCTGGGAAGGCTTTCTCGAAGGCGTCGGCCAGGGCGCGCACTACAAGTACTTCATCAAGTCGCACCACGCCGGCTACTCGGTCGAGAAGGCCGACCCGTGCGGCTTTCATCACGAGACTCCGCCCCGCACCGCTTCGATCGTGTGGCCGCTCGAATACGCGTGGCGAGACGGTGCCTGGATGAGCACTCGCGCGCATCGCAACTCGCTGCAGTCGCCGATGTCGATCTACGAGATGCACCTCGCTTCGTGGATGCACATGCCGGAAGACCACGACCGCATGCTGTCGTACCGCGAGCTCGCGCCGCGGCTGATCGCGCACCTCGAGCGCACCGGGTTCACCCACGTCGAGTTCATGCCCGTGATGGAACACCCGTTCATGGGCTCATGGGGCTACCAAGTCACCGGTTACTTCGCACCGACGAGCCGCTTCGGCACGCCCCAAGACTTCATGTCGCTCGTCGATGATCTGCATCGCGCGGGTTACGGCGTGATCCTCGATTGGGTTCCAGCGCACTTTCCGAACGATCTACACGGCCTGGCGTATTTCGACGGCACGCACTTGTACGAACACGCCGATGAGCGGCTCGGCTTTCATCCGGATTGGAAGAGCTGCATCTTCAACTACGGTCGCAACGAGGTGCGGAGCTTTCTGATCTCGAGCGCTTTGTTTTGGCTCGATGCCTATCACGTCGACGGCCTACGCGTGGACGGCGTCGCATCGATGCTCTACCGCGACTACTCGCGCAAAGCGGACGAGTGGATCCCGAATCAGTTCGGCGGGCGCGAGAACTTGGAAGCGGTGTCGCTGTTCAAAGATTTGAACAGCGCGGTCTACCGCATGCACCCCGACACCCAGACGATCGCGGAGGAGTCCACGGCCTGGCCGATGGTTTCGCGGCCGACGTACCTCGGCGGGCTCGGCTTCGGTTTGAAGTGGGACATGGGCTTCATGCACGACACGCTGAGCTATCTGTCGCACCAGCCGGTGCACCGGAAGTTTCATCACAACGAGTTGACGTTCCGCTCGGTCTACGCGTTCCAAGAGAACTTCGTGTTGCCGCTCTCGCACGACGAGGTCGTCCACGGCAAAGGCTCGCTGATCGGCAAGATGCCGGGCGACGAATGGCAACGCTTCGCGAACTTGCGCTTGTTGTTCGCATACATGTACGCGCAACCGGGTAAGAAGCTGATCTTCATGGGTGGAGAGTTCGGCCAAATTGGCGAGTGGAACCACGATCGCAGCCTCGATTGGCACGTGCTGCAGTATCCGCTGCACGCGGGCGTGATGAATCTGGTGCGCGACTTGAACCACGCCTATCGCAACGAGCCGGCGCTGTATCGCTACGACGTCGACCCGCGCGGCTTCGAATGGATCGCGGGCAACGACAGCGAGCAGAGCGTGATCTCGTTCTTGCGTAAAGCCGATGGCGCGCCGCCGGTCGTGATCGTGGTCAACTTCACGCCGGTGCCGCGCTGGAAGTATCGCGTCGGCGTACCACTTCCCGGCGAATACACCGAGTTGATCAACAGCGACGTTGCAGCGTACGGCGGCAGCAACCTGGGCAACCTCGGCCGCGTTCATGCGCAAGACGACCCGTGCCATGGCCGACCGTTTTCAGTCGAGCTGACATACCGCCGCTAGCAGCCGTGTTCCTGAAAGCGAGTCAGTCCGCGTAGGACGAGACTATGTTGTGAAACGCAACGTTACTTGGACTGCGCGAGAGCGCGCCGAATGTACGGGTTCGTCTTCCGTTGTTCCGCGATCGTCGCTGTCGGCGTTGCGCCGTAATCGTGGCCCGGATGCAGCAAGACGTCGTCCGGTAACTTCGCGAGTGTTCGCAGACTTTCTTCCATTTGCCCGGGATCGCCGCCTGGAAGATCCACACGGCCGCACGCGTCGATGAACAGCGTGTCGCCCGCGACCAACCGATTGCGCACCAAAAAGCATTGCGAGCCCGGCGTGTGGCCGGGAGTGTGAATCAGCTGAATGCTAACCTCGCCGATGTCGACCACGTCTCCCGCTTCATGTCGCACCAGGTCGTTCTCCGACACGCCTGTGATCTTTTTCAAGCCGTCCGCTTCGTGCTTATTTACGTGGATGTGCCCACCGACTTCACCCAACAACTCCGCCACGCCCCCGGGCACCCTAAAAGTTCCCATCGCGCCCCCGACGTGATCTGGGTGATAGTGCGTGACGAGCGATCCGATCACGCGCATGTCGTCCTCGGCCGCGAGGTCGATCAGGGCTCGAGTGTCCCAGGCTGGATCGACGATCAGGCACTCGCGTGTGGTGCGACTCCCGAGCAGGTATATGAAGTTCTGCATCGGACCCACGAGCACCTGGCGGAAATAAAGATCATGCGCTTCCACGAGCTTTGTGTCCCTGGAACCGAGTCGGCCGTCAAGCGTGCTTCTCGCCTATCCTGGTCGTTCGGAGCGTCACAGCCGTGAACGACATAGCCCAGCCTGAGGTTGAAGCCGACGAAAAGCCGCTCTCCGAGCTGAGTCCTCCCGAGGCGGCAGCCGCTTCGGAGCACAAGGCGGGAGCGCTTCGCAAGCTCGTGATCCGCGGGTCCGCGCTCGAGATGATCGGGTACGGCTCGGCGCAGATCATCCGCTTCATCAGTAATCTCATTTTGAGCCGGCTGTTGTTTCCGGAAGCGTTCGGCCTTTCGGCACTCGTCACGATCATGAACCAGGGCTTGATCATGCTCTCGGACGTCGGCTTGCCGACGGTGATCGTGCAGAGCCCGCGAGGCGACGACATCAAATTCCTGAACACAGCCTTCACCTGGCAAGCGGTGCGCTCGGTGCTGCTGTACGTGGGCGCGGTCGCGCTCGCATGGCCGATGGCGCTCTTGATGCACGAGCCGAGCTTGACGCTGCTCATCCCGGTCGGCTCGATCTCGGTTCTGTTGATGGGTGTGCGTTCGACGGCGTACTTCACGCTGCGCCGGCAACTGCGGCTTGGGCCGCTGTTGTTTCTCGAGCTCGGGTCGCAGATCGGTGCCGTCGCGTTGATGATCCCGTGGGCGATGATCTCGCCTTCGGTGTGGACCTTGATCGGCGGCATGGTGATGTCCTCGGTCATCACCGGCTTCGGAAGCCACTTGATCAAGGTCGGATACCGCAATCGCTTCGAGTGGGACAAAGACTCGGCGAAAGACATGTTGGAGTTCGGCAAGTGGATCGCCGGCTCGTCGATTCTCACGTTCGCGAGTCAGCAGGGCGATCGACTGCTGCTCGGACGCTTCATGGGCGCGGGGCCGCTCGGTGTGTACAGCATCGCGGTGTTCTTGAGCGGTGCGCTCGGCGAAGCGATCTCGCGCATCACGACCGGCGTGTTTTTCCCGGCGTACAGCCGGGTGAACAACGACGAGCCGCATCGATTGCGCGAAGTGTTCTATCGAACGCGGCTCGCGAGCGATGCGATCATCTTGCCGGCGTTAGGCGGGCTCGCGATCCTCGGGCCTTGGGTCGTGAGCTTGTTGTACGACACGCGGTACCAAGCGGCGGGTTGGATGCTTCGCGTGCTGTCGATCCGCGTCGCTCTCAGCTGCATGGTTTGGCCGCTGCAGTTCTGTCTGTTTGCGCTCGGCCACGCGCGATATGGGTTCTACTTGAACCTCGCGCGTGTGGTGACGCTCGCGATCGGTGTGCCGATCGGCTACCACGTCGCGGGCGTGCCCGGACTCGTGTGGGCCGTCACGGTGTCGGAGATTCCCGCGCTGGTCGTGTGTTACGTCGGGTTCGGGCGCGCGAAGCTGCTCTCGGTGTTGCATGAGCTGCGCGCGCCAGCGTTTTACGCGGGTGGGTTGGCGCTCGGGTTTCTGGTGCTGATGGCGCTCGAAGCGCTCGGCTGGGGCAAACCGACCAGATTCCATCTACATTAGCGAACAGCGTCGCATGGTTCGCGAGACATCACGCGAGGCGCCGCCGGACGCGAGGAGCGCGCGGAGCGTACGCTTTGGTACGTGAGCACGCACCGCAGCGTGCGGTGGCGGATCGCGCGATGTATCGCGCTCCAGGCGACACTGTTTTAGTTTACTGACCAGTCGCCGTCCTTTTTGGACCGCTTCGCGTCGAAGATCGCGTCGTAGTTCTTCCGGTAGCGCTCATTCGACACTCTCGCGGGCCGCGAGAGCGACGGTGTCGGTGACTCGGGCGGCAGCGCCGGGGGCGCGTGCAGCGTCTCGACCCGCATGACTCGGCGTTCTGCATCGATCGGATGGAGCCGCACGAGCTCGCGATGCGTGACCGGCTCGCCTTCCTTGACCGGCCGAAGCTCACCGGCGCTGATCGAGCCGTCGCGGAAGCGGACGAGGTGCGTGCCCTCGCCGTCCTCGGTCGGACCGCCCAAGATCGCAAAATCAGGTGCGGGCTTCTCCGCCTTGTCGGGCTTGCGCGCGCGAGGTTTACTGCGGGGCGGGCGGGGCAACTTGGCGTCGCTCATAACATGCTTCGACGGGTGCGGCTGGCTTGGTCTAGACAACTAACTATGCGCGCGCAAGACTGGGGCTGCAAACGATGACGAATGGTCTGGCGCGGGCGGGCGTAGTGGCCATCGGTCGTAACGAGGGCGAGCGCCTCCGAAGGTGTTTCGACTCGATCCCAAAGGGCATCGGCGCGGTTATTTACGTCGATTCCGGGTCGACCGACGGCAGCGTCGAGCTCGCCCGATCCCGGGGCCATACGGTCGTCGACCTGGACATGAACCGGCCATTTACGGCCGCGCGCGCACGCAACGCCGGATTCGAGCGGCTCGTCGCAACGGCGCCGCGGGTCGAGCTCGTGCAGTTCGTCGACGGCGATTGCGCGATCGCCCCGGGCTGGCTGGAGCTCGCAGCGCAGACGCTCACGGCGCAACTGGAAGTCACGGCAGTCTGGGGCCGCCGCCGAGAGCTGCACCCCGAGTCGTCCGTGTACAACCGCGTCTGCGACGTCGAGTGGTCGCAGGAACGGCCGGGCGAAACGCAGGTCTTCGGCGGCGATGTGATGGTGCGTGCGCGCGCGGTGCGCGAGCTCGGCGGCTACAATCCACGCATCATCGCCGGCGAGGATCCGGAGTTTGCGTATCGCTTGCACAAGCGCGGTTACCGCATCTTGCGGCTCGATGCCGAGATGACCGTGCACGATGCGGCCATCACGAAGTTCAAGCAGTGGTGGGTGCGGACAAAGCGCTCGGGATACGCATACGCACAGGTCTCCGCGCTGCATCACAAGGAGCCCGAGAAGTTTTGGGTGAAGGACCGCCAGCGCGCGCTCGTGTGGGGTTTCATCGTGCCGGCGCTCGTACCAGCGCTCGCGGTACCGACGTTCGGTTTGTCGTCGTTGTTGCTCGGCACCTATCCGGTGCGGTTTCGGCGCATTGCGCAGAAGGCGGAGCAGGACGGGCTACAGCCGAAGGACGCGCGCTATTGGGCGCTGCATTGTGTGGGAGCGAGCTTTCCGCAGGCGGTAGGGATCTTGAGCTACCACTGGCAAAAGCTCCGCGGCCAAGCACCCGAGTTGATCGAGTACAAGTAGCGATCTGCGCCGGCGCCGCGCTCCTAGGACTAGAAGCGGAGCTTGGCGCGTAGCTCGGCGGAGTTGCGGCGTACGATCGGGTGAATCGGCAACGCGTCCAACAATGCGCTCGACTTGCGCTCTGCGCCGTCGTCTGAAAACAACAGGAAGGCCGACAAGCCACCGGTGACCGCGGCAGCACCGAGGAACACGAACTGCAGCACCTCGAACGTGCGACCCGCGCTGCACTCGCTCTTCACTTGGCTGAAACTCGTCTGATCCAGGCCGTGCCGGCGATCGCTCGCAGCCTCATCGCAGACGTCTTTGACCGCCGGAGCCGAGCGTCCCACCGCGCGACGATAGTCGTCGTATTTCTCGTTGCTCTTCGCGCGGTCGATCTCGACGAACGCCAGAACCGACAAACCGACGCTGAGCGCAGCGCCACCGAGCAGCGCGTACCCCGCGACGCGTTGTGTCGAAACGCCGCTCGAGAGGTCGGCTTCGGCGGCAGTCTCCTCGGGAGTCGGCGCAGTGACTTCGGGCGACGGGTGCGTCGCAGGCCGATCGCTCGCGGCTGGTTCGGAGCTGAGCAGCTGCGTGATGACGATCCGCGCTTTGCGCGTGACGTCGAGGTCTGAAGCACCGCGCTGTGAGAACATCACGCGCGACACGCGCTTGTTCGTTTGTGTGCCGGCATCGAACAGGCGCACTTCGGCGTACGCGCCGGTACCTTCGCTTTGCAGCTGCCCGTAGATGAACCCGCCGACGCCGAGCTGGCGGGCGATCTTGCCGAGGCACGAAAGCTCTGCGGTATCGCAGTCGTGGACGAGGCTGAGCTGCTCGAGCGAGACGCGTGCGTCGGCCAACTGATGGCCGGGAGTCGCCAGCACTTCTTTGCGGAGTGCGTCGCTCAGTTGCCGGGCGAGCTGGTCATGGACGCCGTCGCTGTTGATCTCGAAGAGTGCGAGGTGGGTGACGACTTCGCCTTCGCTCGCACGTGCCGTCCGGGTGGTTGCGATGAACGCGAGCGCGACAATTGCGAGAATCGCGAGGATCCGAGCGTGAATCGTGGAGCGGACTTCTGACATACAGCTCATCAACGCAGGCATGGACCGGTGGGATTCGTCGTACTTGCGCACTGGCTGATGGATCCGACCATCGGCGGTCCGAGGTTGGGGCTCGCGATCAGAAACACACTGGTGCCGACGGACCCGTTCGTGTTGTTGATGCGAAACCGGCCAACGCCGCCGCCGCCGCCGCCACCAGCTGCGCTCATGGGATCCATGACCGAGAGCGACCCGCCTGCACCAGGCAGGATCGCGTTGCCGGCGTTGTTTGCAGCACCACCGGTGCCGCCTGCCTTCGAGGACCCGGGCCCCATGCCGGTCGCAGCGTCGCCGCCGTTAGCGGCCGAGCGCTGCGGTTGGCCGTCTTGACCGTCCCCGCCGGCAGTACTCAACGTAGCGCCGCCGCCACCACCGCCACCGTTCGCGTAGAACTGCGCGCCCGTGGTGAGCGTCATCGTCTGCGCTTCGAGCAAAATCGAGCCTCCGCTTCCACCACCGGCGCCGCCGCCAGGCGTTGTGCTCGAGCCCGGCCGGCCGCCTTGGCCGCCGCCGCCGTTCGCGTCGAACAGTGCAGTCGCGGTGACCGTCATCGACATGCACCCGACGACCTGCAGCGCACCGCCGCCCCCGCCCGGTAAACCTTGTCTCGACGTGCCAGTCAACGCGCTGTTCGTACCGCCACGCGCGCCCGGAGAAAGCGGCAGAACGTTCAGCGTCCCTCGTATGGGCCCCGCGCTACCCGCAGTCGTCATCGGAGCCGAGCCGCCGGGGCCGCCTAGCGTTTGATGTCCGCCGCCGCCTCCGCCTGCGGGTAGCGCGGGGCCCAT
>Ga0193752_1000276_pt1 | contig 55667 bp, 43 predicted proteins | sample H1c1metaG_FD_144924 | JGI IMG/M metagenome (GOLD analysis project Ga0193752, IMG submission 144924) | Soil microbial communities from a riparian zone of the East river system, Colorado, United States - H1c1 | ecosystem: Environmental > Terrestrial > Soil > Riparian zone | place: USA: East River...
CTGGTCGGTGCAGCTGCAGCCGGGCGGCTTTCACCTCGATCACGTGCATCCGCAGGGCTGGCTCAGTTCGGCGTACTACGTGTCGCTGCCGGCGGGCTCGGAGGCGGATCCCCGTGCGGGCTGGCTGAAGTTCGGCGAACCAGGAATCCGGATTCCAGCCTGCGGCCCTGAACACTTCGTCCAGCCGGCCGCGGGGATGCTGGTGCTGTTCCCGTCGTACTTCTGGCACGGGACGGTGCCGTTCGAGGCGGGCGGCCACCGGCTGACCGCCGCGTTCGACGTCGTCCCAGCCTAACTACACGGCTACTTCTTCCTCGATTGCCGGGCAAGCACGTCGGGGTCGGTCCCCAGCTTGTAGAGGTAGTCGCGGCGCGCGTCGCTGCCTGCCGGCAACTTGGCGAGCTCGGCGCGCTGTTCGGCCGTGAGCGCGAATTCCGTGTAGCCGCGACCGGCAAGACAGGTCTTGAGATTGTCGCTGCGCGCGCGCTGCGCCGCCATCTCCTGGGTGCGCTGCTGCATGGCGGCGCGATTCACGTAGTCGGCTGACGGCGTGTCGCGATAGGTGCCGGCGCTGGGCGTTCCGCCCCCCGTGTTGGAAGAGGTGCTCGACCCACTGGTGGAAGGCGCAGAGCCCGAGGCCCCCGGCGGCGCTGGAACGACCGAATTCTGGCCATTGACGCCGCCGGCGGAATTGGCGGCGTTGTCGCCGTTGGAATGCGTGGCGGCGAGTACGGCGCACTGACCGCCGTCCATACGGTAGTCGAGCATGCTGACGTCTTTCTTGCCCCAGGCCGTCACCGGAGTACCGCCATTGACCGAGCAACCGGCGAGGAAGACGGCCGTACCAACTACCAACGAGATCGTTTTCATGAGATTTTCTCCCTAACTACGCGCTACTTCTTCAATGATTGCTTGGTGAGCACCTCGGGATCGGTCCCGAGCTTGTAGAGATAGTCGCGGCGCTCGGCGCTGCCCTGCGGCAGCTTGGCGAGCTCGGCGCGCTGCTCGGCCGTGAGCGCGAATTCCGTGTAGCCGCGACCCGCGAGGCAGGACTTGAGCGCCTCCTTGCGCGCGCGCTGCGCGGCCAACTCCTCGTTTTGCTGCTGCGTCGCGGCGCGATTCACGAAGTCCGACGACGCGCTGTCGCGATAGACGCTTCCGTCCGTAGGCGTGCCCCCGGAGCCGGTCTTGTTGGCGCTGCCCGAGGCCGCGTCCGCGTTACCCGAAGCCCGCGGCAGCGGCGGTGCGCTGCTGTTCTGCCCGCTGATGCCGCCGGCTGATTTCGCCGCGTTCCCATCCGGGTTGAGCGTGACGCCGAGCACGGCGCACTCGCCGGCATCGGTGCGGTAATCGAGCATCGTGACGTCCTGCTTGCCCCACGCCGTGACCGGACCTGTGCCATTGACCGAGCAGCCGCCGAGAATGGCGCTCGCGCACACGACCAACGAAATCGCTTTCATGAAATTTCCCCCTGGGCGCTGAATGCGCTCGATGCTGAGACCGCGCGGCACCGGAAAAGATTCCGCACGACCCGGCGCGCAAGATACGCGTCCCCCGCGTCACGGTACAGACGCGCGCGCCCGCGATATTCCGTCAAATGGTCAGGGCAACGCCTGCCGGTCGCGCGCGCGGTCGAGCAGCCCGCACAGATTGGCGGTCGCGGCGATGACGGATGGGCCCATGCGATCGATGCGCTCATCGGAGTATTCGACCAGGTGGCCGTCGCGCACCGCGGTGAGCGTCGGAAACTTGCGCCATTCGGCCAGCCATTCGGTCGCGGCGCCCGGCGGGGCCGACGCGATGATGACCTGCGGATTGCGCAGCACCGCGGCTTCACGCGTGACCGCCGGCGCCGCGGTCTCGAGGTCCGCGAAGATGTTGGCTGCACCGCACAGCGCGAGCGCGTCGGAGATCACGTGCCGGCCGCCGATCGTATAGATAGGCCGGTCCCAGATCTGGTAGAGCACCCGCAGCGCCGGCCGGCCGCGGTAGCGGGCCCGGATCGCGTCGAGTTCGGCGCGCAACTCCCTGGACTTCGATTTCGCGATCGCAGCGGTACCTGCGAGCTCGCCCAGGCGGCTGACCGCATCGGGCATGTCCGCCAGACGCGTGACGTGCACCTGGTAGACGGGGATCCTGAGTGCGCGGATGCGATCGATGCGCACGCGCTGGACCACGTCGACCGCCACCACCACGACCGTGGGGCGCAACGCGATCAACTGTTCGAAATCGAGCGTTTCCGCGTCGCCCACGATCGCCACCTGCGCCGCTTCGGCCGGCTCCTCGCTGTGCGCGATGGTGCCCACCAGGCACTTTCCCGCGCCTGCGGCGTACAACATGGCGGTCGTCCCCGGCGCCAGCGACACGATGCGGCATTCGGCGGTCGCGACGGTCACGAGTTCACCTGTGTCGTCGCGCACGCTGCGCGTCGGTGACGCGGGCGCGGCCGCTGCTCCCAACGCAAGAACGCCCAACACCAGAACAAAGGTCAGCGGGAATTTCACCGCGGCGGGTGACGCGGGTTTGTGCCCACGTTGGCCGCGCAGCCGGCGCAGCCCGTGCCCGCGGCGCGCGTGATCCGCGGCTTGAGCGAGCGCTCGCGCCAGCGCACGAGTGCCGGATGCTGCGCAGCCCAGCCATCCAGTGCCAGCAGCGTGCGCAACCGGCGTTTCGCGGGCATGAGTTTCCACACGCTCGCCAGGACTGCGCTCAACACGATGGCGGCGGCGATGAGCTGCTGGATCATGCGCGCCTGCCTTACGCCCACGCCGCGACGGCGCGGTAGGTGATGAAGGATGCGACGTAGGCAAGCGCGAACAGATAGGCAGCCATGATGATGGGATAACGCCAGGAATTCGTTTCGCGCTTCACGACCGCGAGAGTCGACAGGCATTGCGGCGCGAACACGTACCAGGCCAGCAGCGAACAGGCGGTGGCGAGGCTCCAGGTGCTGGCGATCACCGGCGACAATTGGCCGGAAACGTCGTTGCCCGCGGCGGACATGGAGTACACGGTGCCGAGCGCGCTGACCGCGACCTCGCGCGCCGCGAGTCCCGGCACCAGCGCGATCGAAATCTGCCAGTTGAAGCCGATCGGCGCGAAAACGTACTCGAGCATCTGGCCGAGCTGGCCTGCGAAGCTGTACTGGATCGCAGGCCCGGTCGCATCCGGCGGCGGCGCGGGGTAACTCGACAGGAACCACAGGACGATCATCAGCGCGAGAATGATTCCGCCCACGCGGGAGAGGAAGATCTTCACGCGCTCCCACAGGCCTAGCAACAAGTTGCCGAGGTGCGGCCATTGGTAGTCGGGCAGCTCGAGCATCAGCGGCGAGTAGCTGCGCGCGCCCGAGAAATGCTTGAGCACGTACGCGACCCCGAGTGCGGCGACAATGCCGGCCACGTACAGCACGAACATCACCAGCCCCTGCAGGTTGAAACCACCGACCGACTTCGCGGGAATCAGCGCGCCGATCAGCAGCGCATACACCGGCAGCCGCGCGGAGCAGGTCATGAGGGGCGCAATCATTATTGTCGTGAGGCGGTCGCGCCAGTTCGGGATCGTGCGCGCCGCCATGATGCCGGGGATCGCGCAGGCGAAACTCGACAGCAACGGAATGAACGCGCGTCCCGACAGGCCCACGCCGCCCATCAGCCGGTCTAGCAGATAGGCCGCGCGCGGCAGGTAGCCGGAATCCTCGAGCGCGAGGATGAACAGGAACAGGATGATGATCTGCGGCAGGAACACCAGCACGGCGCCGGCGCCACCGATCACGCCATTCACGAGCAGGCTCGCGACCGGACCTGCCGGCAGATGCGCCGCGGTGAAGGCGCCGAACGCTGCCATGCCTTCCTTGATCCAGTCCATTGGCGCTACGGCCCAGGCGAAAACGGCCTGGAACATCACGAACAACACGACGCCGAGAACGACCAGGCCGCCCACTGGATGCAGCAGCAGGGCGTCCAGGCGCTCGAACCACGGGCTTTCGACGGGCGCGCTGTAACCGACCGCATCCAGCACGCCGCGCAGATCCTTCTGTCGCTGCTCGGCATCTTCGGCGGAAGGTTCGGTCCACGCCGGCGCCGCGATGCTGCGGTGCTGCAGCCAGTGCACGGGCGCAAGCGCTTCGATCAGCGCATCAGCGCCACCACGTTTCACCGCGATCGTGGGCAACACGGGGACACCGAGTTCCGCCGACAGCCGCGCCACATCTATCTTCACATTGCGACGCTTCGCCACGTCCATGCGATTGAGCGCCAGCACCATCGGCAGCCCGAGACTCTTTACCTCGAGCGCCAACCGTAAACCGATCGGCAGATGCACGGCATCGACGACGCACACCACGAGTTCAGGCGCCGGCGCGCCGGCCACGCGCCCCAGCAACACGTCGCGCGTGATGGCTTCGTCGAGAGTCGTGGGCTTGAGGCTGTATGTGCCCGGCAGATCCAGCACCTGCTGCGGACGGCCGTCGGCGGCAGTGCGCTCGCCTTCGCGCCGCTCCACCGTCACGCCCGGGTAGTTAGCCACCTTCTGGCGGCTGCCGGTCAGGCGGTTGAACAGCGCGGTCTTGCCGCAGTTCGGTACGCCGATCAGCGCAATGCGCAAGGGTTTCAGGTTGACGGCGACGTCCATGGGACCGGAATGGCGAGCGCTCGGGTCAGGCCGCCGCGCCGGCGGCCAGCGCCACCGGCACCACGCGCGTGATGCGCACCGCTGCCGCTTCGGCGCGGCGCAATGCGAACGTGGAACCGCCGATGCGTACGGCAATCGGATCGCCACCGAACCACATCCGCGCGATCACTTCGCAGTGGGCGCCCGGAATGAAGCCAAGATCCCGCAGGCGCGCGAGCATGGAGTCGCCTTCCTCCGCGGTCGTGCCCAATCCGGCGGGCGCGAGTCCGTCAACGACACAGGTTTCGCCCCGGCGCAATTCCGCGAGAACCAGGGGCGCTGCATTGCTCGGACCAGACGATTTCATGCGTGGAAGTATGGGTTTCGGGGTCGGCGAAGTAAATGCGAGGAGTTCGCATTCGCGATAAGTCGCCGTTTGCACACGGCTCTACTAATTGACATGACGTCAACAATCGGCCTAGGCTCCGCCCCCATGAATTACATCGCCGAACGCAGACTCGAAGAAAAGGAGCGCCGCCGCGCGGAAATCGTGGATGCCGCAGAAGCGGCCGGCCGCGACGTGGGCCTCGACGCGCTCACCATGGATGACGTCGCGCGGCGCGCGCGGTTGTCGCGCGCGTTGCTGTACGTGTACTTCCAGGATCGTTCCGACCTCATGTTCGGGCTCGCCGAGCGCGCCATGCACATGCTGCATGCACGCTTCGTCGAAGCGGCCGAGCGCCATCGCACGGGCCTCGAGCAGGTCAGCGCGATGGGCCGCGCCTATGTGGCCTTTTCGCAGGAATTCCCGGTGCTTTTCGATGCGCTCGCGCGTTGCGAGCTGCAGTCGTCCGAACCCACGGAAGGCTCCCCCTCGGAGCAGGCCTGCGCGGTCGGGGGCGATCGGCTGCAGGCGACGTTGGTCGCATCGATCGAAGCGGGCATCCGCGATCGCAGCGTGCGCGGCGACATCGGCTCGCCGATGCTGATGAGCGTGACGCTGTGGGGATTCATGCACGGCATCATCCAGCTCACCACCACGAAATCGCACGCACTCGCGCATCACGGCGTGACCGCGAAGGCACTCATCGACCATGCGATCAGCATGATCACCCGGGATCTCAAGGCCTGACGTCTCGATCCCAGTAGCAAGGATTGTTTGGGTCCGTCATTAGACATGCGTCCAGCGACTAAACATCTGAGAAAGCTCGTTCTGCCAGCCGCGCTGCTGCTGCTCGGAATTGGGCACGCGGCACACGCGCAGTTCGCCGACGACACGGCGCAGCCACTGGCGGCGGTGATCGATGGCTATGTGCGCGAGGGGCTCAAGGCCAACCTCAGCCTGCGCGCGCAGTCACTCGAGGTGGAACGCAGCGAGGCGGCACTCGACGAGGCGCGCGCGCGCTATTTCCCGGAGCTCGGATTCGCTGCGCGTTACTCGCGCTCGGAAGGTGGCCGCACCATCGATGTGCCGCTGGGCGACGCACTGAATCCGGCCTATCAGACGCTCAACGACCTGCTCGTGGCGCAGGGTCAACAACCGCAGTTCCCCGTGGTGCAGAACGAAACGATCGCGTTCCTGCGCGAGCGGGAGCAGGACACGCGCATCACGCTGCGCATGCCGTTGGTCGCGCCGGCCATTCCCGCGGCGGTGCGCGCGCAGCGCGAATTGCTGGGTGCGAGCGAATACTCGCACCAGGCGCTGGCGCGGCGACTCAAGCGCGACATCACCGTCGGGTACCTCACCTGGTCGGCCGCCGTGCGCACGCAGGGCATCGTCGACGCCAGCCTCGCATTGCTCAACGAGAACCTGCGCGTAAACGATTCGCTGTTTCGCAATGGCAAGATCACGCAGGACCAGGTGCTGCGGGCGCGCGCCGAACTGCTGGCGGTGACGCAGCAGTCGCGCGAGGCGCGCAATGGCGCCTCGCAAGCGCAGAGTTACCTGAATTTCCTGCTGAACCGCCCGCTCGACACCGCGCTCGAACACGCGCAGATCGTGGCCGACGTCAGCGCCACGACGCGCGCGCTTTCGGAACTGCGCCAAGCCGCGCTCGACAACCGGCCGGAACTCGCGCAGCTCGAAGCGCTCACGCGCGCCAGCGTAGCGCAGACCCGCCTCGCCAGGGCCGATCGCTGGCCGACGTTGTCGCTCGGCGCGGATGGCGGCATCCAGGGCGAGGAATACCAGTTCGGCCGCGGCTCTAACTACGCGACGATCTCGCTGTTGCTCAACTGGACCTTCTTCGACGGCGGCGCACGCCGCGCGGCGGTCCGCCAGGCGCACGCGGTGGCGCGCAAGACGGCGACGCAGCGCGATGAATTGACCCAGCAGGTGCAGCTCGAAGTGCAACAGACGCTCGATCGCCTGAGCACCAGCGCCGATTCGCTCGCGACGGCCGATGCGCGCGCCGACGCCGCGCGCGCCGCCTTTCGCATCGCCAGCCGCAAGCGCGACGAGGGTGCGATCAGCCAGGTCGAATTCATCGACGCACGCTCGAGCCTCACGAGCGCCGAACTCAATCTCAACGTCACGCGTTTCGAAGTGCTCGCCCGCCAGGCGGAGCTCGATTACGCCACCGCAGCGGGCACGCTGCCCCTGGACTGAACCATGACAGATAGAAATTCCGGAACCTTCGCAGGCGCGCTGCTGGTCGCGCTGGTGTTGTTTGCCGTGTTCATGGTCGGTTGCGGCAAAGCTGCCGCGCCCGAGGCACCCAAACCCACGCCCGTGCGCATCCAGCACGCGAGCAACGGACCCGCCATACCGCCGATCGACACCAACGGCATCGTGGTTACGAAGCATGAGATGCGCCTGTCTTTCAAGATGGGCGGCCTGGTACGCCGCATCCACGTGCAGGAAGGCGACGTGGTGAAGAAAGGCCAGCGGCTCGCCGAGATCGAGCTGACCGAGGTCGGTGCGCAGGTCGAGCAGGCGCGCCAGATGGCTGACAAGGCCGAGCGCGACTTGAAGCGCGGCGAAAACCTCTACGCGGACCAGGTCATCAGTCTCGAGCAACTGCAGGATCTGCGCACCCAGGCTGCGATGGCCGGAGCGCAGTTCAAATCGGCGCAGTTCAACCTGGGTTACTCGGTCATCACCGCGCCGCGCGACGGCATGATCATGCGCAAGCTCGCCGAAGAGCGTGAGCTCGTGCCCGCCGGAACGCCGGTGCTCGTATTGGGCGACAGCGACCGCGGGTACGTCGTGCGCGCCGCGCTCGCCGATCGCGAGATCGTCAACGTGAAACTGGGCGACAAGGGCGACATCCTCATGGACGCGTTTCCCGGCCAGGCGATGAGGGGCACTGTCGTGGAAATCGCCAGCGCCGCGGACGAGCGTACCGGCATGTTTCCGGTCGAAGTGCATTTCGATTCGCCGCCACCGCGCCTGGTGAGCGGCCTGGTCGCGCGCCTGCGTCTCGCGCCGGCCAACGAAGCGCCGCCGCTGACGTACGTGCCGATGGCGGCGCTGGTCGAAGGCGATGGCGATCGCGCCAGCGTGTTCGTGATCGACCGCAGCAAGGCCCCCTTGCAGGCAATACGGCGCGAAGTGCGCGTGGCGTTCATCACGGCCGACAGCATCGCGCTCCAGAGCGGTCTCGCCGCCGGCGAAGCGGTGATCACCGACGGCGCGCTGTATCTCGAAAACGGCGAGGCCGTCGAAATACTGCGCGACACGACCAAGCAGGCGGAGAACCGCCCGGCGACCCCGGCGGCATCCTGACGGCCGGAGGGTTCGCGCGATGTCGTTCCTCGAATTCCCGATACGCCGCTACCAGTTCACGCTGGTGGCGTTCCTGTGCCTGATCGCGCTCGGCTGGTATGCGTTCAGCAAGGTGCCGCGCGAAGAGGATCCGTATTTCAAGATCCCCGGCTACACCATCGCGGCTATCTACCCGGGCGCGGACCCGAAGGACCTCGAGCGGCTGGTCTCGAAACCCATCGAGGACAAGATCGCCGCGCTCGACGACCTCATGAAGATGGAGACGTCGATCCGCGACGGCGTGTCGTTCACGGCGGTGGAATTCGAAACGTTCGTCGACGCCGACAAGAAGTTCGACGAGGTCACGCGCGAAGTGAACGCGCTGCGTCCGGATTTTCCGCCCGAGACGCAGATCATCATCCGGCGTTTTTCGCCCGGCCTCGTCAACACCATCCAGATCGCGCTGGTCTCGGACGAAGCGCCCTATCGCGAGCTCGAAGACTACGCGCGCGAGCTGAAGGACACGCTGAAGACCGTCGATGGTGTGCGCACCGCGGAGACCTGGGCGTATCCAGCGCGCGAATTGCGCGTGGCGCTGGACCTGCGGCGCATGGCCGAGCTCAACCTCGCGCCGGCGCAGGTCATCGGCGCCGTGCAGAGCGAGAACGCCAACATCCCGGCCGGCTTCGTGGACCTGGGGCCGCGCAGTTTTTCCCTCAAGACATCCGGTAGTTATACGTCGCTCGACCAGGTGCGCGACACGGTAATCGCGTCGATCGATGGCCGCATCGTGCGCATCCGCGACGTCGCGGAGGTGAGCTGGAACAGCTCGGCGTACAGCTACACCGGCCGCTACAAGGGCAAGCGCGCGGTGTTCGTCACCGCCAACCAGAAAGACGGTTACAACATCCTCGATGTGCGCGAACGCGTGGTCGCGGCCGCGAATGGCTACGCCGCCAACATGCCGAAGCGCGTGAGTCTCGAGATCGGCTTCGACCAGTCCGAGAACGTGCGTCATCGCCTCAACCGCCTGTATGGCGATTTCGGCATCGCGATCGCGCTGGTGCTGTTGACGCTGCTGCCGCTCGGCTGGCGCGCGGCCGGCATCGTGATGATCTCGATTCCGCTGTCGGTGTCGTTCGGCCTCGCCTGCCTGTATTTCCTCGGTTACTCGCTCAACCAGCTGTCCATTGCCGGCTTTGTCGTCGCGCTGGGATTGCTGGTCGACGATTCGATCGTGGTGGTGGAGAACATCGCGCGGCACATGCGCATGGGGCATTCGCGCATCCAGGCCGCGCTCGCCGGCACGCGGCAGATTTTCGTGGCCATCCTCGGCTGCACCGCGACGCTCATCTTCGCCTTCCTGCCCCTGTTGGCCCTGCCGGGGACCGCGGGCAAGTTCATCCGCGTGCTGCCGATGGCCGTGGTCACGACCATCATCGGCTCGCTGCTGCTGGCGCTGTTCATCATTCCGTTTCTGGCGAGCCGCGTGCTGAATGAAAAAACGCAGGCACACGAGAACGTGTTCCTCAGGCGCGTGATGGGCGTGATCCATAACTACTACCGCCCGGCGCTGCACTGGTGCCTGGCGCGCCCGAAACTCACCGTGGCCGCGGCGCTCGGCGGTTCGCTGCTGTTGTCGGCGGCGCTGGTCCCGGTGATCGGCTCGAGCCTGTTCCCGAAGGCGGATACGCCGCAGTTCCTGATCCAGGTGGATTCGCCCAACGGCACCTCTTTGTCGGAGACCGATCGCGCGCTGCATTTCGTCGAGGACGAATTGCGTCGAATGCCCGAGGTGCGCAGCTGGTTTGCGAACCTGGGGCATGGCAATCCGCAGATCTACTACAACCACATTCCGCGTAACGACGCGGCCAACTACGCCGAAGTGTTCGTGCAGCTGCACGAGTACAACACCAGCGAGACGCCCGAGCGGCTGCAGGCCTTGCGCGAGCGGCTCGAGCGCTACGCGGGTGCTCATATATATGTGAAGGAATTCGCCAACGGCCCGCCGATCTCGGCGCCGATTTCAGTGCGCGTGATCGGCAACGACCTGGCGGTGATCGAAGGCTTGAGCCACAAGGTCGAAGAACTGGTCAAGGCGACGCCCGGCACCCGCGACGTCAAGAACCCACTCAACGTCGCGCGCACCAATCTCAAGCTGCGCATCGACTCGCGCAAGGCGCAGCAGTTAGGCGTGCAGACCGCGGAACTCGATCGCGCCGTGCGGCTGTCCGTTGCTGGCATTCCGGTCGGTACCTTCAAGGAGACGACCGGCGAGCAATACCCGATCGTCGTGCGCACGCCGATCACGCAGCAGGCCGAATTCGCCGCGCTGGAACAGGTGCGCGTGCCCTCGCTGAGCGGGACCACTCTGCCCCTGTCGCAGCTCGCATCGCTCGAGTTCGAGAAAGCGCCGACGCTGATCCAGCGTTTCAATCGAGAACGTGCGATGACCATCGATGCGGATGCGGCCAAGGGCTACAACATCGGCGCACTCACGCAGCAGATCACGCAGAAGCTGGACCAGATGCAATGGCCACGCGGCTATCACTACTCGCTCGGCGGCGAGAAGGAAGCGGGCGACAAGGCGTTCGGCGGCATCGGCATCGCCATCATTGTGGCGATCTTCGGCATCTTCGCGATCCTCGTGCTCGAGTTCGGCAACTTCAAGTCGACGCTGATCGTGTTGACGGTGGTGCCGCTGGGTGTGTTCGGAGGCTTGCTGATGCTGCTGCTGTCGGGCAACGACATTTCCTTCGTCGCATCGATCGGCTTCGTGGCGCTCGTCGGCATCGAAATCAAGAACTCGATCCTGCTCGTGGACTTCACCAATCAGCTGCGCGAGCAGGGTGTGCCGCTCGATGAGGCCATCGAGCAGGCGGGCGAGATCCGCTTCCTGCCGATCCTGCTGACGTCGGCGACGGCGATCGGCGGCCTGCTGCCGCTGGCGCTGCAGAATATCGGGCTCTACTCCCCGATGTCGTGGGTGATCATCGGCGGCTTGATCACGTCCACCCTGCTGGCGCGCCTCGTCACGCCGGTGATGTACAAGCTGATACCGCCGACCATTTCACCGCAAACCCATTCTGGTGGCACACTCGCGGGCCCCGCAGGCGCGCTTCCGGCACCAGCGGCACGCCTGCAGAGCTAACTAGAGGGTTCGATGCGCGCGGTATTCCTGGATTTCGGCACGGTCAGCCACGACGACCTCGACACCGCCAGCCTCGAACGGGTGCTGCCGGGCATCACGCTGCATGCCACGTCCACCGATGCAGAGGTGGAAGAGCGTATTGCCGGTTGTGAGTTCATCCTCACCAACAAGCTGAACATCTCGCGCGCGCGCATGCGCGCCGTGCCCAATCTGCGGTTTATAGGCCTCACGGCCACCGGCACCAACAACATCGATCTCGAAGCCGCGCGCGAACTCAACATCGCGGTGTGCAACATCACCGAATACTGCACGGTCTCCGTGGCGCAGCACGTGTTGGGCGCCATCCTCATGCTCACCCATCGGTTCCGCGAATATAGCCAGGCCGCGATCGACGGGACATGGTCGCGCTCCGAGCAGTTCACCGTGCCTGGCGCGCCGATCCGCGAGCTCGCCGGCAAGGTGCTGGGAATCGTCGGCTACGGCACGTTGGGGCGGGCCGTGGCCAAGGCCGCGCGCGATGCACTCGGCATGCGCGTGCTGGTTTCCGAACGGCCGGGGTCGAAGTCAGAAGACGCCACGACGGTGAGCTCCCCGGTGCGGGTCACGCTCGATGAGGTGCTGCGGGCTTCCGACGTGTTGTCGCTGCATTGCCCGCTCACGCCCGCAACCACGGGCCTGATCGGTGCGCGCGAACTCGCGCTGATGAAACCCGAGGCGCTGCTGATCAACACCGCGCGTGGCGCGCTGATCGATCTCGACGCGCTGGTCGCGGCGCTGCGCGGCGGGGATCTGGGGGGCGCGGCGATCGATGTGCTGCCGCAGGAACCGCCCACGGACGGCAGTCCGCTGTTCGCGCCGGGAATTCCCAATCTGCTCGTCACGCCGCACATCGCGTGGGCCGCGTTCGAAGCGCGGCAGCGCGCCGTGGATGAGCTGGCGCACAACGTCGAGGATTTTCTACGCGGCGGAAGGCGCGGCAGAGTTGCCTAGTTGGCCTGTTGATGGTCAGTCGAGCAGATCCTGCGCCCAGCGCAACACCGGCCAGACCCGTTCCGGCACCAGCTGCTCCGCGCTTTCCCAGTCGCACCAGCGCCATTCGTGATGCTCCGGCTTGCCGAGCTCTGGGTTCACCGGGAGCGAAATCTTTTCGGTGGTGGTGCGCGCGAGGAAGAAGCGCGCGACTTTCTTCTCGCGGCCATAGGGCGCCGTGTCCATGAAGGACTCGCCCCAGGCAAACTCGAGGTCGTCGAGCGTCGTCTCCTCGCGGGTTTCGCGCTTCGCGGTAGCTAGCGCCGTCTCGCCCGTCTCGACGCGCCCCTTCGGGAAATCCCAATAGTTGTAGACGCGCAGCAGCAACACGCGCCATTCGTCGTCGACGCATCGCACGACCACTACACCCGCGGAGAGAACAGGTTCTGGCATGCAAAAGAAAAAGGCGCCCGGATATCCGGGCGCCTCCATTATCGGCCTTCAGGGAGGTGAAAGGCCGATTGACCGATCAGGCCGCGAGATCCGCTGCGCCGGCCGCGACCGGCTGGCTCTGCTCGAACTCCAGCACGCCGGCGACGGCATGAATCGTCGCCGCGATGCGCACGGCACTCTGGATCGCTTCGCGAGATACGTCATGCGCGCGCAGTTTCTTCTCGTGCGAAGTCACGCACAGGCCGCAGCCATTGACCGCCGACACGGCCAGCGAGATCAGCTCGAAATCGAGCTTGTCGATGCCGTGATTGGCGATGACGTTCATGCGCAGCCGCGCGGGCATGGTCTGGTACTCGCCGTCTTCCACCAGGTGGAGGAAGCGGTAGTAGATGTTGTTCATGCCCATGATGGCCGCGGCCGCCTTCGCTGCCTCGATATCGAGGTCTGCGAGGTGGGCACGCGACGCCGCCTCCACGCTGCGCGCAAACGCGGTGTTGCGCGCAGCGATGGCGGAAGCCAGCGCAATCGACCAGATCTGCTTCTCGTTGAGGCCCGGCGCGCCGTTCGTCGTGAGAACGGTCCCCAGGTTCAATTTTAGATCGCGGGCGTAGTCGGGCAATGCGTCGCGGATCTGCTCGATATTCATCGCTTAACTCCTGGCAAGATCAACGCGGGCTCAGGCGGCCCTCAACGTCTCTTCGCCCTGCTTCCAGTTGCACGGGCACAGCTCGTCCGTCTGCAGTGCATCGAGCACGCGCAGCACTTCATCCGGGCTGCGGCCGACCGACAGATCGGTGACATAGACAAAGCGGATCACACCTTCCGGGTCGACGATGTAAGTCGCGCGCTGCGCGACGCCCGCATCCTTGTCGAGAATGCCGAGTTCGGTCGACAACTCGCGCTTGATGTCCGAGAGCATCGGGAACGGCAGGTTCTTGAGCTCGTCCTTGGTGCTGCGCCAGGCGTGGTGCACATACTCGCTGTCGGTGGAAACGCCGAGCAGCTGCGCGTCACGCGCCTTGAATTCCTTGTCGAGCTTGCCGAACGCGGCAATCTCGGTCGGGCACACAAAGGTGAAATCCTTCGGCCAGAAAAAGACGACGCGCCACTTGCCCTTGTTCGTGTCCTGATCGAAGGGCTGGAACGCCTTCGCCTGGTCGTTCGACACGACGCCGGTGAGCGAATACTGGGGAAACTTCTGACCGATACCTAACATTGACTACTACTCCTGAATTACGGGCTTCATCTTGGGGATCTGGCTGGCCCGACCGGGACGGTGGGCTGGCTGCGATGGGGGGGCATTTTCCACGGCGAACCCGGTTTCAGCCAATCGATTGATTGTATAAACTCAATAGATCGCATCTATCGTCTCAAGGAATGGGGCAGCCGTGGCCGATCTCAAGCTCAAGGACCTTCGTTATCTGGTGGCCGTCGCCGACACGCGCCACTTCGGCCGCGCGGCCGAGCGCACCTTCGTGAGCCAGCCCACGCTCTCCGCCCAGCTCAAGAAGCTCGAGGAATATCTCGGCGTCCAGCTGATCGAGCGCGCGCCGAAGCGCGTGTCGTTGACCGCCGCGGGCGAAGAAGTAGTCGAGCGCGCGCGCCGCATCGTCGAAGCCAGCGAGGAGATCGTCGAGCTCGCCAGGGGACACAGCGATCCGCTCGCCGGCCGTATCAGGCTCGCGCTGCTGCCGACCATCGGTCCCTATCTATTGCCGCACGTGGCCGCGAAGCTGCGCAAGCAGCTGCCGCGACTCGAGCTCATGTTGTACGAGTATCAGACGGACGTGATGCTCGAGAAGCTGCATTCAGGAGAAATCGATGTCGGAATCCTGGCACTTCCGGTGCCGATGGATGGACTGGATACCTACGAGCTGTACAAAGAGCCTTTCATGCTCGCGATGCCGAGCGGCCATCGGCTCGAGCGCCGCAAAAGCATCAAGGTGGATGATCTGCACAACGAGACGCTGCTGCTGCTGGAAGACGGTCATTGCCTGCGCGATCAGGCGCTCGAGATCTGTTCGGGCACCGATGTGCACGAAAAGCAGGATTTCCGTGCCACCAGCCTCGAAACCCTCAGGCAGATGGTTGCTTCCGGCGTCGGCATCACGCTGCTCCCGGAACTCGCCGGCCGCGGCGCCTACGGCAACGCGCGCGGCGTCGTGATCAAGCGCTTCGCCAAGCCGGTGCCGACGCGCACCATCGGCGCCATCTGGCGCAAGTCCACTGCACGCCGTCCGGTGATCATGGCGCTGGCGAAACAGATCGAGGCGCACGCGCTGTGAGTTCACCGCCCGAGCCGTTCCGCCTGCGCACTGCCGACGGGCGCGAACTCGCGGCCCACTGGTTTGTTGCGCCCGCTCGCCGCGGCGGTCTCGTCATCAACGCCGGCACCGGGTTTCCGCAGACGTTCTATTTCAAGCTGGCCGACTACGCCGCCGTACGCGGCTACGACGCGCTGGTGTACGACTACCGTGGCATGGGCAAATCCGCTCCCCCGGACCTCGCCACCGAAGCCGCGCGCATGAGCGATTGGGGCCTCGATGACATGCGCGCCGCGCTCGCCGCCGCGGCGCAACGCGTGCCGGATGCGCCGCTCGCGACATTGGGTCACAGCGTCGGCGGTCAGTTTCTCGGGCTGCTCAAGAATCACTCGCTGGCCCGCGCGCACGTGCAGATCGCGACGGCCGTGGGCTACTGGCCCTGGGAGCATGCGCCGTTCAGGTATCTCGCCTGGTGGTTCTGGCGGGTGCACGGCCCGTTGATGCTCGCGATCAAAGGCTACATTCCCACCGGCGGCGGCTGGGCCGGCCTGCCCCTGCCGCGCCACGTATATGAAGAGTGGCGCCGCTGGTGCCTGCGGCCCGATCATTTCGGCCCGGACCTTGCTACCTACCTGTCGGACAACGTCTTCGCCGAGATTCGCGCGCCGCTGCTCACGGTCGGCTTCACCGACGATCCCATCGCGACGCGTCGTACCGTCGGCGAGATCAACAAGTTCTTCCCCAACGCGCAGCGCGAGTCGCGCTGGTACTCGCCCGCGCACGTCGGCGGCAAACGCATTGGCCACGAAGGCTTCTTTGCCGCGCGCCATCGCGACACGTTGTGGCGGCAGGTCTTCGACTGGATAGACGCGCAGCTCGGAGCGCCGGCATGAGCGAGGCAGCGGGCAACACCGGCACGCCGGCGGAGCACATCACTCCCTACGACCGGCTGGCGCTCGATGAGGCGGTGCTCATCTCCCTGCTCGCATCGCCGACGCGCAACGAAGGGCTGCTGGATTACTTCGGTGCCGAGCTGCACGCGGAGCTGGTGCAACTCGCCCGCACGACGACGCGGCGCAAACGCGCCACGCCCGGCCGGCGCGTGTACGTGTTGCCCGGAATCATGGGCTCGCAGCTCGGTTTCATCCGCGGCGGCCAGCGTCCCAACGATATCCTGTGGCTCGATCCGATCGACATCGCCTTCGGCCGGCTCACCGAACTCAAACTCGGGGACGGCTCGCGCGTCGTCGCGCTCGGCGCGATGAACTACACGTATCTCAAGATCACACTGAGCCTGCGCAAGGCAGGCTTCGACGCGGTGCTGCTCGACTACGACTGGCGCCGCGACATCGCCACGCTTGGCAAACTACTCGCCGGGCGCATCGCCGCCGACGGCAAGGAAAACGTCGCACTGATCGGTCACAGCATGGGTGGCCTGGTGGCGCGCGCGGCGTTGACGCACCAGTCGGGCACGCAGGTCTCGCAGCTGGTGATGCTCGGCACGCCGAATGCGGGCTCGCTGGCCGCGGTACAGGCGCTGCGCGGCACGTATTCGGTGGTGCGCAAGGTTGCGATGCTCGATCTGCGCCACGACGCGGAGTTCCTGGCGCGCGAGGTGTTCTCGAGCTTTCCCGGCCTGCACGAGATGTTGCCGGCGGGGAACGCGGTCAGCGATTTCGATCTGTTCGACCAGGCCGCGTGGCCGGCCGCAGGTCCCGGCCCCGACGCGAAATTGCTGGCTGAAGCCATCGGGCTCGCGCAGCGCATGGCACCGGCGGACACGCGCTTCAGCATGGTGGTCGGGTGCAATCGCACCACGGCCACCGGAGTGGCCGTGCGCGACGGCGACTTCGAATATGAATACAGCCTGCAGGGCGACGGCACGGTGCCCATCGAACTGGCGCGTCTCGCCGGCGCGCGTCACAGCTATGTCGAGTGCGATCACAGCGACATGCCGCTGTCGGATCGCGTCATCGCGGGCTGCGTCGACCTGCTCAAGACCGGCGCGACCCAGCGTTTCGCGGCCTCGCCACCGCTGCGGCGCGGGTCGCTGACACGGGTGCGCGACGCGGAACTGCGCGGGCAATTCCAGGGCAAGGTGGATTGGCCGCACATGACCCCGGAACAGCGTCGCTTGTTTCTCGACACGCTCAACGAACCGCCGCGCGGGCGTCCGCATCGCCGGCCGCAGCGGCCGGTCGCCGCACAGTCGCTCGCGATTCGCGTCTGCGTCGGCGACGTGTCGAAGGCGCGCGCCGCGGCCACGGCGGTCGCGGTGCTGCGCGGGGTCGCCGCCGGCGGTGCGGCCGCGGACGTGGACAAACGTCTCGGCGGCGTCATCGGCGACTGGATGCAGCATCGCGTGGTCAGCGGCGAGGCCGGCAGCATCACGCCGATTCCGCGCAGCCTGCAGCGGCGCACCAGCGCGGCGCGCACGGCCTATCTACTGGTCGGTCTCGGGCGATTCGACCGCCTGGCACTCGATGTCATCGAACTCGCCGCCGAAAACCTGGCACGCTTCGCGGAAGCGCCGCCGTTCCGCTCGCTCGCGACCGTGGCCTGGGGCGCCCGCGCCGGCATCGATCCGGCGGATTCCTTCGCCGCGCAAGTGCGTGGCTTCCTGCGTGCGCGCGCCGCCGGAAACACGAAGCTCAAGCGGGTCGATCTGCACGTGCTGAATCGCGCCGAGGCGCGCCGCGTGCATACGCGGCTCGCCGACTTCGCGAACTCGCGACCCGCGGGCGTATTGAAACTGGCGCCGCTCGAGGCCGCGCGGCCCACGGCCCCAACCCGCGCACGCCGGGTCCGTGGCACGGCGCATCTGATCGTCGCGGCCGAGGCCCGCCGCGGCGCGCGCGAGACCTGGCGCGCGTCGTTGCTCACCGGCGGCAACACCGCCGCGATCTTCTCCCAGAGCCAGGACTTCGCCGTGAGCGCCCTCGACAAGCTCGATGATGCGTTCGCCAGCGAGTCGCTCAACGCGGCGCGGGTCAAAGAGCTCGGCCGAAAGTTGGGTGCGCTGGTGCTGCATCCCGCGTTGGCGCAGGCCCTGTTCGCGACGCGCGGACAGGCTTTGTCGGTGGTGCACGATGCCGCCGCCAGCCGCGTCCCGTGGGAGGCGCTCAACCTGCGCGGCTGGTTTCCGGCGCTCGACGGCGGCTTGTCGCGGCGCTACGCGACGGCGGACCTGGTGCCCGCGCGTTTCGATGCCGGGCGGCGCACGCAGAAGGAGCTTGGTGTGCTGGTCATCGCGAATCCCACCGGCGATCTGCCGGGTGCGGAGCTCGAACGCGAACGGATCGCGAAAATTCTCGGCGGTGCGCGCGCGGTGCGCGTGACCGAAGTGGCGGGCGCGGCGGCCACGCTGGCGCGCGTCACGGCCGAGTTCGAATCCGGACGCCACGACGTCATCCACTACGCCGGTCACGCCTGGTTCGACGCGCGGCGGCCGGGAGAATCCGGCCTGGTGCTCAGCGATGGGGAGCTCACCGGCACCGCACTGGCCGCGCTGCGGCGCCTGCCGCCGCTGGTCGTCTTCAATGCCTGCGAGTCCGCGCGCCTGCGGCGCGGCAGGAAAGCCGGGAGTTCCGGTCGCGCGCAGAGCATCGCCAAGAACCTGAGCCTCGCCGAAACCTTGCTGCGTGCGGGTCTCGCGCACTATGTCGGCACGCATTGGGCGGTGGACGATGCCTCCGCCGAAGCCTTCGCGTCAGTCTTTTACGCGCAGCTGCTGCGTACGAGCATCGGGGCGGCATTGGTGAAAGCGCGCCGCGCGGTCCATGCACGCCGCTCGCCCGACTGGGCGGACTACGTCCACTACGGCGACGCGGAGTTCCGGCTCAAGACGGTCTGACGAATCTAGTTAGCCCGCTTGAGCCAGCGGTCGAACCACTCGATGTCGCTGCGCATGCGGTGCACCAGGTAGCTCGGCACGTCGAGGCCGTGATTTTGTCCCGGATAGACGATCAGCCGCGTCGGCACGCCGCGTGTCTTCAGTGCCTGGTACATCTGCTGCGCGCCGACGCAGGGCACGTTGTCGTCGTCGCCCGCGCACTGGAACATCGTCGGCGCGGTGATGCGTTCCGGGTGCAGGAACGGATAGGCGAGCTTTCGCCAGGTGTCGAAGTTTTCCCACGGCGTACCCAGCTCGAACAGATACTCACGCACATACATGTCCACGCCGAAGGTCGCGAGCACATTCGCGACGCCGGCGCCGGAGACTGCCGCCTTGATTCGCGGATCGCTCGCGATCATGTAATCGGTAAGAATGCCGCCATAACTCCAGCCGAACACGCCGATGCGCGCCGGGTCTGCGATGCCACCGTCGATGGAATGCGAGATGCCGGCGCTGATGTCCTGCACGTCGAGATTGCCCCAGTCCGCATAGATGGCCCGGGAGAAATCGAAGCCGCGACCCGATGATCCACGCGGATTGATCGACAACACTGCGTAACCGGACGCCGCAAAGAGCCGGGACTCGATGTCGAACTCGTGACTGTGCTGATAGACGGGGCCGCCATGAAGGTACGCCAGCAACGGGTAGCGCTTCGCAGAATCGAAGCCGGCCGGCAGTGTGACGTAGCCATGAATCTCCGCGTCACCGCTCGCAAACGACACGTCACGGACTTCACCGAGCGCGCGGCCTTCGGTCCAGGCGTTGTGATGCGTCAGCTGGCGCCGCGCATCGACGGCAAAAATTTCCGCAGGCGTGCTGACGTCGCTCTCGAGCAGCGCCATGCGACCATTGGACGCGACGGCGAAGTCGCTGCCGAATCGCTTGCCGGAAGTCAGGTATTCGATGTTGCCGTTTTCTCCGATGCGCGCGAGCCAGGTGTCACGGTCCTGTTCGATCAGCGAAATTATCGAGCCGTCCGGTGCGAACTTCGGAAAGTAAAACCAGCGATCGATGCGTGCGGGACGCGTCACCGTACCGCTCGCGACGTCGGCCACAGCCAGCTGAGGCGTCGCATAATAAATCCACTTGTCCTCGCCGCCTTCCAGCCAGAGCACGCGCCGCGAATCCGGCGACCAGGCGGGACGCGCGCCCCAATCCGGATCGTTGTCGGGCCCGTTCGACGTGCTGATCTTCTTGGCTGCGCCCGCGTCCACTCCCTGCACGAAGACTTCGTAGTTGGAGTCGCGGTCGGTCTCACCACGCTCTTTCGCGGTATAGGCGACAGACTTGCCGTCGGGAGACCACGCGGGCTGCCAATGATCGCGCTGACCCGAAGTCAGCTGCCGGGTCTTGCCATTCGCAACGTCAACGATGAACAGTTGCTGCGTGCGATCGTCCAGATAACCGTCCCCGTCGCGCTTGAACAGGAAGCGCTCGGTTTCGATCGGCGGTGGAGTGTCGCTCTTGCTGCCGACGGTGAGGCCCACCTCGGCGACCACGACCGCGCGTTTGCCGTCGGGCGACAAATCGAAATCGCTGATGCCGCCGGGAATATCCGTGACTTTCCTTGCGCCACCCCCTCTCGCGGACATGCGCCACAACTGGGGGATTTCGTCCTTGCCCGCATCGCACATAAAAAACAGCGACTTTCCGTCGTTTGCATAGCGCGGCTGCCACTCGCTCACTTTTGGAGTACGCGTGAGCTGCGCGGGCTTGCCCCCGCTCCAGGGCACAGCCCAGATGTCGCTCGTGGCCTTGTCGCTCTTCTTGTCGTTGCGCGAGACGGTGTAGGCAACGCGGTCGCCAGACGGCGAAAACGCCGGCTCGGAGACGTTTGCCAGTAGATAGAAGTCGTCGAGCCCGAACGGTGCGGCGGCGTGCGCGCCGACCAGCGGGAGCGTGGCCAGCACCAGGCCGGCCACGCCCCGTCGCCGAAACATTACTTGCCGCCTTTGCCGAAGTTCATCTGCGCGCCGAGGTAGAAGTAGCGGCCCATCGCGGAAATCGGGTACGAGCTGTAGCTCAAGCGGTCCGGCAACTGGTTGAACAGGTTGTTCACGCCGGCAAACAGGTTGACGTGGTCGCCGAGATCGAAGGACGCGTGGAGATCGTGATCCCACTTCTCCTTGATCTTGAAGTACTTCGGATCGGAGTGATCCGGATCGCCGGCGAGCACCTCACGCGTGAACCGGTCGGTGTGGCCCTGCCAGTTGAGGCCATAGGCCAGGGTCAGCGGACCCTTCGTCCAGCTGACGTCGAGCGTGCCTGCGAACTTCGGGTAGTAAGGCTCTTCCAGATCGTTGTCGACCTCGGCACCCGGTACCGGCACGAACTCGAGCTTGTCCAGGTATCCACCAACGAGCTGCACGCGGAATTCGCCTGTGCTCTCCGTTTCGATTCTCCAGTCGGTGGTGAAGTCGAGTCCGGCGGTCTTGAAGTTCGCGACGTTGTCGGGCCGCACCGTGAAGCTGGTGATGAACCCGTCCTCGTCGCGCTCGATGTTCGGGCAGTACGGGTTGTCGAGCGTCGGGGCGTCGACGCAGAGCTGCGCGACCTCCTCGGCCTCGGGCGTGTTGATCGCGTCGTCGATCTGGATGTCGTACCAGTCAAATGCCACCGTCAGACCGGCCGCGAACTCCGGCCGGAACACGACGCCCGCGGTCCAGGTGCGCGCCGTTTCCTCGGTGAGTTCGCGGTTGCCCCCGAAGATGCCCGCCGTGAACAGGCTGGCCTGGATCGAGCCGGCCGGATTGAATGTGGTGGGATCGACGCCGATTTCTTCGAGCAGCGCGGCGCAATTCGCGGCGCGCGTGCTGGTGCCGTTGTTGGTCTGGGTGATGTCGCAGGGATCCGTGATGTAGTTGTACGTGGAGCTCTCGGGCGAGAACAGCTCCGCGATGTTGGGCGCCCGCACCGCCTGCGCATACGTGCCGCGGAACGTCACCGAATGGACTGGCGCCCACACGGCGTCGACCTTCCACGAATCCGTCTTGCCGACGGTGCTGTAGTCCGAGGCGCGGAACGCGGCGCCGAACGAAAGCTTGTCGGCGAACCGGGCATTCGTCAGCACCGGCAGATTGATCTCGGCGAACACTTCCTTCACGTCGAAGCTGCCCTCCGAGCGCGCGATCTGCCCGTACCAGGTGGCGCCGTCCTGGATTTCCTGCGCGGGGATCGAGTCGCTGGTCTCCTTGCGGTACTCCGCGCCGAGTGCGTAGCCGATCGCGCCGCCGGGTAGCTCCATGAACGAGCCGAAGTTTCCGGAGATCGAGCCCGAGAGCACGCTCTGGGTGACCTTGCTGTCGCTCACGCTGTTCAGGTTGACCCAGTCCGCTGCCGCCTGGTCGCGCACGCCGTCGCCGAAGATGTCGTATGGAACGCAGCCCGCAAGGTTCGGATCCGCGTCCGGATCGAGCGAGGAGCGGCATACGATGTTGCCGTCGCCGTCATCCACTGCGTCGATCGCGGCCTGCCAGCGGCCCTCGTCGCGGTTGCGCCGCTCGACGATCTGGCTCTTCGTCTCGCCGTATACGTACGAAACTTCGTAGCTCAGCCGGTCGTTGACGGTGCCGTTGGCCGCGAGCACGCCGCGCAGCGTGTCGCGGGTCGTTTGTTCGGAGTTGACGCCCAGGTCGTAGTCGTCGCGCGTGACCAGTATGCCGTCGGCGACTTCGTCGTCCTCGAACCAGGCCGCCATGCCGCCCGGCACGATCGCGTCGCGGATCACGTCCGGCATGAACGCGTTGTCGCCCTGGAGATACTGGTAGACGTCGTATGACGGCTGCGCGATCGTCGTCGCGCGCGTGCGCACATATTTGCCTTCGGCCGAGATCGTCAGCGAGTCGCTGACGTCGAAGTGGCCGAGGACATCGACGAGGTTACGCTGGATGCCGGGGAACAGGTCACCCTGGTAACCGTTCGTTGGCGTGCTGGAGCCACCCTGCGTCACGAACTCGTTCTCGAGCACGAGCCCGCGGTCGTAGATCGCACCGTTGCCCTCGAATTCGGGAATGCCGTCGCCGTCGATGTCGACGGCGCCGGTCGGCGAGCTGTCCGTATACCGCAGGTCGTTCATCGGAACGAGGTCGGGCACGTTCGGGTCGTCGTCGAGATCGTCCTGGTTCTGCACCAGCGCGTACGACTTCTGCGGGCGCAGGTACTTGCGATTCAGCTCGTCGACGCGCTTCTCGTAGTTGTACTCATATGCCACCGCGACATTGCCGCGGCCGTCCGCGAAATTGAGGCCGCCGGTCAGCGCGACGAACTGGTTGTCGCCATCGCCCTCCGAGGATTGGCCGGTCTGACCGCGCACGGAGAAGCCTTCGAAGTCTTTCTTCAGGCGGAAGTTCACGACACCGGACACGCCATCGGCGCCGTAAATGGCGGATGCACCGCCCGTCAGCACGTCGATTCCCTCGAGCAGATCCTGCGGGATGGTGTCGACGTCGACCGCCGCTGAGCCCGCGAGGCCCGCGACGTGGCGGCGGCCGTCGACCAGCACCAACGTGCGATCGACGCCCAGGTGACGCAGATCGAGCAGGTTGAGGCCGACTTCACCGAAGCCCGGGTTCGAGCCGGCCGTGAGATCGCCCGTGACCGAGCCCAGCAATGCCGGCGACTGCGCCAGGAAGTCCGCGATGTCGGTCTTGCCGGATTCCTGCAGCGCCTCGGCCGAAAGGGTTGTCACGGGATTGGCAAAACTCTGCGCGCTCTGCCGGATGCGCGATCCGGTGACGATGACTTCCTCGATCGGGGCGTCGCTCCCTGCTTGCGGCGGCGCAGCTTCCTGTGCGTTTGCGATCCCGACCGCCACCCCAAAGGCAACGGCACTCAACACACCGACCGGCGTAAACCTGCGCATATTGTGCTCCCCGTACGCGTCAAACCCCTACAAGCGGAGGATGTTGTCAAATCGCAAATGAGTCAAAGATTTTTCGGTGAACCGAAGGTAAACCCCGCCACCGGCGGCGCGTTCTTACCCTGAGTGGCCCGAAAGAAGGCCTTGGGAGAATCAATGACTTCGCCGCGTTGCCCACGGATCCGATGGGCTCTGGCAGTCCTGCTTTCGGCCCCGGCCGTGCAGGCCGGGTCCGTGCCGTTGAATGCTGACTTTTCCGCAACGGTCGACGACGCCGGCGGCCACAGCATCGACGCCGATTTCACCCTCGCGCTTAGCCAACGCCTGAGTTTCAACCTGGGCGGCGGGCAATCGACCGGCGCGGACGAGACCGCCAACCTGCGCGGCACGCTGTTGAATGCCGGCGTGTCTTTTCACGGCGACCGTGCCGGCGCGGCGTTTTCGTACGACCGCTTCGATGACAGCTCTAACTACCGGAGCGCTACGCTCGGCGGGCGCCTGTCGATCGCCGCCGGCGATTTTGAAGTTTCGCTGCTCGGGCGCCGGCGCGATATGAGCGTCGAACTGAATCTCGACCTGCCGAACCGCACGTTGAGCCGCAGCGAGGATTTTTCCGCGGTGGGTGGCGGCCTGCAGCTCACTTTCAGCCACGGCAACCTGAGCGTCTACGCGATGGGCGTGCGCTACGACTACGACGACGATTTCGATCGCTTCCTGGCGCTCACGCATTCTCCGCAACTTTCGAGGCGGCCGCGCATCGAGGCGCTGGTCGGCTCGTTCATCACGCAGACGCAGGGCACTATCGACCGGCAGGCAGGCGTCGGCCTCGAGCAGACTTTCGGCCGGCATGCGCTCGCGCTCGACGTCTCGTCCGTGCGCGATGCGATCGATGAAACACGTAGCACGAGTGTCGGCCTGACCTGGCGGTGCGCGCAGTCGGCGCGCCTCGACTGGGGCGTGACGGCCGGCATGGTGGACAGCGAGCGGTACGGGGACATCGGCTTCGCGGGGTTGTCACTCGGCATTTCGAACTGAGCAAGGGCGAACCGGCCGCGAAGGTTTCCTCTAAGATTGCGCCCACCGATGGACGCCATTCTCGCCCTGCTGTCCGACCCCCAGGTCTGGATCGCCTTCTTCACGCTGACCGCGCTCGAACTCGTGCTCGGCATCGACAACATCATTTTCATCTCGATCCTCGTGGACAAGCTGCCGCCGGTGCAGCGCGAACGCGCGCGGCGCATCGGTCTGTTCCTCGCCATGTTCATGCGTGTGGGTCTGCTGCTGGTGCTGTCGTGGATCGTCGGGCTCACCGCACCGCTGTTCAGTGTGTTGGGCGAACCTATTTCGGGCCGCGACCTCATCCTCATCGCGGGCGGCCTGTTCCTGGTGTGGAAATCCACCAAGGAGATTCACCAGCTTACCGAGGGCGAGGAAGGTCATGCCTCGGGCGCGGTCCAGAACGCGTTCGCCGCGGTCATCCTGCAGATCATCATCATCGACATGGTTTTCTCGCTGGACTCCATCATCACCGCCGTCGGCATGGTCGACGACGTGTCGGTGATGATCGCCGCGGTGGTCGCATCGGTCGGCCTCATGATGCTGTTCGCGCGCGGCATCGGCGAATTCGTGTCGTCGCACCCGTCGATCAAGATGCTGGCGCTGTCGTTCCTGCTGGTGGTCGGCGTCATGCTCATCGCGGAGGGCTTCGAGCACAAGGTGCCAAAGGGATACATCTACTTCGCGATGGCGTTCTCGGTGGCCGTGGAGATGCTCAACATCCGCATGCGCAAGAAGAAGACCACTCTCGCGCCGGTCGAACTGCACGAACCGTACAAGAAGAGTTAGGTGAACCGGAGCCAAGGCGTGAGGGTAGTTTGACCAACACAACCCAGTCGGCGCTGATCTTCGACTGCGACGGCGTATTGATCGACAGCGAATACCTGGCAAGCAGGGTCGAGAGCGAGCAATTGCACGCGCTCGGCATCGATCTCGGTGTCGAAGAGGCACACGCGCTGTTCCTCGGCAAGACAGTCGACGGCGTACTCGACGCGATCGCGGCGCGCAGCGGCACGCGGCCCGGATCGTCCTGGGTCTACAACTGGGCGTTCGCCACCGCGCATGCGTTCATGCGCGAGCTCAAGGCGGTCGCCGGTGTCGGCATCGCCATCGAGGCGCTGCGGCGGCGCGGCCATCGAATGGCGGTGGCCTCGCAGTCGCCGCTGGCGCGCGTGCAGCTGTCGCTGCAGGTGGCCGGACTCGCCGGCCAATTCGGCCAGCACATCTACGTGACTTCGATGGTGGCGCGCCCCAAGCCCGCGCCCGATGTCTATCTACTGGCGGCGCAACGGCTCGGCGCCGAGCCTGCCGAATGCATCGTGATCGAAGATTCGCCGGCGAGCGCCGCGTCCGCGCTGGCGGCCGGCATGCGCGTCATCGGTTATGCGCCCGGGAATACGCTCGATGCGATGCGTGCCAGCGGCGCGAGCGTCATCCGATCCATGGATGAGCTGATCGCGCGCATCGATAGCGCGCAATAGCGCCGCATCGGCCTTTTCCTACGCGCCCCTTCGCGTTCCGGACGCCGTCCTTTCCGTTCCGGTCCGTCCGCGATGCGCCCGAGTCTGACGGCGCGACGCACCGCTGCCCCTCAGATTGGCGACTACTCGACCAGTTACCAACGGGAAATCGGCATGACTCGGAAGATTGCGTTCGCGGCATTTGCGTCGCTGGGTTTCTTGTTGTCCGCATGTGGCGGCGGCGGTGATTCCTCGCCACCCCCGGCGCAACCCGTGCAGCCGCCCGCAGCCGATACCACGGCGCCAACGGTACCCGCGGGCGTGACGGCAGCCGCGCAATCGCCGACCTCGGTGCTGGTGAGCTGGACGGCGTCGACCGATGCCAGTGGAATTTCCGGGTACCGCGTATTTCGCGACGGCGGCGCCACCGCCATCGCCACCGTGACAGCAACTTCCTACACGGACAGCGCGCTCGCGGCCAGCACGGCGTACAGCTACACCGTCGTTGCGGTAGATAGCGCCGCGACGCCGAACGTATCGGCCGCTTCCGCGGCCGTCAGCGTGACTACGCCCGCGGTCACGCCACCGGCCGGCGGCCCGATCCGGCTCGCGACCCAGCGGGTTTACGCCGGGCTGACGCTCACCGCCGCGCACTCGCTGCTGCGCGTGCCGCACGACACCAGCCGCTGGATCGTCGTGCAGCAGGACGGCCATGTCGTGAGCTTCGCGGACAGCGCCAATGTCACGACCGCGAGCAACGTGCTCGACATCAGCGACCGCGTGGTGTTCCGCAACGTACACGGGTTGTTAGGGCTGGCGTTTCATCCGGATTTTCCGACCGACAATCGCGCCTGGGTGGCGTACACGCACGAAACCAGCCCCGACGTCATCGTGCTGCGTATCTCGGTATTCACGACCGCCGACAGTGGCGCGACGCTCAATCCCGCCTCCGAGCAGATCGTGTTCGAGATGGCACAACCGGGTGGCCACAACAACGGCGGTCACCTGCTGTTCGGACCCGACGGCTACCTGTACATCGGCATGGGCGACGGCGGCAATGACGACAGCGATTCCGCGCAGGCGGGCAACGGTCAGCTCACCGACAACCTGCTCGGCAAGATTCTGCGTGTCGACGTGAGCGGCACGACCGGCGGCCGCCTCTATCGCATCCCGAAGGACAATCCATTCGCTGCCAATGCGCTGTGCAACATGGACGGTACTGGTGCCGCGGACTGCCCGGAGATCTTCGCCTGGGGATTCCGCAATCCCTGGCGCTGGACCTTCGACAGCGCCACCGGCGCATTGTGGCTCGGCGATGTCGGTTCACACACGCGCGAGGAGATCGATCTCGTGACCAAGGGCGGCAACTACGGCTGGCGCTGCAAGGAGGGTACGCTCGACACGTCGCTCACCTGCGGTACGCCCACCTCACCGCTGCTGCCGCCGGTGGCCGAGTACGAGCATCCCGTTGGCCAGGCAGTCACGGGCGGATTCGTCTACCACGGCACCGCGATTCCGGCGCTCGCGGGGCGCTACCTGTTTGCCGATTACAGCTCGCAGTACATCTGGACCATTCCGACGAACACAGCGCCCACGCTGACCGTAACTGCCGCCGAAGGCTGGGATTCGGACGTGCACATCGCCTCGTTCGCGCAGGACGCCGACGGCGAGTTGTTCCTCATGGACGTGCGCGACAGCTCGATCTACAAGCTGATCCAGGCGCCGTAGGAGAGTGGTGCCGGGTCGGGGTTCTCGGCACCCCTCAACCCACCGCCGCGATCGGCTGCGCGCGCTGCTTGCCGTCGGGTAGTTTGCCGATCGCGGCGGCGAGATTGTCGGCGAGGTTTTGCGCCTTGCCGGTGGCCGGAATAACGCAGGTCACGGCGGTGTGCGACAGCACGAACTTCAGGAACACCTGCGCCCAGCTCCTGGCGCCGAACTCCGCGGCCCACGGCGGCACCGGCTTGCCCTGCACCTTGCTGAACAGATTGCCGTCTTCGAAGGCGCGATTGATGATCACCGCCACACCCTTGTCGGCGCACAACGGCAGCAGTCTGCGTTCCGCCGCGCGCGTCACGACTGAATAGTTGAACTGGACGAAGTCGAGTTTCTCGCGTTCGACGATCGCGATGAGATCGGGATACGAACTGGCGGTGTAGTGCGTGACGCCGATGTATTTGATCTTGCCTTCCGCCTTCCAGCGCCGCAGCGTCTTGAGGTGGGCATCGAGATCGACGAGGTTGTGAACCTGCATGAGGTCGATGCGCGGATGCTTCAGCAGCGCCATCGAACGCTGCATCTGCTCGACGCCTTTTTGCTCGGCGGCATTGCCGGACCCCGGCGTCCACACCTTGGTCGCGACGAACACCTTCGCCTGCTGTTCTGCCGTGAGCAGGTCGCCCAGCACCGCCTCGGCCGTGGAGTACATCGGCGAAGTGTCGATGAGCGACGCTCCGGCGTTGAAGAACGCCCGCAAGACCTCGCGCAGTGGTGCGCGCGCAGCTTCGTCCGCGCCGACCTCGAAAGGTCCGGAAGTGCCGAGGCCGATGGCGGGAATGGTTTCGCCGCTCGCGGGAATGCGCCGCATCAGGAGCTGGCCGGTGGGCACGACCGTGCCATCCGGCAAGTGCTCGTGCGGAAAGCCGGTTTCGTGCGCACCCGCCGCGGTTGCGCCGCTGACCGCGGCCACGCCGCCCATCGCGAGAAAGCTCCTTCGGTCCATGTCGACTCCTCCGATGACCGGTTTGTCAGATCAGCGCGGCATCGGTTCCCACCACCGCATCGCTGCCGTGACTAACAATCTGCTCCAGCGCCAGGACCTGTGACAGCACCTGCGTGCCGTAGAAATGCGCGCTCGCAAGTTTCGCTTCGAAGAACTCGCGGTCCGACGACCTGGCGGCGAGTTTTTGCGCCGCGACATCGGCGGCGCGGGCCATGAGCCACCCGCCGACGGCGTAGCCGCAGAACTTGAGGAACGGCACCGACACCGCCATGGCGCGATCGGGGGAGCTCGACAGCGCGACCAGCAGCGTGTCCGCGGCCTTGCGCAGCCGCACGAGCGCATCGAGCGCCGCGGCGCGCGCGCGCACGGCTTCGGTGCGCTGCGCGCCCAACGAGTTGAGCGAAGCCTGCATCTCGTCGATGAAGACGAACAACGCGGCGCCGCGGTCGCGGCCGAATTTGCGGCCGATCAGGTCGTTCGACTGGATACCGGTCGTGCCTTCATAGATGGACGTGATGCGCGCATCGCGGAAAATCTGCGCGGCCCCGGTTTCTTCGATGTAACCCATGCCGCCGTGCACCTGGATACCGAGCGAGGCGATCTCGATGCCGGCTTCGGTGCAGAAGCCTTTCACCACCGGGATCAGCAGGTCACCGCGCGCCTGCGCCGCCGCGCGCACGGCGTCGTCCGGGTGCGCGGCACCGAGATCGAGCTGGTACGCGGCGTACAGGGCCAGCGCCCGGCAGGCCTCCACCGTGGACTTCATGCCTAACAACATGCGTTTGACGTCCGGGTGGCCGATGATCGGCGCCGGCGAGGAGCTCGTCCCCATCGAGGCCGAGCCCGAGATCTTGGCGAGCGGCACCGGCGGCTTGCCCTGCACGCGCGCACGCGCCCATTCCACCGCCTGCTGAAAGGCGCGTTCGCCCTGCGCGTATCCCTCGAGCCCCACCGACAGGCGCGCCGCGTTCATCATCACGAACATGTATTCGAGTCCGCGGTTGGCTTCGCCCACCAAAAGACCCAGTGCGCCTTCGTTTTCGCCGTACATCATCACGCAGGTGGGACTGGCGTGAATGCCGAGCTTGTGTTCAATAGAGGCACAGTTCACATCATTCCGGACGCCAAGGCTGGCATCGGCGTTCACCAAGAATTTGGGCACTATGAACAGCGATATGCCGCGCACGCCGGGCGGCGCACCCTCGATGCGTGCCAGCACCATGTGCACGATGTTGGCGGCCAGGTCGTGTTCGCCATAGGTGATGAAGATTTTCTGACCGTAGATGCGGTAGTTTGGCCCGGCCGGCACGGCGCGCGTACGCACCTGGGCGAGATCGGACCCCGCCTGCGGCTCGGTGAGGTTCATCGTGCCGGTCCACTCGCCCGACACCATTTTGGGCAGGTACAGCTGCCGCTGCTGCGGCGTGCCGAAATGCTGGATGGCTTCGATCGCGCCCTGCGTGAGCATCGGGCACAGCTTGAAAGCGAGATTGGCCGCCGCCCACAGCTCTTCCACCGCGGTGCCAAGCACGGCCGGCGCGTTCTGCCCGCCGAATTCAGCCTTGGAACGCAAGCTCGGCCAGCCGCTGTCGCAGAACTGCTGGTAGGCGTCGCGGAAGCCCGCCGGCATGGTCACGCCATGCGGCGACCATTGCGCACCTTCACGGTCGCCGCTCTTGCACAGCGGCTCGAGCACGACTTCGGCGAAGCGCGCGGCTTCGCCGAGCACCGCGTCGGCCATTTCGCTGGAGTACTCGGCGAACTCGGGACAGGCCCGCAGCTGCTCCGATCCGATTAATTCATCCAGCACAAACCGGAGGTCCTTGACCGGTGCTCGGTACATCGAGTGCGTCCTCTTGAACTAGTTGGCGAGTGCCGGGACGATGTTGGCCGCGGCGAAATCCACGAAGCTGCGCACGCGGTGATCGTCCTCGAGGCCGGCGGGAAACACGGCATACAGTGGCGCAGCGGACGGTGCATGCCAATCGGCGAGCACCTTGCGCAATTTCGCGGTGGCCACACCCTGGCGGCACAGGAACTCCGGCAGCAGGCCGATGCCGAGGCCGGCGACGGTCGCGCTGTGCAGCACGGCTGGGTCGTCCACGGCCAGCTTCGGACGCACGCGCACCTCGGCGCGCGCCGAGGCCTTGGTCATCTGGAAGACGTACTCCGCGCCCACTCCCGCCGGCGTCAGCAGCGCGTGATCGCGCAGGCCTTCGGGGCGATCGGGCGCCGGATGCTTCTGCAGATACGTCGGCGTAGCGCACAGCACCGCCGGCGGCGCGCCCAGCAGGCGCGCTCCAAGCTTTGGGTCTTCGTTCTTGCCGGCGCGAATCGCCACGTCCCACTCCGTGCTGTCGCCTGCATCCAGCACCACGTCGAGCGCGATGTCGGGAAAGCTGTCGAGGAAACGCGGCACCAGCGGCGCCAGCAACACGCGGCCGTAAGTCGGGTCGGCGATGACACGCAGCGGCCCGGTACTTTTTTCCCTGAAGCCTTGCGCGAGCTGGCGTACCTTCTCGACCTCGATGCCGACGGCGCGCGCGTGCGTTAGGACGGCCTCACCGGCGGCGGTGAGAAAAATTCTCCGGGTGGTACGCTTCATCAGCTGCACGCCGATCGATTTTTCCAGATCCGCGATGGCGCGACTGATGGCGACCTTGGGCACCTGGTAGGCGCGCGCGGCGGCGGAAAAGCCATTGAGTTCGATGACCCGGGCGAAAACCGCGAGCTGGGCGGCAGACCACAATTCACTCATAAAGTGCACCAAAGAGAGTGATGGTGCGCGCATTGTTTCACTAAAGAATCTAAAAAGGAAAGGCCTCATGAAGATTTCGATGTACGCGATGAGTTCCGACGTATTCAAGCGGGCGCTCACGCAGCTGCTGCACGTGATGGAGAAAGGCTCTGCCAATGCCAAGGCACGCAACTTCGACACGAGCGTGCTGGTCAACGCGCGCCTTGCGCCCGACATGCTGTCGTTCGCGAAGCAGGTCCAGCTCACGAGCGACTTCGCCAAGAATTCGATGGCTCGCCTGGCCGCCGTCGATCCGCCGAAGTTCGAAGACAGCGAGACCACCATGGATGAGCTGGTTGCCCGGGTGAAGAAGACGCTCGACTACATCGGCACCGTGCCGGCAAACGCGCTCGAGGGCAGCGAGACGCGCGACATCAAGATTCCGCTGCGTGACCGGACGTTGGAATTCAAGGGCCTCGAGTTCCTGCAGAACTGGGCGATCCCGAATTTCTTCTTCCATCACGTGACCGCATACAACCTGCTGCGCCACAACGGCGTGGACATCGGCAAGCGCGACTTCCTCGGCGGGTGAGCGCCTGACTTCGCGAACGATAGTCGCGAACAAAAAAAAGAGGGCCGGCGAAAGCCGGCCCTCCTCGTTGTCACACTTCGATTACCGCGCGCGGCGGCAATCGCCGAGCTCGCCACCCAGCAGAACCGCCAGCGGCGCGGTCGTCTTTGGCACTTCCAGCCTGAGGACGTTGAGCAGGCAGAACTCCACACGCTTCGGAATGTTCACGATGACGCCTTGCGCGGCGCTCGTGTTCGTTCCATCGCTCACCTTCGCAGTGAGTGCGTAGGAGGTCTTCCGCCAGTCGACCAGCAGCGGACGCGCCACCTCGAGCACCCCCGAATTCGCGCGCAGGCGGAACACCGAGTTGGTGTTGCCGCTCACGAGCGCGTAGTTCGAGAAGGTCGTGAAGCCGAGCTGGTTGATGTCGTCCGCATCGGAGACCTCGAGCGCGTCGATGACATTGTGAGATCCGCCATCGATGTCGAACACCTGCCCCGCCGTGATCGCCGGCGTGTTGTCGTTGGCGTTGGTGACATTGATTGTCACCGTGGCAGGAGCACTGCGCACGTAACCGTCGTACACCGAGACCGACACCGAGTACGCCGTGGCCGATTCAAAATCGAGCGTGGCGCCAGGGGCGAGACTCAGCGCGCCTGTGCCCGCATCGATCGCGAACTTGCCGCTGGTATCCGTCAGCTGCCACTGCGACAGCGTCGTACCCGCGTCCGGGTCGGTAACCAAGACATTGCCGATGGCTGTGCCGTCCGCGGCCGTCTCACTGACGCTGAACGCCTGGCTGGCGTTCACCGTAGCCGGAAGGTTCTGCACGTACTTGATCAGCCACTGCAGCGCCGGCCGCTCGCCGCCATTCTCATACAGCAGCCAGTCGCCCTGGGCATTGCGCCAGTGGTTGTTGCGCACATAGCCCCAGATCGTGACGCCCTTGACCGCCGGATGCTCCCAGAACACCGGGAACACGCGCTGGTAGTTAGCCAGCTGCACCTCGTGGTTGAGCACGCCGGCCTGCACGCCGTCGAGATCGAACTCCGTGATGTAGATCGGCAGCCCGGTGGCAGCCAGGCGATCCAGGTTGGCTCGATGATTCGGCATCGAACCGCCCTCGGTGGTCGAGAACGCGTGCGCCTGATCGCCGATACCGTCGATCAAACCGCGGTCTTTCAACAGCTGGATGATCTGCAGGTAGCGCGTCGTGGCGTTGCCGTCGTTGGTAATGCTGTAGTCGTTGATCAGCAGTTCCGCGTTCGGGAAATACTGCCGCGCCAGCGTGAACGCGTTGATGATCCAGTCCCAACCCGTGGCGCCCGCGCCGCCGAGCGCTTCGCAGTAGAAGCCGCCGCCCGAATCATTGGTGCAGGGCGGATCGTGCAGCGGTTCGTTGACCACATCGATCTGGTCGATGTTCGGATAGCGCTCCGCGATCGCCGCCATCCATTCCTTGATCTCGTCGAGCTGCTCCGCGCGGCCTTCGGGCGTGCCGCCGAGCGCATTCAGCCAGGTCGGCTGCTGGTTGCCCCAGACGAGCGCGTGCCACTTGAACTTGAAGCCATTGGCCTTCGCGAGCGCGTACGACGCGTCGGCCTGCGCCCAGTTCATGACGTCGCGCGTGCCCTCGACCGAGCCCCATTTGCCGCCATTCTCCGGCGTCACCTGGTTCCAGTAGTTAGCGAAGTTGAGCGAGGCGGTATTCGGGCTCCAGGCGCTGCCCAGGAACTTCGCGTTGCCGGTCGCGATGGGCGGATCCGTGCGCGTGTACGGCGGCGGATCCGGCGGCGGCGGCGGCGGACAGGTGCCCGTGGCGCTGGCGCCCGCGTCGAGATTCGCAACCGTGTAGCACACGCCGGCGCGACCGAACGCCAGCTTGTCCATGAACATGCCGTCCTCGCGCGAACCCCATTGGAAGGTTTGCGTAAGAGCGCCGGCCGATACGGTCCAGGCAGCCGGGCCCTGGCTGCCGGTGAGTTTGACCCACTTGAAAACGAGATTCCCGCCGGTGCCACCATTGAGCACGGTCGCCGTGGGATTGGTGAATCCCGTGCCGGCTTCGTTCTGCAAGGCCCACTGGCCGCCGTTCTCCGGCACTTTCTCGCCGAAGCCCTGGCCGAAATACCAGCTGTCGTCATTGGCCGCATCAACGCCGACGCGATAGTGCGCGTACAGCTCGTAGTTTCCCGCGGCCGGGAAAACCACCGTGTACGTTGCGATGCGGCCCGCCGTCGGCGGTGTCGTGCCGTTGAGAGTTGTCGTTACGTAGTTAGTGCCATCGAGTGTGCCGGTAGTGAGGTTGGCCCCGAGCGTGCCGGATTCCGCTTCGATGATCACCGGTTCGGTCTGGGCGTATGTAGCGATTGGTACAGACGCAAGCAGGCATGCGCGCAAGAGCGCGCTCGTTGAAATTCTCATCCTTAAGTCCCCTTCGTTGATTGACCGCAGTGTCGATCACTGTCTAGCGGCCCGAATCTAGCCCAACAATTTGTAAAACGGTAGCGGTAACAATGACGACCGGATTCATGATGGATTTCTCAGACAAAACTCAATGTGAACCGCTGCGCGAAACGGACCCCGATTCGACATAACGGCGTCAAAAGCACGCAACGCCTTGTCGGGGAACGCGAGCTATGTCACGGCGGGGCATTCGGTGATTTGCGACTCTGCAAGCTCAATCCGGGGAAAATTCCGCAAATGCAGGCGAGCGCGAGTGTCACAGCTACGGGCGATTCGAAAGCCGCCATCGGCGAAGCGCTGAAGCAGGCGCTTTCGGGCAACCGGCTGCAGTCCATTTCCCTGCACGACGAACGCGGCGACGTCCTGTGGTTGGACGAAGGCGCGCTCGGTCCGGACGAACACAATCTCGTGGTCGAAGCCGCCGCCGCCCTCGCCGCCGGCACCGACCGCAGCTACGTTTTCCAGAGCATCGGTGACGGACGTGCCGCGGCATTCCTGCCGGCGCGTTCCCCGCTCAACGAGCTCATCGGTCTCGCGATGATCATCGCGGACGCGAAATTCCTCGACAGCAAGGGCGCTGCGAAATTCGTCACGCCGACCACGACCAATCTCATGCGCCGCCTGGCGTTCCTGCGTCGCCCGCCCGCGCCGGCGTCCGCTATACCGGCCGCTCCAACGGCGCCCGCTCCGACGGCGCCCCCTGCCGGAGCCAAGGTAGTTAGTCCGCCGGTGCGACCGGGGGCACCTGTCGCCAGCCCGCGTCCGGGCGCGCCGGCCGCATCCGCGCGTCCGCCCGTGCCGACCGCGCCCGTCGCGCAACGCCCCGCCGCTCCCCCCGCGAGACCCGCGGCTCCGCCTGCCGCCGCCGCGCGCCCGGCGGCTCCTGCTGCTCGACCTGCCGCGCCGCCACCGAAGGCTGCGCAGCCCGCTCCCGCGCGCCCGGCTGCCCCGCCGGCGCGTCCTGCAGCGCCCGCCGCAAAGCCCACCGCCGCACAACATCCGCAGCGTCCATCCACGGCTGCGGACGCCGACTCGATCGCGTTCGAGATTTCGGACATCGACCCGAAATCGCTGCTCAAGGGCGCGTCGAAACCTGCGGCCCCCGAATCGAAGCGGCCCGATCTGCGCGTGGTGCAGACCGGTCGTCAACCCAAGCTCGAGCTGTCGCTCGAAGCTGATCAAATCCCCGAACTCATTGCCGACGACGCACCGATCGAGATCCCGGAAGAGATGTCGGTTGACGGACCAGTCGATCAATTCGAGGAGGTTTCGTCCGAGGAAGTGACCACCGAAGTCGAGGCGCTGGCCGTCGCCGAATCCAACATGGATGTCGAGCCCCAGTTCGTCGAAGAAGTGGCACAGATGTCGGCGGGTCCCGGGCAATTCGAATTCTACGGCCAGATTTTCGAGCTTCACGTACAGCAGCTGGTAAAGCTGCGGGCGGGCGGGGGCACGCGCCGCTTCGAAGTGCTGGTGCGCGATGCACACGCCGACAATGAATTCGGTGTCGCCCCGGAACGCGTCATGCAGGACGTGCACGACCCGAGCGCGAATTCCGATCTCGATCGCATCGTGGTCGAGCAACTCGTCGGCTGGCTCGGCGAAAACCGCGCCGTCTGGGATGCCGACCCGTCCAGCTTCTCGGTGAACGTCGGCATGGGCACGATCGCAGATCCGAAATTCGCGAGCTTCGTCGCCGGCGTGCTCAAGAATCACAAGGTGCCGGCCAAGGCGCTCGGTTTCGAGATCACGGAGAAGTCCTGCGTCGAACAGATGCGCGACGTCGACCTGTTCGTGCAGGCCTGCGAGAAGATCGGTTGCCACGTGGTACTCGACGATTTCACCTTCCACCACAACGCGGTGCGCTGGCTCGGATCCGGGGCGCTCAAGTTCCTCAAGCTGGATGCAAAAATCACCGCGATCGCGATGAAGGAACGCGTGCCGCAGGCGCTGGTGGTGGCGATCTGCCAGGCATCCAAGGTGCTCGGCCTTTCCTGCGTCGCCAAACGCGTCGACACGCCGGCGGTGCGCGAATGGCTGGCGGCGGTGGGCATCGACTACGCGCAGGGATTCCTGCTCGACCAGCCCAAGCCGCTCATCAGCCTCACCGCGCCCCCCGCCAAGTAATTACGACCAGCCGAGTTGTTTGGTCGCCAGGGCGTTTGTCCGGCGCGTCCGGCTCCCGTACCTTTGAACGATGGCCGGATTCGACCCGCTCCGACACAACCGCAATTCGCTTTTCTGGACGCTGCACATCGGCGGCTGGCTGGGTTACGCGCTGACGCAGTACTTCGGCGCGTTCATCTACGAAAAGGTTACCGACTATTTCCTGATCGTAAGCCTGGCGACGATCAGCGGCTTCCTCTTCACCCTGGAGCTGCGCTACATCTACCGGCGCCTGTGGACGCGCAGTCCGCGCGCGATCATCGTCGGCGTGCTGGTCTGCTGCTACGGTTTCGCGCTGCTGTCGCGCGTGATCATCAACGGCTCGTGGATGGTGCTCACCGACGACATGGAGATGCACAGCGTCCTCGAGATTTTCGGCGCCACGATGTCGTCGATGTACCTTTTCCTGTCCTGGTCGGCTATCTACTTCGGCGTCAAGTACTACGAGTCGCTGCAGGAGCAGCGCGAAGCGACGCTGCGGGCCGGAACGCTGGCGCAGGAAGCGCAGCTCAAGATGCTGCGCTATCAGCTCAATCCGCATTTTCTCTTCAACACCCTGAATGCCATCTCGACGCTGATCCTCGACAACGAAAATCGCACCGCCAACCAGACGGTGATGCGGCTGTCGGAATTCCTGCGCTACACGCTCGACCAGGATCCGATGAAGAAGGTCACGCTGCGGCAGGAAATCGAGGCCATGAATCTCTACCTGACTACCGAGAAGCTCCGCTTCGGCGATCGCCTCAGGCTCGAGTACGCCATCGAAGACGGCGCGCTGGAAGCACTGGTGCCGAGCCTGCTGCTGCAACCGCTGATCGAAAACTCGGTGAAGTACGCGGTATCGCCTTCCGAAAAGGGCGGCGCCATCCGTATCGAAGGCCGCACGCGCGGCGCGATGCTCGAGCTCGCGGTCGCGGACGATGGTCCGGGACTCAACGCGGGCGCGACTCCGCGCGCCGGTCGCGGCGTGGGCCTGCGCAATACGCGCGAACGGCTCGCCGTGCTCTACGAAGAACGCCACCGGTTCGTGACCCTCGATAACAAGCCTGGACTGCGCATCGAGCTCGGACTGCCGTTCGAGGTCGCGCCGTCATGACTCCCGCCGCGCCGCGCAAGCTGCGAACTTTGCTGGTGGACGACGAGGCCCTGTCGCGCCGCGGTCTCGAGCTGCGCCTGAGCATGGCCAACGACATCGAGATCGTCGGCCAATGCACCAACGGTCGCGAAGCGCTCGCCGCCATTCGCGAACACAAACCGGACCTCGTTTTCCTGGACATCCAGATGCCGGGGCTTTCGGGTTTCGATGTGATGGCCGAGCTGCAGCCGCATGAGCTGCCGATGATCGTGTTCGTCACGGCCTACGACCGTTTCGCCGTGCAGGCCTTCGAGGCACGTGCGATCGACTATGTGCTGAAGCCCGTGGACGACGTGCGCCTGGCGGCCACGCTCACTCACGTGCGCGAGCTCAACGAACAGCGCACCGCGGTGGCCGAACGCGATCAGCTGGTGAATCTGCTGGCGGAATTGCGCGGCAGCGGCGAAATCGAGTCCGGTGAAACCACCAACGGCGCCCAGACGCCGAGCTGGCTGCCCATCCGCAACGGACGCGAGACCGTGCGCGTACCCGTCGAAGCCATAGAGTGGGTGGACGCCGCGGGCGACTATCTATGCATCCATGCCAGCGGCCACACGCACATCCTGCGCGCCACGATGCGCGAGATGGAAAACCTGCTCGATCCGCGACTGTTTCAGCGCGTGCATCGCTCGACCATCGTGAATCTCACGCGAGTGAAGAGCCTGCGCGCGCACATGAACGGCGAGTACTTCCTGCGGCTGGAAGGCGGACAGGAACTGAAGCTGTCACGCACGTACCGCGACAAGGTCGAATACTTCCTCAAGCGCCCACGCGCGCATTGAACCCCGCGCTAGACTTCCGGCATGGTCGTCACGCGCCGGTCCGCGATTCTCCTGGCATTGCTGGTGTCGGCGCCGCTGGCCGCGGCGCCCGCGACATATCTCATCGACCCGGAACATTTCTCCATCGCATTCCTGGTCCAACACATCGGCTATGAGAAATTGATCGGGCAGTTCACGCAGGCGAGCGGCGAGTTCGTGTACGACGAACAGACGAAGCAGCTGCGCTCGGGCAGCGTCGAGGTGCGCGCGGCGAGCGTGGCTACCCACCACGGCCCGCGCGATGCGCATGTGCGCGGCGGGGACTTTCTCGATGCCGACAAACATCCGCTCATCCGTTTCGTCGCGACGGAGTATCGAACCGGCGGCCATTCCGGCCGCGAGCCCGGCGGCATCCTGCGCGGCGATCTCACGATGCTCGGCGAGACACATCCGGTCGAACTCGAAGTCCGGCTGAACAAGGCGGCGCCGTATCCCTTCGGCCATCGCAAACACACGCTCGGGGCTTCGGCGCGCGCGAAAATTCAGCGCAGCCGCTGGGGCATGGCCTACGGTGTCGCGAATGGCATGGTCGGCGACGAAGTCGAGTTGTGGTTCGAATTCGAAGCGTTGCGCCAGTAGTCAGTCGCTCAGAGAAGCCTCACCGCCACAGTCTGTCCCGGCTCGAGCCGCTCGCCGCCGCGAATGATCACGCGGTCGCCGGCCCGCAGCAGGCCGTCGATCTGCACGTGGTTGTCGCGGCCGGGGCCGAGGTTCACGGCCACGCGTTCGGCGGTGTTGTCGGGCCGCACGCGCATCACGTAGCTCGCCCCCTGGCGCTGGATCACCGCATCGCGTGGCACGGTGACCACGGATTTCAACGCGGGCGATGCGATCTCCACGCGTACCGGCGTGCCCACGCGCAGGGACCGGTCGGCGAGCGCGATGCGCAGTTCGACCATGCGCGAACGTTCATCGCCTACCGGAATGACCGCGCGTACCTTGCCCGAGGTGCGGCGTTCGCCATCGACGAGCTGCACTGCATCACCCGCAATGACGGTGTCGGCGCTCGTCAACGGCGCGCGCGCCACCACTTCGAGTTCGCGATCGTTCACCAGGCGCAACAAGGGCGCTCCGCTCGCGACGAATTCCCCGGCCTGCTGCAGTCGCTCGGCGACGATGCCGGCAAACGGCGCCCGCACCGTGGCTCGATCCAGATCGAGCCGCGCGCGATCGCGTGCCACGAGCGCCTGTTCCACATCCTGTGCGGCCATGCGCTCCCGCGCCTGCGCCTCTTCGAGCTGGCTCTGCGAGACGACGCTCTGTCCGGCGAGGCTCTGCAGCCGCGCGCGCTGCGTGGCCAGCAGCGACAGTTGCGCCTCGAGCCGCGCGAGCACGGCCTGGTTGTCGCGCAATGTGAGCGCGAGCCGCTCGGGATCAATGCGCGCGAGCACGGCGCCGCGGTTCATCACCGTGCCGGGCTCGGCGATCCAGGCCAGAGTCCCGCCAACCTCGCCGGAAATCCGCGCGTCGTTGCGACTGACCACGGTGCCCGTGGCCGACAGGCTTGCGCCGAATTTCTCCGCGCGCGCCATCGTGACCACGACGGGCACGGGCGGGTTGTCCGTGGCGTTGGTGGGCGCAGGTCCGGCCAGCGCGCCTGCCGCCAGGCCAAGGGCGCAAGCAAGTCGTGCGCGCCTCATGACGCTCCCACCGGATGCCTTTCGGGTTGCACCGACAGCGCGGGATCCGGCTTCTCGATGAGGCGCAACAAGGTAGGCAACAGCACGAGCGTGAACACGGAATTCACGGCCATGCCGCCCACCAGCACGGTCCCCAGGCCACGATAGAGCACGCTGCCCGGGCCGGGCACGAGGACCATCGGCAGCATTCCAAACAGGGTGGTGAGGGTGGTCAGCATGATCGGCCGCGTGCGCGTGGCCAGTGCCGACTCGACCGCGTCGCGCACCGCCGCGCCGGCGCGCATTTCACTGCGCGCCTGGTCGACCAGCAGGATGGCGTTGTTGACCACGAGACCCATCAGCACCACGAAACCGACCATGGTCAGAAGATCGAGCGTCTGGGGGGTGAACAGCCGCAGCAGCACCAGGGCCAGCACGCCACCGAAACTGGCCAACGGGATGGTCAGGATCACGTACAGGCTGTCCTTGACCGAGCGGAACAGGGCGGCGAGTAACAGGAAGAGCGCAATCAGCGCGATCGCGAGATTCTCGGCCATGTTAGACAACGCCTCGCGCAGCGACCCGGCGTTGCCCTCGTAATGCACCGAGCCGTCGGCGGGCAGTTGGGCGCGCAGCGCCGGTTCGACTTCACGCTTGAGCAGATCCACTGCCTGGCCGAGCGAGAGCTCGCGTGGCGGGCTCACATTGAGACCAATGGTGCGATGGCCATCGACGCGCCGCAGCCCGCCAGCGCCCACCGTGGACTCGACGTGCACGAGTTCACCGAGGGGCAACACGCTGCCGCTGGGAGTCACCACGGGCGTCTGCGCCAACGCCTCGGGGGAGTCCCATTTGCTGGCCCGCAGGATCACGTCGAGGCGGCGCTCGCCGTCGAAGTATTCACCGACGAACATGCCGTCGCCGAGCGAGCGCACCACCGTGCCGATGTCGCCACGCGTCCAGCCGACCTCATTGAGCCGGCGATCGTCGGGCGCGAGGCGCAGCTCGGGTTCGGCCATCTCGAGGCCCTGGAAGGCCTGGACCTGTGCGCCGGGCATCTTTTCCTGGATGAGCTTCTCGGCGTTGCGCGCCGCGGCTAACAAGGCCGGAAAGTCGGTGGACTGCAGCTGGAAATCGATGTTTCGCCCGTCGCCGAAGCCGCCGAACAGGTTGCCCTGCGCCGCGTACACCTGCGTGTCTGGAAAGCCGACCATGATCTCGTTGTTGATCAGATCGCCGAGCTTGCCGATGTCGTCGGGATCGAGCGGCCGAACGCCGAAGTTCGTGCCGAACGCGCCCGCGAACACGTAGTAGTTCTTGAGCGCGGGCTCCTTTTCGCCCGCCATGTAGGGCGCGAGGCGCCGGACCACCGGCTGCACGAACTCGCGCTCCATCGTGTCGATGTTGGTACCGGGCGGCAGTTGCACGAAGCCATCGATCGCGTCGCGCTTGACGGGCGGCAGGTAGTCGAGCGGTGGCAGCAGCGCCCAGGTGAGCACGACCGGCGCGAGGAACAGCACGGCCAGCGTGGCGTAGCGACGCGTGGGCGAATCCGTCCAGCGCATGATCCAGCGGGCGACGGCCTCATAGCGGGTGTTCGAACCCTGGTGCACGTTTTCGGTGTTCAGCCAGCGCGAGGCCGCGAGCGGCAGCACCGTCACCGCGACGACCAGTGAGGCGATCACGGCGATGGAAATCGTGAGCGCCAGGTCGGCGAACAGCTGCGAGACCGAATCGCGCATGAAGACGATGGGAAGAAAGACAATAACGGCCGTGACGGTCGAGGCCAGCAACGCCGGCCACACCTGCCGCGCGCCGGCGAGCGTCGCCTCCACGCGCGCAAGACCGCGCTCGCGCTGCTGCGCAATGGCCTCGAGCATGACGATCGCGGTGTCGAGCGCCTGGCCGACACCGAAGGCGAGGCCCGCGAGCGAAATGACGTTGAGAGTGCGGCCAGCGACGTGCAGCGCCACCAGCGTGACGGTCAGGCAGATCGGGATCGACAGCCCGACCAGCAAGGTCGCACGGCGGTCGCGCACGAAATACCACAACACGGCAATAGCAAGCAGCACACCCGCGAGCAGGTTGCCCGTGACCATGTCGATGGCCTGGTCGATGAAGACGGACGGGTCGAATGACTGCGCGATCGACAGGCCCATCTTCTTGAGTTCGAGTTCGCGCATGTCGGCCACCTCGGCCTTCACGGCGTTCAGCGTGTCGAGAACGTTCGCGTCGTTCTCCTTCATGATCTGGATGCCGATCGCGGGGTTGCCGTTCTGCAACGCCATGTCGGTGCGATCGCCGCGCCGCACCTGGATCGTCGCGACGTCGCCGAGTTTGACGGGCCGGCCATCGCGCCACTCGATCACGAGCTCCGAAAACTGCTCGATCGAGTACTTGCCGGCGAAGCGTACGGTGTATTGCCGCCGGCCGATGTCGACGAATCCGCCGGAAACATCCCCCACGTTGCCGGCAACCTGCGCGATGCGCGGGATCTGGATGCCGAGCTCCGCGGCACGCGCCGGGTCGAACACGATCTGCAGCTCTTCGTCGGAACCGAAGTTGATGCGCACGTTCGCCACGCCCGGTATTGATTCGACCCGATTGCGGAACAGCTCCTCGATCTGGCGCCGATAGTTGTCGATCGGCCCCGGTGTGCCGGGCAGCAGCTGCACGAAGAACCATGACAGCGTGTTGTTAGGGCCGTTGCCGCCGTCCTCGCCGAGCGAGATCTGCGGCGCCTGCGCGTCGCGCGGCAACGGCGGCAGCTGGTTCATGCGGCTGATGACCTCCAGCATGGTCGCCTGCATGTCGGTGCCGACCGCGAACTGCAGGTTGATGAAGGCGCTGCCGGCGTTGGCGAAGGCGTTGAGCGACTGCATTCCACGCAGGCCCTGCAGCGCGCGCTCCTGCGGTTCGATGATTTCCGACTCGATCTCAGCCGGCGCCGCCGCGCGCCAGCTGGTGAAGATCGAGATCACCGGCTCGTCGATGTTGGGAAACAGCTGGATCGGTAGTTTGACCAGCGCGAATACGCCGAGCAACGCCACCATGAGGATGGCGACGAGCACGCCGGCCGGGTTCCGAAGCGAAGTCTCGGTGAGATTCATCCGCGTTCTGCCCTGACGCGCCTGGGGTGGCGCCACCATAAGGGCTTGGAACGCGGAGCAGCGCCGGGGTTTACACGCTTCGGCGCGGGCTCAGGTCGCTTCGGCGAGCTCTACCAGCTGTAGCGCACGCGGTATCTAACCACCGTCTCGCCGTCCTTCGCCACCTTCACCGGGAAGTTGATGGTGCGCGCGTCTTCCTTCTGGAACTCGTGCGTCCTGGTCAGGATCTTCCAGTTGCTCCAGCGATAGAGGTTTTCCTTCACCACCACGTCGACTGCCTGCGCCTTGTGATTGCGCAGCTTCACCTCGATTTCCTCTTCCATCACCTTCGCGTTGGTGTCGATCGAGAAATTCACCTGCCGGCGCTCGCCAACGACGTCGAAGGCGGAGCCGAGCTTGATGTGGACCTGCTCGTCCTTCGGCGTGTGGTCGATCTTGTCCTCGCCGATGAATTCCATGCTGCCGTCCGCCTTGTCGACTTGCGACACGCGCAGGCGGCCGGCGGGCAGTGGCACGCCCAGGCCGTACTGCTTGTCGTTCTTGAACTCGAGGTACACGTCCACCTTGGTGTTCATTGCGACGCCCATATTCCGGTCGGTATACGGCGTCGGATAAAAATACGGCTGCGGCGCGCCGTAGTACGTGAGCACCTTTTTCGCGGGAATCTGTTTCGCCTCATCGAACAGTTCGATCTGCTTGGTGGAGTTGTTAGGCAGCGTAGTCGGGCGGCCGAGCGTGTAGAGATGGAATTCGAAGAAGTCCTTCTGCGCGAAACCCGCGACGTCGCCCTCGACGATGGACGCCTTCATCATGACCTCGCGCCGGGCGCGCATGTCGGCCTCCGGCTGCACGCGGTTCACGTCTCCGGCGATGAGCTTGAGCTTGGCGTTGTCAAAGGTGGCGCCCGACTGGTTGATGATGCTCACCCAGGCCGAAAGATCGAGCAGCCCGCTGTTCGCATCCGTACCTTCGTTGAAAGTGAGGTTGTAGTCGGCCCACCAGGTGATGCCACCGGTCTGGTAGGTGACGCGCGTTTTCTGCGTGCCGCCGGCCGGGGACGAAACGTCCCATACGAGGGTCGGACGCGTATTCAGGCCGCCCGGCAGGTCCGGGAACCTGACCGAGGTGTACGCCGGCAGCGAGTAGATAGAGCCATCGTTGCCGCGCAGCACGATGCCGTCGACCGCCGACAGCAGCGTGCCGGTGATCGGCGTCACTGTGTTGCCGACGTTCTTGTCGACAGTGATCTGCTTGTCGATGAACTTGAGCAGGAGCTTTTGCGTACTCACCAGGTCGAACTGGAAATTCTGTTCCAGCACGCGCGTCGCAGGATCCGACAGCGAGGTGAAGGTCACGGTAGTCGGATCGATCAACGCCGCAACATCGGTGAACGACAGCTGCGAGCGCCCGCGGTTGATCTTGATGTCGCGATCGTCGCGCACCAGCGCATATCCCGGCACTGACATCGCGTTGGGCACACCCTGCCCTGGTACCGGGCGATAGAACTCGGGCGAAATCGCGCCGGGCTGCGCCGAGCTGTAGATGGTGATCGCGGTCGAGGAGGACTCGGCGGCCGAGGCAGCGTGCGCCGCGCCCAGGCACGCGGCGATGGCAATGGCGAGCGGTTTGCGGAAAGACTTCATGAACGCGTAATCCTCATTGGAAAAAGACAAACTGCGAACCACGTCGCAGGTTCGGGGGGAACCGGTACGTGGAATGTGAAACGGCGCAGCGGCTTACAGACATAAGAATCGCAGCATAAGCGCGTGCGATCCTGTAGGACCAACGGCCGTTACCAACCCGAATGGCGCCTGGCGTTTTTGCGGCGCGTTCGCGCCGGCATCGACGGCCGCGCGCCGGGTGTTCTAACTGTGCGGAATTTTGAATCACGATGGAAGCTGCGACTCGTATCGATACCTCTGGTGTAACCAACGCCCAAGGCGCAGGCGCATTTGCGCCGGGCACGCCTGCACCCGCAATGGATCGTGAATTCATCATCAAGAACCAGATCGTCGAGCGATATCTCGCCGGCCGTCTGCCGCCCAAGGGCGTCACCGATTTCGAAAAACTGATTCGTCAGCGACCGCAACTCATCGAGGAGCTGGGGCTCCCCGAGAAGGTCAATGCGGGTCTGCGTCTGTTAGACGCGGCGGGCGTGGCAGAACCTTGGGCCGAGAAGCAAAAAAAGGCCTGGGAGAAGCCGGCCTTTGGCATCGGCGCCGCGGCGCTGGCAGCGGCTGCGTTGATCGGCTGCGCCGTGCTCGCCATGCAAGTGTCGTCGCGCGAATCGACCATCGCCAAGCTCAAGCTGGAAAATCACGAACGCCCGATCGCGCCATCGACGCACAAACGCACGATCATCGTCGGCACCTCCCGCAACGGTCCACCGGCAGCGTCGATCGTCTCGATCAGCTCCGGCGACTTCGCCGAGTTCAAGGCGGACCTTTCCTGGACGCGTTACGGCACGTTCAAGGTGTCGATCGATCGCGTGAACCAGGGACGTGTCGCCGTCATCGACGGCATTGCCAAGGATTCGAACGGCCACGTGCGCCTCTCGCTCAACGCGGGCGCGTTCGGGCCCGGCGACTACATGGTGCAGCTCGACGGCCTGAACATGCGCCGCGAGGGCCTCCCCGTCGCGTGGTTCCGCTTCACGGTCAGCCGCTGAAGGCTGACGCCGCGCCGGCATTCAGCCGCGCACGGAGACCTTGTCGATGAGCCGTGGGACGCTGGCACTCGCGTCGTCGGCCGCGAACGTTTCCTCTCCGCCACGAATCGTCGCGCGCCAGCGCCGCGGCACCCGATCGATGGCGATCGAATAGATCGTGAGCGTGCCGGCCGCGTCGATCTTGAGCCGCAGCCAATGCTTGAAATCCTGGATGCGCAGCGACGAGAAAGCCTCGGTCGAATGCCGCCCGAAGATGCGGATCGAAACGAATAGATAGAACCCCAGGATGAACGAACCGACGATTGCGCCGAGCACGAACGAGATGAGACCAGAGGTCAGCAGCTGCGGCACGTTGCCGTAGCCGAGATGAAAACCGCGGGTGGTCAGCTGCAGCGCGCACCATCCCACCATGAACGCCGCGGCCAGATGCAGCAGCGCGTGACTGGCGCCGCCGATGATGCGCCACGAGCGAACGTGCGTGTCGGTGAAGAAGATGAATCCCGCGATGATGGTGACCAGCCACATTCCATTGAGCGGGTCGCGAACCGCGGCATTGATCGCGGCGCCGAGTGCGGTTGGCAGATCGATCACATCCGAAGCTTCGAGGCTCGCCGATGCCAGCCACGCCGACATGGCATACAGGAACGCGTACAACCAGCCGGCCTTTGGATTCAGGAACGGAAACAGAAAATTGCGCCAGGCCAGGCGCGCGGAAGTCTTTTCGTCAGGATAGGCCGCGCGCTGCTCGAACTCGTTGCGCAAGAGTCTGGTTGCCGGCGCATGCGTGGGGTGAAGGAAGGCACCGCCGCCGCCCGCGGTGATCTTCTGAATGCCCTCGGCGTTTTCGTGGCGTTTGTAGAAATGCAGATCGCCGGTGAGGAATACCCGCGCCTTGCGCTTGAAAACTTTTTCCTCGAGGAAGTGGGTACTTGATTGCTCTTCGTAGCTCGTGTGCTTCGGGTAAGCATCCTCGAGGATCCAGCGCGGCTCGGGCACGCAGAAAATGAGCTGCGCGGAGGAGTCCATGCGGGCCGCGACTCTCTGAAAGTACTGCACCTGCGGCTCGTCTAGATCGGCGCCGAGCTGCAGATCGATGGCTAACAACCACCAGTTGGCTGGCAGCTTCAGCGCGAAGTAGCTGCGTGTCTGGCGGGTCGCGCAGCCGGCAAAGCCGCGCTCGGGTCGACAGAAGACGCGCGAGAATGCGACCAGGCTGTCGTACCAGTCGTGGTTGCCTGGAATCGCGAACACGTCGGGCCGGGCGCGGCCGGCGAATGCCATCTTGTACGGCGTTTCCGTGCGCACGGTGTATTCCGAGCGGGATGGATAGGGGTAGACCTCGTCACCGCCGAACACCAGCAGCCGACCCGCCTGCGTCAACTCCCGCGCGTCCGCTGACTCCAAACCGAGCACGGGCCGCGCGATCGCATCGGCGACGGCGAAGGTCGAGTTCCAGCCGTCGCCGATATCGGCGGTGTAGTCGAACCAGAAATCGCCGGGCGCCGCGCCCGAGGGATCTGAATAGTCGAATTCGTTCTGCGGCTGGCTGGCCAGCGCCTCGATCAAGCGTGTGTCGGAATGCCGGCCGAAGATATTGGCGATCGCCACCTGGTAGGCCGAGTGCGCGAGCACGCGCGGGTCGTACCAGCCGACCATGGAACGTCGCCGCAGCTTCTCTTCGGCCATCAGGCGCTCCGCAGCGTAATCACCGGCGGTTGGTTGACCACCGAACGCGTCACCACCCAACCTGCGAAGCAGACCAACAACCCACCGCCGGCGAGGCCGTAAAACCAGACCCACGGGTCTGGCGAATAGGGGATCTGCAGCACTCGCTTGGCGATGTAAGCACCCGCGATGGAGGCGCCGGCCGCCGCGAGCGTTCCTGAGAGAATGCCGAGCGCGGCGAACTCCGCCAGCAGACCTTTGAGCACGGTCGATCGATTCGCGCCGAGCGTGCGCAGGATTGCGCTTTCATAGCGCCGCTCCTCGCGGCTCGCCTGCACCGCCGCCACCAGCACCACCAGGCCCGCCATGAGCGTGAAGAGAAAGACGCTTTGCACGGCGGCCAGCGCCTTGTCGATGACCGAGCGGACCTGACGCAGCAGATCGTCCACGTTGAAGACCGAAACGCTCGGGAAGCGCCGCACGAGATCCCCGATGGTCTTGGGGTTGGTCGCATCCAGATGCGTCGCGGTCATCCATGTGCCCTGCGAACCTTCCAGCAGGCCCGGCGCGAACATCAGGAAGAAGTTGGGTTGAAAGCTGTCCCACTTCACGCGGCGCACGCTGGTCACGGTCGCGGACTGAGCCTCACCGGCCACATCGAACTGCAGCGTGTCGCCAAGCTTGAGATTGAGCTCCTGCGCGTATTCGGTCGAAACCGAAACGAGCGGCTTGCCGGCATCTGCGGGAGTGAACCAGCGGCCCTCGGTGATCTCGTTGTCGCGCCCGAGTTGTTCGGCCCAGGTGATGTTCTGGTCGCGCGTCGCGAACTCGCGTGCGCGCGGAGTCGCAAACTTCATGGCGTCGATCGCCTGGCCGTTGATGTGCGTCATGCGCGCGCGAACCATCGGCAGCGCGCGGGCACGCTGTGCGCCGCGGTCCGCCAGGAACTTGGCGAACGCCTGGTGTTCGTCCGGCGGGATGTTGATGAAAAAAAAGTTAGGTGTGTCGGCTGGCAGGCTGCGGCGCCAGTCGTTGAGCAGATCGTTACGGACCACCGCGAGCAGCAGCAGCATCATGATGCCGTGCGCGAACGCGGTGAGCTGCACCACGCTTTCGGTCCGGCGTCGGCCGAGATTGGCGATGCCGTAGCGCCACGACACGCCCACGCCGCCCCGGAACCGGGTAGTTAGCTTGACCAGCAGCCAGCCGGCGGTCGCGACGATCACCACGAATGCGGCCAATCCGCCCACGAAGCCGAGGAAGATGCCCACGTCGCGCAATACCCAATAAACCAGGAACACGATGGCCAGCACCGCCGGCCCGAAGGCGAGGATGACGAGCGGTGCGGGCGGGCCGATGTCGCGACGCAGGACGCGCAATGCCGGCGTGCGCGACAGCTGCAGCAGCGGCGGCAGCGCAAACCCGCCCAACACCGCGACTGCGGTGAGGAAGCCGATGCCGAGCGGCGCAAGGCTTGGCGGTGGCAGATCGCCCTTGAGCAGATCGGCGAGCGCAATGACCAGCCACGCCTGGGCACCGAAGCCCAGGATCGAACCCAGGATGGCGGCTAACAACCCGACCATCACGAGCTGGGTGAGGCTCACCGTGAGCGTGAACGCACGCGTTGCCCCGAGTGTCTTCATCAGCGCCACGGAGTCGAGATGGCGGTGCACATAGCGACGTGCAGCCATGGCAACCGCGATCGAGCACAGCAGCACCGCGACGAGGCTCGCGAGACTCAGGAAGCGCCCGGCGCGGTCGATGGCCGTCTTGATCTGCGGCGCCGTCTCATCGACGTCGAGGAGTCGCTCGGCTTCCTGCTTGTTGGCCTTGAGCCATTCCTCGAAGGAATCGATATCGTTGCGCCCGCCCGCGAACAACAGTGCGCGCGTCAGCCGGCTGCCGGGCTGGATGAGCTGAGTGGCGGCGATGTCCTCTTCGTTCATCAGCAGGCTCGGCGCGAGATCGACGAACGTCGCGCCCTGATCAGGCCGGCTGATCATGATGCGCGCGACGCGAAACTTGCTGGCGCCGATCGCAAGCTCGGTACCGATATTCGCACCGAGTGCGGCCGCGAGACGCGAATCCGGCCAGACCTCACCGCGGCCGGGATTGCCGACCACCGGCGTCGGCTTGCCGAAGGCTTCGTCCGAGAGCATGACCTTACCGCGCAGCGGATACTCCGGCGACACGGCGCGCACCGCGGTCAGTTGACTCACGTCGCCATTGAACACCACGCTGAACATGCCCGTGCTGCGCGCGATCCTGATGCCGCGCTTCGTGGCTTCGTTCGAGGCCTTGGCGTCGATCGGGCGCGCGGATTCCAGCCGCAGATCGGCGGCGAGAACTTCGCCCGCCTGGTTGTCGACCGCCGCGCTGATGCGGTCCACCAGGAATCCGACGCCGGTGAGCGCGGCCACGGCGACCGTGATCGCGAGCACCAGCACGCCAAGCTCGCCCGACTTCCATTCACGGACCAGCATCCGCAATGCGATGGCCAGCGCTCTCACGACGCGACCTTCATTTGAGCTGACCCGAGTCCATCTGCAGTACCCGTCCGCAGCGCGACGCGACCGCGCGATCGTGTGTGACGAGCACGAGCGTGGTGTGCGACTGCGCGTTGAGATCGAACAGCAGCGAGACGATCTTCTCGCCCGTGTGCTGGTCGAGATTCCCGGTCGGTTCGTCGGCAAACAGAACCGCCGGACGCGTGACGAAGGCGCGTGCGATCGCGACTCGTTGCTGTTCGCCGCCGGAGAGCTGGCGCGGGTAGTGCCCGGTACGCTGCGCGAGCCCCACGCGCCCAAGCGTCTCGGTGGCGGCAGTGCGCGCGTCGCTTCTGCCCGCCAGCTCGAGCGGCAACATCACGTTCTCGAGCGCTGTGAGCGACGGCACCAGGTGGAATGCCTGGAAGACGAAACCGACGCGTTCCGCCCGCAGGCGCGCGCGCCCGTCTTCGTCGAGCGCCGTCAAGTCGGCACCCGCGAGGGTAATGCGTCCGGAAGTCGGAGAATCGAGGCCAGCCAGCAACGCAAGCAGCGTAGATTTACCGGCCCCGGAGGCCCCGACGATCGCAACTGATTCGGCAGCGGCGATGTCCAATGACACGGTGTCCACGATGGTCAGCATCCCTTCGGGACTGGTAACCTTTTTTGTGAGGTTTTCGGCTTTGAGTACGCTCATCAGATTCTTCAGGTTGGTGTTGCTGGTCGCGTTGGTGATGCCCGCGAGCGCCGCCACTCCCGTACCTCGCACCATCGTTGTGCTGGGCGACAGTCTCAGCGCCGGATACGGCATCAAGGTTCAAGAAGGCTGGGTAAACCTGCTCGGCAAGCGGCTCGCCTCCGAAGGGTACGGATACGGCGTGGTCAATGCCAGCGTGAGTGGAGAAACCACGCAAGGCGGACTTGCGCGCCTGCCACGGGTGCTCGACGCACACAAACCGGCGATCGTGATCGTGGAACTCGGCGGCAACGACGGATTGCGCGGGCTGCCGCTTGCGGTCAGCCAGGAGAATCTGCGGCAGATCGTCGAAAGAGCGCTTGCAGCCAAGGCGCGCGTTGTACTCGTCGGCATGATCATCCCGCCTAACTACGGCCCACGGTACGGGCAGGAATTTCGCGACATGTTTGCCGCACTGGCCGCGAAGTACCCGGTTGCATTCGTGCCGTTCTTTCTCGACCAGGTGGCGCTCAAGCCCGAGCTCATGCAGGCCGACGGACTGCATCCAAACGCCTTAGGGCAGCCGCAGCTGCTCGAGAACCTCTGGCCCAGGCTCAAGCCGCTGCTAGTTGCTCCGGGGAAACCCGCAAGCTAGCCTGCGACCTCATATCAGAGGGGTGGTCGTGGAAAAGCATTGGCTCAAGTCTTATCCGCCGGGTGTCCGCGCTGAAGTCAATGTAAATGAATACCCCTCACTCAAGGAGATGATCGAGCGCGGGCTCGCGATTCACTCCGTGCGCGACGCCTATGTCCAGATGGGCAAGGCGATGACCTTTGGCGAACTCGATGTGCTGTCGGCGCAGTTCGGCGCGTTTCTGCAGACGAGTTGCGGTCTGAAGAAGGGTGATCGCGTCGCCGTGATGATGCCAAACACCCTGCAGTACCCGATTGTCGTGCACGGCGCCTTGCGCGCCGGCATCACCGTCGTCAACACCAACCCGCTATACACCACGCGTGAGCTCGAACATCAGCTCATCGATTCCGGCGCCACCGCCATCGTGATCGTAGAGAACTTCGCGCACGTGCTGCAGGAAGTGATCGCCCACACGCCTATCAAACATGTCGTCGTGACCAGCGTCGGCGAGATGCTCGGGTTCCCAAAGGGCAACATCGTCGACTTCGTCGTGCGCCACAAGCGCAAGCAGGTGAAGCCGTTCAGCTTGCCCGGCGCGTGGAAATTCAAACAAGCCCTCAAGGCCGGCTCGAAAGTGCGCATGCAGCCCGTGAGCCTCAATCATTCGGACATCGCGTTTTTGCAGTACACCGGCGGCACCACCGGCGTCGCCAAGGGCGCCATGCTCACGCACGGCAACATGGTCGCAAATGTATTGCAGGCGCTCGAGTGGATAGGCCCCGCCTTTCCCCGCGATCCCGCCACGCTGATTACGGCGCTGCCGCTGTATCATATCTTCGCGCTCACCGCGAACTGCCTGCTCTTCGTCGTGCTTGGGTGGCGCAACGTGCTCATCACCAATCCGCGCGATTTCCCCGCGTTCGTCGCGGAGCTCAAGAAGTACAAGTTCACGTACCTCAGCGGCGTGAATACCTTGTTCAACGCGTTGCTGCATACGCCCGACTTTGACACCGTCGACTTCAGTAGTTTGCGCATCACGCTCGGCGGCGGCATGGCCGTGCAGGAAGCCGTGGCGAAGCGATGGAAGGAAGTTACCGGGAAGATTCTGACGCAGGCGTGGGGTTTGACCGAGACGTCGCCTGCCGCGTGTATCAATCTACCCGGTGAGGATTTTAACGGCTCGATCGGGTTTCCGATTCCTTCGACCGAGATCAGCATTCGCGACGATGCGGGCAATGAGCTCGGGATCAACCAGGTTGGAGAGATCTGCGTGCGCGGCCCGCAGGTGATGGCGGGTTACTGGAACCGGCCCGATGAGACCGCGCAGGTAATGATTGGCACGGATCTGCTGCGCACCGGCGACATTGGGCGAATTGATGAGCGCGGGCTCGTGTTCATCGAGGATCGGAAGAAGGACATGATCCTCGTGTCGGGATTCAATGTTTATCCGAATGAGGTTGAGAGCGTGGCTGTCACGCATCCAGGCGTGCTCGAGGCAGCGGCCATTGCGCAGCCGGACGAGAAGTCGGGAGAGGTTGTCGCGCTGTTTGTTGTGAAGAAAGATCCCAAGCTCACGGAACAACAGCTCATCGATCACTGCAGGAAGGCGCTGACGGGATACAAGGTGCCGAAGCACGTGTACTTCAGGAATGATCTTCCGAAGACGAACGTGGGGAAGATTCTCAGGAGAGCGTTGAGGGAAGAGTTGCCGAAGACTTGACCCACCTTTACGCGAGCTAGACTTCGGCGGATGGCCGCTCGAAGGCGAATGCTACGATTCCGGCCTCTCTCGTTCGTACCGATCGTTTTGTCGGAGACAATGCATTTCTTGTTTCCAGCCAGTCGTCCATTGTTTTCGCGAATACCAAGCCTTGTGACTTTGCAAACCGCTTGAAGTCAGCGATCTCGCGAGTCGGTAGGCTCGGAACCCTCGCCATCACCTCAAGAAGGGTCGCACCTCGATAGCGACGAGCGCTGTTGTACGCAATTGTTCTAAGTAGGTAGTCCATCATCGTCGCGGTTCGAAGTACTTGAGCGGAATCAAGGCCAGACGGAGAGACGATCTGGGCCTTCGGAACCCAAGCTCCAGTTTGAGTTCGCCGCACGAGTTTTCGAGCAATTAGATCGAGAACGACCGCCCGAGCGTTAGCCTTCCCGTTCACGCGTTGTGCCAATTTCAGCAGACCGCCGGTTCGGCCGTTCCAAGTAAGCGGCTTTGGTTTCCCTGTTCTATCGACATATGCGTCTTCGATGTGCCAGCGAGAGCAAACATCCGCCATGCCGGTAATCGGCCGGAATTCTCGACTTGGACGAACAATCACACGGGCGTAGCCACGCTTGACGGCCAACCGAAACTGATTTTCCGCAGATTTTTTTGGGATGCCGTACGAACACATGAGTTCGCAGATTGCTGTGAGGGCACCTCCAAGGTAGTTGGCGCGTGTCTTCTTTGATGGCATCTTCGGCCTCCTAACTCTATCTACTGCGCTTGGGTCGCGACACTAGCGCAAATACATTGACGCTTCCTCGTTTCCGCTCTGCACGAAGGCTGTTGGCGAAGGTCATTGGAAGGTGATCAAGAAACGCGCTCACTTTTCCGGCAGTCGCCTGCTCGACGTAAGCCGCCGAGAAGCTTGCGGGGACTACCACTCGCTCTTTGCGCCTGACAAGAACACGATCAGGGTCAGCAAGTTCTGCAAGGAAGGAGGCTGCATATAAGAGTGTATTCAAGTCACGCTGGCGCCCTGGTCTCGCGGTGCCAGACTTTGATATCCCTACAGACGTCCCTTTTCGAACTAGATGAACACTTTTCCTTTGCAAGAGTTCGGCAAGAATCACTCTGAAGGGGATGTCACCACTATGTTGCTTGCAGAGCGACTCAAAACTTGGCGCAGCCCCAAGGATTCTGAGCGCGTTTTGTCGACGTTTCGGTTTTCGAGTTGTGGACTGACGCCAAGCGCTTAGAACTCGTAGTGCCCTGGGAGAGTGTTCAGGCTCAAGTTCGCCAACGGTGTAGTTCGCAGAAACAATGCGCTTCACCTCGTTTCTGCTCAAACCCGTTAGGGCAGCGATGCGAGCAAGATGAGGCCGCCCGGAGCTTCGCTTTCGAGCTGCGACTGCTCCGGCTTTTACAAACGACGCTCGAGCAATTTGTGCTAGACGTAATGGCGTCACGTCGAGGGCTATTAACAGCGACGCCAACACATCGAGCAGCGCTCCTAGCGCAGTCTCGACGGGGTCAGGTTTCGACGATTTCATCCTGGGTACCGCGACTAACACTATGCACGGCAGCGTCGGTACAAGGCCTTCAATTACCCATGCAAATGGAGACTTATTGAAGTGTCTTTCGAGTATTTGGCTGTGTTAACGGGCGCCGCCTTGGCCGATCCCGACGCCGTCGCGCGACGACCTTTCGCGCACCTTCGTTTGCCGCCGATGCGCGAGACTTTTACTCGGCGCCCGAGCCCACCGAACTCATAAGCGCAAGACCGGAGCCAACGGAGCTGTTGATCTGGCTACCGGATCCCACGGAACTATTCTTCGCAGCACCCGAGCCCACCGAACTCATCAGTGCGGCACCGGAGCCGACGGAACTATTCTTCGCGGTACCCGAGCCCACCGAACTCATCAGTGCGGCACCGGATCCCACGGAACTATTCTTCGCAGCACCCGAGCCCACCGAACTCATCAGTGCGGCACCGGAGCCGACGGAACTATTCTTCGCGGTACCCGAGCCCACCGAACTCATCAGTGCGGCACCGGAACCGA